>Ga0102924_1004908_pt1 | contig 13181 bp, 10 predicted proteins | sample PaiPotPPM11metaG_FD_80116 | JGI IMG/M metagenome (GOLD analysis project Ga0102924, IMG submission 80116) | Iron sulfur acid spring bacterial and archeal communities from Banff, Canada, to study Microbial Dark Matter (Phase II) - Paint Pots PPM... ... | reverse complement strand
GGTTAGGGGGGCGAGGTGGGAACGATCTATCAACTACCGCCGTCCAGCGGCAAGCAGATTCACGAACAAGCGCGCGGCGCCGGGGTTGCCGGCGGGAAGCTGGCGAAAAAATGCCAACGTCGTGTACACATACGTGCCCTTGCCGAGCCGCGAGATGAGAATGCCGCCGTCGTTGGGCGGCTCACCAGGATCGTTCGTCGAGATCACCGCGTGGTAGTGCGGATCGAACGTATGCGGCATGTACAGCGACCTGTCTTGCACCCAGCCGGCGAAATCAGCGTCGGTGATCTTGTTGGGCACGTTGAGTGCCGGCGACTCCGCGTCGAGCACGCGGACAGGGGCATTCTCGTCCGTCACGCGGTCGTGCGGCCGGCTGAGCGTGATGGGATACGGCATGAAGCCCGGATCCGTCATCTCGTACTGCCCGTACTGCACCACCAGCGTGCCGCCGGCTCGGGCGTAGTCCAATAGACGTCCGTTGTTGGCGCGCAGATCCGGGTTGGATTCATATGCGCGCGGGCCGATAACCACAGTTCGAAACCTGGAGAAATCGGTCGTCGCTATTGCGGTCGAATCGATGACTGTGAGAGGAATGCCGAGCGCTACGAGCGCTGGCGCGACGTTGTCTCCCACGCCAGGGATGTAGGCAACTGTCAGCCCGCCTGGCATCCGCACATCGACAGCCACCAGCTTCACCGCGGCGGGCCGATAGAGTTTTTGAGGGCGTATGTGATCGTATTCGATCGGGACGTAACCCTCCGCGAACGTCTGGCCGTCACTCTCCGCGGACGCGCGCAACGTCGACTCGCCCGCGCGCAGTGACCCGCGCAGCCGGAACTCCACTCTGCGGTTGCCGTACCCAGGGAGCGTGACCTGACGGCTCGCGGAATCCGCGGTGAGGCCCGCTGGAAGGTCGAGCCGAATCGCGACTGCCTGCTCGGTCGCGACACCGGACCGAAGCAACACCGGCAGCTGGCGGTCGACTGGCCGACCTGCGGGGACGTAGTCGACGGATTGGTCTAGGCTCACGGAAACCGCCGGCACGAACGACAACGGCTTGTCGGCCGCGCCGCGCGTCGGATCGGTCGCGTGCTCGGTCACGGTCGCCGTCACGACGCCCTGGGCAACCTGCTCTACCGCGCCGCGAGAGCGGAATCCGGCGTAGGCTGCCAGGACGTCTTCTGTGCCGGCTACGAACACGACTTCAGCGCTGACATCGTCCCGTTCGTCTTCGGCTACAGTGCTTACGGGCGTCGTGAATAGGTCGCCCGATCTAGGCGTGGCCAGCCACCAGGGCTGCGTGACACCAGTGTCGCGGACCGCGACTCGGACGTGAGCCACGCTGTCCGGCTGCGCTTCGTCGCCCGCATCGGTAACGCGTATCTCGCCGTATAGCGGTAGTCCTGCGCGGTACACGGATATGGGACTCTTACCGCGATCGTAAATCGCAATGTCAACTGAAGCGCTGTCGGTCTTCGCAGCGACCAAGTGATGTTGCACCGTTGGATCGACCGCCACCGCGGACACCAGCGCAACAGCATGCGCTATGTGGGCCGAGGCTAACGCCAGTGTTCGCTCGACGTCTCCATTTCGAGCGCTGGGCCAGGCGCGGGCGGCGGCCATCCCCTGCAGGGTATCAACAAGCCGCGCCAGCCGGGCCAACACCGGAAGAACAGGTTCGGGATTAGCAAGGCTGAGCGCCGACTGCGCTGCAGACAGGCGCGCCGTCAGGGAATCCAGAGCGCGGAGCGAGGCCGCGTCGGCGAGTTCCGGCCCGAGACGATGCCATGTCGTATCGATCCCATCGAAGAGCGATCGCTCCGTCTTTGCGTCCTTGGCGCCATCGACCCTAGTTGCCTCGCGTCGCAAGTAGGCCATGACCGGACCGAGCCGTGCGCGCGTGCCTTGGCCCTGCGATTTGTGCTGCGAGCGGCTTTCTGCGGCGATCTCCGGATAGGATCGCCCAAGCAGCGGACTATACCCTCCGACGTTGATCGTCAGAGTCGCGTCCTCGCCGCCGAAGTACGTTCGGTCGCGGTAGAACTTCGAAACCGTCCAGCCAGGGCCGTAGCGCGCTGTCGGAAAGCGCAGGGTGTCGCCCGATACGTCGTAAGCTTCGCGCGCAAGAATGGCGGATACCTGATGCTGGCCATGTCCGTCCTGCGGGGTGCCGGAGAAGACCGCGATGATCACATGGGGTCTGAATGCCCGCACGATTGTCACTACATCGCCGAGCAATGAATCGTGCGGCCAGTGCGAGAATGACTCGGCGGCGCTCTTGGAGAAGCCAAAGTCGTACGCCCGCGTGAAGTACTGATGCGCACCGTCGACGCGTCTGGCAGCAAGCAGCTCCTCCGTGCGGATCACTCCTAGTGCGTCGCCCAGCTCATTGCCGATGAGATTCTGACCGCCTTCACCGCGCGTGAGCGACAGATATGCGGTCTCTACATGGTCTCCCCGCGATAGCCACGCTAGCAGTCGGTTGTCCTCATCATCTGGATGTGCAGCGATCATGAGCACGCGCGCGGTGTTGCCAAGTCCCGCCATGAGCTCGCCCAACGCGACGGCGCCGCGCTCCTGAGCGGTAACGCGGCGCGGGGCTGCACAGCACGCGGCCAATCCGAGCGCGACCGCGATCCGGCGTCGTCCGATTAGCACGCCTCCAGCCGCTACACGCCCGAGCCGACTACGGGTACCGGCGGCGTGCGCGACTGCTCAGCCCCCGATCCTCGATCACCCGCGCCGCCGGACTCGGCGCCGGACTTCCAATCTCGCAGAGCGGCAGCGACAATCCGAGCTTGCTCCTGCTGGTGCGACGCAAGGTAGCCCTCCGCCGGGCTCGCGCGCTCGGGGCGCCCGATGTAGCGGAGCGCGAGAGCGTTGCCAACGATGGCGCGCAAGCGCGGCGCAACGTAGCTCCACGCACCCATGTTCCTTGGCTCCTCCTGAACCCACGCGATCTCCTCGACGTTGGGATATCGGTTGAGCACCCAACTCACTCCGCCATGCGGCCAAGGCGACAACTCTTCCACGCGCACGATCGCCAGGTCGGCTGGACGCGCCGGGCTACTAAGGTCGTAGTACACCTTGCCAGTGCACAACACCACTCTGCGGATGGCGGACGCCCGCGACGGCGCGGCGGCCACGATGGGATCATCGATCAGCGAGAGGAAGTGGCCCTTCGCCAGGTCGGACGCCCGCGACGCGGCACGATCGAGCCGCAGAAGGCTCTTGGGTGTCATTAACACGAGGGGACGCCGCGGCGATGAGCGGGCTTGCCTCCGCAGTGCGTGGAAGTACTGGCTGGCGGTCGTGGGATAGGCCACGCCCAGGTTACCTTCGGCGCAAAGCTGCAGGAATCGCTCGAGCCGGGCGCTCGAATGCTCTGGGCCGCCGCCTTCGTATCCGTGAGGCAGCAACAACACGACGCCGGAGTCCTGCCCCCATTTGGCGCGGTCGGCTACGATGAACTGGTCGATGATCGGCTGCGCCACGTTCCCAAAGTCGCCATACTGCGCTTCCCAGAGCACTAGCGCGTCAGGCGCCGCGGTGCTGAACCCGTACTCGAAGCCCAACGCTGCCGTCTCGGACAGCGGACTGTTGTAAACCTCGAACTCAGCGCCGCCCGGTAGGTGCTGCAGCGGCGCATAGGTCGCTCCAGTGTTCACGTCGTGCAGCACGGCGTGCCGCTGAGAGAAGGTCCCGCGCTCGGTGTCTTGCCCCGCGAGCCGGACCGGAGTCCCCTCGGTCAGCAGTGCTGCAAACGCCAACGCCTCGGCGAGTCCCCAATCGATCGTACCCTCCGGGCCAAGAGCGACTCGTCGCCGCACGAGCTGCCGAGCCAAGCGCGGATGCACCGCGAAGCCGGCGGGCCAGCTGAGCAGCTGCTCGTTGAGCGCTGTGAGCCGCTCCTCCGCGACCGCCGTCTCGATCGGACGCTCCGGGCGTACGACCGGCGCGCGTGGCGGGTCTTGCGTAGCCGGACGGGACGCGGCCTCTGCGATCGCCGAGTGAGCCTTGTCGAGCGTCTCGGTCAGCGAGCGGTCCTCGGCATCGACTTCGGCGGCGGTCACTACCCCCTCGCGCACCAATCGTTCGCCCCAGAGGACGCGTGGCGAGGGATGACTCTTGATCGCCGCGGCCATCGTGGGCTGCGTGAACGCGGGCTCGTCACCTTCGTTGTGGCCGTGACGGCGATAGCCGACGAGGTCGATCAGGAAATCCTTCCCGAACCGTGCACGGTACGCGACGGCGATCCGAGTCGCGATGATGCATGCCTCGGCGTTGTCCGCGTTGACGTGAATGATCGGGACGTCGTACCCCTTGGCGATGTCGCTGGCGTAGTACGTTGACCGCGCATCCGAAGGGTCGGTCGTGAATCCAATTTGATTGTTCACTATGACGTGGAGCGTGCCGCCCACCTCATAGCCACGGAGACGTGACATATTCAAGGTCTCCGACACCACGCCCTCGCCAGGGAACGCCGCGTCTCCGTGCACGCACACCGGCAGCACCCGCGCCGGCTCGATGCGGGATGCCGGTGCACCGCCGCTCCCACGTTCGAGAGCTCGGGCCACGCCTTCGAGCACCGGATTGACTATCTCTAGATGGCTCGGATTTGCCAGCAGCGTGATCTCCACAGCGCGGCCATCCGGAAGTGTTCGAGTGCCATCGGCGCCCAAGTGATACTTGACGTCGCCGCTGGCGTTTTCTGCGCCGCTCTCCGGCGGCCGACCCGCGAACTCCTCAAAAATCGCCGAATACGGCTTGCCCAGTATGTGCGCCAGCACGTTGAGCCTGCCCCGGTGCGCCATGGCAATCACGACGTGGCGGGCGCCTGCGGCCGCGGCATCCGCGATGGCCGCGTCCAGCATCGGCACCAACGCGTCGGTCCCCTCGATCGAAAAACGCTTCGCGTTGGGGTACGCGCGCCCGATGAAGCGCTCCAAGCCATCAACTTCCGTGAGCCGGCGCAGCACCGCGCGCTTCTCTTCGGGAGTGAGCGGCCGCGTGAGTTCCTCGGCCGTCAGCAGCTGCCGGAACCACTTCCGCTCGTCTTCCGCGGCGAGATGCGTGACCTCGATACCGAGCGCGGTGGAGTAACGCAGTCTAAGGCGTCGGACGACATCCCCGGCGGTCGCCATGTGTGGAAAGCCGACGGCGGCTCCGGGCACGACTTCCAGGTCAGCCTCTGTAATCCCGTGAAACTCGGGCGTGAGCTCTGGCGCGCCAAGAGGGGGCGATCCAAGCGGGTCGAGCTGCACCGCGAAATGCCCGTATACGCGGATCGCCTGGGTCAGCGCGGCAGCGCCTGCGGCTTTCTTAAGAAGCGACGCATCGGCCGCCCCGGCCGACTCCGCACCGGCAGTCAACGATTCCGCGAGCGCGAAGAATTCACGCCATGACGAATCGACCGACGCCGGGTCGCGCCGGTACGCGTCGTACAGCTCGGCTGCGTAGGCGTCGTTGAACGCGCCCGTCGCGGGGGTATGTCCCGCCATGGTTGTAATTTAGTCCTCAGCCCCGTCGCCGCACCGGCAGCGAGACGCATGGGCGACAAGGGTCTTTGTCCGATGTACCGATCGGTCGACTCAACGCCAACTCCGAGGTCGCATTTCGTGACAACCGTCTCTGACCAACCAGCACACGCGGACGGACGATTGGTGTATCTCGTAACGGGCGCCAACTCCGGCATCGGCCGAGCGACGGCCGAAGTGCTGGCTGCGCGCGGCGGCCATGTGATTCTCGCCGGGCGGTCGGAAGAGAGAACGCGTCCTGTGATCGACGCGATTCGTACACGGGAACCGGACGCCGAGGTCGAATTCCTTTTGCTCGACCTGGCCCACCTCGCGTCGGTCAAGCGCGCCGCCGAGTCGCTGCTGTCGTCAGGCAGGCGGCTCGATGTGCTGATCAACAACGCGGGTCTCGCAGGTCCGCGAGCGCTCACGGCTGATGGTTTCGATATCACGTTCGCGACAAATCATCTGGGCCCTTTTCTCTTTACCAACTTGCTGTTGCCGATGCTGCGCGAGGCGCCGCAGGGTCGCATTGTGAACGTCTCTAGTCGGGCACAGATGGGCGCGAAGAGCATCGACTGGGGCTGGCTCGCGCATCCGCCGGCGCCTGCGGTAAGAATCGGCCGGTTTCCCAGGTATGGCGTCACGAAGCTGATGAACGCGATTCACGCCCGGGAGCTGGCGCGGCGGCTCGCCGGAACTCGCGTGACGACTTATTCGCTGCATCCTGGACTCGTGGCATCCAACATCTGGCGCGATATTCCGCGCCCGTTTCGGGCAATCATGATGATGTTCATGACCTCCAACGAAGAGGGCGCGGCTACGTCAGTCTACTGCGCAACCTCGCCAGAGCTGGCGACCGTCTCCGGCCGATACTACGGACGCTGTCGCGAGGCCGCTCCCAACCCTCTCGCCAATGACGAGTCGTTAGGTCGAGAGCTCTTCGAGCGAAGCGAACAAGCAATCGCATCGGTATTGGGCCCCGCGTGAGCACCGGCGTACCACACCATGGCCGCTCATGCGAGTGCTGGCCGCGGCACCGCGCCGACTAGGATCTCGACGGGAATTCCGCCGTTGGTGGTGCGCACTCGTGTGGAGAGGGCAAGCCCGGTGTGCCCGGCGAGCGCGCGATCTGCCGCGAGCATCGCGAGAGTCCAGCCTTGGCATCGAGCGCGGGCCACGTTGCCGAGTTGCGCGTAGAGGTTTCGCAGGCGATCGCGCTCTCCAGTCCGAACTCCGTACGGCGGATTCGTGACCAGCCACCCCAGCCCCGCGGGCGGCTCTATCGCTGAGACCGCACGCGTGGAGACTTCGATTTCGCCCTCGACACCGGCGCGCGCGGCGTTGGCGCTCGTTGCGGCCGTGGCACCCGCGTCGCGATCGGACGCACGAATGCGCCCGGCGGGAGACGCGATCCGCCGCGCATGCGCAGCGTCCAACACCGCTTGCCAGGTCTCGCCATCAAATTCGGGCCAGCGTTCGAATGCGAACTTCCGGCCAAGTCCGGGCGCTCGTCGCGAAGCAATTAGAGCTGCCTCGATCGCGATCGTGCCAGCGCCGCACATGGGATCGATCAGAGGCGCCGCGCCGTCCCAACCGCTCGCCAGCACTAGCGCCGAAGCGAGAGTTTCGCGAAGCGGAGCCTTGGCGGTCGCCTGACGGTATCCGCGTCGATGCAAGAGCTCGCCCGAGGCGTCGATGCTGATCGTACACACGTCCCTCACGAGCCGAGCCAAGACGAGCTGCGTTGAGGCCCCGTCGGCCGGCTCGAACACGTACGACCCGTGGCCCGCTACCGCCTTAGTCCCAGACCGACCAGCGGCCTCAAGAATTCGCTCAGCTACAGCGTCCGAGTGATACAGCCGCGACTTGTGACACGTCGCGCGTACCTCCACGGTTGAGTTCCCCGCAATGAACCGCTCCCACGGTATTCGTCCCACTCTTCGCTCTAACTCATAAAACTCACTGGCGTGGAACTGCGCGACTCGAACCACGACCCTGCTCGCCGTCCGGAGCCATAGGTTCGCGGCGTAGAGAACCGGAGCGGAGGCTGAAAAGCTCACACCATCAGGGCGGGCCACCGCCGACGAAACACCCAGCGACACCAGCTCGCCCTTGGTCAACCTGGCAATTCCTGGTGCTGTAACCACAAAACAGTTATATGTATGCATGCTTTTTAGACCAACTTGACCAACACACCCGTAAACCTCTATCACGCCAAGACGCACCTGTCGGCGCTCGTCGAGCGAGCCGCCCGGGGCGAGGAAGTAGTAATAGCCAAAGCTGGCCGACCCCGCGCTCGCCTCGTACAGCTCGAGTCCCCGACAGCATCACGCCAGCCGGGAGCGTGGAAAAAGGAACTTTGGATCGCCGACGATTTCGACGACCCACTCCAAGAGGCTGGCTTCGGCGGCGCTGTTCGCCAGGACGAGGCGCCAGAGCCGCTCCCTTTGCCTACCCCGCCCCTTGTTGTCCAGGCCGCTCACTCTGACCCGCAGCCGTCGCCGCGGCCCAGGGTCAGGCCTCGCGCACGCTAGCTCAACAACAATGCGCCTGCTGCTGGATACGCTGACCATACTTTGGTGGCAAGGGGACGACGCGCAACTTGGGCAAGCGGCGCGGAGAGCCATTGGCGGGGCTGAGGTCGTGTTCGTCAGCCCTGCGTCGGCGTGGGAACTGGTCATCAAAGGTGCATTGGGCAAAGTGAGGCTGCCTGTCCCCTTTGAGATGGTCACCGAGGACAATGGATTCACTCAGCTCCCCATTTCCATCGCGCACGTGGCAACGCTGTCCGCGCTTCCGCAGCACCACGCGGACGCTTTCGATCGAATACTCATCGCACAGGCCGTGAGTGAACAGCTCACGCTCGTGAGCCACGATCGGCAGTTCGCTCCGTACGGCGTTCCAATTATCTGGACACAGCCACACCTCCGTACCAGGTAGGCTTTCCCCGCGTCACGCGGGGCTCCGGGCAACCGCAGCGGAACGATTAATGCCAGCGATGCGGGCATGCGTCTGGCACCGGTCTCACTCACCGCTGCCCGAACCTTGCTCACTGAGCGGTTCGGGCATTGCGAATTCCACCGCGGCCAGTGGGAATCCATACGAGCTGTTCTTGGCGGTCGCGACGCCGTCGTGGTCATGCCCACCGGTAGCGGCAAGTCTCTCATCTACCAGCTTCCAGCTTTGGCCTTGCCGGGGCTCACAGTGGTAGTAACGCCGCTCATCGCGCTCATGAAAGACCAACACGACAAGCTGCTCGCGCAAGGCGTGGATTCGGTCGCGGTACACTCTCATCTATCAGGCGCTGAATCCAGACGCGCCCACGGACAGATCAGAGATGGCGAAGGCGACATTCTCTACGTGACACCGGAGCGTTTCAAAGACCGGGATTTCTTCGAGCACCTGATCGCTCGCCGCGTCAGCCTCTTCGTGGTGGACGAAGCGCACTGCGTCAGCCAATGGGGTCACGACTTTCGTCCCGACTATCTCACCCTGGGCTCCATCGCCCGCAGGCTCGGCAGACCGCCAGTACTCGCGCTCACTGCGACGGCCACGGCGGAGGTTCGCGCGGACATCGCGCGGCAACTAGGGATGCGCGACCCGCTTGTCACAGTGACGGGCTTCGCCAGGCCCAATCTTCGGTTCGAAGTGCGCCGCACGGTCAATCTCGCGGAGAAAGATGCGTTCGTGCGCGAGCTGCTTGGCCACGCGACCGGCAGCGGCATCATATACATGGCGACCGTCAAAGAGGCGGAGCGCGTGCACGCGATGCTCGCCGACGAGTTCGCCGTCGGGATGTATCACGGAAAAATGCAGGCCGCCGAGCGTAAGGACGTGCAGGAGCGGTTCATGTGCGGCGAGCTGGACGCCATCGTCGCGACGAATGCGTTCGGCCTAGGGATCGACAAGCGCGACATTCGATTCGTCGTGCACTATCACTTTCCGGGCTCGGTGGAGTCATACTATCAAGAGGCCGGTCGTGCGGGCCGAGACGGGCTTCCGGCCGTGTGTACAATGCTGTACCGGGTCGAAGATCGGCGCATACAATCGTACTTCCTCGGCGGGAAGTATCCGGAAATCGAGGAGGCGGCGCGCGTGGCGATCGCGCTGGAGCACCATCCGGTGAATACACCGGTTCCGCTAGATGACATCGCGGATCAATCTGGCATCCCCCGCCGCAAGGCCCGCATCGTCTTCGAGCTTCTCAAGCGGCATGGCCTCGTGCGGGAGCATCGCGGCGGAAGCTGGGAGCGCCGCGCCGGTCAGCTCACACAGGTCGATCTGCGCGAGGACCTCACGGACTACGAGGAGCGCCGAGCACGCGACCAAGCCAAGCTGCGCGCCATCGTACACTTCTGCCAGACTACGGACTGTCGAACGCGAGTCATCCTGCAGTACTTCGGAGAATCCGTCGCGCCAAATTGGTGCTGCAACAATTGCGACGCCTGCGACGCCGCCCGGGCGTGGGACGCGAAACAGGAGCGTGGCGCTCGTGACGAGAGCAGCCGCCAGCGCGAGATCGAAGTGGCTGCGTAACCCGCACCCGGCCTACAGTTTCGTCGCGGCCCACACCAGCCGCTGCACCACGGTTAATGCCACGAGCGCTCCCATGGCCGCGAACAACGGCGCCAAATGGGACGGGAAGATCAGGAACAGTGCGTAGAACACCACCGTCTCGGCTCCGGCGATCAGCCCGGGAGGCATCGTGACCGTGGTGCCCTCGCCCGTCGCGAGCGCGCCCAATGACCGTCTTTCGAGGATCGCCGCGAGATACATCCACGACGCGGCGTTTACGAAGAATGACGCTTCGAGCAAGGCCCCGGCGAGTGCGACCGAAGGCGTCGGGTGACTGGCGATGAGACCAATCGGGATGATCGCGTACACGATGAAGTCGAGCAGAATATCCAGATAACCGCCGAAGTCGGTCTGCTTTCCCTGTACACGAGCGAGCGTACCGTCGCAGGCATCAAGCGCTCGATTGAGTAGCCACGCGGCCAGCGCGGCGCGGTAATGATGCGAGTACGCGAGCCATGCGACTGCCATCCCCACCACGAGAGCTGCGATCGAGATGATGTTTGGGTGGACGCTCGGGTTTGCCCGGGCGATAAAGGGCCCGAGTAGTCGATCCTTGAGTGCGCGCAGCCATATGTCGAACATGACCGCGTATAGCATAGCGGCCGAGATCGGACATCGCCGCTAAGGCGCCTCTCTGGGGAAAATCGAGACGCGAGTGCCGTCAAGCCCGATGCGCACAACGTCGCCAACACGCGGAGGGGCGTGCGCGTCCGCCGGTATCTCGAGTGCAGGTACCCCAGCCTGGCTTCCCACGAGAGCGACAACCGCCGTCGTGCGCTGTGCGCGATGTCGAACTTCGGCTACACGAACAGCCGTGCCAGTGTCGGTGGTGTGTACGGCATCCGGGCGAAACACGGCTAACGCAGCCCCTTGGGGAATGCTCCCGTCGAGCGCGATGCACCCGAGCGCTGATGTGAAGACTCCCTCCGCCGTGACGACGCCGTGAACCTCGTTCGGTACGCCCAGAAGCCGCGCAACCGCGAGCGTAGCGGGGCGGACGAACAACTCCCAAGGGGGCGCCGTCTGAACGATCTTTCGGTCGACCAAGACCGCGACGCGATCGGCGATCAAACCCGCCTCGTCAAAGTCGTGTGTCACGAGCACCAACGCGGGCCGGTATGTGCGCTGCAGCGCGAGGATTGCCTCCCGCACCTCGTCCCGTAGCGTGGGGTCGAGTGACGAGAGCGGCTCGTCGAGCAGCAGAACGGCCGGGCGCGCCACGATCGCCCGCGCGAGCGCCACTCGGTGCCGTTGGCCCCCGCTAAGCGTGCGGGGAGCGCGATCAGCCAAGTCCTCCAGGCGTACCGCCGCCAGAGCTTCACGGGCGAGCTTGATCACTTCGGCCGCACGAGTCCGCCGAACCCGCAGCGGAAACGCGACATTCTCGAACACCGACAGGTGCGGAAACAGGAGCGGAGTTTGGTGCAAGTACACCACGTCTCGTCGCTCTGGCGGGAGAGCGGTCACGTCGCGTCCGGCGACATCGATCCGACCTCCACGAACCGGCGCCAACCCGGCTACGGCGCGGAGCAACGTGGTCTTGCCAGCGCCAGAGGCGCCGACGACGACGAAGCGCTCGCCCTGAGCGACGTCGAACGACACGCGGTCGAGCCCGGGCTGCTCGCCGAAGGCGGCAACGAGATCGGCTACTCGCAACCCGTCCGTCAGGGTGCCTCGGCGCGTAGCGCACCAGGACGGCTCGCAGCGAGTACGAGCATCGGCGGCACGATGAGCAACAAAGCGGCGGTGGCGGCATAGCGGCTTTGGCCGGCGCGCAGGTAGGCGAACACATCTAGCGATAGCGTGTGCACCACGCCCCCTCCGATAAGGAGCGTGAGCGCGAACTGGCCCCACGATAGCAGAAATCCAAAGGCGATTGCGGCGGCAAGCTGCCGACGGATGATCGGTAGAGTTACACGCAGCCAGACTTGTGTCGGCGCGGCCCCGAGCGATCGAGCCTCTTCCTCAACGCGCGTGTCGAAGGCGGTGAAGACGGCAAAGAAATAAAGGGAGAGATATCCGACGGCGGGCACTAGGTGAGCGCAGATGACGCCAACCGTTGAGCCCGCGAGCCCGAGCACGATGAAGGAGTATTGCAGCCCGGCGCCCAGGGCGATGGGCGGCGTCGCCACAGGAAGAAACGCTGCCGCGACGCCGACGTGGCGCCGCCACCCCGTAGAACGCGCGATCAACCGTCCCACTGGAATCGCAACGACGCATCCAACGACACCGGTCACAGTAGCCATGGCGACGCTGACCAGCAACGCGTGCGCAAGCGACCCGCCACTGAGAAGCGCTCGCCAGCTTTCGAAAGTCCAAGACCGCGGCAACAGGGCCGGATAGAACCACGTGCCGCTGAATGACCATGCCCCCAGAATCGCGAGCGGCGCCGCGATGCCTGCGACGGCCCAGGCGAAAGCCATCCAGCGAATCAAGCGCGCGCCTCTCACGGCTCCGGCAGGTCGCGGGCCGTGCGTCCCCATTCGAAAGCGATGACCGCAAGTGCCGCAAGCACGAGACCGAGCAGCACCAGTACGTACGCATCGCCTCGCGTCGCGAGATCTATCGCTTCGTAGCGCTCGTACGTAGCGACAGGCAGAGGTAGGGGGTCGGTGGGCGCCAGCAGCGCGGCCGCCTCGTAGCTCCCGGCGATGAAAATCGCGGCGGCTGCGACCGCGGGCCCCATGCCGCGCCACAGAAGCGGCAGGACGACGCGCCACAGGGTCTGCCATGAGTCAGCGCCGAGGGTATGCGCTACCTCTTCGAGCGCGGCACCACGCGTGGCCAGGCTGGTGATCGCGAAGAACGCTAGGAAAGGAGTCTCCTACCAGCCGAGTGTGAGGATAAAGCCAACTCCGGCACGGTCGAGCACCAAAGCCGGGAATTGACTTGGCGCGTTAACTACTCCCAACGCGGCCGCGACGCGGGACAACACACCGCTTTGCCCTAGCAGCATCATCCCGCCAGCGGCTGCCACCACGTGCGGAATCGGAAATGGAAGCAAGGCGGCCGCGCGTCCGATTCGATCGATCGTTCCGCTTGCTCGAAACGAGAGCGCCAATATCGCCGCAAGAACCGCCGCGAGGG
>Ga0102924_1004907_pt1 | contig 13183 bp, 9 predicted proteins | sample PaiPotPPM11metaG_FD_80116 | JGI IMG/M metagenome (GOLD analysis project Ga0102924, IMG submission 80116) | Iron sulfur acid spring bacterial and archeal communities from Banff, Canada, to study Microbial Dark Matter (Phase II) - Paint Pots PPM... ... | reverse complement strand
GACCACCGGCGCTGCCGACGCGGCCACGGGCAAGGCGAGGGCGACGAGGCCGACAACGGCAAGACAGATGGACGCTCTGCGCATCAGATTCTCCTCCGACTGTTTTGATGTACAGAACAACCAACCCGGCAGATGCCAGGAAATACCGGTGGGCAGTCGCAGCCGTCGCGAGGAGACGCTCGTGTCAGCCGGCTGACAGCTCGAGCTGGTCGCCGTCGAAGCGCACGCCGACCGGCGCGAGGATCACCTGCCTGGGCCCCTCCTCGACGCGCCCGGCAAGCAGCGCGTCGAGCTTCAGCTCGCGGGCGGTCGCGATGATCGTCTCCGCGGCGCCCGGGGCGCAGTAGAGGGCAAGCCCCGCTCCCATGTTGAAGGTGGAGTACGCCGCGTGGGCATCGAGTCCCGCGTGCTCGACGAGGAAGCTGAGCACGGCGGGAACCTTGGGCAGCCGCTGGATGCGGTAGGTGAGCTGCTTGGGCGGTCGCATCAGCTTGAGCAGCCCGTGGCCGGTGATGTGGCTGATGTAGGTCAGCCCGAGGTCGCGCTCGAGCAGCGCGGCGATCAGCGGCGCGTACATCAGCGATGGCTCCAGCAACGCCTCGCCGAAACTGGTGGCGGGCGACCCCGGCTCGCTCGGCAGCGGGGTGGCGTACCCCTCGTCCAGGCGCCCGGCGACCAGGCGCGCAAGCGAGGCGCCGTTGGCGTGCAGGCCGCTGGATGCGACCAGCACGATTTCGTCTCCGACCGCGAGCTCGTCTCCAAGGATCGGCGAGCGCCCGGCGGGCACCGCGCCGACGGCGGCGCCCGCAAGCTCGATGTCGCGCTCGTCGAGCAGATCGGGCAGCGACGGCGACTCGCCTCCTCCCCACGCGCAGCCGGCGTCCGCGCACGCGCGGCGCCAGCCCTCCAGCAGCGCGCCCGAGCGCTCGCCGTCGCGGTACCAGTCCGACGCTCCCGTGGCGAAGTAGGCGTTGACCACGAGCGGCAGGGCGCCCACGCAGCAGAGGTCGTTGACGATCGCAGCGACCGTGTCATAGGCGACGTCTGCAAAGCGATTGATCTGCTGGCGTTCGAGCACATGGCGCGCGATGATCGACTTGGTGCCCAATCCCTCGACGACGAACGCGAGCGTCTGCGAGCCCAGCTCGAATACGAACGCGGGCTCGCCGCGCGAGGCATCCAGCGCACGGGCTCCCCGGGCGGCGAGCAGCGGCGAGGTGGACAGCGCCTTGGCCATGGCCAGGCGCTTGCCGGCGTCGAGCGCGTCGTAGTCCACGCCGGCGGCGCTGTAGCTGACGCCGTCTTGGCTCATCGGCGATGATCCTAAGCGACCGTTGCCACCGAGGGAGGACCGATGGACTTCCAGCCGAGCGAGCGCTGTACGGAATTCAAGGAGCGCCTGAGCGCGTTCATGGACGAGCATGTGTACCCGGCCGAGGAGCTGTACGAGCGCCAGCTGCGCGAGTCTGGAAACCCGCACTTCCAGCCGCCGGTGATGGAGGAGCTGAAGGTCAAGGCGCGCGATGCGGGGCTGTGGAACATGTTCCTGCCCGACGCGGAGCTCGGCGCCGGGCTGTCCAACAGCGACTACGCGCCGCTGGCGGAGATCCTCGGCCGCTCGCACATCGCCTCGGAGGCGTGCAACTGCTCGGCGCCCGACACGGGCAACATGGAGGTGCTCTACCAGTTTGCCACGCCCGAGCAGCGCGAGCAGTGGCTGATGCCGCTGCTGGACGGCGAGATCCGCTCGTCGTTTGCGATGACAGAGCCCGAGGTGGCCTCCTCGGATGCGACCAACATCACGATGCGCATCGAGCGCGACGGCGATCAGTACGTGCTCCATGGGCGCAAGTGGTGGATCTCGGGCGCCTATCACCCGCACTGCAGGATCTTGATCGCGATGGGTAAGACGACCTTCGACGGCCCTCGCCACAAGCAGCAGAGCATGATCCTGGTGCCGATCGACACGCCCGGGGTGACGCTCGTGCGCGACCTGACAGTGTTCGGATACAACGACCAGGAGGGCCACGCGGAAATCACCTTCGAGGACGTGCGCGTGCCGGCGTCGAACCTGATCGCGAACGAGGGCGACGGCTTCATGATCGCCCAGGCGCGCCTCGGTCCGGGGCGCATCCACCACTGCATGCGCGCGATCGGGGCGGCGGAGCGGGCGCTGGAGGCGATGTGCAGGCGGGCGGTCTCGCGCGTGACCTTCGGCCAGCCGCTGGCGATGCGCGGCAACGTGCAGGACTGGATCGCCGAGTCGCGTGTGGAAATCGAGATGGCGCGGCTGCTGACGCTGAAGGCCGCGTGGATGATGGACACGGTCGGCAACCGCCAGGCGCGCACGGAGATCTCGGCGATCAAGATCGCCGCGCCCAATGTGGCCCTACGCGTGATCGACCGCGCGATCCAGCTGCACGGGGGCGGCGGCGTGTCCGACGACTTCGGGCTGGCGCCCGCGTACGCGCACCTGCGCACGCTGCGCCTGGCAGACGGCCCCGACGAGGTGCACAAGCTGTCGATTGCTCGGCGCGAGCTCGCTCCGTACGTGCCGCGGGAGTGGTAGGGCTCCCCCGCCACCACCAGGTCGAGCCGCATCGGACGCCGACGACCGTCGAGCCTGTGAATAGGAGCCACCTCGGCCGGGTATAGGACTTGTGGGCCGGGATCCCAGAACGCCCGGTCGCCTACGATGTGACATGCGGCCGTCATGAACGGATCGAGGAGATGGACCTTTGCGCGCGAGCACGCGGGGATCGGTAGTTGCGCTTATATCTGCGGCGGCGATCGCCATCGCCACGATCGCCATCGCCACGCCTGCCGCGCAGGCATCCTTCGGCGTCAGCGAAGCCCACTTCGAAGCCGGGACGTGCAACACCACATCGTGCACCTATGCGAGTCCCCACAGCGAACTCTACACGCAGGCTGCTGGCCATCCGCCATGGGGCATCACGACGTTTGAACTGAACACGAGCAGGGGCCCGCTCGAAGTCAAGCAACCCGAAGGCGCGCTCAAGAGGATTCGCGTGGACGTGCCGCCGGGCTTGGCCGCGGACCCAGAAGCGCTGAGCGTGAAGTGCTCGATGAGCGCCTTTGAACACGAAGAATGCCCGACCGGGCCGAATGGTTCTGAAGTGGGCAAAACGGAACTGACCGTGTTCGACGGCCTCGGCGATCTCACCGTCCACGGGACTGTGTACGAGCTCGAACGTCCTGCCGGCCTGCCGCTGGACTTCGGCATCGACGTGGACCCGCTCAAAACGATCATCCACCCCGTTCACCTGCTGCTGGAAGGCCACGTGGACTGGGAAGGCGACTATCACGAGTACTTCGAAATCAACAACATCCCCACAGAAGCGGAACTGATCGGCGGGCTAAAGGTGCCGCTGTCGGTGATCAAGTCCAAGCTGCTGTTCGAAGGTCAGAAAGGCGGCAACTTCCTCACGGTCCCCAGCGTGTGCTCGAACACGACCACCTCGTATTTGGAAGTGGAATCCTATGAAGGCGCGGTCGCCAGGACGCAGACCACTACCCCGGTCGGCGTGGAAGGGTGTTCCAGCGTGCCGTTCAAACCCACGGTCACGGTCAGCCCGGAAACGTCCACCGCCGATGTGCCCGATGGCGCCACCGCGGTGGTCAGGGTTCCCCAGTACACGAGCGCCGACCAGATCAACTCGTCCGACGTCAAAGACGTTCATGTGACCCTTCCCGAAGGGATGACGCTGAACCCGTCGGCCGCGCACGGACTGGAACCGTGCAAAGGATTGCCATGCCCGGCGGGCGCGACCAAGCTGGGGACGGTCACGATCGAAACGGACCTGCCCCCGAAGAGCCTGACGGGCAACGTGTATCTGGGCGATCCCGGCGGCGAGCCGATAACCGGGCCTCCCTACACGATCTACCTGGAAGCCTCCAGCAGTCTCGGCGTGACCGTCAGGCTGACGGGAACCGTCAACCCGAACCCCAGCACGGGACGGCTGGAAGTCAACTTCGACGACGCCCCCCAGCTGCCTTTCGGCGAACTGATCCTCACCCTCGACGGCGGCCCACGGGCGCCGATCGCCAACCCGCTGGCGTGCGGCATCGCGCCGGTGCAGACCACCTTCACCCCCTACACGGGCGCCGCGAACGCCTCCAGCGCGACGGCGTTTAGGACCAACGGCTGCCCTTCGCCCGCCTTCTCGCTCGGTCAGAGCACGCAGGAGTCCTCCGGGGATGCCGGCGCGTACACCTCATTCACATTCAACCTGACCCGCTCTGATGGATTCCAGTACCTGTCGACGCTGGACACCGTCCTGCCGCCCGGGCTGGTCGGCGCGATCGGGTCGGTGACGCTGTGCGGCGAACCGCAGGCGCAGACCGGCGAATGCCCCACGGCCAGCCAGATCGGCAATGCCAGCGTCAGCGCCGGCGCGGGCTCTGAACCGTATGCCTTCTCGGGACCGGTGTATCTGACCGGCCCCTACGACGGCGCGCCCTATGGGCTGTCGATCTCGATCGAGGCCTCCGCCGGCCCGTTCGACCTCGGCCGGGTGGTCACGCAGGCGACGATCGGCGTTGACCCCTACAGCGCCCGCGTGATCGCCACCAGCTCACTGCCCACGATCGTCGGCGGGGTGCCGCTGCGCCTGAAGACGCTCAGCGTGGCCGTCACCCGATCGGACTTCCTGTTCAATCCCAGCGACTGCGAAGCGCTGGCAACGAACTCGCTGTTCACGTCCACGCTCAACGAAACGCAGAACCTGTCCAGCCCGTTCCAGGTGGGCGACTGCACAGCGCTGTCATTCAAGCCCGCGCTGACCGCGTCGAGCAGCGCGAAAGCCTCCAAAGTGGACGGCGCGAGCCTGCAGGTCAATCTCGTACAGGGCACACATCAGGCCAACATCCGCTCGGTCGTCACCTCGCTGCCCAAGCAGCTTCCCGCGCGGCTGACCACGTTGCAGAAGGCCTGCGCCGAAGCGACCTTCGCGGCCAGCCCGCTGTCCTGCCCGCCGCTGTCGACGGTCGGCGGGGTCACCGTCACCACCCCGGTGCTGCCCGGCGTGCTCAGCGGTGGGGCCTACCTGGTCTCCCACGGGGGCGCCGCCTTCCCCAACCTGGACCTCGTGCTCGACGACGGCGGCGTGCGGGTGATCCTCGTCGGCACCACCACCATCAAGGGTGGGGTCACGACCGAGAGCTTCGCGTCGATCCCCGACGTGCCCATATCGACGTTCGTGCTCACGCTGCCACTCGGCTCAGACTCGGCGCTCGCCGCCAACGGCAACCTGTGCTCACAGCCGTTGTCGATGCCCACCGTGATCACCGCCCAGAACGGCGCGCAGGTCAAGCAGAGCACGGCGATCTCGGTGATCGGCTGCGGCGTGCGCATCCTGCGGCGCAGGCTTGTACACGACATCCTGCTGGTGACCGTCCAGACGATCGCGCCAGGACGCGTGCGCGCCGCTGGCAAGGACCTCGACAGCGCCTCGGCGTCCATGCCCAATCCCTCCACCGTCACGCTCAAGCTCCCGCTCGGGCCCCGCGGGCGGGCCGCGCTGCGCAGACATCGCAAGCTCGATCTGCAGGTTCGCGTCGCCTTCACGCCCGCCAGCAAGGGCGCAGGGAGCTCCACGGTGTCGACCGCGCTGACCGTCAAGAGATAGCCTCAGCGGCCGATGTCGGGGGCGCGATGTTGATCTACCGCGAGCGGCCTGCCGCGCAAGAGCCGGCTGACGGGTTGCTCATCCTGCACCACGGGCGCGGCGCCGACGAGCAGGACCTGCTGGAGCTCGGCGACGCGCTTGACCCCGCGCGGCGCATGCACGTGGTCACACCGCGCGCGCCGCTGAAACCGGCCGGCTCCCCCGGCTATCACTGGTATCTGGTCCCCCGCGTGGGCTTTCCCGACACCGCCAGCTTTCACGCCGCTTACGCACAGCTGGCCGAGCTGCACGACGAGATGTGGCGGCTGACCGGCATCCCGCCCGAGAAGACCGTGCTCGGCGGCTTCTCGATGGGCTCGGTGATGAGCTACTCGCTGGGTCTGGGCGCCGGACGTCCGCGGCCCGGCGGCATCCTCGCCTTCTCGGGCTTTTTGCCCACGGTCGCCGGCTGGCAGCCCGAGCTGACCACACGCACGGGGCTGGCGGTCTTCATTGCGCACGGCCGCAACGACCCGGTAATCGACGTCGCCTTCGCCCGCGAGGCGCAGCGACGGCTGAGCGACGGCGCCCTAGAGGTGTCCTATCACGAGTCCGATGCCGGTCACTGGATCGAGCCAGCGCACGTGCCGCTGGCCATGCGCTGGCTCGACGGCGCGGCTAGCGCGGTTGGCACGGACAGCGCATCCTGAGCGCCGTCCGCAGACACCAGCATGCGCAAGCGCCGATCCTACGGACGCGAGCGTGCGCAAGGGCCTATGGTTGACAGCTCAAAACCACCACCCCTATGAGCAACACCAGCCGCATGTCCACCTCACCCGCGCGTCCATCGCCTTCCTCGCAGCGGACTCTGCGGGTGTTGATCGTCGGCGCTGGCTTCGGCGGGATCGCCGCTGCGATCGAGCTGCGCAGGCATGGCATCGACGACGTGACCATCCTCGAGAAGGCGCCCGACCTGGGTGGCACCTGGTACTACAACACCTACCCCGGCGCCACGTGCGACGTCCCCAGCCACCTGTACTCCTTCTCCTACGCCCAGCGCAGCGACTGGTCACGACTGTGCTCGCCCCAACGCGAGATCCACCAATACCTGCACGAGGTGGCACGCACGCAGGGCCTCGATCGACTGATCCACACCGACACCGCCGTCGAGTCCTGCGCGTGGGATGAGGAGCGCTGCCGCTGGAGCGTGCACACCGACCGGGGCACAACACACGAGGCCGACGTCCTGATCGTCGCCACCGGGCAGCTGGACCGACCCGTCAGGCCGGCCATCGCCGGCGCCGACACGTTCGCCGGCCACAGCTTCCACTCGGCCGAATGGGACCACGCCTACTCGCTCGCCGGCAAGCGCGTCGGCGTGGTCGGCACGGGCGCAAGCGCCGTCCAGTTCGTGCCGGCGATCGCGCCCTTGGCCCGCAGCCTGACCATCTTCCAGCGAACCGGCAACTGGTTTCTGCCACGTCGCAACCGCACGTACCCCGCGCTGGTCAAGGCCGTCATCCGGAACGTGCCCGGACTGCAGGCGCTGCGGCGCCGGTTCGTGTTCCAGTACACCGAGTCGCTGACCCTCACCATCCGCCACCCGCGCACCCTTGGGCGGCTGGCCGCCGCGCGCTCGGGCGCGTTCATGCGCTCCCAGCTGCAGGATCCGGTCATCCGCGAGAAGGCGTGGCCTGATTACACCTTCGGCTGCAAGCGCATCCTGTTCAGCTCGAGCTTCCTACCCGCGCTGCAACGCTCCAACGTTGCGCTCGTCACCGAGCACATCCAGGGCATCGCTCCTGAGGGCATCATCACCGTCGACGGCACGCTGCACGAGCTCGACTGCATCATCTGGGCGACCGGCTTTGCGACCACCGAGTTCATGTTCCCCATGCAGATCTCGGGCGCCCACGGCGCCGACCTGCACGAGCTGTGGTCCACCGGCGCCCACGCCCACCTGGGCATGTGTGTGCCGGGCTTTCCCAACATGTTCGTCATGTACGGGCCCAACACCAACACCTCCGGTGGCTCGATCATCGTCTACCTGGAGGCGCAGGCCGCCTACATCCGCCAGGCGCTCGCTCAGCTGCGCCAGCGCGCCGCAGGTGCGATCGAGGTGCGCGCCGAGGTCGAGGCGGCCAGCGATCGCGAGCTGCAGGCCCGCTTCGCGGGCACCGCGTGGACGCAATGCGACTCCTGGTATCGCGACGAGCGCGGGCGCATCGTCACCAACTGGCCCGGGTACATGCGCGAGTACCTGCAGCAGACCAGTCAGATCGACACCAGCCAGTACCGCTTCGCGCCTGCACCGGAGCCCGCCGCACTGGCCGGCGCGTGAGGCAGGGCACGTGGATGGCTATGACTACATCATCGTGGGGGCCGGCTCGGCCGGGTGTGTGCTCGCCAACCGCCTGTCCGAGGACCCGTCCGCACGTGTGCTGGTGCTCGAGGCCGGCGGCTCTGACCGCTCGCTGAACGTCAAGATCCCAGCGGCCTTTCCCAAGCAGTTTCACACCAAGCTAGACTGGGACTTCGCCACAGAGCCCGAGCCACACGTCGACGGCCGGCGCCTGTTCATCCCGCGCGGCAAGGCGCTGGGCGGATCCAGCTCGATGAACGCGATGTTGTACGTGCGCGGGCGCCCGCTCGACTACGACGGCTGGGAGGCCCAGGGGGCCGCCGGCTGGGGCTATGACGACGTGTTGCCCTACTTCATTCGCGCCGAGGACAACGTGCGCGGCGCCTCTGACTACCACGGCGTCGGCGGGCCGCTGCGCGTCAGCGAGCAGCGCTCGCCGCGACCGCTCAACCGCCGCTTGTTGGCCGCCAGCGAGGCCGCCGGCATCCCCCGGATCGCCGACTACAACGGACCCGAGCAGGACGGCTGCTCGATGTTCCAGGTCACCCAGCGCGACGGCCGGCGCTTCAGCGCCGCAGACGCCTACCTGCGTCCCGCGCTCACGCGCCCCAACCTGACGGTTCGCACCAAGACGACCGTCCTTGGCATCGAGTTGGAGGGCGAGCGGGCCGTCGGCGTGCGCCTGCGCACGGGCCGCCGCGGCGAGGAGGTCGTGCGCGCGACACGCGAGGTGCTGCTGTCGGCCGGCGCGATCGGCTCGCCCCAGCTGTTGCTGCTGTCGGGCATCGGCCCCGCGCAGGAGCTTGCGGCGAGCGGTGTAAAGGCGCGCCACGACCTGCCCGGCGTGGGGCGCAACCTGCAGGACCATCCCTTCGTGACCATGCTCTGGGAGGTGTCAGATCAACAGACGCTGTATGGCGCAGAACGACCCAGAGCGCTGGCCGAGTGGCTGCTGCGCAAATCGGGCAAGCTCAGCTCCACGGTCGCCGAGGTGGTCGCGTTCACGCGCACCCGCGGCGGGCTGCCCGCGCCCGACATCCAGTTTCACATGGGCGCCGCCTACTTCGAAGATCACGGCGCCGACAGCTATGAGGGCCATTGCATGGTGATCGCGCCAACGCTCGTCTCGCCCAAGGCCCGCGGCCAGGTATGGCTGGCAAGCGCCGACCCGACCGCCAAGCCGCGCATCCTCACCAACACGCTGTCAGAGCCCGACGACGTCGAGTCGATGATCGCCGGCATGCGCCTGGCGCGCGAGATCGCCGCGCAGTCGCCGCTGCGCGAGATTGTCGTCAAGGCGCTCAAGCCAGAAGCAGACGCCGACGACCGCGAGCAACTGGAAGCGGACCTGCGCCGGCGCCTGATGCTCATCTACCACCCCGTCGGCACGGCGCGCATGAGCGACACCCACGAGCACGCCGTGGTCGACTCGCGCCTGTCGGTGCACGGCCTGCAGGGCCTGCGCGTGATCGACGCATCGGTCATGCCAACGATCGTGGGGGGCAACACCAACGCCCCCACCATCATGATCGCCGAGCGCGGCGCCGATTTGATTCGAGCCCACCCGCCCGCATGACCGCGTCGATCAACTACCACCGCGAGGGCAGCGGGCCGCCGCTGGTGCTGCTGCACGGAATCGGCCACCACTGGCAGGGGTGGCGACCGGTGATCGGGCTGCTCGCCGGCGAGTTTGACGTGATCGCCTGCGACTCCCCCGGCTTCGGACGCTCGGCGCCGCTGGCCCCCGGCAGCGAGCTAACGATCCCTTCCTACGTGGATGCGTTTGAGTGGTTCTTCGTGGAGCTCGGCCTCGAGCGCCCGCACGTAGCCGGCAGCTCGATGGGCGGGGCGATCGCGCTCGAGCTCGCGCGCCGGCGCGCTGTGATGTCCGCGACCGCGTTCTCGCCGGCCGGCTTCTGGACCCCCACCGAAAGGCGGTTCTGCCAGCTGTCGCTGGGGGCGCTCGCGCGCACGCCACCTGCGGCCCGTCCGCTCGTGAGGGCGCTCGCGCGCACGCGCGCCGGACGCGTCGCGCTGTTCTCCCAGACGTTTGGCTTTCCGTCACGGCTTCCCGCCAAGGAGGCCGTCTCCACGCTCGACGACGCCTGGGCGTCGCCCGTCTTCGCCGCCACGCTGGCCGCCTTTCGCCACTACCGCTTCGACGCGCCCGAGAAGCTGCGCCGCGTGCCTGTCACGATCGCCTGGGGCGAGCGCGATCGCCTGCTGCTCTACCGCCGCCAGGCTCCCCGCGCTCGCGCGATGCTGCCGTGGGCCACGCATGTGACACTCGGCGCCGGGCACGTGCCGTTCTGGGACGATCCCCGCGCGGTCGCCGAGGTGATTCGGGCGCGGGCGCGATCGGAGCAGGGGTCGCTGTCGGCCGCGGACTGAGGCTCTAAGAGCGAGCGCTGCGCCCTTCGATGCCCGCCAGCACGTCCTCGCCGAGCACCGCGTCGACCTCCAGTTGCGCGGTGGCCATCACGCGCGCGACCATCATGTACTGGCCGATCACGAGCAGCAGCTGGGTGATCTCGGCGACGCTGAAACGCGCGCTCATCGCCGCGAACGTCTCCTCGTCGGGCGTCGCGTCGCGCACGACCTGGGTGGTGAAGCGCACCACCAGGCGACCGTCCTCGCCGAGCGCTTGAGCCTCCGCGTCGTCTGCCTCCAGCGCGGCGACCTGCTCCTGGGAACCGCCCACCGCGAGCAGGATCGGCACGTGCTGGACCCACTCGTATTCGGCTCCCGGTGTCAGTCTCGCGACCCGCAGGATCGCCAGCTCGCGCAGCACCGGATCAAACCAGCGCGCGTCAAGGCAGTCGCCGCCGAAGCGCAGCCAGTTGACGAACGAGCCCTGCGCGTTGGCCACCGTGGCGAAGATCGCAAGCTGGGGAAGGCGCTCGAGCGCCGAGCGTACATGGGGCTCGGCGTCGGCGCGATCGAGGGTGGGAATGCGGCCCATCAGGCCATGACCTTACAACGATGAGTACAGAGCCTCGATCAGCCCTCGATTGCGCGGGTTCTGCCAGCGGGAACCCTCGCCCTGGCTGGTCGTGTAGGCGAAGGCCAGCGCAGCGTCGGGGTCGGCGAAGCCGAGCGAGCCGCCGGCGCCGAAGTGACCGAAGCTGTGCTGGTTGGGCCCGAGCGGCCGGCCGGGCTGGGTCAGCTGAAAGCCCAGGCCAAAGCGCGACGGTCTGTCGAGCACCGCATCGTGCCCGTTTGAGACCTCCTGCGTGGCGAGCGCCAACGTGTCAGGCGCGAGCAGCCGCACGCCGTCGACCGCACCGCCGGCCGCGAGGGCGCTGTAGATCCTGGCAACTGCGCGGGCCGTCGCGTGACCGTTGGCCGACGGAATCTGCGCGACGCGCCACTCGCGCGTGTTGACCGTGCCAAAGCCCGACAGCCCGGGTGGGTTCAGGTAGACGTTGCGAATCAGGGCACTGGCGTGGGCGTCGATCGCGTCCGGAGGGACCTCGGGGAAGATGAACTCGGCGACCCGCTCTTCCTCGGGCGCGTCGATGCCGAAGTGAAAATCCGCCGCCAACGGTCGGGCGACCGCGTCCCTGAAGAACTCCCCAACGCTCTGCCCGCTCGTCCGGCGCACCAGCTCGCCCACGAGGAAGCCGAACGTGTTGACGTGATAACCGTGCTGCTCGCCCGGGCGCCACCACGGCTGTTCGCCGGCCAGCGCCGAGGTCATCAGCTGCCAGTCATACATCGCCGAGCGCGGCAGCGCGTGCCGGATCCCCGGCAGGCCGGCACGGTGACCGAGCAGCATGCGCACCGTCACCTCATCCTTGCCCGCGGCCGCGAACTGCGGCCAATGCTCGAGAACGAGATCGTCGAGACCGACCTGCCCACGCTCGACGAGCATCAGCAGGCACAGCGCCACCATCGGCTTGCCGACCGAGAACACGTTGACCAGCGTGTCGTCCTGCCAGGGCCGCGTACGGGCGCGGTCAGCCGACCCGGCCCACAGGTCGACCACGGGCCTGCCATCGAGTGCGACGGCCACGGCCGCGCCGACCTCACCGTGCTCGGCGAAGTTGGCAGCGAAGGCGTCGCGCAGCGCAGCGAAGCGCAGGCTGCAGTTGCCGTGGATATCTGGAACGGGGTCGGCCACCTCCAGGCATCCTCCCCGATCTGGGCGGGTTGACTCAGCAGCTCAGCTGTGCCGTCGCCCCAGACGCCTGGGAGCCGAGCGTTCCGGTGACATCGTTCACTTCCGACGGCGCCGGCGCGGTCACGGTCTGCTGCGGACCATAGTTGTAGAGGTCCATCGCCACGGTCTCATCGAGCCTGCCCTGGGGGGCGCATATGTCCACTTCGGTGGAGAAGCGCCGTACGCGCTGGTGTGAGTCGATCCACACGTCAATCGGCAGCGAGCTGCTTGCGGTTATGCGTTGCAGCTCCTGCGCATAGCTCTGCACTCCAGCACGCTGGTCCGGCGCGACCGTCGTCGCGTAGCGGTTGAAGTCGACGAGCGCGTGATAGTGGGTGGTGGCCACCCCGCCGACGACTTCGCTGCCGACCGTGCTGACCTGTCCGCTTGCCGTGAGCATGTCGAGCATCTGCGTCGGGCTCGCTGCGTTCTGGCCCAGCGGCCCGCCGGCGCCGAGCGCCTGCCTGAACGTGTCGAGGTTGACCCTGGACCAGAGCTTGCCGCCGGTCACAGCGGCGTCGCTGCTGGGCAGCTGTACGTAGATGTATGGGTTCTTGACGATCTCGTCCAGCGACTGGCCACCGATGTGCAGCGTCATCGTGCCTTCGAGCTGGCGTTCGTCAAACGCGCCTTCTGCGTCGATCGTGAAGTTGTTGCCACCTACTCCCGCGCTCATGGTCATGTCGAACTGGAACCCGGGCGCCTGTGTGGTGACGTACGCCGCCTGCGCCAACGATCCCAAAGGCGCGGCGGCACCGGCGGGAGTCACGGGACCGCTGCCCCCACCCTGGATCGCCAGCACGACACCGCCAGCCACTGCGACAACCACCGCCGCCCCGAGCGCGACCAGACCCGCACACCGGCGCCCAGCTTCGGATCCGCGCTCGTCGCCCGTGGACGCCGCGCTGCCCCAGGACATCGCCGCGTCGCCGCCGAAGGTCAGAGCCGAATGAAGCGGCGCAGCGCCGTCCTCGTCGTCTTGCGCGCTCGGGCGCCCTGGGTCCATCCGACCGTGTCGGCCCCACCGAGACG
>Ga0102924_1004906_pt1 | contig 13186 bp, 8 predicted proteins | sample PaiPotPPM11metaG_FD_80116 | JGI IMG/M metagenome (GOLD analysis project Ga0102924, IMG submission 80116) | Iron sulfur acid spring bacterial and archeal communities from Banff, Canada, to study Microbial Dark Matter (Phase II) - Paint Pots PPM... ... | reverse complement strand
CGTCGCGCGCGACGCGGGCTCGTTCCACCAGATCATCCTGCCCGACCTCCTCGTCGTCGCGCCGACCGGGCTCAGCGACCAGCAGATGGCCGCGCTGGACAAGATCTCCGGGCTGCGGAACCTGGTCGCCTTCGACGGCGCGAAGATCATGGCGGACGACCAGCCGGTCAACGTCATCGGCGTGAATCCGGCCACCTTCCGCTCCTGGGTGCCGCTGGGCACCGCCGCGAACGAGGGCCTCTGGACCGCCCTGGCCAGCGGGAAGTTCGTGGCCTCGACCGCGGTGCGGCAGCACCTGGGCCTGCGCCGCGGGGCCAGCTACGAGCTGACCGGCAGCGCGACCCGCACGGTGACGTTCGGCGGCGGGGCCTCGCTCGGCATCACCGGGATCGACATGCTGGTGAACACCGAGACCTCGCGTCAGCTCGGCCTGGTGCACCGGGTCGCGGCGCTGATCAGCGCCCCGGGAGTCGGCCTGTCCACGCTGATCGCCAAGGTCAAGAAGATCCTCGGGCCCTCGGGGAAGATCGTCAGCCTGCGCTCGCCGCAGCTCCCGGTGTCGGATGCCGCCCCGAGCACCAGCACGAACGCGGCCAGCCCTGCCGCGCTGCCCAGCACGTACATCCAGCTCTTCCAGGCGTCCGCCGCCCAGTACTGCCACGGGCTGTCGTGGACGGTGCTGGCCGCGATCGGCCAGATCGAGAGCGGGGACGGGGCCAACGTGGGCCCGTCGAGCGCCGGCGCGCTCGGGCCGATGCAGTTCCTGCCGTCGACCTGGGCGATCTGGGGCATCGACGCGTTCGGCCAGACCGGCCCGCCGGACATCATGAACCCGTACGACGCCGTGCCGTCGGCGGCGCGCATGCTCTGCGCCGACGGGGCCGGCGGCGGCGGGAGCTCGCTGGCCGCGGCGATCTTCGACTACAACCACGCGGACTGGTACGTGAACGAGGTGCTCAGCCTCGCGGCGGAGTACGCCCGGGACTACTAGGCGCCCTAGGCTTCGGGTATGCCGTCCTACGATGCGTTCCTGCTCGTGTCCTTCGGCGGTCCCGAGGGTCCGGCGGACGTGATCCCGTTCCTTGAGAACGTCACCCGCGGCCGCGACGTGCCCCGGGAGCGGCTGGAGCAGGTGGCCGAGCACTACTACCGGTTCGGCGGGGTCAGCCCGATCAACCAGCAGTGCCGCGACCTGCTCGCCGCGGCCGAGAAGGACTTCGCCGCCGACGGCGTCGACCTGCCCGTCTACTGGGGCAACCGGAACGCCGATCCCTACCTGACCGACACGGTGGCCGCGATGGCCGCCGACGGCCGGCGGCACGCGGTCGCTTTCGTGACCTCCGCGTACAGCTCGTTCTCGAGCTGCCGGCAGTACCTCGGCGACATCGAGCGGGCCCGCGCGCACGCGGGCCCGGACGCCCCGCGGATCGACAAGCTGCGGCCGTACTTCAACCACCCGGGTTTCATCGAGCCGCTGGCCGACGCGACGCGGAGTGCGGCCGCGGCCCTGCCCCCAGACGTTCTCACTGAAGGTTTTGATCTTGTTTTCACCGCGCACAGCATCCCCGAGGCCATGGCCGCGGCCAGCGGGCCGGCCGGCGGAGCGTACCCGCGGCAGCTCGCCGAGGCCGCGCGGCTGGTCGCCGCGCGCGTCGGCGGCGCCCGGTCCTGGCGGCTGGCCTACCAGAGCCGCAGCGGACCGCCGTCGGCGCCCTGGCTCGGCCCGGACGTCGGGGACAGCCTGGCCGAGCTGGCCCGGTCCGGGTCGCGCGGGGTGGTGCTGGTCCCGGTGGGCTTCACCTCGGACCACATGGAGATCGTCTTCGACCTCGACGTCGAGGCCGCCGAGGCCGCCGGGCGGCTCGGGCTGCCGCTGGCCCGGGCGGCGACCCCCGGCACCGACCCGCGCTTCGTGGCCATGATCACCGAGCTGGTCGCCGAACGGCGGGACGGCGTGGCGCCGCGCGCGCTCGGCGATCTCGGGCCCGCCCTCGGGACGTGCGGACCCGGCTGCTGCGAGCCCGCCACCCGGCCCGGCGCATGAACGAGCCGGAGGAAGCGGGCCTGCTGGAGCTGGCCTGCGAGGCGGCGGTGGCCGCGGGACGGCTGCTGCTCGGGCGCGGCGGCCGGCCCGAGGTGGTGGCGACCAAGTCGAGCCCGACCGACGTGGTGACCGAGGCGGATCGCACCGCGGAGGCCATGATCCGGGAGCTCATCGGGGCCCGGCGCCCCGCCGACCGGATCCTCGGCGAGGAGGGCGGCGAGACCGGCTCCGGGTCACCGGCGGGCCCGGCCGGCGTGCGCTGGATCGTGGACCCGCTGGACGGGACGGTCAACTACCTGTACGGGCTGCCCGACTGGGCGGTCAGCATCGCGGCGGAGGTGGACGGCACGGTCGTGGCCGGCGCGGTGTTCGTGCCCCGCCGCGACGAGCTGTTCAGCGCGGCGCGGGGCCAGGGGGCGTGGCTGAGCTCGGGGGCCCTCGACGCGCGGGGCGAGGACGCCGACCCGCCGGTCCGGCTGGCCTGCAACACCGGAGTGCCGCTCGGTCAGGCGCTGGTGGCCACCGGTTTCGGCTACGCGGCCGGGCAGCGGCTGGTCCAGGGCGAGGTGGCGGCGGCCGTGCTGCCGCGGGTGCGCGACATCCGGCGGGGCGGATCGGCCGCCGTGGACCTGTGCTCGGTGGCGTCGGGCACCGTGGACGCCTACTACGAGCGCGGGGTGCACCTCTACGACATCGCGGCGGGCGCGCTGATCGCGGCCGAGGCCGGGGCCACGGTGACCGGGCTGCACGGCCAGCCCCCGAGCCCGTCGATGACCCTGGCCGCCGGCCCGCCGCTGCTCGGCGAGCTGCACGACCTGCTGGCCGGGCTGGACCCGGAGCGGGACGGCTGACCCGGGCCCGGCCCGCTACTTGTTCAGGGTCCCGGTGGCGGCCGGCCCCGCCTTGCCCCGGAAGCTGAACTGGACGGCGCCGGGCGGCCCCGGGCTGAGCGTGACCACGCCGTCGGCGCAATCTCGGCGGCCCCGCGTGATGCCCTGGTTCAGCTTCAGCGTGCTGCCGACCCGGGCGGCCAGGCTGAGAGCGCCGGAGCAGGAGAACGACGCTCCCGAGTAACGCACGGTCCCGCCCGGGGTCCCGGGGACCAGGGTGACCTGGACACTGAACACGTCCGAGGGGTTGTTCTGCCGGACCTGGCCCGACCAGGTGCCGGCCAGCCCGGGCGGGACGGTTCCCGCCGGGCTGGGCGACGCCTGCGGCCGGGGGGTATCGGTCGCGGTCGACTCCGGCCGGCTCGTGGCGCCGGGCTTCGCCGCGGCGGAGGGCTGCCCGCTGTCGTTCTGCGCGGCGCGGACGGCCACGACAATGGCCACGATGCACACGACGATCCCGACCGCCCACCAGATCGTGGTCGGCCTGCGGGGGATCGCGCCGTCGCCGTGCGAGGGCCCGGGCTGGGCGTCGGAGCCCGCCGGGGGCGGCGGCGGGCGCACCGCGGCCCCCGCCGCGCGCCGCAGGCCCTCCGCGAGCACCCCGGCCTGCGGGTCGGGCTCGCCGAGGAGTTCGACCACGATCGCGCGGGCGGTCGGCCGGTCCGCGGGCCCCGCGGACAGGCAGACGGCGGCCAGCTTGCGCAGCGGCTCAGGCAGGAGTTCCAGGTCGGCCGGGCCAGCGGGGCCGCCGGCGGCCGCGTAGAGCATGGTGAACGCCCAGGCCCGCATGTCCGCGGCCGGGGTCGCCGCCCCGTACGGCGGGGTGATCCCGAACTCGATCACGCGGGGGCCATCCGCCCCGAGCACGACGTGTTCCGGCCCGAACTCCCCGTGCACCAGCCCGGCCTGGTGGACGGCGGCCAGGCCGGTCGCGGTCCCGATGGCCAGGGCGGTGAGGCCGTCGCCCTCCCACGCCCCTTCGGTGTCCGCGAACTCCCGCAGCGACGGGCCGGCCACGTACTCGCTGACCAGGAAGGCACGGTCGCCGTCGAAGCCGGCGCCCAGGATCCGCGCCGCGCAGAACGGCGCGACCCGGCGCGCCGCGCTGGCCTCGGCCGTGAACCGGTCCCGCGCCGCCGCGTCCGCGGCCGCGTCGCCGGGGACCAGCGTGATCGTCACCTGGCTGCCGTCCACCGTCCGGGCCAGGTAAACCGGTCCGGCGGCGGGCATCCCCTCGATGCGCCCGGTCAGCCGATAGCGGCCGACGCGCCTCGCGTCATCGGCATGCAGCGGCGTGACGTGGGGCATAACTCGTCTCCGCGAGGTCATGCAGGCGGACAGGATGTGCGGTTCGTAACATACGCACTTTGTGCCAGCTAGGAGCGGTGGACGTGCATCTTACCGCCGGGGATTTCGGGGGGAAAGTTGCTGGTCGCCCGGTGTTGGGAGGGAGCCGGACGGCCACGCGAACCGCCGGAGTTGTTCTGTACGTGTACCAGGCGCCGGGACGTGACAGAATTCCCCCCCGGATTCGGGCACAACCGAGGCTTCCCGAGCGTTACACCCGCGCGATAGACGAAGAAGATGGAGGGGTAAGGGCCATATGGCTACCGACTACGACAGCCCGAGGAAGACTGACGACGAGCTGACCGAGGACAGCCTGCAGGAACTCCAGGCACGCCGCTCCGACCGGTCGGCGACCACGATCGACATCGACCCGGACGATGTGGCCGAGTCGCTGGAGCTTCCCGGAGCTGACCTGTCCAACGAGGAACTCTCGTTCAAGGTGATCCCGCGCCAGGCCGACGAGTTCACCTGCTCAAGTTGCTTCCTCGTGCACCACAGGAGCCAGCTCGCGGAGACCCGCGGCGGCCAGCTTGTCTGCCGGGAGTGCGCCGCCTAGGCCGGTCCTGCGCCATGCCAGGGGCCGCCAGGCCGCGCGACGTGCACGGGCCAGCCGTGCGCGGCTGCTGTGCTGGCCTCGGGGGGACGTTTAGCTCGCTAGCCAGATCTTGCGCTCGTTGCCGCGCGGGTCGGCCATAACCCCGCCGCCAGGGTCGTCGAAGATCATCACCGGATAGGTGTCGTCAAACGCGGGCCAGCCCGGGTCCGCATCGCGCGCGAAGGCCACCCAGGCGCTGTGCACGCGGTCGGCCAGGGCCGCGGGCGGCGCCGGGCCCAGCGCCTGTTCCGCGCCCTCGGCCGACAGGTTGTCGAACACGAACGGGATTTCCAGCGAGTGGCATGCGCCCAGCCCGTTGACCGGGCTCGGCCAGGCGAACTCGAATACATAGGTGGGCGCGGGCCCGACGGCCCGGGCCGCGGCCAGGGCCAGCGCCGGGATCCGGAAGAAGCGGTCGGTGAGCATGGCCGCGAACAGGTCGCCGGCGGAGGCGCCGGGCCGGTTGGCCCGGTAGAGATCGGCCACGGCCGGGCCGATGCCCAGCGCGGGCAGCAGGCCGGCCAGGCTCTCGTCGGTGATATAGGTCGTGATTCCGGTGGGAACCAGGAAAAGCCGGTATTCATCGCGGTTCGTCCCGGCCAGCAGCGGCACCCCGGACCCCGCGCCCGCCGCGATCGCGGTGAGCGGGTGAGCGGGCATCAGGTCGCCGTCGATCACTGGGATGAACGCCATCGAGCTGGCCACGATCGTCGCGCCGAAGCGCGCGGGATCGGGCTGCGTGACCAGCGCATCGCGCACCTTGATCTGGGCCTGGATGAGCTCGGGCAGGCTCACCTCGGCCAGGCTCGCCGCGGTGGCCTCGCGCCCGAGCGCGAGGCCCAGCTCCTTGGTGACCAGGGCGGCGTCGGCCGGATCGGCCGCCGCCTGGGCCGCTCCGCTCTGCGTGATCGCCCGGGCGAACAGGCCCCGGGCCCGCGGCAGCGACAGCAGCGTGGTCACGCTCATCGCGCCGGCGGACTCGCCGAAGATCGTGACGTTGGCCGGGTCGCCGCCGAACGCCGCGATGTTGTCGCGGACCCATTCCAGCGCGGCGATCTGATCGAGCAGCCCTCGGTTGGCCGGGACGTCGGGCAGCAGCGCGAACCCGTCGATGCCCAGCCGGTAGTTGAGGCTGACCAGCACCACGCCGTCACGCGCGAACGCGTGCCCGTCGTAGCTGGGGATGGCCGAGTTGCCGTTGGCGAACGCCCCGCCGTGGATCCACACCATGACCGGCAGGTCGGCGCGTCCCGGGTCGGGCGTCCAGACGTTCACGGTCAGCCAGTCGTCGCCCGCGATGTTCGGCTCGGGCAGCAGCTTGTCGAACGGGGCCGCGTAGTCGGGCTTGGGGGGAGTCGCCCCGAACCGGTCGGCCTCGCGGATTCCCTCCCAGGCCGGCGTCGGAGCCGGCGGCTGGAACCGCAGCGGCCCGGTGGGGCTGGCCGCGTACGGGATGCCGAGGAAACTCGCCACCCCGTCGCGGACCCGGCCGCGGACCATGCCGGACCGGGTGAGCACGGTGGGTTCCATGGGCGCACTTTGCCACGCCGCGCGCGTTCCGGCTAGTCCCGCCCCGCCGGGGCCGCGCGGACGGTCGCGCTGACCACGGCGCCCGCGGCGCACAGGGCCGCGGTCCAGGCCAGCGTGGCGCCGGCGCCGTAGCGGTCGGCCAGCGCGCCGGCCAGGTACGGGCCGGCCATCTGGCCGGCCGCGAACACCACGGTGAACGCGGCCAGCGCCCCGGTCCAGTCGCGCGACGGCAGCCTGGCCCGGATGAGCGCCGTGGTGGCGGCGGGTACGCCGAGAAAGGTGGCGCCGTAACCGAACGCGGATCCGGTGATCGCGGCCGGGGCGGTCGTGACCAGGGCCAGCGCCGCGGCCGCGCTGAGCACCGCCAGCAGCAGGGCCAGCGCCCGGGCGCCGGGCCAGGCGCTGATGGGCCGGCTCCACAGCGCGGGCGCGGCGATAGCGGCGAGGCCGAGCACGGCCCAGGTGAGCGCGTCCTGCCCGGTACCGGCGTGATGGGCGGCCAGGTAGGCCGACAGGAACGTGATGTAGGCGATGTACCCGGTGGCGAACAGCAGATAGGCCGCGGCCACCCGCCACATCCGCGCGACGCCGCGCAGCTGGATGAGGGCGGGCCGCGGGCCGGTGTCGCGACCGCCGCGCGCCGCGGTCCAGCTGATGACCGTGGCCAGGCTGGCGGCCGCGGCCAGCACCCACCAGGCCAGCGGCCAGCGGGCGGGGTGCTGGCCGAGCAGGGGCGGGATGACCGCGCCGCTGACCGCGATGCCCAGGCCGGCGCCCGCGAAGCAGATGGTCAGCGGAGCGGCGGACCTGGCGCTGGCCGCGGCGCGCGAGGCGATGACGCCCGCGGTGATGAACACGAGCGCCCCGGCCAGCCCGGCCACCGTCCGCGTGACGAGCAGGGCGAGGTAGCTGCCGCCGGCCAGTGCGGTAGCGGCCAGCGCCGCGGCGGTGACGACCATGCCCAGCCGGAAGGTGGCCGCCACGCCCAGCCTGCGTTCCACCGGTGCCGTGGCCAGCGCGCCCAACAGGTACCCGAGGCTGTTAGCGGTGGTGAGCGTGCCGGCCTGGGCCAGGTTCCAGTGCAGTTCGGTGCGCATCGCGGGGATGAGCAAGCCGTAGGCGAACCGCGCGAACCCGAGAGCTGAGGCCGGGCCGAGGGCCAGCCGGATCCAGTGCCCCGGCGTAGTGGGCCCGGGATCCTGCGCTGCTGCCGGGTATGTCACCACGAATCTACAGCTACCACGGGCCCGGGCCCGGCCACGATCGGTGCCACGGGCCGTCACGGCCGGGGGAGAGTCCGGGCGGCCGCCCGGGGGCGGGACTTCTCCTGCGCGTGAATTGTTCAGATGGTCACGTGCATCTCGCCAATAGCGGCGCGGCCCCGGGGAGGGCGATCCGCCAGATTTCGCAATTAATGGGAGTCCGCGCAGCTTCGCCACGCAATTGCGCCGAGCACGAGAACCGGCGGAGCGGCGGATCTAAGTTATTCATGACTTTACTAGGAAAGCGGATCGGGTCCTGCTGCGGGGCCGCCCCGCCATCGTGCGCGTCAGGGGCTTCGAATTCTGCTGGTCAGCAGGTCGATGAACCGCATCACCGTCCGCATTGGCCCCGGAGCGGGCCGGTAGCACGGGCAGACGGTGCAAAGCGAACATTCCGATCCAGGCCGGTAATGCCGATGCGCCGTCAAGGGATGCCCGCACCGGCATCGACGGCCGGATTTACGATCTTGGCGCACAGACTATAGATGATACCACTTTATTCCCGCGCTCACACGTTTCGCGGAACTGAATCACGCTTATTAACCCCTAGGCTACGCTTAATTTCCGCCATTCATACTATTCCGGTGACTCACGACTTGGCAAGATCGGTAAAATGGCGCAGGCCGGGCCCGGCGGCGGGCGGCCCCGTACAATCGTGACCACGCTAGCAACTGCCGGAGGAGCGCATGGAAGTGATCCCGCTCGGCCGCGGCGGGCCCCAGGTCTCACGGTTCGGACTCGGCCTGATGGGCATGTCCGGGATCTACGGCCCGGCCGACGAGACGGAAAGCATCGCCACCATCCACGCGGCGCTGGACGCGGGGATCACGCTGCTCGACACCGGCGATTTCTACGGCATGGGCCACAACGAACTGCTGCTGCGCGAGGCGCTGCGCGGGGTGGACCGCAGCCGCGTGTTCATCCAGGTCAAGTTCGGCGGCCAGCGTGACCCGCGCGGTGCGTTCGTCGGCTTCGACGCCAGCCCCAACGCGGTCAAGACCGCGCTGGCCTATACGCTTCAGCGGCTCGGCACCGACTACGTCGACGTGTACCAGCCCGCCCGGCTGGACCCGAAGGTGCCGATCGAGGACACCGTCGGCGCCATCGCGGAGATGATCGAGGCGGGCTTCGTCCGGTACCTCGGCCTGTCGGAGGTCGGCGCGGCCACCATCCGCCGCGCGCACGCCGTGCACCCGGTCACCGAGCTGCAGATCGAGTACTCGCTGATGAGCCGGGGCATCGAGGCCGAGATCCTGCCCACGGTCCGGGAGCTCGGCATCGGCGTGACCGCCTACGGCGTGCTCTCGCGCGGGCTGCTCTCCTCGGCGAGCGCGCGAGAGATCGGGGAGAACGACCCGCGGGCCAGGTTCCCCCGGTTCCGGGCCGAGAACCTGAGCCGCAACCTGGATCTGCTGACCGCACTGGAGCAGATCGCACAGGAGCACGAGGTGACCACGGCTCAGCTCGCCATCGCCTGGGTCGCCGCGCGCGGCACCGACATCGTCCCGCTGATCGGCACGAAGCGGCGGGGCCGGCTGGCCGAGGCGCTCGGTGCGCTGGACCTGCGGCTCACCCCCGACGACCTGGCCGCCCTGGAGGCGGCGGTACCCGCCGACCAGGTGGCGGGCGACCGGTACGAGGCCAGCCAGATGGCCGCGCTGGACAGCGAGCGAGCCTGATCAGGAGTTCTGCGGGCTGATCAGCCCGAGCGGCCCGGGCGCGGGGAAATCGATCTGCAGCACGATGCGGCCCGCGCTCCGGATCGTCTCGGTGTGCGCGGTCAGGAACCAGGACGGCAGGCTGACCGGAAGCTGGGCCAAGATCGACCGCAGGCTGGCCGTCCCGCCCGATTCGGCCAGGGCAGCCGAACGCAACGGCATACCCGGGCTGGCGCCCGGACCGGCGTCGCCGAAGTCCAGGATGTCGAACGGACGCCGGCCGGCCAGCGCCGAGATCACGATCAGCAGCCGCGCGTCGACCTGGCCGGTGGTGAGCTCCCGGCGGGCCGTGGCAGCGGCGGTGATCCGCGGGCTGTTCAGCAGGTAGCTGCCGGATTGCTTGCGGGCCTGGAGGTCGGTCTTGAGCGCTGCCCAGTAGGCGGTAGCCCCGTTCGCCGTGGTCACCCGGATGTCGATGCGGCCCGAGCCGGACCCGAAACTCGCGAGGACGGCCGGCGCGTACTCGGAGTTCAGCCGGCCGCCGAACTCCCGGCGAACGGTCGCCGTGGCCACGACCACGGCCGAGCGCAGCGGACCCTCGGTCGTCGCGCCCAGCACGAGCAGCCGGGAGGCCGGAATGCCGTGCGTGCTGAGCGCCCGGCACATGATCGGGTCACAGCCCACCACGGCGGTCTGGCTGACCTGCTGGGCGACCCAGGTCGCGGCCTCGGTGCGGGTCGTCAGCGGCGGGCCCTGGGGGTGGGTCCCGGCCTTTGAGCCGTGCGACGATAGCGCGAAGATCACTGATCCGGCCGCGACCAGGACGATGGCCGCCGCGGCCAGGACGGTCGTGCGGCGCCGTCGGGGGCTGGCCCTCCGCTCACCCGGCCGGGGGTACTCGAGCACGTCGGCCGGCGCCCGGACCGCGGCGGCCGGCCGGTGGCGATCGGCGGGTGCCGTCGGCTTGCGCTGCGGCTCCGCCGGGCTCCGCCGGTCCTGCTGCGCCGCGCGCCGCTGCTCGCGCTGGGCGGCCTTCTGGTGCGCCGCCGCGGCCGCCCGCTCCCGTTCGCGTTCGGCTGCTTGCTTGCGCTGCTGCTCGGCGGCCCGTTTCCGGTCTTGCTCGGCGACTCGCTTCCGTTCGCGTTCGGCGGCCTGCTGGCGTTCCTGCTCGGCTTGGCGTTCGAGTTCGGCCTGCCGTTCGAGTTCGGCCTGGCGGGCCCGTTCCGCGGCTTGCTGGCGTTCGCGTTCAACCGCTTGCGCGCGTTCTTGTTCCGCGCGCTGGCGTTCTTGCTCGGCGGCGCGCTGGCGTTCTTGCTCGGCTTGCTGGCGCTGGCGTTCGGCGGCGCGCTGGCGTTCTTGCTCGGCGCGCTGGCGTTCGCGTTCGGCGGCCTGCTCGCGTTCCCGTGCCGCGGCGCGCTCGCGTTCCTGGCGGGCGCGTTCGCGCTCTTGGCGCGCGGCTTCCTCCCGCGCGGCGTGTTCTCGCTCGGCGGCGCGCTGTTGCTCCTGCTTGGCCGCGCGCTGCTGCTGCTTGGCCGCGCGCTCTTGTTCCAGGCGGGCCGCGCGCTCGCGCCTGACCACGCTCCGGTCCGGCTTGGCGGGGCGGTCTCGCCTCGGCCCGTGATCGCGTCGCGCGCCCGGGCCGGCCGGTGCCGGAGCGGCCGGGGGCGCGCCGTTCAGCGCGGCCCGATTGCGCGCCGTGCCGTTCCGCGCCGCGCCGTTGGCCAGAGTGCCGTTTGCAGACGTGCCGTTTGCAGACGTGCCGTTTGCAGCCGGGCCGTTCGGGGTGGCGCCGTTCGCGGGGCCGGTGTCGGGCAGGCCCACTCCGGCCTCGGCCGGTTCTGCGACGGCCCCCGAGGCGGTGAGGCGCGGCAGCGGCGAGGTGTCGTCATCCGCGTTCGCGCCGGACCAGCCCCACTGAGACCCGCCTCCGGAACGCGGCGCGGGCACCGGCGGCGAGGTTTCCGCGAGCGCCCGCGGCCCGGGCGGCGCGTCCTGCCACTTGGGCACGGCTGAACCCGCCTCGTCCCGGTGCCGGGCGCCCGAGTCGTCGGGGAGCCCTTGCTCCTCCGCGGCCTGCGCGTGCGCAGCACTCACCACGGCCTGCATCCGCCGCAGCAAGTCCTCCGGCAGCACAGGCCGTTCCGACTGACTCGAAGCCGCCCGGGTGGCACCGGGCACCCGCCGGGCGAGCGGCGGATTGTTGTGGTCGTCTGCCATACGGCCAAACCCCCCCAGGGCGCGCGAACAGTATGACGCGATCCCCGAGGACAGCGCAGCACACGACGAACTGTTATTCAAGCGAAATGACCGGTTGTCATGAATACGTGATATATGCACCCGAACTCGGGCCTGGCGGGAACCCCGCCGACCCGACAGGCCCGGGCGCGCTTGGGGTGCGCGTGGTCTCCGGCCGCCTCACGGCACTCTCGGCGTCACACCGTTCCCGTTGAAGTTAGCGCGTTCCTTCTTGGAGACCAGCGGCCAGGGCCCAGAAGCCATATCATCCGGAAAATTCCGCAAACAGCCCTCCTCGATCGGCACCGAACTGTACTTTTTCGTATGCGGTATTCCTGTCCGGGGGGGTATCGCCACGGCACGTGAGGTCGCCCAAAGCCCAGCGACCGAGCGGGGGGAGCCGATGGCATCTCTTGGCGCGTGCCTGCGATGAGACAGGTGCGGCCTATGGATCATGGCACGACAACTCCGCAGTCAGCGGAGGCATCCACGCTCGACGCGGCACCCGCCGCGCCCGCGGCAGGCGCCGATCCGCAGGACACGGCGCTCTGGCGGCATGCCCCCACCTGGTGGCCACTGGTCGTCGTGCTGGCCGTTCAATCCGCCCTGTCGATCCGGCTCGTCCGGGCCGATACCGCGTTCCAGGATGAGGCCGAATACCTGTGGGCCGGTCACCTGGAGTGGGCTCACTGGCTGCACGGAGCGCCGGTCCCGCCGTTCTCCTCCTATTTTTCCGGCTCGCCGGTCATCTACCCGCCGCTGGGCGCGATAGCGGACAGCATCGGCGGCCTGACGGCGGCCCGCATCCTGTCCCTGATCTTCATGCTGGGCGCGACCGCATTGCTGTGGAGCGCCGCCGAACGGCTGTACGGGCCCCGGGCTGCCCTCTTCGCCGCCGCGCTGTTCGCCGCGCTCGGCCCGACGCTGCATCTCGGGGCGTTCGCCACCTACGACGCTATGTCGGTGTTCCTCATCGCGCTCGCCGCCTGGTGCGTCATCCGGGCGGGGGACAGCGGGGACCAGGTCGGGCGGATGGTCGCGGCGGGCGTCGCGCTCGCGCTGGCCAACGCCACGGCGTACTCGTCCGCCCTGTTCGACCCGGTCGTGGTCCTGCTCGCGCTGCTGACGGCCTATCCGAAGCCTGGCGGCAAAGCGGCGGCCCGGCGGATCGCGATCCTCCTGGTCGTGACTATCACGCTGATTCTCGCGGGGCTGCTGGCCGGCGGCGGCTCCTACCTCACCGGGATCTCCCAGACGACGCTGGAGCGGACCCCCGGCGCCGCGTCCGCGGGTTCGGTGCTCGCCGATTCCTGGTCCTGGACCGGCATCATCACGGTCCTGGCCGTGGCCGGCGTCATCGCGGCCTGGGTGAAACGGCCCGGGCGCGCGCAGACCTGGCTGCTGGCCGTGGTGACCATCGCCGCCATCCTCGGGCCGCTGGAGCAGGCCCGCCTGCACACCGCGGCCTCGCTGAACAAGCACATCGGCCTCGGCGCCTGGTTCGCGGCGATCGCCGCGGGCTACGCGGTGGACAGGTTCATCACGTCGGCCTCGGCGGGCCGGACGCGGAACCTGACCTGCGCGGCCTGCCTGCTCGGGCTCGTCTTCCCGCTCTCGCTGGGCAT
>Ga0102924_1004905_pt1 | contig 13186 bp, 11 predicted proteins | sample PaiPotPPM11metaG_FD_80116 | JGI IMG/M metagenome (GOLD analysis project Ga0102924, IMG submission 80116) | Iron sulfur acid spring bacterial and archeal communities from Banff, Canada, to study Microbial Dark Matter (Phase II) - Paint Pots PPM... ... | reverse complement strand
TGTGTCAACAGAGCAAGAAATGGAGATGTTGAGAAAGATTTGATAATCAAAGACGAAAACCATCCTGATACTTTGGGCCTGGCCGTGACCACGGCGGAGGTGGGTTTCTCTGCCTGAACAGCCGCTCCGGGCTGGCGAATCAGGTGGTACAGGCCAGCTCCGAAAAAGCAAAAGGGAAGATCTATGGTATGCTATAGATAAGCAAAATTATATGTATACGCACTAAGATAGGATAGTGACCTTTTTAAGGATGCGCGATAGCATGACGACACAGCGACCAATATCAGAGACAGACCCGCAAGCCACATTGCCCACGGCTGGCGTTTTGCTTATCCACGGCCTGAATGGCTCGCTGACGGATATGGCAGAGGTCGATGCTGTGCTGCAAAAGCACAAGCTGGTCACACGCAATATGCTCTTGCCGGGCCATGGAAGCCATGTGCGAGAGATGCTCCCCTTGGGCTGGCCGGAATGGGCAGGGGCGGTGCGCGCGGAATTTCGCGAGCTGAAAAGGACCTGCGATCGCGTCTTTGTAGTTGGGCACTCGCTGGGAGGCGCGTTGGCCCTGCATACCGCCGCGCACGAGGAGGTTGCGGGCGTGGTGAGCATGTGTTCTCCGCTCTACTTGCAGGCGTGGCTGGGGCCAGCGATCCGGGCCGCGAAATACCTAGTGCCTCTCGTGCCAACCTGGCGCGAAGACGTGCGCGATCGCGAAGCGCGCCAGCGTTATGCTCGCGACGTGTATCGCTGGACACCCATGCGGCCCGTGGAGAGCCTGATCAACTACCTGCCAATTTTACGCGAGGAGCTTCCGCTCATCACTGCTCCTGCCCTGATTATGATCTCGGCGCGCGACCACGTGGTACCCGCGCGTGATGGCAGGGAAATTTATCACCGAATTGGGTCCCGTGAAAAATATCTTGTTACCTTTCGGTCCTCTTACCACGTTATAATGAAAGACCATGATCGCGCAGAGGTCTTCGCCAAGACAGAGGCGTTTATCCTGCGCCACGCGCGCAATATGCGTTGCGATCCCTTTTGAGAAGTGTCTCGACTGGAAGAAGCCTGAGCTTCCGGTGTAACTGAACAATCCCACCCGGCCGTGTGCCGTGTAGTCACGGAAGCGCCTCTATGTGTCGGTTTATGCACTGCCTGGAAAAATAGTACCAGAGCCCTGGTTGCTCATACCTGTTTCGTGTATACTCAAGTGTGTTCCAGCTAGTCGTAACCTATGGAGAGAAGAATAATCCTTTGTCTCAGTCTATAAGCGATCCACCAGAAGGAAAAACGCCATCAGCGCTGATACCTGTTGCACCACCTGCGCATCCATCGCGTGCGCATCTTTCCAGGATGGGGATCATCACGCTCTTTGTGCTGATTGGTCTCTCCTTGCTGCTCTTTTCCAGCCAGATTATCCTGGGTTTGACGCAGGTGAGCCAGGCGAGAGCTGCCCAGCAGGTGCACGCGCTCAGCCCGACACCGGCTCAGAGAAGGGCGCTAGCTCCAACGCAGACGCCAGGGTCGTCCTCACTCTTTTTTACACCTGGCAATGCAGCGATACCCACTCTACAGTTGGCTGCGGGGCATTATGTAGTCTATCAGACTCCCTCATATATCTCTCTGGTTTCGACAACCGATAATACAATCTTGCGCATTAATACGCCAGGTTATCTCTATAATCAGGCCGTACACCCCATTCTGACTCCTGGTGGCCAACTCCTGTACAGCGGTGCCCGCGGCATCTGGCTTACCGATCTCTTTGATCAGCAGGTGACCCAGGTTGCGCCGCTCGATTCGTCTGTGGTGATCTCCTCGCTGGCCTTGAGCCAGGATGGCAAGACGATCGCCTGGAGCACTGAACCCGCTGACGGCACGGGCCAGGTCAATCTTTATGCTGGTCCACTGGCCTCTCCGCAACTTATCAGCCAGCAGTCAATTCTGGATTGTCCCTGCTTTCGCATTTTTGGCTTTCCAAATGGGAGCGCGAGTACGCTCTTACTCACCGATGATCGCGGCAGCAACGAGGCGCTCCAGTATGGCCTCTGGTCGCTGGACCTCTCGACGCCATCGGCGACCCCACAATTGATTATGAGTGAAGACTCCCAGCGGGGGCCGCTGGCGCTCATGCCCTATAGCAACACCCTGCTCTACGCGCCTTACGAAGGGGCTGTGCCCGTGCCTACCGACTCTAGCGTGCCTGCTGATGTCGCGGCCCTCTCATACGCTAATAGCCTGAGCCTCACCACATTGAATGGCTCTCCGCTGGACTTGAGTAACGCGCAAGCTGTGCTGCCGGGTCAGAAGAATCTGGCGAATAGCGCGCAACATTGGGTGACCACGCCAACCTTCTCTCCCGATGGTCATACCCTGGCCTATGTCGAGTTCTCCAGCGATACCCAGGACCCTTATGATCGCCATAGCGCGCTCTATACCGTCGATCTCAACGGCTCAAGTTCGCAAGTGCAGGTGGGCCATCCCAAACTGGTCGCTACCTCAACCACGTTGCTGCTAGAGCTTGGCTCCTGGCTGAATAGCCATGTAGTGACCATGTATGGCGATGGCGCGCTCTATGCCCTGGACGTGCAGAGCGGGGCGCTCACCACTCTGGCTCAGCCCGGCGGCTATCTGCGTATTCTGGGAACGGTTGGCACTGGGTTGACATAAACATGCCTGGTATTTATTATCATAACGTTTTTGCCGGATGTGATGGAAAATTCTATCCATAGAATTTTCCATCACATCCGGCAAAAACGTTATTTATCCTTTGAATGAAGTGGGAAAAAGTTGAACCGCAAGTACGTGTTAAGAAGAAGGAAGCTCTATGGCAGAGCGGAACGTCAGGACTCTATACGATTGGCGGAAAATCTGCTATAGTTTTCATAGAAACTCTCTTGCCAGCTTCGATCGAGAAAAGGGATAGCATTGAGCAATAAAGCATCATCAGAGGAGCACGAGGACAACGACAGGGTTCAGGCGGGGTACCTGGGTACAACTCCCCCGCAGGGACAAACTCCCCCAAAGGGCCAGCGGCTCTGGATTGATCGTCCTGAACAGCTTGCACAAGCCGTTGAAGTGTTAGTCCAGGCACCCGTTGTAGCGATCGACGCGGAATTTACCCAGGCGCGTTCACACATGCAGAGCGATACCTCAGGCCCGCGCCTGGCCCTACTCCAACTGGCCATCAATGGTCACTGCTTTGTCGTGGATGCCCTGCGCCTGCGCTACCTGGAGCCGCTCGCTGCTGTGGTGGCGAATCCTGAGATCCTGGTGCTTTTGCATGGAGCTGGTGCTGATCTGCGTGTTATGGCTGAGCGCGGGCTGGATGTGGCCCATTACTATGATCTGGAGGCTAGCAGCCGCTCGGTCTTTGGCCAGCACGAGTCGTCTCTAGCGGCGATGTTGCAGCGCGCGCTCAATGTGCGCCTGGATAAAAGCTTGCAGCGCACAGACTGGACGCGGCGCCCCCTGCCGCCTGCCATGGTAGCCTATGCCGCGCGCGATGCCGAAATGACGTTGGCGCTTTATTACTGGCTGCAAGAGCATTTTGCCTGGGCCTTGCGTCTCCACGAGAGCACAAACTTGCAGGAGCCGGTGGCCGAGTGGATTGAGCCATTTCTACGTGGTTCCTCGCCACTGCCCGCCGATGTCGTGGTCGCCGAAGCAATCAGGCAGGGGAGCATTCAGGACCAGGAGCAGGTCTACGCTGATTGCCTGGAAGCGCTACGCACGCTCACCCATCCCATGCGCAAAAATCGTTTGCTGCGCCTGATCACCGACCTTTCGCTGCTCCAGCTTGTCCCTGAGATCGAGCCGCTGCTCCAGGCTGCCACCGCTGACGAGCGGGCCGCGGCGATCCGTACGCTGAGCCGCCTGGGCGTTGAGCAGGCCAGAGCATTGATTACACCTCTTTTGCAAGATCCGGTGTACGAGGTACGCAAGGCGGCGCAAACCGCTCTGCAATTTTCGGGCCAGAAAGAGCCACGCGGCCAGTGGGCCACACCCGAACGTAGGGCCGATGGCTCGCGCAGTTGGAGCGTCGGCGAAAACGCGCCGGCCAACGCCTCCGATGATGGTGAGGACGATGACTGGCGCGCGCGATTGCGCTCGTTGATGGACGAGTAACTCAGCCTCTCGTTTTAGCGTGACGCCAGGCGTCGGCGTGGCAGGCGTGTGCCCACCCAGACAAGCAGTAGCAGCACCGCTATGATCCCGCCCTGGCGCAGGCGTCGAGCCCACAGTTCTTCCAACTCAGGACTCTGCCCACCCAGACCCAGCAGGCGTACCAGCCGGTGCAGCAGGGTTGGTGGGTTCTCCTGGTGTGCGCACACCAATTGCTCGCTGATCTGCTCCTCCATAAAAGGCATTTCGTATGGCTCTTCCAGTGTGGTGACGTAGACCGGGCCTGCTTTCTCAGTACGCAATTGATCGGTCAGCGTCGTAAAAAAATGTTGCAGCAGAACCCTGATGGTGGCCTTGAGCAGTGGTGTTGGGACGAGCGTCATGCCTCGGTCCAACTGTAAAGCACCCTGATAGCTCACCACGGTATTCTCATCCAGGGCGTTCAAGCGGATAGCGCACTCGCCATGGAAGGTGGTGGCCGGTCCTTCGCCCTCAATTTTTACGTTGAAAGCCGCGGGCTCACCCGACTCCATAGAAGCCTTTCCCGTGTAACTGCCGCGCAAGGGTGCGTGGCGGAGGTGGATGGCAAAGGTATAAGTATGATCGTCGATCCTGCTTAAACGCTCTAAACCAGGCAGCGCGTGTTGGATGGTTTGCTGGTCTGTCAAACAACTCCACACATCCTGGGCCGTTGCCTGAAGCGTATATGTTCCATCGATCTGCATAAAAGTATCCTTTAAGTGCAAAAAATAGTATGCCCCAATTATAGGCCAGTTCGTGTTCTGTGGCAATGGGGAGTTCGGTCAACGCGCTCAGACCACTTGCCAAAACCCGCTGCTTCTGATACAGTAGACAGAAATCAGCAACAATCCCCAGATTTGTAGAGATGGGGAAGACGGGTGTGCTTGCCCGACGAGGAGTTTTAGTCGAATGAAAGTAATTCTGTTGCAAGATGTAGATGGCCTGGGGAAGGCCGGCGATTTGAAGGATGTGGCCGACGGCTATGCTCGCAACTATCTCTTACGCCGCCACCTGGCCGCTGGCGCTACCCCGACGCTGCTGGCGAACCATAAACAGCATATCGCAGCCCAACAACGCAAGCTAGATAAACTGTCCGAGGAGCATCGCGAACTTGCCGAGCGCCTGGCTCAGGTGACCCTGACCTTTAAAGCGCGGGTGGGCCGTCAGGGCCGCCTTTATGGCTCGATCACCAGCCAGGATATCGCGGTTGGCCTGCGCGACGCCGAGGGGCTGACTGTCGATCGCCGCATGATTGATCTGCGCAGTCCTATTCGCGCCGCTGGTAATTATCCGATTGCGGTGAAGGTTGCGCCCAAATTGGAGCCGAAAATCACCGTCAATGTGGTGGCCCAGGCCGAAGAGGCCGCGCCTGAAGCTCCAGCCGAAACCGCTGCGGAATAATTGCCCTAGATACGTTGGGGACAGGCCTCGCATCCCGGTTCCAGGCCTGCCCTGTTTTTGTTTTGTTGTGGGGATGCTATGCCACGCTGGCTCTATTCTTTCCTTGGGATGGCCGTTGTCGCTCCCGCTATCGATCTCATCTGGGGATCGCAGCAAGCACCACTGGCCATTTTTATTTGCACAACCCTCGCTCTGATCCCTCTAGCGGCCTTGATTGGGCGCGCGACCGAGGATCTGGAGTACTATGTTGGTCCGATCGCTGGCGGTTTGCTGAACGCGACGTTTGGGAACGCGCCTGAGCTGATTATTGGCTTTTTCGCCCTGAATGCAGGGCTGCTTGAAGTGGTGAAGGCTTCGCTGACTGGCTCGATTATCAGTAATTCGCTGCTGGTACTCGGCAGTTCGCTGGCCCTTGGCGGCTGGCGTTGGGGACGCCAATATTTCAGCGCGCGCGACGCCGGACAATTCTCCGCTATGATGCTGCTGGCCGTCGCGGGCCTTTTGATTCCCACGACCGGCTCACTGGTCATTCATAATCGGGACCGTTTGCAGTCCATGAGCGTGGCAATTTCAGTTGTGCTGCTCGTAGTCTATGCCCTCTATTTGCTCGCGCATGTCTTCCGCCTGCGCTCCGAGCGGCGCAATCCCACTCGTCGCAGCAACACCGCAAAACTTCCACCCCTTGAGCAGGCTGAGGATGGCGAAGAAGATCTTGCGGTAACAGGCGGGCTGCCCGCTGCTCCCAGCACGCCGCCTAAACTCTGGATAACGTTAGCAATCTTGTTGGTGGCAACGCTTGGCACTGCCTGGAATAGCGAACTGCTGGTGGGCACGATTACGCCGGTAACGCACCTGCTGGGCTGGTCGCCAATCTTTGTCGGCCTGGTGATTATTCCGATCGTCGGCAACGCGGCTGAGCACTCAAGCGCGATCTATATCGCGTTGCGCGACCGCGTTGACCTGAGCATGGCGATCGCCGCTGGCTCGTCCATTCAGGTTGCGACCTTTGTGGCGCCTGTGCTGGTGATCGCCAGTGTCTTTTTGACTCATCGCCTGGACCTCGTTTTCCAGCCCCTGGAACTGGTGATTCTGGGTGTGGCCGTACTGCTCTTCTCAGTCGTGAGCCTGGACGGTGAATCGTCCTGGCTGGCTGGAGTGCAGATGGTCACGGTCTACCTGATCGCCTGCATTGTCTTTTTCTTTATCCCTGGCTGAGGCTCACCATCGCGCGCGGGATCTCTGGCAACAGCTCAGCAGCCAGCAGGCCCGCCTGGCCGATTTTATCACTGACCCGCTCGCCAGCGGTTGCGTGCAGATAGACAGCGGCGCTGGCGGCATCAAAGGGCTGCATGCTCTGGGCTAGCAAACCAGTAATCATGCCAGCTAGCACATCCCCGGTACCCGCTGTTGCCATGGCGGAATTGGCCTTCCAGTTGATGCGTGTGCGCGTGTTTTCGGAGTCGCTGGCCTGGGCAATGATCGTACACGCGCCCTTGAGCAGCAGCGTGACCTGCCACTCCCGCGCCCTCTGACGAGCCAGCTCCAACCGTTCAATCGCGCCTCCCGAAACCTTTAGCCCGCCGCACAGACGCCCCATCTCGCCAGGATGCGGCGTAATGATCGTCTCTCTGGGTAGCAGCGTCCACCAGCGTTCCAGGGCCGAGAGGTTGTTCAGGCCATCAGCATCGATCACGAGACGCGGCCTCTCTTCGTCTGGCAGCGCGCGCAGGCGTTCCAGCACGTGGAGAATGACCTCGCGCGTATAGGGCGATTGGCCCAGACCAGGCCCGATCAGCAGTGCGCGATAGCCCTTCAATCCCTCCATCAGCGTATCGACGCGTTTCAAGCTCTTCTCCTCTTCTGATGGCAGAATGAGGAAGGTCGCTTCGTGGAACGAGCTGGCGTAAATCGGTAGCATTTGCTCGCTGACGGCCAGGGTGATCAGGCCCGCGCCCACCCTGGCCGCCGCGTTACCAGCCAGAAAAGCCGAGCCGGGGTACGCTGGCGAGCCGCAGAGCAGCATCACCTTCCCAAAAGTGCCCTTATTGCTCTCCAGTGGCCGCGCGGGCAGGAGCTGTCGCGTCAACGTAGCAGTGAGCATCTCGCTGCTCAGGTTGCTTTCTAGCTCAGGTGGCAGGCCGATGCTGCCGACCATCAGCTGGCCGAGATAGGCGCGACCTGGGAAGAAGAAAAAGCCCTGCTTGGGACAGGCCAGCGTGATGGTCAGATCGACCGCAATCGCTCCCGGATCGACCTCGCCGCTGTCGGCGTTCAGCCCTGTAGGCAGATCGATGGCGACCAGGCGCAGCGTCTCGCGTTTGTCGCGCTCTGCCCGCACGCGCTTAAGTAGCGCGCGCATATCGTCGGGCAGTGGACGTGAGCGCCCGGTGCCCAGAATAGCGTCAAGAATGTAACTGGCGCTGCCAATCATCGCTTCCAATCGCTCGGCGGTTCGCGCGGCTGGCACGTCTTCGCCGTGAATGGTCAGGCGCTGCTCTTTCCAGCGATAGAGGCTAACCAGGCCGCCCCATTGCTCTAGATGGCGGGCTATGACCAGGCCGTCACCGCCATTATTACCAGGCCCGATCAGTAGCAGAAATTCCTGCCCGCTGACCGGCTGGCGTTTGCGCGCTTCCCGCGCCAACAGTTCTGCCGCGCTCTTGCCCGCGTTCTCCATCAGAATGGCCGAGGTCATCCCATATTCGCGCTCAGCCCTGGCCTCCAGTTCGCGCATTTCCTCAACTGTAACAATATGCATCTTCGTGTGTCCTGCCTTCTCTTGCATAGCAACGTGTGCTGAGTTGCCGTCTCTCTTTCTATTGTAGTACACGGATGCAGAGAAAAAGAGGGCATGCTGATCTGCGACTTTTTAATACTCAGCCTTTGAGATGCATTTGCAATATTACCGGGATTCTAGATAAGGGATGCACGACACTTGGGGCAAAATTTTGCATCTGAAAAGGTAGTAGTTGCGCATGATGGACAAATTTTGGGTTGCTCTACAACACGTATGAGATAAATTGGTAACATAAATTCAGGTAAAAACAGGTAGAGAAGAAAACACCCAGGAGCAGTACTTACTAGTTTCCCTTTGCGCATAGTCTGCCTCTTAAACGCACCTCTGAGGCTAATCACACCCCGCCAGTCGTATACCATAACTGCTATTAATTCTGCAATTAAGATGAAGAGTCCTATTTGGGATGTTATCGCCAGCGGGCCACTTTGAAGAGTAGAGTCACTTGCGCTAGCAGCGGAACTTATGGCAACAGGGATAATGAATAAGCACCAGCTCATTATACAGGTGATTACGAGAGAAGCATATATGCTCTTATGGTACTCACGATATTGTTCAGAATTTTTCTCTCCTTGACTGTTTCAACGAAGTTTACCAAACAATTTCTGCAATAATTATACCTCATCTTCGCTCGATTGGTATAGCCTATTTGTGCAAAGTTAGGGCAATACAAAAGTCGCTTCGCTAGAAAAACCAAGATAGAGCGTGCTTGGCGCATTTCTTCAGCGCTGAATCATGGTATAATAGCACTAATCGATCTCGGACATGTCCCTATGCAGGTAGTGGGAAGGAGAAACACATGGCGTTAGAGCAGCACCGTAACATGACCGTCGAAGAATACTTTCAGCTTGAAGAGAACGACCCCGACACACGTTATGAATACGAGGATGGCTACGTCTACGCAATGGCTGGTGGTACAGCGAACCATGCCACTGTTAGTTTGAACCTTTGCGTCACTTTGAGGAACCTGCTACGTGGAAAAGGATGCCGTGTCTACAACTCGGATATAAAAGTGCCAGTTACACAGACGCGCTACTATCATCCCGACGTGACCATCACTTGCGATCCAGGAGATCGGGGCACTACCCAGATTATTCGTTCGCCACGCGTCGTCATTGAGGTGCTTTCTCCAACAACTGAAAGAATCGACCGGACGCGCAAACTTAAATTCTATCGCGCGCATCCCACCGTCGAAGAATATCTACTCGTGGACTCACGCTGTGTCCAGGCAGAAATTTATCGCAAAGCAGGGGATATGTGGATGTATGGCTCCTTTGAACGAAATGATGAAATTACGCTCCAAAGCCTGGGAATCCATTTCTCGCTTGCGGATGCTTACATTGATGTGGAATTTGATGACCTTTCCCCGGATGATGACGAGTTTGACGCATGACGCTTTCATGCTATACTACGACGCATGAAACTAGCGCTCAAAATCACACCACAACGCAGCACCCAGTACGCCAACATGGCTGAGGTGCTGGCGATCCCTGAATTGCTGGCCAGCCCGCTGGGCGAGGCTATTGCCAGTGCCGAATCCGCGAAACTGGGCGGGCGCGAGTATGTCCTGGCAGAAATACAGGATGAGCGGGACGAGATGGCTCTGCTGGCTGAATTGACCATGATCTTGCCGCGTCTGGGAGCGACCAGCGAGGGCTATGAATACTTCGCGAGCGTGCCCGGGCTTGCCGGTCCCCTCTTGCGCCCGATCGAGCCACATTTTACTCCGTTTGTACCCGTTGAGATGGCCGAGACGCGCCGTTACAAGGGCAAGACCAACGAGCTTTTCACACGCGTGCTGCTCAACATGGCGATCTTCGCCGGAGCCTACCGCGAGCAGTTTACTGAACGCCTGCGCGTGCTGGACCCCCTGGCCGGCGGCGGCACGACGCTCTTCCTGGCTCTTGCCGCTGGCTATGACGCTTTTGGTATTGAACAGAGCCGCCAGGACGTTGAGACGACCGAGGTCTTTGTGCGCCAGTACTTGCACAGTGAGCATATTGTGTACAAGGAACTGGACGAGCGGGGACGCAGAGCCGGGCGGCGCTACCACTTCACGGTTGGGCGCAAGGGCGAGGAGACACGGCACCTGGTGCTCGTGCATGGTGAAACCGCTCAGGCGGCGCAACATCTGCAAGAGGTGCCAGGCGGCCCGCACATGCACGCGATCGTGGGCGACCTGCCCTATGGTATCCAGCACTTTGGAGAAATAGAAGACTTGCTCAATGAGGCCCTGCCCGTTTGGGAGCGCCTGCTGCTGCCCGGTGGAACGCTGGCCCTGGCCTGGAACGCCACGCGCATCGAACGCGCTGCCCTGGTCCAACTGGTCGAGTCCCGCACAGGGCTACATGTGCGCGACGAGCCGCCCTATACGCAATTGGAGCATGCAGTCGATCGCGTGATCAAAAAACGCGACATAATCATCGCAGTTCAGCAATAAAATACGCAGGGATGCGGGAAGCGCACACTTCCCGCATCCCTGCGTATTTTATTGCTGAATCAATACTTTTACGATTACCGCGCCAGCGGCAGAAGTGCCAGCATTACTCTCCTCAGTCAGCATCACCAGGCCCTCTTGTGCTCCCGCTTTGAAGGTGGGTTGGGAGGTGACAGTGGTGGAGAAGGTTGTGCTGCCGTTGCCGGTGGCACCGTGAACCGTCGCCTGGCCGATGTTGGTGTACCAGTGATCCAGGATTGTCACGGTGCCAATCACGCCCTCGAAGGCGCTGCCTGTCCCGGTGATGGTCGTAGATCTGGCAATGGTACTCGTGCTCTGCGGTTGTGTGATCGAGAGGCCAGCGGATGTAACCGCGGTAGCGATCCAGATGCCACCGTTGGTGTTTCCTTCCAGGCGCGACATGCTGATCGTCACCCCATTGCCGCCTGGAGATGTGTTTTTCAGATTGACGACCGCCTGAGTATCGTGCGGTCCACCGCCGCTGATAATGGTTGCCGTGGCATTCGCGTCCCAGTGAAGCAGCGCCGCGCCAAGGGCCTGGGCCGTTTGCGTTGCGCTCAATTTCCACGGCTGGTGTCCCTGGTTGACCTGCGCCTGATCGTCCTCAGCCTGGTAGCGGGTCAGGTCAGGAAAGATGCCGGGGAAGGCGATCTGCACCAGCGTACCCGCGCCATCGGACCACTTGAACTCGCGGAAGAGGTCTTGAGTCAGCGAGGCGTCTGGCTGATGATTGTTCACGCTCGATGCCTGGTCTACCTCGGCGGTCAGCAGCGTGTTATAGTGGCTAATCTTCGCGCTGCCTTTAGAGAGATTTTGCAGCTTAAAGAGCTGTGTGGGGGTTGTGCTGGTGAGATTGTCGTAGACGTAGACATCCAGGATCGAGCCGGTGCCAGTATAGCGTACCGTTACCATGGCTTGCAGGGATGACACGCCTCTCAGGTAGCCGCAGGTCACGCTCTCCACCTGCGAGACATTAGCCTGAGTAGGGATAAGCGGGTTCCAATACGCGGGATCTTTGATTGCGGCTGGGCAGGTTTGGGGACCCAGGCCAATACCCGGAGCAGGCGCGCTGGCCCCCGCTCCAGTGGGAGAAGTCGTGGCCTGCGTGTGGGCGGTTGATGATGTGGCAGAGCTGGCTCCCTGTCCGCTATTTCCTCCACAGGCTGCCAGGAGAACAGCCAGCCCAAGCAGCAGACCTATTGTACCTATACCTTTTTTTCCAGAGAAGATGATCATGCGCACTCCCTTATACTATATTATGTAATCAGTTTGCATGCTGGTGAAGCTTGTATATCTGAATATAGGACGCTGTTTGTTGGGCTTTTGTTCCCAGCACTACCATATCACGAAATGGTTGAAGAAAAAAGAGAGATAGTTCATAGAACTGCATTTATCTGTTTGATTAATGGGAATGAGGCGGGTATCGTCTCTACGCACACATGCGTAGAGACGATACCCGCCTCATTCGGTTCTCTTGTTCGTCCCGTATGGTTAGCGGATCAAGGCACCGACCAGAGAGACTGCCGCGAAAAGCACCACGAAGACAATCGTAATGTTAAAGATCAGCTTTTCGACTCCACGGCGTGTTTTGAAGGTTGCGCCAGAGCTGGAGGAGCCGCCGAAAGCGCTACCCAGGCCAGCGCCGCGTACCTGGAGAAGGATGAAACCAATGACGGCTACGCTCAGAATAATCTGAATGACGCGAATGGCCGGAAGCCACGCTAGCAGATTCAGGTGCAAAACTCTTCCTCGCTTTCATGACAGTCGCCGGACTACTCGGTCCCCAATGGGCAAACAGAGCCAGCCGTGACCGGATGATATTCTGTGTTGTATGGTTACAAACGATCTGTGATAGCAAAAAATTGCGTAGGTGATCCCTATTGCCAGCGATTATAGCATACATCGCTCTACGCGTCGAGTGAAGTATGCCGTTTGGTTGGGGCTGTTGCAGAGTCGGATAGTGGGTCGGATTGAATTCCGCATTCAGGTTGACAACTGACGTGCGAGGGTTTGAGCCCGCCGCAAGCCACGGGATTTGAACCCGTGGTCAGGCGTTTTTCGGCTTGAGCCCTTGTCGTTTCCACTTTCTTCCCCCTCTGTGAGAAGAGATCCATAGTATTTTGACGTAAAATGTCCGTATGATGATTGAGGACCATTCCCGACGAGATGGCGAAAGGATACACCCATGACAGATGCGCACGAAACGGCCAGCACACGAAACTCGAAATTTATCAAGGCGACGCCTGAAGCTCTCTATCGAGCCTTTACCGATCCCGCAGCCCTGGCTGTCTGGCTTGCACCTGGAGACATGACTGGCGAAGTCCATCGTTTCGACGCCAGCGTTGGTGGAGGGATCAGATGTCGTTGTATTATCCTTCATCCGAAAAAACTTT
>Ga0102924_1004904_pt1 | contig 13188 bp, 9 predicted proteins | sample PaiPotPPM11metaG_FD_80116 | JGI IMG/M metagenome (GOLD analysis project Ga0102924, IMG submission 80116) | Iron sulfur acid spring bacterial and archeal communities from Banff, Canada, to study Microbial Dark Matter (Phase II) - Paint Pots PPM... ... | reverse complement strand
TGAACACGCTGTTCGACGGCGGCCCGATCTACACCAACGGCGGTCAGGGCGAGGACGGCGCGGGCGTGTACTCGGTGCTGGCCGGGAACTACGTCGCGATCGGCAACCACGACGACAACATGCTGTACCAGGACGAGGGCAGCTCGTTCTGGCACACCTATGACAACGTGGTCAACTTCGCCGCGGGCGGCACCTGGATCGGCATGTGGACGCCGACGATCAACAACATCACGGTCGGCCCGGCCAACTACAGCTCGACGGCGTCCGTGAACAACAACGGCACGGACATCACCTACACCGCGCCCACGGTGGTGCCGGGCGGGGCCTGGCCGGCGGCGGCGCGGGCCATCATGGCCGCGGCCGGGCCGCGGGACCGGCCGGCGCCGCTGGTCTATGACGACGACAGCCAGGCGCTGAGCTACACCGGCAGCTGGCTGGCCCAGGGCACGACATCGGACCAGGGCGACAGCCACGTCACCACTGACCCAGGGGCCGCTGTCTCACTCTCGTTTACTGGGCGCAGCATCGCGTTCGTGGCCGCGCCGGGCGGCGGCCGGGACTCGGTCGCCATCGACGGCCGGGCGCGGGGGGACATTCAGACGGACGCGTTCGCGGGCTCGGGGCAGACGGTGTTCAGCGATACCTCGCTGGCGCCCGGCCCGCACACCATCACGGTGACCAGCGTGAGCGGGCAGCTCTCCGTCGGCTCGTTCCAGGTCCCGGCTCAGCCGTATCTCAACCTGCTTAGTAGTCCGGCGTCGGGTCAGCTGGTCAGCGTCCGGGCGACGGTCGGGGATCCGGGCCCGGTGCCGCTGCGGGACGTCCGTGTCTCGCTGTCGGCGCCGGCGGGGTGGACGGCCGGGCGCGCGGTGCGCATCGGCACGGTGCCCGCCGGGGGCACGGCGACGGCTACCTTCACCGCTACCCCGCCTGCGTCCCAGGCGCCCGGCTCTGCGTTGCTGACCGCGGTGGCTTCGTCTGACGCGCCGCGACGGGTCCTGGTCGGCAGCACGCAGGCGCAGACGCCCTACAGCTCGCTGACGTCGGCATTTAACAACGTCGGAGTGTCGGCGGACACCGATACTGGCGCGGCCGACCTGGACGGGTCCGGGTACAGCTTCTCTGCTGCCGCGCTGGCCGCCGCCGGGGTGACGCCCGGGTCGGCGGTGACGGCCGGGGGGCTGAGCTTCACCTGGCCCGCCGCGGCGGCGGGCAGTTCCGACAACGTGGTGGCCTCGGGCCAGGAGATCGCGGTGAACCAGTCGGGCAGCGAGCTCGGCTTCCTGGACACGTCGACCTACGGGCCGGTGCAGGGCACGGGCACGATCGTCTACGCCGACGGCTCGACGCAGAGCTTCACGCTCACCGTGCCGGACTGGTACTCGGGCGGGACGGCCGGGGCGGCCATCTCGATGACCTACCGGAACGCTCCCGGCAACACCCAGGACACCCACCCGGTCTGGGTGTACGAGCAGTCGGTGGCACTGGACTCGTCGGCCAAGGTGACCGGGGTGATCCTGCCCGACGCGGGCCAGGGTGTCTCGGGGCCGGCGATGCACGTGTTCGGGCTGGCGGTGGGCTAGGGCCGCATCGTGCCGGGCAGCCAGAAGTAATACAGGCAGCCGATGGCGATCAGGTAGACCAGCAAGATCAGCGTCCAGCCCATGTTGTAGCGGATCACCTGGCCCTCGTTGCGCACGAACCGGGTGGTGGAGACCCCGACGCTGGCGGTTTGCGGCGCGACCGGCTTGCCGACCTCGGCGCCGACCGAGTTCAGCGACGGGAACAGCAGCAGCGGTGCGTGCAGCAGCCGGGCCACCGACAGCTGGAACTGCCCGAAGACGGCGTTGGACGAGGTGTTGCTGCCCGACAGCGCGACGGCGATCCAGCCCAGGATGGGGGCCAGCACGACGTAGCTCGTGCCGACCTTGGAGAAGCCGTTGGCCATCGAGCTGGCCATCCCCGAGTAGCTGAACACGTAGGCCAGGCCGAAGATAAACGGCCCGACGAGCAGCGCGCCCCACATCTGCGCGACGGTGTCGCGGAAGACCAGGGCCAGCTGACGGCCGCCGGGCCGCAGCACCAGCAAGATGAGCAGCCACGAGGCCAGGATGGCGGTGCCGGCCACGAACGGCGCGAACTTCCAGGACGACTCGACCGCGCCGCCCAGTGAGCCGGCCGCCGTGACCTTCGGCTCGAACGGCACGTAACCCGTCAGCGGGGACCACGGCCCGGTCCAGGCGACCACGACGCCGATCAGGATCACGAACGGCACCAGCGCCCGGATGACCGGCCAGCCCCGGACCGGATCCTGATCACCCGCCCCGGCTGGTGCCGCGGCGGCCTCGGCCGCGGTCAGCTCGCGGCCGCCGAAGCCGAGCACCGTCTTCGGCCGCCACACCCGCAGCAGCCCGAGCAGCGCGGCGAAGCAGACCAGGGAGCCGACGACATCGGGCAGGTACGGGCCGACGAACTCAGCGATCGGGAACTGGCCGGCGATGTAGCCCAGCGAGCCGACCACGGCCAGCGGCCAGCCATCGCGCAGTCCCCGGCGGCCGCTGACCAGGTAGATCAGGATCCAGGGCGGCAGCAGGGCCAGGATCGCGACGATCTTGCCGATGGAGGCGGACAGCGACAGCAGCGGCAGGCCGGTCACGGCGGCCAGCCCGATGATGGGAGCGCCGAGGGCGCCGAAGGAGACCGGTGCGTTGTTAGCGATCGCCGCCACCCGGATGGCGGCCAGGTCGGCCACTCCCAGCGCGATCAGGATGGGAGCCACCACCGCCCACGGGTAGCCGAAGCCGACCAGGCCTTCCATGAGCGCGCCGAAGGCCCAGGCCAGCAGCAGGGTCTGGACCCGGATGTCGGCGGTGGCCTGGCGGATCAGCCAGCGCTTGAAGTCCTCGAATGCGCCGGTCACCACCAGGGTGTTGTAGATGATCACGCCCCAGAAGACGATCCAGTCGACCGACCAGACGCCGGTCGCGGCCCCGAGACCGTAGGAGGCCAGGGCATTGCTGACCGGCGCGTCCCAGACCGTGATCCCCAGGATGAGCGTGACCGCTGACCCTAAGATCACCGCCTGCCACGCGCTGACCCGGAACACGGCCAGTAACAGCAGCAGGACGGCCACCGGCACCAGGGCGAGCAGGGTCGATCCGGCGACGGAGTGCAGCGGATCCAGTAACTGAGTGAAGTGCTGCATGCGGGTGCTCCCTTGTCGGCGATGCTGTCGGGCGATGCTGTCGGGCGATGCTGTCGGGCGATGCTGTCGGCGGGGCACCGGAAATGGCCGACGGCGGGCCTGGCCACAGGAATACTCATATTCTCCGCTTTTTCACCTTCTGGGCAAGAAGTCCCGTGCCGAGGCCGGCGGAGTGTCGGAGGCCGGTGGTTGGCTGGGCGCATGACTGCGGAGCCAGACGGGCTAGACGGGCTAGACGGGAAAGTCGCGCTGGTCGCCGGGGCCACGCGGGGCTGCGGACGGGCCATCGCGGTGGAGCTGGCCAGGGCCGGGGCGTACGTGTACGCCACCGGGCGCAGCAGCCGGGCCGCGGGCCGGTCGGAGCTCAACCGGCCCGAGACGATCGAGGAGACCGGCGAGCTGATGGCCGCGGCGGGCGGCCGGGGCGAGGCGCTCCGGGTGGACCACCTCGAGCCCGATGAGGTGGCGGCGCTGGTCGCCCGCATCGACGAGCAGCAGGGGCGGCTGGACCTCCTGGTCAATGACATCTTCGGCGGCGACGCCTACATGGAGTGGGACAAGAAGCTGTGGGAGCATGACCTGCCGGGCGGGCTGCGGATGCTGCGCATGGGCATCGACACCCACCTGATCACCGCCGCACTGGCCCTGCCGCTCGTGCTGCGCCGCCCAGGCGGCCTGGTCATCGAGATGACCGACGGCACGTTCGAGTACAACAAGAACTACCGCCAGCGGGTGGGCTTCTACTACGACCTGGTCAAGGCGTCGGTGGAGCGCATCACCATCGGGCTGACCGCCGAGCTCGACGGCCAGCCGTGCACCGTGCTGGCGGTGACCCCCGGCTGGCTGCGCTCGGAGGGGATGCTGGAGCACTACGGCGTCACCGAGGCGAACTGGCGGGACGCCACGGAGCAGGTGCCGCACTTCTGCATCTCGGAGTCCCCGACGTTCGTGGCCAGGGGCATCGCCGCGCTGGCCGCCGACCCCGGCGTGCGGCGGTACGCCGGGCAGAGCCTGACCAGCGGTCAGCTGGCCCGCGTCTACGGGTTCACCGACACCGACGGGTCCCGGCCGGACTGCTGGGCCTACGTCACCGAGATCGAGGACCCGGGGCTGCCCGCTCGAGAGACCGGGTACCGGTGAGTGGCTAGCTCACCGCACTCGCCAGAGGTAGGCACTCCCGTCGGTGTCGCTGGCGGCCAGCGTGTCCCCGCCGGGGCTGAAGGCGATGGAGGAGACCGCCGTCCGCTCCTCCCCTTCTAGCTGGGAGGTGACCTGGCCGCGGGGGTTGGTGAGCCGGGCGGTCAGCGTCCCGGCGGGCAGCTTCCACAGGTAGACGTGGCCGTTGCTGTCCCCGGTGGCCAGCATCTTCCCGTCCGGGCTGAACGCCACCGAGTCGACGCCGTAGCTGTGCGGGTCGGTCAGCACGGCGAGGCGCCGGCGGGTGGCGGTGTCCCACAGGCAGGTCGCGCCGTTCTGGTCGGAGGCCGCGATGGTGGCGCCGTTGCCGCTCACGGCGACCGCGGTGATCTGCAGGTTGCCGGGGCACTTGAGCTGGGTGATGAGGTGCCCGGTGGCCCAGTTCCACAGGAAGACCCGGTCGGTGTCCTCGCCGGTGACCAGCGTCCGGCCATCAGGGGTGAAGGCCGCCGAGGTGCTCACCGACGGGCCGGGGCCGCCGATCAGGCGCAGGCTCTTCCAGGTGGCCGAATTCCACAGGTCGATCACGCCGGAGCTCAGGTCGGCAGCGAGCACCTTGCCGTCCGGGCTGAAGACGGCGCTGTCGATGGCGGCGTCCTGGTCGTCGTCGGGGCCGCGGGTCAGCGTCCTGGTCGCGGTGTCCCACCGGGACAGCCGCTGGTCTCCGAGTCCGCCCGCGGCGGCCAGCATGGCGCCGTCGGGGCTGAAGGCCTCCGGGCCGCCGGCCGAGGTGATGGTCGCGAGCCGGCGGCCGGTCCGCACGTTCCACAGGTAGGTGGCGCCGGAGTTGTCCGGCCCGGCCGGCGTCTCGGTGGTCAGGCCGGTGGCCAGGGTACGGCCGTTGGGGCTGAACGCCACCGAGGACACGAACGGCCAGATCCCGGCGGGCCGGGGTGCGGTGAAGGCGCTGACCCGCGTGTACAGCGCGGCTGGCCGGTGCCCGGCGGGCCGGGCCAGCACGGCGATCGTGACCGCGGCGGCGGCGAGCACGGCCGCCGCGGGCAGCACGATCGGGAGGTACCGCCGGTGGCGCGGGGGGCGGCGCCGGCGTCCGGTGCCGGTCCGTTTCTGCGGCGCGGGCGCGCTGGGGGCGGGGGTTGCCGGCCTGGCAGCTGGCGGGGTACTGACCGAGCCGGCGCCGGGGGAGGCCAGGCCGAGTCCGTCGCGCAGCGCCTCGGCGAACTGCCGGCACGACTGGTACCGGGCTTCCGGGGTCTTGGCCATGGCCCTGGCCAGCACGTCGCTGACGGCGCGGGGCAGGTCCGGCCGGCTCGCGGTCAGGAGCGGCGGCGGGTTGTTCACCTGAGCCGAGACCACGGCCCAGCCCTCCTGGTCGGCGAACGGCACCTCGCCGCACAGCATCTCGTAGGTGGCGCAGGCCAGCGCGTACTGATCGGCCCGCCCGTCCACCGTCTGGCCGGTGATCTGCTCGGGCGCGGTGTAGTGCGGCGTGCCCATGAAATGGCCCGAGCCGGTCAGCCGGCCCGACTGCCGGACCTTGCTCAGCCCGAAGTCGGAGAGGTACACATGGTCGGGCCAGCCGGGCCGCGAGTCCAGCAGCATGTTGCCCGGCTTGACGTCGCGGTGGACCAGGCCGGCCGCGTGCGCCGCGTCCAGCGCGGACGCCACCGCGGAGACGATGTGGACGACCCGGGCCGGGGGCAGGGGGCCCGCCCGCCGCAGCACCGACCCCACGTCCCCGCCGCTGACGAACCGGATGGCGATGAACAAGACGCCGTCGGCCTCGCCTGCCTCATAGACCGGGATGATGTGCGGGTCGTCAACGGTCGCCGCGGCCCGTGACTCCTGAATAAAGCGCTGGCGAAACCGCTCGTCGGCGGCCATCGCCGGCGTCATGACCTTCAGCGCGACCGGCCGCCCCAGCCGCTCATCCCTGGCCAGGTACACCACGGCCATTCCGCCCGTGCCGATCTGCCGCTCCAGCCGGTACCCCGCCACCCGTGACCCTATGGCAGGCCCGGCAGCCAGGCCAACACCATAATCCGGGCGCTCGTCAACCACTGCGCCTCCACCCGTAGCCCCCGTACGCCGTCAATGGTTCCACGACCGGCGGGGATCTAGCGGGTAAAACCGGGATAACTGGCCGTTTGCCGATGATCTAAGGCGCGGGCCGGGCGACCGCAATGGGTTACCAGGTCGGCCGGACCGGGCCCGCCGGAGCCACCGCGAGCAGGTAGTCGCGCATAGCCAGCAGCCCTTCGGGGCCGAGCGTCGCCTCCCAGGGCCGGAGCGTGTCGGCGATGGCGGCCTCGGCGGCGCGGGTGCAGGCCCAGCCCTTCTCGGTGAGCACGATCAGCCGGGCGCGGGCGTCGCTCGGGTGGGGGCGGCGCTCCACGTACCCCTTGGCCATCAGCTCGTCCACCAGCTGGGCCGCGGCCTGCCGGGTCACGTCCAGGTGCTCGGCCAGCTGGGTGATGGTCGCGCCGCCGAACGAGAGGCGGGCGAAGGCGAACCCCTCGGCCGGGCGCACGTCATCGAAGCCGCGCGCCCGGACGCCGGCCGAGACCCCGTCGACCAGGGCGCGGCTGGCCGCCAGCAGGCCGAAGGCCAGGGACTGGGCGTCGTCGTGCCGCATGACACTAGCTTGACAGATTAGGCAAGCTGCTTGAACATATATGCAAGCTACCTGCCTAAATTTGCGGAGGGTCCCATGCCGGTCATCCACGCCGACCAGGCCGTTGTCCATCAGATGCACGGCGCCAGCTTCACCGCCTACGCCAGCCCGGAACGCGGCAGCCGGGAGCTGTGCGCGTGGCGCATCGAGATCCCCGGCAACACCAGGGGCGTCCGCCATCACGTCACCCGCGAGGAGGTGCTGTACATCCTCAGCGGGACCATCCAGGCCAGCGTGAACGGGGAGGCCGAGCAGGCGGCCGCGGGCGACGTGATCGTGGTCCCGGCCGGGGCCGAGTTCGGGGCGGACAACCTGGCCGGCGAGCCGGCCACGGCCTGGGTCAGCACCAGCGTCGGGCTGCGCGGCGTCTTGCCGGACGGCTCGTGGATCGCCCCGCCATGGACCCTCTGATAACAGCAAGAAGCGGCAACGCCGGACTGATGGCGGCAACGCCGGACTGATAACAGCAAGAAGCACGGGGTGCGGCGCCTCCGCCAGGGCATCGCCGGGTCGTGGTTGAACGGTTGTCTACCCCAGGAGGTAGGCAACCGTTCAACCACAAGCGATCTTGAGGCGGATGTGGCCGCTGGGGTCTGCGTGGTCGTGCCGGCGCTGGGCGGTGTCCACCCGCTCACTGTAGACAGCCGGGATGGGACGTGAGGTGTAGGAGATAGGCCGCTGGATGTACCGGGCCGGCCGCGAAGTGGGTTCTCGCGGCCGGCGCGGGTGTTGCCGCTGGTGCCTAGCGTGATTGACCGCGGGCCAATGACGAGGACCAGGGAGTGGTGATGAGTAAGACACGGTGGTGGCGGCCGGTCATAGTGACGGCGGTCGCGGCAACCGCGGTGGCGGTGTCGGTGCCGACGATGGTCTCGGCGGCGGCCTCGCGGCCGGCGGCGGGACCGAGAGTTCCGGTGCTGCACTGGCGCTCGTGCGGGCACGGTTTCCAGTGCGCGAACGCGCGGGTGCCGCTGGACTACCGGCATCCACGGGGCCGGACGATCCGCCTGGCGGTGATGCGGCACCGGGCCACCGGGCCGGGGCGGCGGCTGGGCTCGATGTTCTTCAATCAGGGCGGCCCGGCCGATCAGCTGGACACGTTCCCGCAGGCTTACCAGCAGATCCCGGCCACCATCCGGGCTCGCTATGACGTGGTCTCGTTTGACCCGCGCGGGTTCGGTGAGAGCACCGCGATCAGGTGCTTCCCGACCCAGGCGGACGAGAACCGGGCCCTGTCCCGGCTGCCGCTGTTCCCGGTCGGGCGGCGCCAGCAGAAGTCGTGGGAGCGGACGGTGGCCCGGTACGACGCGCGGTGCGGCCGCACCAGCGGCGCGCTGCTGGCTCACGACAGCTCGGCCGACGTGGCCAGGGACATGAACCTGCTGCGCCAGGCGGTGGGCGACCGGGCACTGAACTACTACGGGGAGTCCTACGGCACGGGCCTGGGCGCGATCTACGCCAACCTGTTCCCGGCCCGCACCGGGCGCATGATCTTCGACGGCAACATCAGCCTGGCCGAGTGGAGCCGGGACCGCGGCCTGCCTCCCGGTCTGCGGGACGGCTCCGACGTGGCCGATGCCGACACCATGGCGGCCTTCCTGCGGCTGTGCGGCCGGGTCTCCACCAGCACCTGCGCGTTCTCGGCGGGCACTCCGGCCAGGACCACGGCCAAGTGGAACGAGCTGCTGCGCCGGCTGCTTCGCCACCCGGTGGCCTCCGACCAGCCGAAGGTGGTCTGGACGTACGCCGACGTCCTCACCGACTTCCCCGAGTACCAGTTCACCAGCTGGCCGGACGACGCGGCGCTGCTGCAGCAGCTGTGGGTCAACTCGACGCACAAGATCCCGCCGGGCACGCCGCTGCTGCAGCCGCTGGCGGGCGTGCGCCTGGAGCAGATCCTGGCGGTGGGCTGCTCGGACGTTCCCAGCCCCCGGAACCCGGCGGCCTACGTGCGGGCGGCGCGGGCGGGCTACGCGCGGTCGGGCGGCTTCGGGCTCTACGAGGCCTGGCACTACGCGCCGTGCGCCTGGTGGCCGCGCGAGGCGGCGACCGACCACTACGCCGGGCCGTGGAACCGGCGGACGGCCAGCCCGATCCTGATCGTGGGCAACACCACCGACCCGGCCACGCCGTACTCGAACTCGGTCGCGATGGCGCGGGACCTGGCCCGGGCCCGGCTGCTGACGGTGCGCGGCTACGGTCACACCGAGATCACCAACCCGAGCGCCTGCGCGGCGAATTACGAGACCCGCTACATGCTCACCGGGGCGCTGCCGCCGGCCGGGACGGTCTGCCACCAGGACGCCACGCCGTTCGGTGCCTGACACGATGGGACCATGGACCAGCCCGTCCGTGCGCGCGTGACGGCCAGGCCTTCGGAGCTTGCCCTGGGGCGCGGCGCGGCCGCCCTCGGGGCCAGGCTCCGGGCCTGGCTGGCCCGGCATCCGACGCTGTCCGACGCCGTGCTGGCCGCGGCCCTGGTCCCGGCGGGGTTCCCGCCGGTCAGCGGCATCGTCGGCCGGGACCGCGGGCTGGCGGTGGTAATGATCATCGCGCTGGCCTGCCCGCTGATCTGGCGGCGCCGGGCACCGATGGTGGTGCTGGCGGTCATCTACGGGCTGGCCGTGATCCAGCTCATCGTCAACCCCCGCGAGAGCAACGACCTGCTCCCGCTGATGTGCGCGTTCTACACGGTGGCCACGCGTGAGCCGCACTGGCGCGTCCTGGCCAGCGCCGCGGCGCTGGAGATCGCCGCCGCGTTCACGCCGCCCGGCTGGGGACCGTACTCGCTGCTGATCGTGATCACGCTGCTGCTGGGCTACTACATCCGGACCCGCCGGTCCTACATCGCGGCCCTGATCGACCGGGCCGCGCGGCTGCAGCGCGAGCGAGACCAGCAGGCCCAGCTCACCGCGGCCACCGAGCGGGCCAGGATCGCGCGGGAGGTCCACGACATCGTCGCGCACAACATCGCGGTCATGACCGCGCTGGCCGACGGCGCCGCCTACACCGCCGGGGCCGGCTCGGGCCAGGCCGCCGAGCTGATGCGGCAGGTATCGCAGACCGGCCGGTCGGCGCTGGCCGAGATGCGCCGGCTGATCGGCGTGCTCCGCGAGCCGCCCGGCCAGGCGCCGCAGCCGGTCCTGGACGAGGTGGCCGACCTGCTGGCGTCGGTGCGCGCGGCCGGCCTGCCGACCAGCATGGCGGTGACCGGCGCGCCGTTCGCGCTGCCGGCCACCGCCGAGCTGGCGGTCTACCGGATCATCCAGGAGGCCCTGACCAATACCCTCAAGCACGCCCCCGGCGCGACGGCCAGGATCCGCCTGGATTACCAGCCCGGCCAGGTCGGCCTGGAGATCACCGACACCGGGCCGCCCGGCGGCCAGCCGCAGGCGGCCGGGCCGCACGGCGGCGGGCACGGCATCGCCGGGATGCACGAGCGCGCCGCCCTGTTCGCCGGGCAGGTCAGCGCCGGGCCGGTGCCCGGCGGCGGCTGGCGGATACAGGTCACGCTGCGCCCGGAGGGCCCGTGAGCATCTCAATCGTGCTGGCCGACGACCAGGCGCTGCTCCGGCTCGGGTTCCGCCTCGTCCTCGATGCCCAGGAGGACATGAAGGTCATCGGCGAGGCCGGCGACGGCGCCGCCGCGGTCCGGCTGGCCGTGGACACCAGCCCCGACGTGATCCTGATGGACGTGCGGATGCCGGGCATGGACGGCATCGAGGCCACCCGCCAGATCACCGCGGCCGGCCTGGCCACCCGCGTGCTGATCCTCACCACCTTCGACCTGGACGAGTACGCCTTCGCCGGGCTGCGCGCCGGGGCCAGCGGCTTCCTGCTCAAGAACGTCCCCCCGCCCGACCTGCTGTCCGCGATCCGGGCCGTGGCCAGCGGCGACGCCGTGGTCGCCCCGGCCGTCACCCGCCGGCTGCTGGACGCGTTCCTGCCCCACCTGCCCGGCCCGGCCGACGCCGCCGCGGATCCGCCCGAGCTGAGCCAGCTGACCGCGCGGGAGCGCGAGATCCTGATCCAGGTCGCGACCGGCCGCTCCAACGCCGAGATCGCCGAGGAGCTGGTGCTGGCCGAGACGACGGTGAAGACCCACGTGAGCCGCATGCTGACCAAGCTGGCCCTGCGTGACCGGGTCCAGGCCGTTGTCTACGCCTACGAGAATGGCCTGGTCCGTCCGGGCTTCTGATCGACGCCGGCAATGGCCGCGAGTTAGGCTCGCAGCAGCCATTACACCGGCTGCTTCCCGTGGGGGGAATTCGCATGGAGGCAAGGACTCTGCGCATTGAGGGCCTGACCGAGCTCGACCTCGATCTGCTGCGCGACGAGATGCGGGAGCAGAGAGCGGATCCCGGCGACCTGACCGCCGAGCCGCTGCCCGACGCCTCGCCAGAACAGGCCGGAGACTTCGGCGTCACCGCGGTCACCATCGTGATCGGGGTGGCCGCGGTCAAGGCGGTGGCGGCCTGGATGGCCAAGCACCGCAGCCTGACCGTCGAGGAATCGACCATCGAGACCTTCGACGAGGACGGCCGGCTGGTCCGCCGCGAGACCATCAAGCACCGGTCGCAGGCCAGCGCGCCGCCAGGGGCCGAGGAGCTCAAGGCCCTCGGCGAGATGACCAACGTCGATCCCAAGCTGCTGACCGCCCTGTAGGGCTGGGTCGTGGCAGCGCCGGAGGCGTTCTGCAGCCAGGGCCGGTCGCGCAGCTTCCTCGACACGCTGACCAACATCTGCGTGCTGGAGGGCATGGACCCGCTCCGGGCCGAGCCGGGCCAGGGACTGCCGCTGGAGCGGCTGAGCCTGATGATTCATGAGTACACCCACCACTGGTCCATGTACTCGCTGGTGGGCACGGCGCTGTCGGCCACCAAGATCGACGCGATCCGGGCCTGGCTGAGCTCGAGGGTGCTGGAGCAGCAGCACCGTGACCTGGCCGCGCTGGAGCGATGGCAGACCGTCGCCACGCTGGCGGGCGTGTGGACCGAGGGCCTGGCCCAGTTCGCCGAGTTCGACGCCAGCCCCGGCGAGGCCGAGTCGGCCACGGCGGTGGCCCGGGCGGTGCTCGTCTGGTTCGGCCTGGACGAGGCCCTGGCCGCCGGCAGCGACGCGGGGGCCTGGGCGGTGACCGCGGACCTGCTGGCGCGCTCACGCCGGCTCCATCCGACGATCGTGCGCAAGGCCGAGACGTTCCGGTCCTCGTTCAGCGCCCGCCGTGGCGGCTACCTGTCCGGCTATGTGCTGATCAAGCTGCTGGCCGGCCGGCTGGCGCTGGCCGGAGGCCCGTTCACCGATACCGACTTCGCGCTGTGCTACCTCAAGGAGTTCTTCTTCAACGACCCCTGGGTGGCCCTCGCGGCGCTCGGCCTGCGGGCCAGTGACGACCTCCTGGCCGGCCTGATGGAGCATTTCACGGCCCGGGTGGCCGGCCTGATGGCCACGCCGGATGCGGACCTCCTGGCCGCCGGGAGGGCCTTCGACAAGGCCGCCGCGGCCATGGAGATCACCGATCTGGCCCACCCCATGCCCGGCCTGGGCGTGGACCCGCGGGACACGGTCGAGGCCTGGACCCTCCTGATGCGCCGGGTAGACCCGGACCGGCAGGAACCCGCCCCGGCGGCCCGGCCCGCCGACCCCGAGGCGCGGGAGAACCTGGAAGCCTTCGAAGCCACGCTGCGGTACTTCGAGGACGCCGTCTACCGCCAGCGCCGCTTCCTGTGCCTGGGCGCGGCGCAGGTCAGGGACCCCCGGCACACCCGGCTGCGATCGGGGGAACCGGTGATCGTGTACCGGCACCCGGAATCCGGCCGGCACGGCGTGTTCATGATGGCGGTGTACACCCCCGAGGAGTACGTGGACTTCGGCCGGATCGAGCGTTTCGAGCCCGATCCCGCCCGCGACCAGGGCATCGCCGGCTACCCGGAAGATCCCGCCACCCTCGAGATCTGGTGCGAGCCGCGGTCGAACGCCATGTACAGCGTGCTGTTCGTCGGCGGCCGGCGGGTCGGGATCCACGTGCTGCTCGGCTCGTCCAGCGTCGACGACGTCCCGTTCGACCTGCGCCCCAGGGACCACACGCTCCGCATCCTGCGCCGGGTAACCGACAGCATGCTGGACCTCACCGTGCGGACCCCAGCCGGCC
>Ga0102924_1004903_pt1 | contig 13188 bp, 11 predicted proteins | sample PaiPotPPM11metaG_FD_80116 | JGI IMG/M metagenome (GOLD analysis project Ga0102924, IMG submission 80116) | Iron sulfur acid spring bacterial and archeal communities from Banff, Canada, to study Microbial Dark Matter (Phase II) - Paint Pots PPM... ... | reverse complement strand
GCCGTTATCTGGACGACAAATTCTTCTGGCCGATACTGGAGCGCGCCGAAGCGCTCGATGTGCCGATCTATCTGCATCCGACGGTGCCGCCGAAGCCGGTCGCCGAAGTGCTGTATGGCGGCTTTTCTCCGGCCGTCAGCGCGGTGTTCGCGGCCGCCGGTTGGGGCTGGCATATCGAGACCGGCGTTCATCTCATTCGCATGATCCTCGGCGGGGTGTTCGATCGGTATCCCAAGCTGCAAATCGTGATCGGGCATTTGGGTGAAGGGGTTCCCTTCATGCTGCCGCGGCTCAACCGAAATCTGTCGATGCAGGTCACCAAGCTTGCCCGCCCGCTCGCCGCTTATCTGCGCGAAAATGTCTACTACACCTTCGCCGGCTTCAATTTCCCGGCGACGTTTCTCGACCTGCTGCTCGAAGTCGGCACCGACCGGATCATGTTCTCGGTCGACCATCCCTACGGATCGATGGCAGAGGCGCGCGCGTTTTTGGACCAGATTCCCGTCACCGCCGCGGACCGGGAGCGGATCGCGCACGGCAATGCGGAGCGTCTTTTCAACTTGTGAACTTCACGCCGCCTTCTTCAGCCGTTTCACATCCGGCGGCACCGCTTCCTGCGCGAGCGCAGCAAGTGCGGCGTCGAGCGGCATGGTCTGCTGCTTGTCGCTGCCGAGCCGGCGGATCGAGACCGTGCGCTCGGTCGCTTCCTTCTTGCCGACGACGAGCAGAGCAGGGACCTTGGCGAGCGAATGCTCGCGCACCTTGTAATTGATCTTCTCGTTGCGCAGATCGCTCTCGACCCGCAGTCCGAGCGCCTTTGCGGCCGCGAACGCCTCGCGCGCATAGTCGTCAGCGTCGGATGTGATGGTCGCGATCACCGCCTGCACCGGCGACAGCCACAGCGGCAGGTGCCCGGCATAGTGTTCGATCATGATGCCGGTGAAGCGCTCGAGCGAGCCGAACATCGCACGGTGCAGCATCACCGGCGTCACTTTGTTGGAATGCTCGTCGATATAGAAGGCGCCGAGCCGACCCGGCATGTTGAGATCGACCTGCACGGTGCCGCATTGCCAGTCGCGGCCGATGGCGTCGCGCAGCACATATTCGAGCTTCGGTCCATAGAACGCGCCTTCGCCCTTGTTCAGCGTCCACGGCCGGCCGGAGGCTTCGAGCGCCTTCATCAGCGCGGCTTCGGCCTTGTCCCATACTGCGTCGTCGCCGATGCGCTTCTCCGGGCGGTCGGAGAACTTGATGTGCACGTCCTCGAAGCCGAAGTCTTCATAGATCGACAGGATCAGATCGTTCATCTTGATGACTTCGTCGGCGATCTGCTCCTCGGTGATGAAGACATGCGCGTCGTCCTGCGTAAACGCGCGCACGCGCATCAACCCGTGCAAGGCGCCCGACGGCTCGAAGCGGTGCACCTTGCCGAACTCGGCGAGCTTGAACGGCAGGTCGCGATAGGACTTCAGCCCGTTCTTGAACACCTGGATATGGCCGGGGCAATTCATCGGCTTGACGACAAAGGTGCGTTCGTCCTCATCGCGCGGCTGCACCAGGAACATGTTTTCACGGAACGTCGCCATATGGCCAGAGGCGACCCACAGTGAGGAATCGATCAGCTGCGGCGCATTGACCTCGCCGTAATCGGCTTCGCTCTGGCGGCGGCGGATGTAGTTTTCCAATGTCTGAAACAGCGTCCAGCCTTTGGGATGCCAGAACACCGAGCCGGGCGCTTCTTCCTGAAAGTGAAACAGATCCATTTCGCGGCCGAGCCGGCGATGGTCGCGCTTCTCGGCTTCTTCGATCTGCTTGAGATAAGCGTCGAGCTCTTCCTGCTTGGCAAACGCGGTGCCGTAGATCCGCGACAGCATCTCGCGGTTTGAATCGCCGCGCCAATAGGCGCCGGCCACTTTCAGCAATTTGAACGCATTGCCGATCTTGCCGGTCGAGGTCATGTGCGGGCCGCGGCACAGATCGAACCAGTCGCCTTGCTTGTAGATCTTCAGCTCCTGGTCTTCCGGAATGGCGTCGACCAGTTCGACCTTGAACAGCTCGCCCTTGTCGCGGAACACCTTCTTGGCCGCGTCGCGCGACCACACTTCCTTGGTGAACGGCTTGTCGCGCCCGATGATCTCGCGCATCTTCTTTTCGATGGCGTCGAAATCCTCTGTCGTGAACGGCTCGTTGCGGAAGAAGTCGTAATAGAAGCCGTTGTCGATCACCGGACCGATGGTGACCTGCGTGCCCGGCCAAAGACTCTGCACCGCTTCGGCGAGAACGTGTGCCGCGTCGTGGCGAATGAGCTCAAGTGCGCGCGGATCCTCACGGGTGAGAAACTCGATCTTGGCATCTTGGCTGATCGGGTCGGACAGATCGGCGACCTTGCCGTCGAGCGCCATGGCGACCGTGCGCTTGGCGAGCGACGGCGAAATTCCTTTGGCGATGTCGAGGCCGGTGGTGTTTTGCGGATAGTCCCGACGCGCGCCGTCGGGGAAGGTCAGGGCGACCATTTTTCACTCCTGTTGCTCACTCGCTGCCTACAGGGTGCAGCGTAAGCGATGCGCTTAGAATCAGCCGGTTAGCCTTGCGATCGTCTATATATGGGCAGGATTAAATCAGGGCAATCGCCGCCTCAGCCCTAGGACTGCACCGGTGCAAGAGCCGCCTTTTGCACCCGGCTGTGCCGGATTCCATAGAACAGATAGACGGCAAAGCCGACCACGAGCCAGGCGCCGAGCCGCAGCCAGGTATCAATTGGCATTTGGCACATCAGGAACAAAGCCGAGAGCGCCCCGAGCGGCGCCACGATGAAGACGGCCGGCGTGCGGAAGGCGCGCGGCAGATCCGGCCGCCGGATACGCAGCATCAGGACGCCGAGGCAGACGATGGCGAAGGCAAGCAGGGTGCCGATGCTCACCAGTTCGCCGACCAGCCCGATCGGCAACAGTCCGGCAAGAACGGCAACGATCGTGCCGGTGATGAGCGTCGTCACGTAAGGCGTCCGAAACCGCGGATGCAGCTTTGCCGCCAAACCGGGGAACAGCCCGTCATGGGCCATCGCGTACAGGATCCGCGGCTGTCCCAGCAGTCCCACGAGAATGACCGAGGTCAGTCCGAGGATGATGCCGAGCTTCACGACGGGGCCGAGCCAGGGCAGCCCGACCGCGTCGATGCCGACCGCGATCGGATCGGGCACATTGAGCTTGTCGTAACTGACGATGCCGGTCAGCACGAAGCCGACCGCGATGTAGAGCACGGTGCAGATGCCGATCGGCAGGAGGATCGCGATCGGCATGTCGCGCTTGGGATTGGTCGCCTCCTGCGCCGTGGTCGAGACCGCGTCGAAGCCGAGATAAGCAAAGAAGATGACCGCGGTGCCGCGCACGATGCCGCCCCAGCCGAATTGATCCGGGCCGAGGCTCGGCGGGATGAAGTCTCCTGCGGGATTGTTCGCCGTCACCCAATGCGATGTCGAGACATACGGCGCCGTTGCCGCAAGAAACAGCAGGACGATCGCGAGCTTGATCGCGACAATGACGTTGTTGAACTTCGCGGATTCGCGAATGCCGAGCACCAGTACCGTCGCGATGAGCGCCACGATCGCCATGGCGGGCAGGTTGATGATCGCACCGCTCGTCTGCCAGGCGTGTTGAGCGGCATCGTAGGTGAACGGCGATCTTGCATAGGCGGCAGGAACGGCGATGCCGCAATCCTTGAGGAAGCTGACGACGTAGCCGGACCAGCCGATCGCGACCGTGGTCGCGCCGAGCGCATATTCCAGGATCAGATCCCAGCCGATGATCCACGCGACCAGCTCGCCGAGCGTCGCATAGGCAAAAGTGTAGGAGCTTCCGGCGATCGGGATGGCGGAGGCGAGTTCCGCATAGCACAGGCCGGACAGACCGCAGACGATGGCGCCCACCACATACGACAGCGTGATCGCCGGCCCGGCATTCAGGGCGGCGGCTTCGCCGGTGAGAACAAAAATCCCGGCCCCGATGATATTGCCGATGCCGAGCGCAACCAGCGTGAGCATCGAGAGCGCGCGATTGAGTCTTATGCCGCCATGTGGCGGCGCCTCGTCGGATGCTTCAGCCTGCAATGCCTTGAGCGATTTACGAGCAAAAATATGAGCCATGGTCAGCCATGAATGCAAGGCGTGGCCCAAGCTAACGAGCAAAGGCCGCTTTGGGTTTCATCGGGGTTAACCAGTGCGCTTTGCGGCATGGACCCAAGCCCGATAGTGGCCTTGTCGACAGCTTGCCGCGCTGACATCATTATTCTTGGTGCGGTCGACGACCCGCAAAGTCGGCTTTTGACACACGATGGACCCGATTAGTCCGGCCCCTTCACGCAAGAGCCGTGAGGACGAATTCCCGTCAGGCGCTGGCGAAATGGGCGCCCTGATCCGTGCCCTGGATTGGTCCAAGACCAGCTTGGGACCGATCGCCGCGTGGCCTGCGCCCCTCACAGCCGCGATCAACCTGATGCTGCCCGCCCAGGCCCAGATCGTCCTGTTCTGGGGGCCGGAATTCATCGCCCTGTACAACGATGCCTACGCGCCGACGATCGGCGAAAAGCATCCACGCGCGCTCGGCCGCCCGGCGCGCGAGAATTGGGCGGAGCTGTGGGATGATCTCGAGCCGCTGCTGCGGCGTGTTCTCGAGACCGGCGAGACCGTGGTTGCCAAGGACCGTCCCTTCTACATCGAGCGGCACGGTTATCCGGAGACTGTGTACTTTGACATTTCCTATTCCCCGGTTCGGGACGAGGCGGGCGAAGTCGGTGGCGTGCTCTGCATCGTCAACGAGACGACTGAGCGCGTCGTTGCGCAAGAGCGCCAGCGCCTGCTGCTTCGGGAGACGAACCACCGGCTGAAGAATCTGTTCGCCATGGTCGACGCCATGATCAGCCTGAGCGTCCGGTCGGCTCGAACGCCGCAAGAGTTCGCCGAGGCTCTTCGCGGTCGGCTGGCCGCGCTGTTGCGCGCCAAGGAGCTGGTGCGTCCGGGGACGATGGGGACTGAGCACGCGGTCATCGAGCGCACGACGGTCGATGCACTGGTGCGGACGATCTTGCAGCCTTATGAGGACGGCAGCTCCCGTGAGCGCATCAGCGCTAGCGGACCTGATGTTGTGGTCGGTGCGGCATCTCTGACGAGCCTTGCCTTGGCGCTGCACGAGAGCGCGACAAATGCGGTCAAATACGGAGCCCTTTCAGAACCCAACGGCACGATCCGTATCACGTGGACGGTGCAAGGCGGTGACTTCCGCCTTGATTGGGAGGAAGTTGATGGTCCCGCGATTGCCGCCGCTCCAAACACGCAAGGCTTTGGCAGTGTTCTGACTGAACGTAGTATCACGCATCAGCTTGGCGGCAAGATCGAGTATGATTGGCGACGCAACGGACTCAAGCTGACAATCACAGTGCCCTTGAACCGACTTTCCGTTTAAAGCGACAGCGGCAGGTCGCGGATCAGGCCGCGCACCTCGGAGGCAATTCATGGCTCGAACTTTACGGTCTGTTGTGGCGGCAGCAGGGGCTTTGCTGTCGGCCACCGCTGTGCCCGTCGCGTCGCCGGCAATGGCGGAAACCTTGAAGGACTGGAATTGCACCGGCAGCGCCGACATTCCCTGGGACGACCAAATCGCCGGCTGCACCAAGGCACTTGAATCGGGAAGATTTCGCGGACGCGCCGTGATCGTGCTGTACGACCGCGCCGTCGCGCATCAAGGCAATGGCGACGCCGACAGCGCCATCGCCGACTACAGTCAGGCGATCGGGCTCGATCCGAAATTCTCTCTGCTCTATAACGGCCGCGGCAACGCGTATTTCGCCAAAGGCGACCTTGATCACGCCATGGCCGACTTCAATCAGGCGGTCGCGCTCGCGCCGCGCCTGCCGATCGCCTATTACGACCGCGGCAATGCGTACCAGAACAAGAAGAATTTCGACCAGGCCATCGCCGACTACGATCGGACGATCGAGCTCGATCCGAAACTTGCGGCCGCCTACAATGCCCGCGGCAATGCGTTCGCAGCCAAGGGCGACCTTGATCGTGCCATGGCCGACTTCAACAACGCGATCACGCTCGACCCCCATTTTGCACTCGCCTACTACAACCGTGGTAACGTCTACAAAGACAAAGGCGAGCTCGATCAGGCCTTCGCCGACTACGCGCAGGTGATCGCGCTCGCACCGAAATATGCGCAGGTCTACAACAGCCGCGGCAACGCCTATTCCGCCAAGGACGATTTCGATCACGCCATGGCCGATTACAATCAGGCGATCGCGCTCGATGCGAAATTGGCGCAGCCCTATAACGGCCGCGGCAGTGCGTATGCGGCCAAGCACGACCTCGATCATGCCATCGCCGATTTCACCCAGGCGATCGCGCTCGATCCGAAATTCGCGGGCGCTTATTACAACCGCGGCAATGCCTACAAAGCCAAGGGTGACAACGACCGCGCGCTCGCCGACCACAAGGAGGCGATCCGGCTCGATCCGAAGCTCGCTCCGAAATAATCTACGACGCCTGCGTGTTCGTCCCGCGCCAGCGCGCATAGCGCCAGGGCAGGTACCAGCGCGCATTCGGCGGCGCGGCGCCAGGCACGAAGTCGAGCCCCGATGTGCCGAACGGCTGGCAGCGCAACAGCCGCGCCAGCGTCATCCAGCCGCCGGCCCACAGCCCGAAGCGGCCGATTGCCTCTTCGGCATAATGCGAGCAGGTCGGCAGGTGCCGGCACTCGTAGCCGATCAGCGGCGAGAGCGTGTAGCGATAGGCTTTGATCAGGCCGCGTCCGAACAGGCGCGGGAGGTTGCGGACAGTCGCGGCGACAGTTGGGCCGACCGCGGACAAGTCACTTGCTCGATTTGGCGCCGTTGCCGGCGCCCCGCTTGGCTTCGATCTGGCCAATCGCATCAACCACGGCGTCGAAGGTGAGCAGGGTCGAGGCATGCCGGGCCTTGTAGTCGCGGACCGGCTCCAGCACCGCGATATCGGCCCATTTGCCGTCGGCCGGCGGCGTGCCGTTCTCTTTGAGCATTTTGCGAACGCCTTCGCGCAAGGCCCGCAACTCGCTGGATTTCGAGCCGACGATATTGCGTGCCATGATCGACGACGAAGCCTGGCCGAGCGCGCAGGCCTTCACCTCATGGGCGAAGTCGGTGACGGTGTCGCCGTCCATCTTCAGGTCGATGGTCACGGTCGAGCCGCAGAGCTTCGATAGCGCCGTCGCCGAGGCGTCGGGGGCGGGGAGCCGCCCGATCCGCGGGATGGTGCCCGCCAGCTCGATAATGCGCTTGTTATAGACCTCGTCCAGCATCGTAAATGACGGTTATTTCCAGGGTTTATTGCCTCGGGCTCCCAAGCCACTATATAGGCGGCTGGGCCTCGTTTTTGAAGTTCCGGCACCCGGTGCGATTGCCGCCGGGTGCCATTTTGCCGGCAATTTGGGAGTAGGGATGGACGCTATTATCAAGCCAAGCGTCAAGCCTTGGCAGCGCGAGCAGTTTTCGGATCACGTCCATAACGCTCCGGTACCGGTCGACCACAAGCCCTCCCGGGAAGAGGCGGAAGCCGCCGTGCGCACGCTGATCGCCTATATCGGCGACAATCCGTCGCGCGAAGGTCTCCTGGATACGCCCAAGCGCGTCATTGGCGCCTTCGACGAGCTCTATCGCGGTTATCGCGAGGTGCCCGCCGATGCGCTCGAGCGCACCTTCGGCGAGAACGAGGCTTATGACGATTTCGTGCTGATCCGCGACATCAGCTTCACCTCGCATTGCGAGCACCACATGCTGCCGTTCTACGGCAAGGCGCATGTCGCCTATCGGCCGGTCGAGCGTGTGGTCGGTCTGTCGAAGCTCGCGCGCCTGGTCGAGACCTATGCGCGGCGGCTGCAGACTCAGGAACATCTGACCAGCCAGGTCGCGACCGCGATCGACAAGGTGCTCAAGGCGCACGGCGTCGCCGTGCTGGTCGAAGCCGAGCACACCTGCATGACGGTACGCGGCGTCAAGAAGCCCGGCGCCTCGACGGTGACGACGCGGTTCCTGGGATCGTTCCGCGACAATCCGGACGATCAGATGCGGTTCATGATGCTGGTCGGCGCCACCGAGCGCGTGAAGGTGCGCTAGCGCCAAGACAATTTTTGGCTGGATCAGCCTCAGCCGTCATTGCGAGCGAAGCGAAGCAATCCAGCGCCGAGGCGCAGAACTGGATTGCTTCGTCGCTTCGCTCCTCGCAATGACGGTGGTAGTTTAAGCTCCAATCACCATTTGAACCTCTCGAGCCGAAGGCCAGGGGATTGCCGTGTCTGAAAAATCGCCATTCGGCCCGCCGGGCTCCGCCGCCGCTCTCGAAGAGGGCGCGGCGCTGACGCCGAAATTCGATGCCGACGGGCTCGTGACTTGTGTCGCGACCGACGCCGCCTCGGGCGACGTGCTGATGGTCGCGCATATGAATGCCGAAGCTTTGGCCAAGACCATCGCCACCGGCGAAGCCTGGTACTTTAGCCGCTCGCGCCGCGCGCTCTGGAAGAAGGGCGAAAGCTCAGGCCATACCCAGCGCGTCGTCGAGATGCGCATCGACTGCGATCAGGACGCCGTGTGGATCAAGGTCGAACAGGCGGTCGCCGCCTGCCACACCGGCCGCCATTCGTGTTTCTATCGCGCGGTACCGCTCGACAAAGCGGGCGCGGCCAAGCTGGAATTCCGCGACGAGCGCGTGTTCGATCCGAAGGCGGCGTATCGCCAAAAGTGACCTAGCCGCAATTCCACATCAGCCCGATCGGTGTCGAGGTCCAGCACGGTCCAAAACTGCCGCCGTTATAGCGGCCGTGCAAGAAGCCCGGATTGCCGAAATAATAATGGCTGCCGTCCCACCAGTAGCTCGGCGTGCCGTAATTCGGAAAGCTGGAACCGGGAGCGGCAAAACCGGCTGCGCCATAATTCGGAGAATTCCGCCCTGCCGATCGCTGCGAATAAATTGGAACGCTGGTGCTGGGCGGCTGATGATAGCCGGGCAGGAAGCCGTAGCCGTGCCATTTATAGATGTGCTGCTTGTGCGGCGGCTCGGCGCCGGCGAGGACGGGCAGCATCGACATTATGATGATGAGCGAGAGACGGAATCCGCGGACCATCGCGGAACCTTACACGATCGCTCCGCGTGCCGCGAGTTCTATCCGGCAACCGGCGTCAGCTCGGCGAACAGCGGCGCCAGAAACGGTTCATACTTGCGCCAGCGCTCGATCGAGTTCTTGTAGATTGGCTTGCGCACCTGCGCCGCGCTCGCGGTGTTGACCGGCCGTTCGGTGCGGTGAAAGTCGAGGCAGCGCGGATCCCAGTCGAGGCCGCAATGGGCAATGAGCCGGCGCGCGGCCGTCTCGACGTCCGCAACCAGGTCCTCGTAGCGCACGTCGATGATCCGCCCCGGCGGCAGCACCGCGTGCCAATGCGCCATCAATTCCTGGTAATGCCGGTAATAGCGGCCGAGCTCGGCGAGATCGTAGGTGTGCTCGTTGCCGTTGGTGAAATGCGTCAGGAACGACGACAGGCAGGTATCGGCGGGATCGCGCACGGCATGAATGATCGCGGCATCCGGCAGCGCCAGATGAATGAGGCCGATAAACATGAAGTTCAGTGTCATCTTGTCGGTGATGCGCAGCGCCGTGTCCGAAAGCTCCATCATGCGATCGAGATAGAGCGAGCCGAGCGCGCGATAATCGGCCGGCGACATATGCAACATCATATCCGGGAAGGCCGGAGCGCCGGGGAGAAGCTTCTGGATCGATCCCGCGACTTGATTGAGCACCGGCACTTCGCCGGCGCCGAAGACTTGCGGATGGCTCGCCAGGATCTGCTCGATCAGCGTCGTGCCGGACCGGGTCATGCCGACGATGAAGACGGGCAGGGCGGAGCGCTCGCCGCAGCCTTGGCGCGCGCGGATGAAGTCGCGGCCGATCAACTCGCGCAACCGGTCCATTTGGCTGAGCGTCGCCGCTTCGTCATAGTCGACCTGCCGGCGCTTGAGCCAATTCGCCTTCATCAGATGCGCGAAGGCGTATTCGGGGCGACTGAGATCGTCGTTGGCCTTGGCTAGCGCGAAATGCAGATGCATCTGGTCGGTGCTTGAGAGCGCCGATGTATCGGAGGCGGCACGTTCGAGCGCGGCGAGATAGCGATCGCCGGCTGCGAACGAGCGCACCGCCGCCAGATTGTGGTAGATCGAGAAGTCTTTCGGCGATAGCGCGATCGCCTGCTTGAACACGCGTTTGGCTTCCGTTAACCGTCCCGCCGCTTTCAGTAGGAGTCCAAGGTTGTTGTAGGCGCCGGCAAAGCGCGGATTGACCGCGATCGCCTGGCGGTATTTGGCCTCGGCTTCGTCGTGCCGTTCGAGCTCGGCAAGCGCCAGGCCCCAGTTGCACAGCGCTTCGGGAAAATCCGGTTTCAGTTCGACCGCGCGCGCGAAGGCATGTGCCGCCGGGAGCGGCCGGCCGAGCGCCGAGAGCGCGTGGCCAAGATTGTTATGGATGTCGGGAAGATCGGATTTAAGGCCGAGAATCCCCTCATAGAGGCGGACCGCTTCGGCGAATTGTCCGGCGCTGTGGCGCTTGAACGCGGCATTGCACAGCGTCGAGAGCTGATTGGCGAGCAGCCCGAAATCAACGGGGCGAACCGGATCGCGGCTCGCCCGCGCAAGCAATGAAGTGGCCACAGGGGCTGCCCGCAATTACGCTACATCGGTCCCACGGACGGCGTGTCAACGCCGCCCTCCGACCGATATTGCAGGCCCCTTGAATCGCGACTTAACGATTGTTCCCGGCGGCGTGTATCCCTGGATTAACCTTACTGTGTTGTTTCCGGCCCTTTCCGCTTCGGTAATTGCGTCACGGCTTAAGCGCGCCGCTGATCCTGGCGGGTGCCGGCGAGGACATTGCGCGCCGGCCCGAGCGGCGCGGTCGAAACCGTGGCCGAGCGTTTCCACGGCGAGATCGTCTCGACGATGATTTTGATCCCGGACAACAGGCTGTCGATGTCGCGCTGAATGCGGTCGGTCTCGTACTTGATGAAGTCGTCGAGCTTCTGCAGTTCGCCGGCCAGCCCTTCGAGCTCGCCGATCGAATTCGAGGTCAGCCGCGCGATCGAGGTTCTGATCCGCTCGGCATCGATCTCGATCTTGGCCTTCGGTTTCTGCTCGATGTCGGCGATGGGCTTTTGCGGCGCCGGTTCGGCGACTTCGGCCGGCTGCGCCGAGACCGCGTGTTCCGAGACCGCTTGTTCGATGGCCTCAGTCAGTGATGCGTCCATTCCGTTGTTCCTCGCATGCAGCCGGGTTGACGGCTCAATCGCGGTTGAGGGGCGGGGACGCGATTGAGCCGCCAGGGCTTAACAGTGTGTCCGGCTGCGCTGCCCCGCGAAACAAATTCAACCGATCGCATTAATCGCGCACTAAGAAGCGATGGCCGCTTTGTGATCTTTGTCGGGTTGTTGTTGGTTCGTCGGAACTCAGTTCGCGGAACTTGAATCATTGGAACTCGCGCGTGCAAGCACGTGCGGCGCGCGCAAGATGGCGTCCTCACTTGAACACAAGAACCGAGTCCCACAGCGCGCAATCGTTGGCCTTGCCGTAGCCGTCGGCCATGTTCGGCTCCGGCCTGTTGAGCGCGAGGAAATTGTCGGTCTCGGCCGAATAGCGTTGCCAAGTAGAAAGCTGCTTCGGAGGCTCCTCGGTGCTGCCGCGATTGGGATCGCCGGAGTGGGCAAACGTTGCCCAGTAGTCGACGATCTGGTCCGACAGTTTCTGCTGCGCGTCGTTGAGGGGATGCGACGTGCCTTGTCCGCCGCGGAACAGCGGAAACAGGTATTGCAGCTCGGCGGTGTGATAGGCCCGCATCGGATAACTCAGGTCCGGAAAGTAGGATGGCGCGGTGCGGTCGTCGAATTCATAGGCATAGACCGGAACATATCTGGACCATTGCCGGTCAAGGAGCCGCGCCACGCACGATTTCATGCCTTGAGCCATGGCGATTTCCGCGAGGCTTGGGCTTGCGTAACTGGCAGGCGGATATTTGGCGAGTAGCGTCGCGGCGTGTTCGGCTCCGAACGAGGCCGCATAATCTTCCACTTCCTTCGCTGTCAGCGGCTTGTGCGTATTGGCTTCGGGAAGGAAGAATGCCTGCTCGTCTTCGACAAGGCCGTTGATGATCGGGACCTGATTGAACTGGCCGGTGCTGAACGCCGCGGCCGCCGTGCGGCTGATGATGGTGCCGTCGACCACCGGAAAGGTCCCGCCAAGATATTTCATGATCGGCGCCTGGTGATCGAGGATCTGCTCGGTGCTCAGTGCGCGCAGGCAAGCCGCGCTCTGGTCGGTGCATCCGGCGGCTGTGGCAAAATCCTGGCCGGCCTGCAACGCCATCGCCGCATTGGTGTCGCCGATCCGCGTGCCGCTCTCATTGATGGCGCGATGGAACAGCCCCTTCGACAGCGGCGAAACGAGGTTCGCCATCACTGCAGTGCCGCCGCCGGATTGACCGAAGATCGTGACATTGCCGGGATCGCCGCCGAAGGCCGCGATGTTCTGCTGCACCCATTTGAGGGCCAGTTGCTGATCCAGGATGCCGTAATTGATGAAGGGATGGCCTTCGCCGTTGAGCGCGGGATGCGACAGGAAGCCGAGCACGCCGACGCGATAATTCAGCGTCACCAGGAGAACATGGCCGCGCTGCACCAGCTTGCTGCCGTCGTAGTCGTCGCTTTCGCCGCTGAACAGGCCGCCGCCGTGAAACCAGACCATGACCGGCTGTTTCGCGCCCGGAGCATCCGCTGCGTGCGGCGCGAAGACGTTGATGGTGAGACAGTCTTCTGACTTGCTCGGGGCTGCGAAAACGCCACGCGCCGCTTGCGCACAGGTGGCGCCGAACTTGGTCGCCTGCAGGGTGCCGGCCCAGCGCGCCGGCGCCTGCGGCGGCCTCCAGCGCAGATCGCCGACCGGCGGCGCGGCATAGCGAATGCCGAGAAATTTGTCGACGCCGTCAGCGGTCGCGCCTTGCACGTCGCCGTCGGCAATGTGGACGATGCGTGTTGGCTGCGGCGCTTGTGCGTGCACGCCGTCAATCGACGCACCGGCGCCGGAGGCCAACACGGCTGCGAGCGCGCAGCGCCGCAGGCCTTGCGATAACG
>Ga0102924_1004901_pt1 | contig 13191 bp, 14 predicted proteins | sample PaiPotPPM11metaG_FD_80116 | JGI IMG/M metagenome (GOLD analysis project Ga0102924, IMG submission 80116) | Iron sulfur acid spring bacterial and archeal communities from Banff, Canada, to study Microbial Dark Matter (Phase II) - Paint Pots PPM... ... | reverse complement strand
CCTGGTTGCCATTGACCCACGAACCATTCTTGATGATATGCGGAGAAGACGCCGTATCGACGAGTGTTAGCATCGATCCTTTCGGAATGGTGATGCTCGACTCTTGAAAACTTGACGCCAACAGATGAACGGTGGGCGTGCTGCTACCGGTGGGCGTATTGCCGCCACTGGCCGTAGGTAGTGGAGTTCCTGGGCGGATACACGAAGCCAACAGGACGCTACTCATAGCCGCAATAACGAGCGCCAGTGTGAAAAACCTGATGCGCTTCTTACTCATACAATAATACCCTCTCGTCAATTCTACATTGTTGCTGTCTATGCCTGCACTTGTGTCACAGAAGCTCTTCGCAGTCGCAAATAGTCAGGGAAGAGAACTTCCACTCCGCCACAGACACAGGACTACATCTTTATTTTACCGCAAATGACAACAAGCCATGCAAGTCAGCAGGGGTCAGGAATCTACCTGATCTTTTATCGGGTATGCACCTGAGAAGTTGCATCCCACGGGTTGCGCAACGAGATAAAGAGTGCAAGGGAGATGAGCCTGTCACGTAGCTTGAGGAAGCCTTGCTCTCGTTGATTCAGAGAGGATCGGGCAAATCCCATAGAACGCTTCGAGGGTACGCACACCACTGATCGTATAGCTGAGCAACACCGCGACAAAATCGATCATCTCGTAATGGCCGAAGCGGCGACGGGCAAAATGTACCTGCTTTTCAATAGCAGCAAGCACGCCCTGGCGTTTGAGGTAGTGGGCGATCAGAGCCAACTTTCCGCGCCCTCGCTGGTGTTGAGGGAACAAATTGTGAAGAAACGCGGGATAGTGACAAATGAATCGGAGATATCGATCATTCGTCCTCCTGACGAGACCGTCGTGGAACACTCCCGTTGAGTTGAGCCTAACGAGATTGTTCCACGACGATCGGTTATGATCCCAATTTGGTAGCCAACCACGAACGCAGGATTGGCACTACCTGTTTTGCCTGCATGGCCTGGATATGATCAAGCCCATCGAGTACTCGCACATCCCAGCCCAGATCCGAGAGCTGTGCCTGTCCCTGCACGATTGGATCTGCTAAACTTACATACACATCTCCCCAACTCTTGTCGTACTGGATCTCGTCCGCCGAACCAACGAAGCAGAGACGAGGACAGGTGATCTGCGCTTGAGCGGCTCGGTCATCGAATCCTTGCAGAGCCTGGTACAGCGTGACAAATTGCTGTGTCTGATCCCTTGATAGGGCCATGCCGGACCACTCGGATTCATCCGCTGACGGTGTTGATCGCGCACCGCTCGCCATCTCGTAGGCCACGGTCGTGACGCGGAGCATCTCCTCGTATGGCCCGTTCAGTGGTGGAAAGCCACCCATAATGAGCGCCGACAGACGGTCGGTGCGGATGGCGAGTTGAAGCCCGATCAGTGCAAGCCAGGAGTAGCCATAGTAGGCGAAGCGATCCGCCCCTGCGGCATCAGCCACAGCAAGCAGATCATTCGCGGTGTTGGCCGGCGTCAGCGTGTCTGGTTTCGGTCTACGAAGGCACTGTCCTTCATAGTCGAAAGCCACCACGCGAAAGGCGTCACTCAGCCCTTTGATCAACGATTGGCCCAGAGCCGGATCAGTGCCATACTGGCGCATCTGCTCCGCCTGCGGCCCAACCACCGGCTGTGGATTGACTGGCAGCAGCAGCGTCGGCCCTGCGCCGTGGACCTCGATCGCGATGGCGCTTCCATCATGTAATGTCGCTTCAGGCATGTGAGTTTCCTCCATCATTCACTTCTACCTCGAATGTCGGCAACATTGTGTCGTCTGTTGCCTCATGTGAGGTAGCTCTACCATTCAGATATATGCATGCGTTTTGATCCCGCCCGGCCAGGCTTTTTTTCTGGATCACACCTCTACTGTACAACACCGATGCCCAACTGGAGGGTGAGGCAACATTCAGAGCCTGCGTATGGGGATATCAGATTCCTATTGAGGCTCAATGGGCTTGTTCGATGTGGTAGAAAGAAGTGTGTAGATTGCAAGAAGTCTCTAAAGGCACTTAGGAGTTTGACATGACAGCTCGTCCCTATCTACGTACCCACGATCTCGCCCTGGCTGGACACATCAGTGTTCAACAAGTACGCAATTACGAGGCGAATAGCTTGATCCCGCAAGCACAGCGTAGTCCGAGCGGCTATCGCCTCTACACACAGCAGCATCTTACTGCGCTCAAAGCAGTAAAAAGCATGGTTCGCGGCTACGGCTGGCCCCGAACGTCAGCGATCATGCAAGCGCTTCATCGGGGCGACCTTTCCGCAGCGCTTGCGACAATCGACGAGCGTCACGCCGAGCTTGCCAGCAAACGTTCCCAGGTTGAGCAGACGCTCTCCGCCCTTCGTACATTGGCCGCGCAATCCGCTCCTTTGCAAAGCACCCACCAACCTCAACGGTTCCGAGTAGGAGAGGCGGCCAAACAAGTGGGCGTGCGGGTCTCGGCCCTGCATTTCTGGGAACAGCAGGGCCTTTTGCACCCGGTTCGCGAGCAGAACAGCCGCTACCGACTCTATGACGAGCACCAGATGCGCCGCCTGCGCGTGGTGGTCCTGCTCAGAGAGGCTGGCTACGACTTCAAGGTGATCCGGTCGGTCCTGGACGAACTGGCGGCGGGTCGGCCAGAAAAAGCCATCGTGGCTGTGGAGAAAAGGCGCGAGGAACTGACGAGGACAAGCTGGGCGTGCATGGAAGCATTGGTCTCCTTTCAGCACTATGTGAGCGAGTTTGGCCCACAGCACGGTTTCGCACCCAGGTGAGAGCAAGGGCCATAGGCGCAAACTCTCTCAATTGAATGAGATACCATGACCCCCTGACGGTGGAAATATTCACATTCGTCCTTCCTGGAGAAGATACATTGCTGTGCTTTTTCGCTACTCGCTATGACCTCGTTGCGCAACCCGTGGGTGTATCACACCCAAAAGAATGCCTGTCAATTGACTGACGCTATAGAATAGAAGAGGTCTGACACCATTCTGTGCTGGATGCCGTCAGCGATGCGCCACGCTACACTCCTGATAACGAGAATAGAAGACGAGAAAGAAAAAGGACGAACTATGCTTTCCAAGAAAGTACCTTTGCATGAACTGAGCAACGAAGAACAGAGCTTGACTCCAACGTATGGGCAACGCCGCCTGCGCACAGCGTTACCGCGCTATGACATGCCTGAGGGCGAAATGGCGCCACAAACCGTCTACAGCGTGATTCATGATGAATTGATGCTGGATGGCAACGCGCGTTTAAATCTGGCGACGTTTGTTACGACCTGGATGGAACCGGAAGCGCGCCTGTTGATGGCCGAGACCTTTGATAAGAACATGATCGACAAAGACGAATATCCGCAGACCGCCGAACTCGAACTGCGCTGCGTCAACATGCTCTCGCGCCTGTGGAATTCTCCCTCGCACGAGGAAGCCGTGGGTTGCTCAACGATTGGCTCAAGTGAAGCGGCCATGTTGGGCGGCATGGCGCTCAAATGGCGCTGGCGCGAACGTATGAGGGCCGCGGGCAAGCCGACGGACAAACCTAACCTGGTGATGGGCATCAATGTGCAGGTGTGCTGGGAAAAGTTCTGCCGCTACTGGGATATCGAGCCGCGTTTTGTACCGATGGAGGGGAAATGTTATCATCTCACGGCGCAGGAAGCTGTGAAGTTGTGCGATGAGAACACCATCGGCGTCATTGCCGTGATGGGCAGCACCTTTGATGGCAGCTATGAACCTGTGCAGGAAATTAACGCTGCGCTCGATGCGCTACAACAGGAAAAAGGCTGGAACATTCCCATCCACGTTGATGGGGCCAGCGGCGGCTTCGTCGCGCCCTTCTTGCAACCCGATCTCGCCTGGGATTTTCGCGTGCCGCGCGTGAAATCCATTAACACTTCAGGGCATAAATATGGCCTGGTCTATCCGGGAGTCGGCTGGATCATCTGGCGCGATAAAGAAGACCTGCCGGAGGAACTGATCTTCTCGGTAAATTACCTGGGCGGCCAGATGCCAACGTTCGCCATCAACTTCTCCCGCCCCGGCAACCAGGTGGTAGCGCAATATTATAATTTTTTACGCCTGGGCAAAGAAGGCTACACGCGCATCCACAAAGCCTGTCAGGAGGCGGCGCTCTATCTCTCCAGCGAGATAGCGCAGATGGAGCCTTTTTACCTCATCAGCGACGGAAGCGATATTCCCGTCTTTGCCTTCGCCCTCAAAGAGGTCACGAATTTTACGGTTTTCGATCTCTCCGAACGGCTCCGCGACCGCGGCTGGCTGGTTCCTGCCTATACATTTCCCAAGAATCGCGAAGATCTGGCGGCGCTGCGCATTGTCGTTAAAGAGGGCTTCAGCCGTGACATGGCAGACCTGCTATTGAACGACATCCAGCGACATCTACAGTTTTTTGCCTCGCAACCAGGATACCATCCCGGACCCGCGAAGTCAGGATTCAGACATTAGCCAGGGAATGAGAGGAAGCAAATCATATGCCGGTATTATGCATTCAGATAGACGAAGAGACACAGTTGCGGCTCATCGAGGAGCGGCACGCTGATCACCTACGCTTTCGAGGAATATAAGCTGCACAAGGTCGTGATTCGTGTCTCTGTCGAGAACCGGCGCAGTCGCGCCATTCCCGAACGCCTGGGCTTTACCCAGGAAGGTATCATTCGTCACGATGAATGGCTGCATGAACGTTTTACCGATACCGTGATCTATGGCCTGCTGGCGAACGAGTGGGAAAACACGAAAGAGACATAATGACGGCTACGGTATCCCATCGGTTCCTGCCCCACATACCAACGCGCACACCTTTTGTGCAGGCTCAGGGGAGACTTTCCCCGACAACAGCGCTGCCACGGCTGCCGCGCCGCTCAGCTCGGCAGCCACCCCCATCTCTGACCAGAGCCAGCGTGCCGCCGCCCGCATTTCTTCATCCGTGACCAGCACGATATCGTCCACCTGCTGCTGAATGATTTCCAGGTTGATGGCGGAACTGCGGCGCGGAGCCAGCGTTCCGGCTGCGGTCGTAATCTGCGACAATTCTACAACTTCGCCTGCTCGCACGCTTTCGTAGAGCGTCGGCGCTCCCACCGGTTCCACCCCGATGATCTTGATCCCTGGTTTTACGCTGCGCGCTGCTCGACTCACGCCACTAATCAGACCGCCGCCCCCGATAGCGACCAGCAGCAGATCGATGTCAGGCACTTCTTCCAACATTTCCAGGCCAAGCGTGCCTTGCCCGGCAATCACGACTGGGTCGGCGAAGGGATGAACATAGTTTAAGCCTTCCTGCTCGGCAGCTCGCAGAGCTGCCCGGTTCGCCTCGTCCCAGACTGTCCCCTCGAAGATAACCCTGGCGCCCCAACTCTCCAGTTGTCGAGCTTTCACAAGCGGCGTACTGCGCGGCAGGTAAATGGTCACCGGGACGTGAGCAAGCCACCCGGAATAGGCCACTCCCAGGCCATGATTGCCACCCGAAGCGGTGACAAGCCCATACTGAAGTTGCTCCGGAGAAAGGCTGAACAGTTTGTTTACCGCGCCTCGTGCCTTAAACGAGCCACAAATCTGCAAACATTCCAGCTTGAGATAGAGTGCCTGGGACTGGCATATTGGCTGCTTTACAGGCTTCGCTTCTACCAACGGAGTACGCCGAACGTAGTCAGCAATGCGAGTACGTGCCGCCTGAATATCTTGTAACTCTAACACCGATTTTCATCCTTTGTGCGTTGAAGCTTTCGTGCATGATACCATTATCTTACACCATGAAAAGGGAAGGCAGATGGAACCACGCTTCTGTCATCATGAGGGGGATCATAAGGATATGGTACAATAACAAAAGAGGCAGCGCCAAATGACTGCTTTTCGTTGTCTGTTTTCCCACCCAGGAGGCGAACCTACTATGTCCGACAGTATACCGTATTATGACATCCCTGGAGAAAAATCGCGTGCGTTATTGACGCGACGCCAGCGAGTTGTCGCGCGAGGCATCAGCTCGACGATGAACGTATTTGCCGCCAAAGCTGATGGCGCGCTTATCGAAGATGTCGATGGGAACAGTTATCTCGATTTTGCCGGTGGCATCGGCGCGATGAATATTGGTCACGCGCGCCCAGAAGTGACGCGGGCTATCGCGGAACAGGCAGCCAAATTTACGCATACCTGCTTCAGCGTGATGATGTACGAGCCGTATATCGAACTCGCTGAACGCATCGTCAAGCTCACACCGGGAACATTCGAGAAGAAGGCGCTGTTCGTCAACAGCGGCGCGGAGGCCGTGGAGAACGCCGTCAAGATCGCGCGCTATGCCACGGGCCGTCCGGCGATCATCGTCTTCGACAACGCCTATCATGGTCGCACGCTGATGACGATGAGCATGACAGCGAAGGTCAAGCCGTACAAATATCGCTTCGGCCCCTTCGCTGCGGAAGTCTACCGCGCGCCGTTCCCGTATCCCTATCGCATGGATATGACGCCGCAGGAGTGTGTCGAGTTCTGCTCCAACGAACTTGAGCGCATGTTTGTTGGAGACGTGGCTCCTGATCAAGTGGCTGCTATGGTCGTCGAACCGGTGCAGGGCGAGGGCGGCTTCATGGTCGCGCCGCCAGGATTCTTGCGCATGTTGAAAGGGGTATGCGAAAAATATGGCATCCTCTTTATCGCTGACGAAATCCAGTCCGGCTTCTGCCGCACGGGCAAGATGTTCGCGGTGGAACACGATGGCGTCGAGCCTGACCTGATGATCATCGCGAAGTCAATGGGCGCGGGAATGCCCATCAGCGGCGTGGTCGGACGCGCGGACATCATGGACGCGCCTCCTCCCGGAACGCTCGGCGGCACATACAGCGGCAACCCGGTCGCGTGTGCTGCCGCGCTGGCCGTGCTGGACATCTACGAACGCGAGGATCTGGCCGCCCGTTCGTGCGAGATTGGGCAAACTGTCATCGACCGTTTCTTGAAATTGCAAGAGCATTTCGCCTGCATCGGCGATGTGCGCGGCCTCGGCGGCATGGTAGCAATGGAACTGGTCAAGGATCGCACCAGCAAAGAACCCAACAGCCAGTTGGCAAGCGATATCCTGGCGGCGGCCCATCATCGCGGCCTTGTGCTGATCAAGGCCGGTATGTACGATAACGTGCTGCGCGTCCTCGTGCCGCTCTGTGTGACCGATGAGCAATTGCAGCGAGGGCTGGACATCTTCGAGGAGGCTTTCATTACCGCAGCTTCCGCCGTGACAGCCTCCGTTTGATCGATCAGCTAAACGCGCATCTCAAACGAGACGAGCATGATTCCTCAAAGGCATTCATGCTCGTTTTTGCGGGATAGATAGATGTTATAAGGTATTGACTATGAAAATTATGAGCTACAACATTCTCCTCGGCGGAGAAGATCGCCTTCCACATATCACGAACGTGATTCGCGAGCAGCATCCTGATGTGGTGGCGCTGCTGGAAGCTAATAGCCGGGAAAACGTGGAAACATTGGCACATGAACTAGACATGCAGTTCGTCTTTGGCGAGGCCAACAGCGAATTTCACATCGCGTGGTTGAGCCGCTTACCTGTGGTACGTTCAGAAAATCACCGCCTGCCCGTGCTTGCCAAAACGCTGCTGGAGATTGAATTACAATGGGATAGAAGGCGCGTTCATCTCTTCGCCACACATCTCCAACATAAGCGCGAACCGGAATACGAGCAGCGGCGCGTTGAAGAGATGCGCGCTATTCTTGACGTCATGGGCCATGTCAATAATCGCCCGCGCCTGCTGGTAGGTGATTTGAATACGCTGAGACCGGGGGATACTATGGGCGTGGCAACGGATATGCCTCGCGAGGTCATCCCGTTATTGTTGAACGCGGGCTACATTGACTGCTATCGCCGGATACGCCCGATCGTACCCGGCTACACGTATAAGCTGCCCGAACCTTCCATGAGAATAGACTACGTCTTTGCCTCCATCGAGATGGCGCTGCACCTGCACCGATGCGCAGTCGTCTCGAATGAAGAAGCGCTGATCGCATCCGACCATTTACCGATCATCGCGGAATTCCAATAGAGTTAGCGCGTTCCAAATGTACGCTCGATCATGGCAATAAAACGCTGCTCCAGTTCCCAGGTGCGCGGACCTGGTTTGCCAGGGCCGATCAGCCGGTCGTCGATCTGCATCACTGGCGTAATCTCTCTGGACGATGAGGTAATGAATGCCTCGTCGGCCACGGTCAATTCCGCGAGCAGAATAGGACGTTCTTCGATGGGGAAACGATCACGCGCCAGTTCCAGCACGACATTGCGTGTGACGCCGATCAGTACGTCAGCGCGCGGTGTTACCAACGTATCGCCGCGAAAGATGAAGAAGTTGCTGCGCGTCGCTTCCAGGACATGTCCCTGCGCATCGACATACAGCGCGTCGGCGGCGTTCTGGCGCGCGGCCTCTTTCAAGGCGCGAATGGCGGCGACGTAGCTGGTGGTTTTGGCCTCCGGCAGTTCGCGCTGATCACGGACGGTAATCAGTTTGTAGCCCCTGGCGAAACGCTGCATGTCGCGCTCGCCGAGGGGCGTGATCAGCACAGCCAGCGCGGGCTGGCCGCTGGGCAAGATACTATCTTCGCTGATACCGCCGGTAACGAGAATACGAAGCGCCGCGTGCGTATACTCGTTGCGCTCAATGACCTGGGCAATCACGTTCTCCACTTGCGCGCGCGGCCAGGGAATCTCCAATTCCAGCAACGCGGCGGAACGATACAAGCGATCAAGATGCTCATCCTGACGGAACGGCTGGCGATAATACGTGCGAAACGACTCAAAGGCGCTGTAGCCGCGCAAGACGGCGACATCATTGATCGAAATGGCGGCTTCGTTGGGATGTACCCAGCGCCCATCGACATACCACCATGCATTCGTATCCATAGATCATTGCTCCGATCGAGTTATAGGACGTGTTTGCTTTTGAGCCACGCGACCACGTTATCCGGCACGCTCATCGTCGAGAGGCGGCCCTGGCGCACGAGGCTCCAGTCATCGAACTGATGGCTCTCCTTGATCTCTCGCAGCGTGACCGGCTGCTCAAGACGGCGCACAAATTGCACATCGACGACCCAGCTTTTGACATCGTTAGCAGCGGGCCGCGGCTCCGAAATTACGCGCGCGAGGCCAACGAGAGCAGCTTCGCCCTGGCTGTGGTAGATCAGCATCTCGTCGCCTGGACGCATGGCCCGGATCGCTTGCAATGCCGCGGGATTGCGCACGCCGTCCCACACCGTGGTTTTGTCGCGTTCCAGGTCGCTGATAGCATAAGATTGCGGGTCCGTTTTCGCGAGAAAATAAGACATATGTTTTGTTCCTTAGTTGTGTTCATAAGCCTTTCACCCTGTAGAAGTAAGGCTCTTCTACGAGCATAGCACAATTGCTGTAGTATTGTGAAGTTAGCAGGGTGTGCGCACACCCTGCTAACTTCACAACTTCTTTCCTTGTTCTCCGTATATACCATGTAGTCAAAATCATGCATGAGTGAGTAGGGCTACCAGCATTGATACACAATAAAACATTGTCACAAACGATAGAGAAGCACAAAGGAGAACAGGAATGACACAGACCGATTCCAATACAAAGCAAAAGACGTATGTCGAAGAGTTAGAGTCGCTGGGCGAGCAAGTGATCGACCGGGTGAAAGAACTGATTCGCGAGGGCAGCGTCCAGCGCATCGTGATCAAGCAAGAGGGACGCACCATTATTGAATTCCCGCTTACCTTCGGCGTGGTCGGAGTATTCCTTGCGCCGACGCTGGCCGCCACCGGCCTGATGAGCGCGCTAATGGCAAAATGTTCCATCGAGGTGATTCGCACCGGGGAACCAGCCCCCGCGCCAAAGACAGTTGTCGAAGAGACGAACCTCGACTAACATCACGACTCATGTAGATTGCCCGCGCTATGGCGGGCAATCTTTTGTTTTGGGGGACATGAGGGTTGAAACTGAGCATGGCTGTTCATCGTGATAGTAGGAAAGTTCCATCACAGGAGACAAACACGATGGCGAATGAGTCCCATCTTCAGATACTCCGACAAGGCGTGGCCGTCTGGAATGCCTGGAGAATACAACACCCAGAGATACGACCTGACCTGAGCGGAGCCGACTTGAGCAGAGCCGACCTCTATACTTTCGACTTGAGCAGAGCCGACCTCAGTGAAGCTGATCTGAGCAAAGCCGATCTCATCGAAGCCAATCTCAGTAGAGCCGACCTCTATAGAACCAACCTGAGTGGCGCCGATCTCTATAAAGCCAACCTGAGCAAAGCCGATCTTTATAGAGCTGACTTGAGTGGAGCTATTCTGAGTAACGCAGATCTCAGCGGAGCTATCCTGAGTGAAGCCAACCTCAGCGGCGCAGACCTTAATGGCACGCTCCTCATTGAAACCGACTTTAGTGGGACTCGCCTCCAGGGAGTCAACCTCAGTGGAGCCATCCTCATCGAAACCGATCCCAGTAGAGCCATGTGTAGAAACGCTCTTTCTTTTGGGTCAAGAAAAACGACTGATTAGGGACTTGCATTTTTTCTTGATCACCGATTAAGTGGAACTTAGCATTATGTATATCTGGTCTTTTTAGCTCCAAGTCTAATGCTTCAAAAACTCTTATCACGCCATCACATATTTCATCATGCTGCCCCTCAAAAGACATAATTGCAACATTTGCATCACGATCAAATCGAAGTAGCAAATTTTTATCATGAAGGGCGCAATCCAAATAAACATAGGAAAACATAAAAATCTTCTGAATGAGAAATACCCCGGATATCCTGAACACCAAACAGATATCGAGAAAGGCGAAACGCGAACCGTGACAACCTCGTGTATAATAGAAGGCAGCACACTATTACATGCAGAGGAGTTTTGTTATGCCAATACCAACACCTGAGCAACTCGCCGCCTTCGCCGACGCGCCTACGCAGCTATCCGCCGCTCTCACTGGCCTGGACAACGTGCAGATCCACTTTGCGCCAGTCGAGGGCGAATGGAGCATCAACGAAATTATCGTTCACCTGGCCGATGCCGAGGTCTTTTATTACGAGCGGATGCGCAAGACCATTGCCGAGGATACGCCGAACATCTCTAGCTTCGATGAAAACGCCTTCGCCTCCAGGCTTTCTTACAGCACGCAAAGTTTCGGCCTGGGGCTCGCGCTCTTCGCGGCCCTGCGCAACTCTTCCGCCGCTCTCCTTGCGATACTGCCGCCGGAGGCATGGGAACGCGCCTGCAATCATCCTGAGCGCGGCGTCATGACCCTCTACGATCTCTTCGCCGCGATTTCGGGACATAGCAGCGCCCACCTGGAACAGATCGAACATCTCAAACAGACGATGTGACGAACCAACGTCCGCGTATGAGCAATGAGATACATAATTTGCATGGTTTACCTGACGCCCATTGTAGGCGTCAGGTAAAGGAGTTGTGATCTATGTCGAGCAATATTGCGGTGGGGGATACGCGGCAAATCCAAAATCGCCGCCAGGCTTACGTGCTGATCATTCTCGGCATCATATGTCTGCTGGCGGCGTGGTTGCTCAGCCCTGATCGCTTCCACTTCGCGCGCTATGTTGATTTCGCGCACTTCCCATTTTATCCTGCCCCATTCCGTTATCCCATCGGGCTGCTGGCTTTCGGCATTGGCTTCCTCATCGCGCTCTTTTTCAATCGCCGCCGACTGGCCGTGCTGACCTGGATGGTACTGCTCATGGGCATCGAGATCTATCTGGTCTTCAGCAACATGATTCCAGGCAGCCAGGTCCTTTCAACGTTTGTTCTCGCTATTGGGATAGGATTGATCGGCGTAGCGATCATGGGCCGCCTGGGCTTCGTGGGCAAAGGAGCCATCGCGCCAGGGATTTTCGTGATCATCGTCGGCATTCTCGAATATCTGTTGGCCGCGCACATGCTGCCCGGCTTCTGGGTATCGTTCATCCTCTCGCTCTGGCTGCCAGGATTTGGGCTGCTGCTATTCGGAATCTTTTATTTGATCACGAGCGGGATGGGTATAAGCTAGTCAAACTGGCGCAATCAATTGCGCTGCTACAGTTTCACGATGCCCAGCAACTTTCCACTTACCATCGGCACGCCTTTACGGGCGCGCGGAAACGCTTTGATCTCGGTCGCTTTCACGACTTTGACCTGCTCGCCATCGGCGCTATCCCATACGAAGAGCATGATGTCTTCTTCGTTGATAATCATGGTCAGCATGACACGGTCGCTGCCGATCAGTTCAGTCGTGACGACGCCTGCCGTGGCGCGGCCCTTCTGTGGATACTGGCTGAGCGGAACTTTTTTGGTGAGGCCGCTCGCGGTGACGACCAGCAGACTCAAGAAGTTGCTCGCGTCAGCGGCCTGCGCGCTATCCAGATAGGACGCGCTAACGATGGTGGCCTTCGGAGCGAGCGTCATAGCAGCCACGCCTTGACCGACACGGCCCTGCGCGCGCAAGACTTCGTCGCTGAAACGCAGCGTCTGCCCGTTGCTGGCTGTGAGCAGATATTCGCCCTGGCCGCGCGCGAGCAGCGCCGCCGCCACCGCGTCGCCATCGGCCAGTTTCATGTCCTGCAAACCATCTACATCTGCCGTTTTGTAGTCGCTCAAAGGCGATTTCTTCACTTTGCCGAGTTTGCTGAACGTGACAAGATAGCGATCTTCGTCAAACGACTCGAGCGGCAAGGCAGCCACGATCTCCTCGCCCGGCAGCAGCGCGAACAGCTTGCGCGTGGGTTCGCCCTTCGCCGCGCGCGTGCCAGCCGGGATGCGATGAGCGGCGATCTGAAAGACGCGACCGGCGGAACTGACGCACAACACGTAGTCCTGCGAGGTTGTCGCCGCCACTGAGCGCAACTGCTCATCGCCGCGCACGGGAGTATAGGCGGCGCTGCCATTTTTTCCCTTCGGCGCGTAGGCATCGGACGGCACGGTTTTCAGCGTGCCAGAGCGCGTAAAGGCGATTGCCAGCGGCTCGCGCTCGTGCAGGCTGGCGACTTCCGTGATCGGCTCGAGAACCTGCCCATCCAGGTCAATGGTCGTGCGCCGCTCGTCGCCAAACTGCTTGATCAACTGCTGCATCTCTTTTTTGAGCAGCGCGATCATCGCTTTGCGATCGGCCAGCAGTTGCTCCAGTTCGCTGATACGCGCTTGCAGTT
>Ga0102924_1004900_pt1 | contig 13192 bp, 10 predicted proteins | sample PaiPotPPM11metaG_FD_80116 | JGI IMG/M metagenome (GOLD analysis project Ga0102924, IMG submission 80116) | Iron sulfur acid spring bacterial and archeal communities from Banff, Canada, to study Microbial Dark Matter (Phase II) - Paint Pots PPM... ... | reverse complement strand
ATGCGACCGAATTGGTCGGCGACGGCTTCACCACGGTGGCGGCCGGCACCGCCGGGTTTGTGATCGCCTGCGCCGCATTGCTGGTGCCGGTGCTGGCGATCCGGTCGCTGCTGTTCGGGTTCTCCGTCACCGCGGCGGCAGGCGCCGTGCTGGCCCTGGCCGGCTCGACGGTGGTCATCGGCATGCATTGCGGGACGCTGCATCACTGCCGGGTTGCGCCCGGCTACGCGGCGCTGTTCCCGCTGGCTTACCTGGCGGCGGCGCTCCTGGCCTGCTACAGCGCGCTGTTGCGCCGGCAAGGGCGGGTCACCTGGAAAGGCCGCCAATACCAGGTCGCCGGCAAGGCCTCGCCGGGCCGGCCGTGAGGCCGTCCGACCTCGAGGAAAGCGGCCCCTCGCCACCGGACGGGGCCCAGATCAGCAAGCGCTCGCGCGTCGGCGGTTGGCCGATCGCCGCTGCGCTCGCGGTCGTCGCGGTGCTGCTCTACGCGATCCGCTACGCGCTGCTGCCGTTCGTCTTTGCGATCGCGATCGCCTTTGTCACCGACCCGCTGATCGTTGCCGGCCAGCGGCGCTTCGGCGCGCCGCGTTGGGTGGTTGCCACTATTGCATATGTCGTGTTGTTGGCGGCAGCCGCGGCCGCGGCCTATGTTTTGGCCGGAAGCGCGATCCAGGACCTGGTTCAGCTAATCGCGCATGCCCCGGAAACCGTCCGCAATCTGCTGCATCAGATTGTCGGCGATCGCGGGATCACGGTTCTCGGCAGGACCTATACGTCCGACGGGCTCGTCAGTCTGGTCGCCGGCGCGATCCAAGGCGCGATCGGGTTTAGCATCGTGGCGAAGGCAAGCAAGCTGCTGGTCGGCGCCTTTTTCGGCATCGTGCTGACGGTGGTGTTGGTCCCGTTTCTGATGATCTCCGGGCCGCAGCTCGCCGCCGGGACGATTTGGCTGATTCCGCCCGAGCGCCGCGCTTCGGTCATGGCGCTGTTGCCGAAGCTGATCCCGGTGCTGCGCCGGTATCTGCTCGGCATCGCCGTGGTCGTCGCCTATACGGCCGCGGTGGCCTGGATCGGTTTCGGTGTTGTCGCCGGGCTGCACAATTCGGTGCTGCTGGCGCTGACCGTCGGCGTATTGGAGATCATTCCGGTGGTCGGGCCGGCTGCCTCGATGGTGCTCGTCGGCTTGGCGGCGCTGCAGCAATCGACGCTATACGCCGCGATCGCGCTGATGGTGTTCGTGGTGGCGCTGCGGCTGTCGATCGACAATCTGGTCGGACCGTTGGTGCTCGGGCAGGCCACCCGGCTGCACCCGGTCATCATCATCGCCGCGTTCGTCTGCGGTGCGGTGCTGTTCGGTGTCGTCGGGCTGCTGCTGGCGGTGCCGGCAGCCGTTTGCGTCAAGCTGACGCTCGAGCACTATTACGCCGAGCCGATCCGGCGCGAGGAGAGCTGAGCCGCCCGGCGGCGGCTCAGCTCAGGTGCGTTGCCGCGCGGCGGCTCCGGTCAGGTCACCGCGCCGGTGATCAAGGGACCGAAAAGCCGCCACTGGCTGCCGTCGAATTTCCCCATCTGCACTTGCTTCACCGGTGCGAAGTCGGTCGGGCTGGTGTTTAGCTTGATGCCCGGCAGCAGCATCGGCAGGGTGAAGTCCTTCAGGTTTGCTGCCTGTTTCATCACGTTCTCGCGAGTCAGCTCGTCGCCACACTGCTTCAGCACCTGGACGACGGTCGCCGCGTTGGACGGGCCGTAGACGTTGAGGGCGTCAGTCTTGTCGCCGTCGGGATAGTATTTGTTCATGAACCCGACCCACCATTTGTACCCGGGATCATCCTTCCATTGGGGATCGGTCGGATCCTTCAGATAGAAATCGGAGACGATGTCTTTGGCATTGTCGAGCCCTGCCGGCTTCAGTGTGGCGACCACAGAATTGCCGATGCTGCTCAGCATTTGCGTCGGCTTCCACTGGATCTCGGCCGCCTTCCGGATTGCCTGCGCCGCGAATTTCGGGATCGCCGTGTTGACGAACACGTCGACTCCTTTCGCCTTCATATCGACCACCTGCGACTCGACCGTCGGATCGGTCGTCTCGTAGGTTGCCTCGACGATGATCATCGACTTCTTGTCGCCGAGGCCGTCCTTGACGCCTTTGAGGTAGTCCTTGCCGAAATCGTCGTTCTGGTAGAGGACACCGATCTTGCCGTCCGGTTTTTCCTTTAGGATGTAGGTCGCATAGATGCGGCCCTCGCTCTGATAGTTGGGCTGCCAGCCGATCGTCCAGGGGTGGCCTTTCGGGTCGTCCCATTTGGTGGCACCGGTGGAGACGAACAGCTGCGGCACCTTCTTTTCGTTCATGTAGTGCCAGATCGCGCTGTTGGTCGGGGTCCCGAGGGGACCGGCATCCAACAATATGCCGTCCTGTTCGACTAGGCGGCGGGTCTGCTCCACCGTCTTCGGCGGCGAATAGGCGTCGTCGTAGGAGATGAAATCGATCTTGCGGCCGTTCACTCCGCCCTGATCGTTGACCATCTTGTAATAGGCCGCCATCGACTTGCCGATCGTGCTGTAGGACGAGGCGGGGCCGGTGTAAAAGCAGGTGTTGCCGATCTTGATCTCGGTATCGCTAACGCCGGGACCGTATTGCTTTGCCGCCCGCGCAGAAAACGAAGCCAATACGAGCGAACCGGGCGCGGCCGCAAGAATCGTGCGGCGTGTCAGACGCATCATTGAAACCTCCTCTGTTCGGATGCCACGCCTGTTGACCAGGTCTGCGGCATGTCAGTCCTGGCGTTAAGCCGCGACAGGACGTGCGTGCAGCATGACGCCGCGGCGCACGCTTGCCAAGCGGCCCGCGCGTGCCGGCGTCTGTTTGAGGAGCGAGGTCTCGGGCACCCCTCTCCCGCGACCCGGGAGAGGGGTCAAATCCATGGGCCGATTTAGCCGGTCAGGTGACCGCGCCTGTCAGCACGGGCCCAAACAGGCCCCAGCGTTGACCGTCGAATTTGCCCATCTGCACCTGCTTGACCGGCGCGAAGTCGGTCGGGGTGGTGTTGACCTTGATCCCGGGCAGCAGCATCGGCACGGTGAAATCGTGCAGATTCCCCGCCTGTTTCATGACGTTCTCTCGGGTCAGCTCGTCGCCGCATTGCTTCAGCACCTGCGCCAGCGTTGCCGCTAACGAGGAACCGGCAACGTAGCCGGCATCGCTCTTGTCGGCGTCCGGCAAATACTTGTCCATGAACGCGATCCACGATTTGAAGCCGTCGTCATCCTTCCATTTCCGGTCGCTCGGATCCTTCAGATAGAAGTCGGAGACGATATCCTTGGCGTTCTCGAAACCCGCCGGCTTCAGCGTGGCGCCGACCGAGTTGCCGATGCTGCTGAGGATATGCAGCGGCTTCCATTGGATCTCGCCTGCCTTCCGGATCGCCTGCGCCGCGAATTTCGGAATCGCCGTGTTGACGAAGATGTCGACACCCTTCGACTTCATGTCGACCACCTGAGAATCGACCGTGGGGTCGGTGGTCTCATACGACGCCTCGATGACCACCATCGCCTTCTTGTCGCCGAGCCCGTCTTTCAGACCCTTCAGGTAATCCTTGCCGAAATCGTCGTTCTGGTACAGCACACCGATCTTGCCGTCCGGCTTTTCCTTCAGGATGTAGGTCGCGTAGATGCGGCCTTCGCTCTGGTAGTTGGGCTGCCAGCCAATCGTCCAGGGATGGCCTTTCGGGTCGTCCCACTTGGTGGCGCCGGTCGCGACGAACAGCTGCGGCACTTTCTTCTGGTTCATGTAGTGCCAGATCGCGCTGTTGGTCGGCGTGCCGAGCGGACTGGCGATCAGCAACACTTTGTCCTCTTCGGCCAGTTTGCGCGCCATCTCGACCGTCTTTGGCGGCGTATATGCGTCGTCATAGGAAATGAAATTGATCTTCCGGCCGTTTATCCCGCCCTGGTCGTTGATCATCTTCCAGTAGGCGACCTGGGATTTCGGCACGGCGCTGTACGACGAGGCCGGCCCGCTATAAGGACCGGTATTGCCGATCTTGATCTCGCTGTCGGTGACGCCCGGGCCGTAGTCCTTGGCGCGGGCCACGAAAGGCGCGGCCAACACGACCGCGCTCGGCGCGGCGGCAAGAATGGTGCGGCGGGTCAGACGCTTCATTGGACCTCTCCTCCAGTATTGCGCAATGTTGTTCAGATTTGTCGCATCCGTGACAGGCGCGCCCAGACGGCCCTGGCGAAGCCGGCCATGCCGGACGGCATCAGGAAAATGACCAGCAGCAGGATGACGCCGTAGATCGCACCCGCCAAGCCTGTAGAGACGCTCTCGGCGATGTTCGGCACGTACAGCACGAAGAGCCCGCCCAATAGACAGCCGGGGATCGAGCCGACGCCGCCGACCACCAGCCCGACCAGCAACGCGATCGACAGAAAGATCGTAAAGCTGTCCGGCGCGACAAACGCCACGGCCAGCGCGCCGAGAGCGCCGGCGACGCCGGTGTAGAGGGCGCTGACCCCGAAGGTCAGCGTCTTGTACAGCGAATTGTTGATGCCCATCGCCGCCGCGGCGATCGGATGGTCGCGGATCGCCATGACCGCGCGGCCGCTGCGGCTGTGGATCAAATTGGCCGCGGCGGCGAACATGACCAACACGACGGCGAGGGTGAAGTAATAGAGCCACTGGTCGCTATCGACCGGCAGAAAGGCCGGCGGGTCGGGCTGGTCGACGACGAGCCCCTGCACGCCGCCGGTCCATTCTTCGAGCCCGTGGAATTTGAGGATTTGCGGCATCACCGTCGCCAGCGTGAAGGTGGCGAGGGCGAGATAAAGGTTCTGCAGCCGCAATGCCGGCAGCCCGAACAGAAATCCCACTATGAAGCACACGCCGCCCGCCGCCGGGAGCGTCCAGATATAGCCGACGCCGTAATTGTGCATTAGGATCGCTGCGGTATAGGCGCCGATGCCGTAGAACGCGCTGTGCCCGAGCGAGAACTGGCCGTTGAACCCAGTCAACAGGTTGAGGCCGAGGATCGCCAACCCGTAGATCATTACTTGGGTCAGCTGGAACATGACAAAGCTGGTCACCACCCACGGCAGGACCAGAGCCACCGCGATGACCGCAGCGATGGCGAGTTCGCGGTAGGCGATCCGGCCGACCCGCGGCACCCGCACGGCAGCTTCGGCACCCGCCGCGGGCGCCGCCGCAAACGGCAGGGCCTCCTTGGCGGCGATCTCCTCGGGCGGCGCCGTCATACCCGACTCACGACCCGGCGCCCGAACATTCCGCTCGGGCGGAACATCAGCACGACGACGATCAGAATGAGGGCGATACTGAGCTTCAGCTCGCGTCCGAAATAGGGGATGAAGGTGCCGGCGAGGTTCTCGATGACGCCGACGGCAAAGCCGCCGAGCACGGCGCCGGCCGGGCTGGTCAAGCCGCCCAGCACAGCTCCGGCGAAGCCGTACAGCAACACGCCCAGCATCATATTCGGCTCGAGAAACACGACGGGCGCGATCAGCATGCCGGCGACGGCGCCGATCGCCGCCGCCATGCCCCAGCCGAGCGCCGTCATCCAGCTGACCCGGATGCCGACGAGTCGGGCCGATTCCGGATTGGCCGCCGCGGCGCGCATCGCCAGGCCGAGCCGGGTGCCGCGGAAGAACAGGTAGAGGAGGCCGAGCATTGCCAGGGTGACGCCGATCATCCCGGCCTCATGCGTATCCATCAGCGAAATGCCGAACAGCGGCTTATGGCCGAACGGAGTCGGGAAGCTTTTGATCGTGTAGTTCCAGATCTGTCCGGCCGAGCTGTTGAGGATGCTGAACAGGGCGATGAAAGCGACGACCTGGCTCAGCACCGGCGCGTTGCGGATCGGCCGGAATAGCACCCGGTCGATCAAAATGCCGGCGACGAACGAGACGAGGACGGTAACGGCAAAGGCGACCCAGTAGGGCTGACCCCATTCGATCAGCTGCCAGGCGATGAAGGTCGAGAACATCGCCATCTCGCCCTGGGCGAAGTTCAGGTGGTCGATCGCCTGGAAGATCATGACCACGGCGAGCGCCATGCAGGCATAGATCGCGCCGTTCGCCAGACCGGCCATGACCTGCTGCAGCAGCAGCTCCATCGTCCTGCCGCGCTCCTCCCTAAGTTGCCGCAGTGGGTCGCATTTCGGCTAGGCGCCGTCAACCGGGTTTGCGTTCACGACGGTGTGGGAAGGGTCAGCGCATCGCCCACCGCCACTGCGCCGGCCTCGGCCACTTCGGCGTAGATGCCCATCAGGTTGTGGCCGAAATGGCGGCGCAGGGCGCCGACCACGTCGAGGTCGCGCTCGGCGGTGTCCGGATTGACCTCGGTCGCGGCGCAGCGGGTGATTGCGGCGATGACCCGCAGCCGGGCCGTCCCGAGATGGATCTCGCGCCCGAGCCAGTCGAGCTCGGCCCAGGCCGGCGACCCGTCGAAATAGGCGTTGGCGCGAAACCGCAGGGGATCGACCGCAACCCCGACGGCCTCCTCGAGCGCGGCGATGCTGGTGCGGTTGATCAGCGAGACGTATTGGTCGGTCGAGGCGTTCGGCTTCGGCCGGGCGTCGGCAAAGGCGTGCCCCTCCGCCTCTACGACGCGCAGCGGCCCCGCGACGATGCCGTCGAGAAACCGCGTAAAGAATGCCCCCACGGCCTGCTTTCCATCCGCCTCGGTGAGCCGCGCCTCCAGTACTCTTTCCCCGCTCCACTCGACCGAGAACATCCCGGTCTCGGCATCGAACCGGGTCAGCAGTTGCGCCAGTTTCTGGTCGCGCATCAGCATGATGAAATGGGTTTTCGCCAGCCATTCCGGCTGCTCGGGGTCGAATGCGGTCGTCGGCAATGCGATCGCAAAGCGCCGGTCCTGCGGCAGGCATTCGCCGGGCGACAGCGACACCCGCTCCAGCGGCTCCGGGCTCAAACCCTTGACCGGATAGCGATAGAGCGCGGCGATGTTCGCATCCATTCCGGTCCTCCGAGTTCTTGTCATCCACGGGGCCGGGCTTGTCCCGGCGACCCACGTCTTGAACCGGTGATCCTGGGGAAGCAAGGCGTGGATGTCCGGCACAAGGCGTGGCACGAGGATTTCGTTTGAGAAGGCGTCTGGTTCTAATGAAAAGGGGTGCGCTAAAGTAACCCGGCCGCGTCCAGCGGAAGGCTAGGGAGTGGGAACCATGAAGGCGGATTATGTGATCGTCGGCGCCGGCTCGGCCGGCTGCGTCCTCGCCAACCGGCTGACCGAGGACCCGAACACCCGGGTCGTGCTGATCGAGGCTGGCGGGCGCGATTGGAACCCGCTGATCCACATCCCGGCCGGCTTCATGAAGATGCTCGACCACAAGACCCTGAGCTGGCAATTCCGGGCCGAGGCGTGCGACGGGCGCGAGATCATCTATCCGCGCGGCCGGGTGCTCGGCGGCTCCTCGTCGATCAACGGCCTGATTTACATCCGCGGCCAACCCGAGGATTACGACCACTGGGCGCAGCTCGGTAACCGCGGCTGGACGTGGGAGGATTGCCGCCCCTTCTTCAAGAAGGCCGAGCGCTGGGGGCACGGCGAAAGCGAGGTCCACGGCACCGACGGGTTCCTGTTCACCTCGCAGATGGACCGCTCGCCGATCTGCGAGAAGGTCATCGAGGCCGGCATGCAGCTCGGGCTCGAATACCGCGAGGATGTCAACGACCTCCCGCCCGGCGCCCCCGACAGCATCGGCTGGTGCCAGCAGACCCGCGGCGGCCGGCGCCGCGCCAGCACGGCCCGCAGCTATCTGCGGCCGGTCCTGAAGCGGCCGAACCTGCAATTGGTGACGAAGGCGATGGTGCACCGCGTGCTGTTCGACGGCAAGCGCGCGACCGGCGTCGAATTCTCGCGCGGCGGCGTCATCGACAAGGCGGAGGCCGCCTGCGAGGTGATCCTGTCGGCCGGCGCGATCGGCTCGCCGCATATCCTGCAATTGTCCGGCGTCGGCGATCCCGAGCACCTCGCGGGCATCGGCGTCCCGGTCACCCATGAACTGCGGGGTGTCGGCAAGAACATGCAGGACCATTATGTGGTCCGCGCCACCTATCCGATCCATGGCATGTCGACGGCCAACGAGCGGGCGCGCGGGCTGCCGCTTGCCGGCGAGGTCTTGCGCTACCTGATCACCGGCAAGGGCATGCTGACCTACAGCGCCTCGCTGGTTGCCGCCTCGGTCAAGATACTGGAGGAGTCGGCGACCCCCGACGTGCAGATCTCGTTTGCGCCGGGCAGCTTCAAGGACGGCCAGATCGGCCAGCTCGAAGAGGAGCCGGGGCTGACCGGCGGCCCGTGGCAGATGCGGCCCTCATCGCGCGGGCATGTCATGGCGAAGTCGAACCGGCCCGGCGACATGCCGGAGATCAACCCGCGCTACCTGACCGAGGAAAGCGACCGACGGGCGATTGTCGGCGGGCTGAAATTCGTGCGCCGGATCTTCACCGCGCCGGCATTGCAGCCCTATATCGGCCAGGAAAAGCTGCCCGGCGCCAAGGTGCAGACCGACGACGAGCTGCTGGATTACGCCAAGCGCAACGGCAACACGGTCTATCACGCCAGCTGCACCTGCATGATGGGCCAGCACGCGATGGCAGTCGTCGACGACCAGTTGCGCGTGCACGGGCTCGAAGGGCTGCGCGTCGTCGACGCCTCGGTGATGCCGTCCGTCACCTCGACCAACACCAACGCGCCGACGATCATGATCGCGGAGAAGGCGGCGGCCCTGATCCGCGCCGGGGCACGGCAGGCCTTGGCGGCTTAGCCTACCGTGTCGTCCCGGCGAAAGCCGGGACTCACCGGAGGGTGGGTGTCGATCCTCGAAGACGGCTTTGGCGCCCGGGCAAAATCGCGGCAGTTGCGCGGCTGAGGAATGGGTTCCGGCATTCGCCGGGACGACAGTTCTAGGGTAGGATTGCCATGCACGCAGATTACATCATCGTCGGCGCCGGCTCGGCCGGTTGCGTCCTCGCCAACCGGCTGAGCGAGGACCCTGCGGTCCGCGTGCTGCTGATCGAGGCCGGCGGGCGCGACCGCAACCCGCTGATCCATATCCCGGCCGGCTACATCAAGCTGCTCGACCACCCGACCCTCACCTGGGGCTTTACGGCGGAGCCCGATCCCGGGGTCAACGGCCGCGCCATTCTCTATCCGCGCGGCAAGGTGCTGGGCGGTTCGTCCTCGATAAACGGCATGATCTATGTCCGCGGCCAGCCCGAGGATTTTGATCATTGGGGACAGCTTGGCAACCGCGGCTGGTCGTGGGACGACGTGCTGCCGTACTTCAAACGGGCCGAGAACTGGGAGAGCGGTGCCGACGAGTTTCACGGCGACGAGGGGCCGCTGTTGACCTCGCGCACCGCGGACAAGCCGGCGCTGTGTCACAAGATCATCGAGGCCGGCACCGAGATCGGCCTCGAATACCACGAAGACGTCAACCATCTGCCGCCCGGCGCCGGCGACAATATCGGCTGGGTGCAGCAGACGCGGCGCGGCCGCCGCCGCCAGAGCGCCGCGCGCACGTTTCTGCGCGCGGCGATGAAACGGCCCAATCTGGACGTGGTGACCAACGCGCTGGTCCACCGCGTCCTGCTCGACGGCAAGCGTGCAACCGGCGTCGAATTCTCGCGCGGCGGGACCGTCACGACCGCCACCGCCGCCCGCGAGGTGATCCTCGCCGGCGGCGCGATCGGTTCGCCGCACCTGCTGCAATTGTCCGGCATCGGCGACCCGGACCACCTCGCCCGCGCCGGCATCCCGGTGCTGCACACATTGTCGGGCGTCGGCAAGAACCTGCAGGACCATTTCCTCGCGCGCGTCACCGCCGAGGTCAGCGGCATCGGCACGGCCAACGAGAAGTCGCGCGGATTGCCCTTCCTCGGCGAGGTGATGCGCTATGTGTTTGCCGGCACCGGGCTGCTGACCTATGCCGCCTCGCTGGTCGCGGCGTCGGTCAAGGTGCTGGAGGAATCGGCGACCCCCGACGTGCAGATCCTGTTCGCCAATGCCAGCTTTCACCCGGGCCCGATCCGCCGGCTCGACGACAAGCCCGGCATGACCGGCGGCATGTGGCAGATGCGGCCGCTGTCGCGCGGCTATGTCGAGGCGAAATCACCGGACCCCCGCCAGGCGCCGGCGATCAACCCGCGTTACCTGTCGCACGAAACCGACCGCCGCTGTGCGATCGGCGGATTGCGCGCGGTGCGGCGGCTGTTCGCGGCGCCGGTGCTGGCGCCCTATTATGTTGGCGAGATCCTGCCGGGCCGGAATGTCCAGAGCGACGACGAATTGCTCGACTACCTGCGCCAGACCGGCTCGACGGTGTTCCACGCCACCTGCACCTGCAAGATGGGCCGCGACCCGATGGCGGTCGTCGACGACGAATTGCGCGTGCATGGGATCGAAGGACTGCGCGTCATCGACGCCTCGGTGATGCCGGCCGTCACCTCGACCAACACCAACGCGCCGACGATCATGATCGCCGAGAAAGGCGCCGCTGCAATCAAGGGCGCGGCGCGCCAGCGGCTGGCCGCGTAGTTCGGATCGCGGGCATCTCGCCCGGTCCTGCGGCCGGGACGGCCGCGGTCCGGTCAGCTGTCGGCGATCAGCTGTTTCACATATTCCGGCACGGTCTGGGTCAAGGGGCCGGAAATGTATTCGTCGAACACATCCGAACCGGGTGTCGGCTCGACGGTGAAAAGCGACAGGTGGGCGCCGGCGCGGCGGGCATCGACGACAAGGCCGGCCCAGGGCTCGGCGGCGACCGAAGCGCCGATCACCAGCAGCATCCGGCAATGCGACACCGCCTCGTACACGGTCTCCATTCGCAGCAGCGCCTCGCCGACCCAGACGACATGCGGCCGCAGATGCCCGGCATTGCCGCAGACCGGACAAGCCGTGTCCGGCGTGATGTCGTCGAGCCGCTCCGATGCGTTGGTGCAGATCATGCAGCGCGTCTTCAACAATTCGCCATGCGTGTGGATCACCGCCAGCGATTTCGCGCGCTCGTGCAGATCGTCGATATTGCGGGTGACGATCAGCACCTCGTTCTTCCGCACCAATTCGAGCACCGAAATCGCCTCATGCGCTGCGTTGGGTGTAACCTTGGTCAGCAACTCCCGCCGCCGCGCGTTGTAGAAGGCCTGCACCCGCTCCGGATCGCGGCCGAAGCCGTCCGCCGTCACCACGCCCTGTAGCGACAGCCCAGGCGGTAGCCGCTCGGCGGCAAATGGGTCGAAGCCCGATTCGCGCGCGAGACCGGGACCGGTCAGCACGACGATGGCGGGCGATTGCGGCCATGGTCCGGTCATGGCTTCGGGCGTTCCTCGGTAAATTCCGGCACCCGGTAAAAGACCCAGGCGAGGTTCGCCGCCATCACCGCCGCGGTCATCAGGAACACCCAGCGCAGCCCGAGCGAGGCGGCGATCGCGCCGCCCAACAGCGGCCCCAGCGAATTGCCCATGAACATCGCCGAGGAAGTCATGCCGTAAACCGCGCCTCGGTCGGCGCGCGACACCAGCCGCCCGACCAGCGCGTTCGCGGTCGGCAAGAGGCCGCCGATGAACAACCCGACCGCGAAGCGCTCGGCGGTGAAGACCCAGTAATTGTCGGTGAAGGCCTGCGGCAATGTCGTCAGCGCGCCGCCGGCGAGGCAGATCAGCAAGACCCGGCGATAGCCGATCACGTCGCTGCGGTTGCCGAGAAACGGCGCCGAAATCACATTGGCGAGGCCGGTGATCGAGAAGGCCAGCCCGGCCAGGGTAGCAATGTCCGGCCGCGGCCCGAGCATTTCCTTGACGTAGAGCGTCACGATCGGCTGCACCGTGCGCACTCCGAACTGCGCCATCAGCAGCACGAAGAACAGCGCCAGCAGCGCCGGCGTCGCGATCAGCGCGAACAGGCTGCTGATCGACGAGCGGCCGCTATGCTCGCGGGCCGGACGGGTGAACTCCTCCTGTACGATGAACCAGACGAGGCCCATCGCGACGAAGATCGTCGCCGCGGTGCAGTAGAACGGGATGCGGTAACTGCCGGAGATATCGGCCAGCACGCCGCCGACGATCGGCCCGACCAGCGACCCAACGAGCTGTCCGGTGCTGAGCCAGCCGAGGCAATAGCCGAGCCGGGCTTCCGGCACCTGGCTCGCGACCAGCGCAATCGCCGCGCTGGAAAATCCGGCGAAGACGCCCATCAGCGCCCGGTAGGAGAGGAACTGCCAGACAGTGCCGGCGGTCCCCATCAGCACCGTGAAAAACCCGATCGCAAAACCCGAGCGGAGCAGCATCAATTTCCGCCCGCGCCGGTCGGCGACGCGCCCCCATAGTGGCGACGCGAAAGCCGCGATGAACGAGGTGATGCCGTTCAAGACGCCAGCCCAGACGTCGATCGCGCTTTCGCTGGTCACCCCGAGTTCGGGCAGGAACAAGGGCATGATCGGGGTCAGCATCGAAAACGCGGCGGTCATCACGAATTGGATCGCGACCATCGCCCACAGAGTCTGCCGCCAATGCGCCGCGGCGCCGCCGGGCTCCTCGCCAGCCAGCTCCGCCTCGACCGTCGCCGTCCGCTCGTCGGACATGCCTCCCCCGATCCGCCGCATGCTCGCCGTATGCTCATTGTAATGCCGAACCCTGCCGGGCATCATCCCCGCGCGGTGAGGAGGCCAGGGATGAAATTCGGCATTTTCTACGAGCTGCAAATCCCGCGCCCGTGGGAAGCGGGCGGCGAGCACCGGCTCTATCAGAATGCGCTCGACCAGGTCGAGCTGGCCGACCGGCTCGGCTACGACTTCGCCTGGGAGGTCGAGCACCATTTCCTCGAAGAGTATTCGCACTCCCCAGCCCCCGAGGTCTTCCTTGCCGCCGCCAGCCAGCGGACGAAGCGCATCCGCCTCGCCCACGGCATCATGCAATTGACGACGACGCACCCGGCCCGCTGCGCCGAACGCATTGCCGCGCTCGACCTGGTCTCGAACGGCCGGGTCGAATTCGGCACCGGCGAGAGCGCCAGCAGCACCGAATTGGAGCCATTCGGCGTCGCCTACGACGAGAAGCGCGCGATCTGGGAAGAGGGCCTCCGCGCGATCATCCCGATGTTCGGCGACGGCGGTGTCGAGCATCGCGGCAAATATTTCGACATGCCGCTGCGCAATGT
>Ga0102924_1004899_pt1 | contig 13196 bp, 11 predicted proteins | sample PaiPotPPM11metaG_FD_80116 | JGI IMG/M metagenome (GOLD analysis project Ga0102924, IMG submission 80116) | Iron sulfur acid spring bacterial and archeal communities from Banff, Canada, to study Microbial Dark Matter (Phase II) - Paint Pots PPM... ... | reverse complement strand
GCACGGCATCGTGCACGACCTGCGGCGGCTGTTCGCGGTCAGCGTCACGAACCTCTACCTGGTCGCCGCGGCGGCCGCGGCCTACGCCGTGCTGGAGGGCACCGAGGCGGTGGGGCTGTGGCTGGGCCGGCGGTGGGCCGAGTACCTGACGTTCGTCGCGACGGTCGTCTTCGTGCCGTACGAGGTCTACGAGCTGACCAAGGGCGTCACCTGGCTGAAGCTGCTCACGCTGGTCATCAACGTGCTCATCGTGGTCTACCTGCTGGCCGCTAAGCGGCTGTTCGGGCTGCGCGGCGGCGGGCGGGCCGAGCGGGCGGAGCGGGAGGCCGACACCGGCTGGGGCGCGATCGAGCGGGCCACTCCGGGCTCCGGCACTCCGGGCTCCGGCACGCCGGGCGCGCCCGGCTCCGGGACGCCGGGGCAGCAGGACCGGAGTGGCCAGCAGGACCAGCCCGGCCAGGGCGACCGCGGCGCGCGGGCCGGTGAGGCTGGCCAGCAGGCCCCATAGGGCGGTCAGCGCGGCGGTGGCGGCGCTGCCGGTGACCGACCACGCGGACAGGACGCGGGCGACCCGGCTGGCGTCGGTCTGGTCGAGCCGGTAGGTGGCGAGCACCGGGTTGAACACGCCCGCGCAGGTGACCAGCCCGAGCTGGAGCGCCATGACCAGGACGATCCCGGCCGCGCCGGGACCGATGGCGGCCAGCCCGAGCGGCCAGCAGGCACGCAGTGTCCCGGCGGCGAGCAGGACCCGGTGCCGCCCGAACCGCGCGACGAGCCGGCCGGCCAGGCGCGAGCCGATCAGGCCGCCGACACAGGGTGCCGCGAACGCCAGGCCGTACTGCCAGGGGGCGAAGTGCAGGCGGCCGACCATGAGCACCATCAGCACCGGCGCGGTCGCCATGATCAAGGCGTTGACCAGGGCGGTGTTGCAGAACAGCAGGCGCAGCTCGCGGTGGGCGAGGATGTAGCGCCACCCGTCGAGCAGGTCGCCGGGCCGCGGCCGCGGGGCGCCGGTCCGCGCCGGACGCGGCTCCCGCCCGCGGATCGCGAAGATGCCCGCGGCCGAGAGCAGGTAGCTGACCGCGTCGGCCAGCACCGTCGTCACCGGGCCGAACAGCCCGAACGCGGCCCCGCCGAGCGGCGGCCCGACCACGGTAGCCGTCCAGGTGGTGGACTCGAACCGCCCGTTCGCCACGAGCAGGTCGCCCGGCCGCACGAGCCACTTCAGGCACGCGCCGCTGGCCGCGTTGAACGCGATCCTGGCCGCGGCGACGATGACCGACACCACCAGCAGCTGGGCGAAGCTGAGCCAGCCGAGCGCGAACGCGGCCGGGATGCTCATCAGCGCGGCGAACCGGGTCAGGTCCATCGCCACCATCACCGGCCGCTTGCGGCGGAACTCCACCCACGGGCCGAGCGGCACCGCCACGGCCGCCCCCGCCGCCAGGCCCGCGGCGGCCAGCGCCGACACCTCGGCCGGCCCCGAATGCAGCACGCGGATCGCGATCAGCCCGAACGCGCCGAAGCCTAGTCCCGTGCCATACGCGCTGACCGCGTACGCCGCCCAGAGCCACCCGAACTGCCGCCCCAGCGACCGTCTCGCCATGCCCGCACGCCCCTCGCCGTCTCGCCCGCTGAGCCTCACCCCGGTCAGTGAGATCCAAGCGAGCCGCCGCCTGGCGGAGCAAACAACCGCGCGGCCGGCGCGCCACAACGGCGGGTTGTGCGGCTACAGTCGGTCCGCGTGGACCTCGCCGCCGTGCGCACCTTCGTGGCCGCCGCGGACGCGGGCCAGTTCTCCGAGGCCGCCGCCGACCTGTCGGTGAGCCAGCAGGCTGTCTCCAAGCGGATCGCCGCGCTGGAGACCGAACTCGGCGTGCGGCTGTTCACCCGCACCGCCCGCGGGTCCCAGCTCACCGCCGATGGCGCGGCGTTCTTGCCGCACGCCCGCGAGCTCCTGGAGGCCGCGGAGCGGGCCGCGGCTTCCGTCCGCCCGGGCCGCCGCGCGCTGCGCGTCGACGTGATCGGCCGCCATCTCGCCCCGGCCGGCCTGCTGCGCGCCTTTCACCGCGCGCATCCCGGGACCGCGCTCGACGTGGTGACGCTGTTCGACGCCGAGGCGGCCGTCGCGGCCGTGCGGTCCGGCACGATCGACGCCTCGTTCCGCGCCGTGACCCGGTCGGCCAGCCAGCTTCCCGGCGGGATCGAGGCCGTACGGGTCCTCGACGAGCCCATCCAGCTGCTCACCGGGCCGGCCCACGAATTCGCCGCCGCCCGCGCGGTCCGGCCCGCCGAGCTGGCCGGGCACGGGATCTGGATGCCCGGCCTGGTCGCCGGCACCGAATGGGCCGCCTACTACCAGGAACTCGCGGCCGCGTTCGGGCTCACGATCGACGTGACCGGTCCCAACTTCGGGACCGAGCCCCTGATGGACACCGTCGCCGGCTCCCCGGACGTGGCGACGCTCGTGGGGGAGCAGACCCGGCTCGTCTGGCCCGCGGGTCACGACCTGCGGCGCGTCGCGCTGCGCGACCCGGCCCCGGTCTACCCGCACTCGCTGATCTGGCGGCGCGGCAACCCGCACCCCGCCCTGACCGCCCTCCGCAGGTTCCTGACCGGCAGGCCGCTCGGCCCCGACGCCACCACCTGGACCCCGCCCTGGGCGCGCGCCGACCTCAGGTAGCGTCGCTGGTCGTGGCGCGACAGCAGGCGGAGCCGCTGGGTCCGCGGTTCGTGAAGCTGTGGGCGGCCAGCACCACCTCGGCCCTGGGCAGCGGCCTGGCCACGATCGCGGCGCCGCTGCTCGTCGCGTCGCGCAGCAGCAGCCCGGTGGTCGTCGCCGCGACGTTCGGCGCGTCGTGGCTGCCCTGGCTGCTGTTTTCCCTGCCCGGTGGCGTCTTCGTCGACCGGGGCGACCGGCGCCGGCTGATGGTCGTGATCGACTGGACGCGCGCGGCCACCATGTGCGGCCTGGCCACGGCGATCGCCCTCGGCCAGACGAGCATCGTCCTGCTGGACGGCGTGCTGTTCGCCATCAACACGGGCGAGGTCGTCTTCCGCTCGGCGGGCCAGGCGATGATCCCGTCGGTTGTCCCGCGCTCCCGGCTGGAACGGGCGAACGGCTGGCTGGTCGGCGGCACCACGCTGATGCAGAACATGATCGCCGGGCCGCTGGGCGGGCTCTTGTTCGTGGTCGCGGCGTGCGTTCCGTTCTTCGTCAATGCGGGCACGTACATCCTCAGCGCGGTACTCATCAGCCTGGTCGCAGGGACCTACCGGGGGTTCCGGGGCCCGCGGCCCGCGGACCCGGACGGGCCGCACGCGAAGGCGGCGCCCGGCACCGGGCCGCAGCGGACCCGGTCGGTCTGGGCCGACGTCGCCGAGGGTTTCCGCTGGCTGATGCTCCAGCGGGTGCTGCGCACGATGACGCTCCTGATCGGCCTGCTCAACCTGACCCTGACCGCCGCGCTCGCCGTGCTCGTCCTGCTGGCCAAACAGCGGCTCCACCTCGGCTCGGTCGGCTACGGCACGCTGTTCACCTGCGAGGCGGCGGGCGCCCTCCTCGGATCGCTCGCCGGTGACCGGCTCATCAAGAAGGTCACCGCGACCTGGACCATCCGGATCGGCCTCCTGATCGAAGCCGGGCTGCATCTCACCCTCGCGACTTCACACAGCGCGTACGTCGTCGGGTTCATGCTGTTCGCGTTCGGCGTGCACTCCGCGCTCTGGACCATCGTGGGAAGCTCGCTCCGGCAGCGGCTGACGCCGCCCGAGATGCTGGGCCGGGTCGCCAGCACGAGCCTGTTCATCTCGAGCGGCGGAAACTGCGCCGGCGCCTTGCTCGGCGGGTTGATCGCGGCGAACCTCGGGCTGACCGCACCCTACTGGGCGGGGTTCGCCGCCGCCGTCTTCGTGTCGGTCGCCACGTGGCGGGCCTTCGACCGGACCACCGTCGCCCAGGCGTACGCCGAGCCCGTCCCGGTCGAACTCCTCCCGCAGGAATGACCCGCCCCGGCCGCGGAGATCACCCTGGCCGGCGCCGGGGGCTACGCACGTGTGGCACTAGGTCTCATCGACGACGAAGTCCTGGGAGTGTATGGGCGGCTTGCTGGTAGGAGTTGCGTAAAATCCGCCTGCGCGGCATTTGCCCGGCGAGGCGCATGACATGGAGTTGACCGCGGCGTCCTGATGGTCGCAGCCGCGGCTGCCCTGAGCCTGTACGCCGGCACCGGCGTGACCGCGGCTCAGGCTTTGCCCGCCGAGGCGCACGCGCTGCCGTGCCCGGGACCGCCGGGAGGGATGCAACACTCCCCGCCCGCCTACTATCTCAGTCTATATACGGATATCTTCCCGAGGCAGGATGGACCGGCGGGGCGGGCTGGCGGGCCGTGAATGCGCGGTTGGTGTCATCAGCTGTGCACCAGACGCGCGTTCACGATGGGTGACAGGGGCCGCCGGGCGAGGCGCGGGGGTTAATTGATGGTGATGGGCAGGCCGGGGCGGATCATGGTGCGCGGGGGGCACCACCAGGTCATGGCCTCGACCTCGAGCCGGCCGGCCAGCACGGCCGGGTCGGTGCCGGCCAGCTCGCGGGCGCGGTCGAGCGAGTTCTCCGCGAAGATCGCGATGCCGCGCAGGGCCTCGTCGGGCTGGTCGCGCACGGGCCCGTTGGTCACCACGTGGCCGGTCTCGCGCATCGACCGGTAGAACGCCAGGTGCTCGCGCTGAATCCGGTCCGCGGTCTCATCGTCGTAGTCGGGCGCGCCGTCCGGCGTGCGCAGCAGGATGAGCTGAAACGCATCGAGTTCCATGGCCACCGCTCAGCCCGCCGCGAGCCGCTCGATGACCGGGGCGTAGCGGCGCAGGTCGCCGAACTCGGTCACGCCCGCGGCTTCCTCCTCGGTCAGCGGCCCGGTGGCCACCTTGGTCACGCGGACCAGCACCCCGCCGGGCTGCTCGGACAGCTCGTACTGGCTGTCCAGGATGGTCCCGGGAGTCAGCCGTCCGCGCGTCGCCCATCCCCGCGGCGGATCGTAGACCGTCACGTGCCCGTACAGGTGGCCGGACTCCGCGCCCCAGTCCTCGTAATGCCAGCCGCCGGGCCTGGGCTCCAGCACGACCCGGACCACCCGGTCCCCGCCGTGGGTATGCGGGAACCAGTCCAGCGACCGCTGGGTCATCACCTCGAATACCCGCTGAGGGCTGGCGGCGATGCGTAGCTCGTAGGCCAGGCGGACGGTGCGGATCGGCTCGGCCGTCGCGGATACCTCTTCGGACAGGGCAGTGCCGGGAAGGGCGGTGTCGGGCATGGCAGGATCTCCTGACTCGGCGGCCCGCCTGAGCGCCAGCTGGGCGGCCGCGTCGGCGTCAGCCAGCGGCTGCACCCAGCGCTCGTACCACTCGCGGAGCGGAACCGGGTTGAGGTAGTTGAAACGGTCGCGGCCGCGGCGCTCGGCGACCACGATTCCGGCGTCGGCCAGGACCCCCAGATGCTGCATGACCGCGAACCGGCTGAGTTCCGGCATCTGCTCGGCCAGGCGTCCGGTCGTGGCGGGCCCGCGGCGCAGCAAGTCCAGCAGCCGGCGCCGCCAGGGACTGGCCAGCGCCCGCCACAGGTCTGGCTCACCGTCGGGCACCTTGGCCGCCGGAGCACCCTGAGACACGTGATAAAAGTATCACATATCCCGGGCGACCTGCTAGATCCCGCCTCACGGAGCCCATCGGGGAGAGGCGCGCGCCTGCGGCGGCGCCGGGTGGCGGGGTCAGGCGGGGGTGCCGGAGTGGATCCAGCGAGACAGGCGGTCGGGCGAGAGCGCGCCGTGGGCGCCGAGAATCGCGCCGCCGAGCACCCCGGCGCGATACCCGGAGGCCGTGGTCTCGATGACGAGCTGCCGGGTGGCCAGCGGCAGCGCCCGGTGGTAGACCTCCGCGCGGATCCCGGCCAGCAGGTCGTCGCGCAGCATGGCCAGGGCCCCGCCGAGGATGATGCGGCTCGGGTTGTAGAAGCTCACCAGCGACGCGAGGACCTCGCCGATGCGCTGTCCGGCCAGGCGGACCAGGCGCACGGCGCGCGCGTCCCCGGCCTGGCAGAGCTGGACCACGTCCCGGGCGTACCGCACGTCGAGGCCCTCGGCGGCGAGCTGGCGGGCCAGCGCCGCGCCGGACGCGACGGCTTCCAGGCAGTTCGTGTTGCCGCACGAGCAGACGACGTCGCCGTCGCCGGCCACGCGCAGGTGCCCGATGTCGCCGGCCGCCCCGTCGGCGCCGCGGTGCACGCTGCCGCCGGTGATGATGCCGCAGCCGATGCCGGTCGCGACCTTGACGAACAGCACCTGCTCGTCCTCGAGGTGCCGCGACCAGTACTCGCCCAGGGCCATGATGTTGACATCGTTGTCGACGAGAATCCGGGCGTCGAAGTACCGGGACAGCACGTCGGGCACCACGACCCCGTCCCAGCCGGGCATGATCGGCGGCTGGACCACGGTGCCGGTCGCGAACTCGACCGGCCCGGGTACGCCCACCCCGATCCCGCGCACGTCGGCCGGGGAGCGACCGTGGTCCTCGAGCAGCTCGTGAAAGCGCTTGACCAGCCAGTCCAGCACCACGTCGGGGCCGGCCGCGACGTCGATGGCCAGGCCCCGCTCGGCCTCGATGTGGCCGCTGAGCGAGGCCAGGGCCAGCCGCGAGTGGGTGGCGCCCAGGTCGGCGGCCAGCACCACGCCGGCGGCCGGGTTGAGGGTCAGCAGCACCGGGGGCCGGCCGCCCGCTGACACGCCGTCGCCGGCCTCGATCAGCACGCCGAGACGGAGCAGCTGCTCGACCCGTTGGGAGATGGTCGACCGGGCCAGCCCGGTGAGCCGGGCCAGCTCGGCCCGGGTCGTCTGGTGCCGCTGGCCGACCAGCGCGGCTACCTCGGCCAGCTCGGCACCGCGAGCTTCTGCTGCGGTCTGCCCCATAACGCAAGCGTACTCTCGGCTTTGTCCGAAACACAACAAACTTAATCTCTTGACAACACGAACTAGTCGGGGCAATGTTCGATATCGCTCCCACTTCCGCTCAGGAGGCCATGTTGGCGGACGAAGTTGGCGTTGCCATCCTGGGAACCGGCTTCGCCGGACGGGTGCACGCGCTGGCCGCGCGGATGCTCGGGGCGCGCCTGGTCGGCGTGCTGGCCTCGACGCCGGCCCGGTCGGACGCCGCGGCCGCCGAACTGGGCGCGGAGCACGCCTTCGCCAGCGTGACCGACCTGCTCGAGCACTCGGCGGTGGAGGTCGTGCACATCTGCACGCCCAACGCGCTGCATGTGTCTCAGGTCGAGCAGGCGCTGGCCCGCGGCAAGCACGTGATCTGCGAGAAGCCGCTCGCGACCACGGCGAGCGACGCGGCCCGGCTGGCCGCCATGGCCCGCGAGGCCGGCCTGATCGCCGCCGTCTCGTTCGCGTACCGCTACCAGGCCCTCGCCCAGGAGGCCCGGGCCAAGGTCATCGGCGGCGAGCTGGGCCCGGTCCGCCTGGTGCACGGCACGTACCTGCAGGACTGGCTGCTCTATCCCGGCGACGCCGACTGGCGGACGGTCGCGGAGATCGGCGGGCCGTCGCGCGCGTTCGCCGACATCGGGTCGCACTGGTGCGATCTGGCCGAGTGGATGACCGGGGAGCGGATCACCGACCTCGCCGCGGCCACCTCGACCGTCTACCCGACCCGCCGGGCCCCCGCGCGGGCCGGCGGCGACGGGCCAGGCGAGCCGGTGCCCGTCGAGAACGAGGACATCGCGTGCCTGATCTTCCGGGCCACCGGCGGGGTCATGGGCACGCTGACCGTGAGCCAGGTGTCGCCGGGGCGGAAGAACCGGCTCTGGCTCGAGGTCGACGCGGCCGAGGCCAGCGTGGTCTTCGACCAGGAAAACGCCGAATGGCTCTGGATCGGGCGCCGGGAGGCCAGCGAGCAGATCGCCCGCGACCGCCGCGAGGGCGCCGCGCACTTCGCCGACTCCGGCTTCCTGCCGCCCGGGCACGCCCGGGGCTTCGTCGAGTGCTTCGCCGGCCTGTTCTCCGACGTCTACAAGGCCCTGCGCAACGGGGCGGCGCGGACGTTCCCCACCTTTGACGACGGCGCGAGAAGCGCGATCCTCACGGAGGCGGTGCTGCGCTCCGCGAGCGCGCGGGAGTGGGTGCATATCCCGTGAAGCTTGGATTCCTCACCGCCTGCCTGCCCGACGTCCCGCTGCCGCGCATCGCGCACTGGGCCGGCGCGCACGGCTTCGAGGCCCTGGAGGTGGCCGTCTGGCCGGACACCGAGTCCCGGCCGTTCGAGGCCAGCCACCTCGACGTCACCTCGCTCGGCGCGGCGGCGGCCGACGACGTCGTCGCGCTGCTGGCCGGCCAGGGGCTGACCATCTCCGCGCTGGCCTACTACGAGAACAACCTGCACCACGACCCGGCCGCCCGCGCGGACATCCACGCGCACCTGCGGCGCTGCATCGACGCCGCGCAGCTCCTCGGCTGCTCATGCGTCGGCACGTTCGTGGGCCGGGACATCGGCCGCTCGGTCGCGGAGAACGTCCGGCTGGCCGAGTCCGAGCTGCCGCCGCTGGTCGAGTACGCGGGCGAGCGCGGCGTACGGCTGATCGTCGAGAACTGCCCCATGGAGGGCTGGCATCCCGACGGGTACCCGGCCAACCTCGGATACTCGCCCGAGCTGTGGGAGTGGATGTTCTCCCTCGGCTTCTACCTGAACTACGACCCCTCGCACCTGACCTGGCTCGGCATCGACCCCATCGCCGCGATCCGGAGCTGCCCCGGGCGGATCGTGCACGCCCAGGCCAAGGACGTGGAGATCGACCAGGCGGCCCGCAACCAGGTCGGCGTGTACGGCCGGGCCCTGCACCGCGCGAACCCGTGGGACAACGGCTGGTACCGCTACCGGGTCCCCGGCCTGGGCGAGGTGGACTGGCGCCGCGTGGTCGACACCCTCTACCAGGCTGGCTTCGACGGGGTGCTGTCGGTCGAGCACGAGGACCCGGTCTGGGCCGGAGAAACCAGCCGGGTGCTCAGCGGCCTGCTGATCGCGCACACCACCCTGCGCCCGCTGATCCGGCGCACGCCCGACGACGCCCGACCTCTGACGAAGGACTAGCGGTGCGCTTCATCGCCCGGCGCGTGGCGTTCTACGTCATAACCGCGTGGATCGCGATCACCGTTAACTTCTTCATCCCGCGCCTGATGCCGGGAAACCCGGTCGAGCTGGTGTTCAACCGGGTGCATCACTCCATGTCGCCGAGCGCGTTGCACTCGTTCACCGTGGCGTTCGGCATCGGCAGCAACCAGAACCTGATCTCCCAGTACTTCTCCTACCTCGGGCAGATCCTGCACGGGAACCTCGGCATCTCGATCACGTTCTTCCCGGCCACGGTCAGCTCGGTGATCCGCACCGCGCTGCCCTGGACGCTCGCGCTCGTCGGCGTGGCCACGGTCCTCAGCTTCGTGGTCGGCACGCTGCTCGGCATCGTGGCCGCGACCCGCCGCGGCACCTGGGTCGACGCGCTGCTCCCGGTGACCTCGTTCCTGTCCGCGGTGCCGTACTTCTGGCTGGGGCTGGTCGCCCTGACCGTCTTCGCGGTCGAGCTGGGATGGTTCCCGCTCAGCGGCGGCTACGACCCGTCGGTGACCGTCGGCTTCACCTGGCCGTTCATCTCCAGTGCCATCGACCATGCGGTGCTGCCCGCGCTGACGATCGTGGTCAGCTCGATCGCCGGGTGGCTGCTCGGGATGCGCAACGTGATGGTCTCCACCCTGGGCGAGGACTACGTGCTGCTCGCCGACGCCAAGGGCCTGCCCCGCCGGCGGGTCACGTTCAGCTACGCGGCGCGCAACGCGCTGCTCCCGAACATGGCCGGCTTCGCGCTCTCGCTCGGCTTCATCGTGAGCGGCGCGATCCTCACCGAGGTCGTCTTCTCCTATCCCGGCATGGGCTACGTGCTGTTCGAGGCGGTGTCCAACGAGGACTTCCCCCTGATGCAGGGGATCTTCCTGATGATCACGATCCTGGTCCTGCTGGCGAACCTGTTCGCGGACGTGATCTACGTCGTGCTCGACCCGCGCACCCGAGAGGCGGGCTGACCGATGGCCGTGCTCAATGCGTCCGCCGTTGACTCGCAGGTGGCCGACGCCGCCCCCCGGCCCCGGGGGTGGCTGCGCAACGCCCTGCGCTCGGCGAAGGTCCGCGCCGGCCTGGGGATCGTGGTGTTCTTCATCCTGCTCGGGATCATCGGGCCCGCGTTCGTCGGCAACCCCTCGGCCACCGGCCCGCACGCGTTCGCCCCGCCGGGCGGCCAGCACCTGCTCGGCACGACCGACACCGGCCAGGACGTGCTGGCCCAGCTCGTCGACGGAACGGGCGTGTCGCTCATCGTGGGCTTCGTCTCCGCCCTGATCTCCACGGTGATCGCGGTGGCCATCGGGCTGTCCAGCGCCTTCTTCGGCGGCCTCTGGGACGAGGTGCTCTCCACGATCACCAACGCGTTCCTGGTCATCCCCGCGCTGCCGCTGGTGATCGTGCTGGCCGGCTACCTGCACGGCGCGGGCACGCTCGCGGTCGCGGTCGTGATCGCGGTCACCTCGTGGCCCTGGACGGCGCGGATCCTGCGCGCCCAGACGCTGTCCCTGCGCAGGCGGGACTACATCCGCGCCGCGCGGGTGGTCGGCGAGTCGGCCAACCGGATCATCTGGTTCGAGATCGTGCCGAACGAGATCCCGCTGATCGCGGCCCAGTTCCTGATCACCGTGATCTACGCGATCCTCATCCAGGCCGGCCTGGCCTTCCTCGGCGTGGGCTCGGTCACCACCTGGAGCTGGGGCACGATGTTGTACTGGGCGCAGAACGCGTCCGCCCTGGCCTCCGGGGCCTGGTGGTGGTTCGTCCCGCCCGGGCTGTGCCTGGCCCTGCTCGGCACCGGGCTCGCGCTGATGAACTTCGGCGTGGACGAGGTGGCCAACCCGCGGCTGAGCGTCGCGGCCGTGAAGCCGCCCCGCCGCAGCCGGACCCGCAGGCCCGCGGCCGTGCCGGCCGCCGGGCCCGCCCCGGGGACGCGGGCGTCATGACCGGGTCGCCGCTGCTCGAGGTGAGCGCGCTCTCGGTCGACTACGGCCAGGGGCCAGGCGCCGTGCACGCGGTCGACCACGTCGACCTGGTGGTCAACCGCGGCGAGGTGCTGGGCATCGCGGGCGAGAGCGGCTCGGGCAAGTCCACCCTGGCCCACGCGATCAGCCGGCTGCTCCGGCCGCCCGCGGTCGTCACCAGCGGCCAGGTCCGGTACCACCCGCGCGCGGCGTCCGGCGCGGACCCCGACCCCGGCCGCGTCGTGGACGTGCTGGCCATGACCCCGGCTCAGCTCCGCCGCTTCCGCTGGGAAGAGGTGGCCGTGGTCTTCCAGAGCGCGATGAACGCGCTCAACCCCGTGATCGACGTGCGCAGCCAGCTCGTCGACGCCATGCGCGCGCACCAGCCCGGGATGCGCCGCCAGGAGCAGAACGCGCGCGCCGCCGAGCTGCTCGAGCTGGTGGGCGTGAGCCGTGACCGGCTGCGCAGCTACCCCCATCAGCTCTCCGGCGGCATGCGCCAGCGGGTGATGATCGCGATGGCGCTCGCGCTCAGCCCGGACCTCGTCATCATGGACGAGCCGACGACCGCGCTGGACGTGGTCACCCAGCGGCAGATCCTGGACAAGCTGGAGGACCTGCGGCACGAGTTCGGCTTCGCGACCGTGTTCATCACCCACGACCTCTCGCTGCTGCTGGACATCGCCGACTCCATCGCGATCATGTACGCGGGCCGCATCGTGGAGACCGGCCCGGCCAAGCGCGTGCACGCCGCGCCCGCCCACCCGTACAGCCAGGGCCTGATCAACTCCTTCCCGCCGCTGTCCGGCCCGCGGCGCGAGCTGACCGGGATACCGGGCTTCCCGCCCGACCTGCGCGCGCTGCCCACCGGCTGCCCGTTCGCGCCCCGCTGCGGGCACGTCATGGCGATCTGCCGGGAGCAGTACCCGCCGCTCGACCCGGTCGACGACCCGGGTGAGCCCGGTCACCTCGCGGCGTGCTGGCTCAACATTCCGCATGACGCTCCGGCCTCGGAAGGCGGCCGAGATGAGTAATCCGAACGGAACCCCCGGCGCCGTGGCCCCCGTGCTCCAGGCCGAGTCGCTGACCAAGTACTACCCGGTACGCGACGCCGCGATCCGGGTCGCCCGGCCCCGGCGCCGCGTCGTGCACGCGGTCGACGACGTGTCGTTCGAGCTGCGCTCGGGCACGGCCGTCGCGCTGGTCGGCGAGAGCGGGTCGGGCAAGTCCACCACGGGCCAGCTCGTGGCCCGGCTCGAGGCGCCGACCTCGGGACGGGTGCTGTTCCGCGGCGCCGAGCCGAAGTTCGGCCGGCGGTCGGTGCTCAAGGGCTACCGGCGGCAGGTACAGATGATCTTCCAGGACCCGTACGCGTCGCTGAACCCGGTGCACTCGGTGGCCTATCACCTGGAACGGCCGCTGCGCATCCACGGCCTGGCCAAGTCCCGCCAGCAGGCCCGCGAGCAGGCCCTCCAGCTTCTCGAGCGGGTGCACCTGACCCCCGCGCAGCAGGTCATCGGCAAGCTCCCGCACGAGCTGTCCGGCGGGCAGCGCCAGCGGGTCGCGATCGCCCGCGCGCTGGCCGTCCAGCCGAGCGTGCTGGTGGCCGACGAGCCGGTCTCCATGCTCGACGTCTCGGTCCGGCTCAGCATCCTGAACCTGCTCTCCGAGCTCGTCACCCACAGCGACCTGGCCCTGCTCTACATCACCCACGACATCGCGTCGGCCCGGTATTTCGCCGAGCAGGTCCTGGTCATGTACGCCGGCCAGGTGCTCGAGGCCGGGCCGGCCGAGCAGGTCACGCAGGCGCCCGCCCATCCCTACACCCAGCTGCTGATCTCCGCGGCCCCGGACCCGGACACGGCCGGGGGGCCGCGCCGCAAGATGCAATCACCAGGGGAGGCGCCCAGCCTGATCGATCCCCCCACAGGCTGCCGCTTCCACCCGCGCTGTCCGCACGCCATGGCCATCTGCGCTGAGCAGCAACCGCCGGCGTTCCGCCGCGCCGCGGGGGGGGGGGCGGGATCGGTCGCGCCGCCGTCGAGCAGCCAGCAGGCGGCGCAGCGGTCGTCGCCGCGG
>Ga0102924_1004898_pt1 | contig 13196 bp, 8 predicted proteins | sample PaiPotPPM11metaG_FD_80116 | JGI IMG/M metagenome (GOLD analysis project Ga0102924, IMG submission 80116) | Iron sulfur acid spring bacterial and archeal communities from Banff, Canada, to study Microbial Dark Matter (Phase II) - Paint Pots PPM... ... | reverse complement strand
GTCCTTAGTGAGTGGAAGTTTCTGCGAAAAGATGGCTCTGTATTTACCGGTGAAGTCTGCGGAAGGCAGCTGCCGGACGGAAGGCTTCAGGGAATTTTGCGAGACATTAGCGAGCGCCGGAGTGCGGAGGAGGCGTTGCGCCAGAGCGAAGAACGATTCCGGGTCGCCCTGAAGGATTCTCCGATCACGGTTTTCAACCAGGACGTGGCCCTGCGTTATACATGGATCTACAACCCGCAACTGTATTGGCAGCATGAAGTGATTGGCAAGACAGACGAGGAGATCATCGGGGCGAAAAAGGCATCGGCGCTGAGCGAACTCAAGAAGAAAGTCTTAAGGACCGGTGTAGCCACCCGCGAGGAGGTAGCCGTACCCGTCAATGGAAGCACTTACGTTTTCGACATGACAATCGAGCCTCTGTTCGACGCGGACCGGAATGTGGTGGGAATTACGGGTGCATGCATCGATATTGCGCGCCTGCGGGAAATGGCCGACCGCTTGCAAGAGTCGAAGGACCGCCTGGCACAGGAAAAACTGTACTTAGAAAGTGAGATTCAGACGGAGCTTGGATTCGAAGAGATCGTTGGGCAAAGCCCCGCGCTTAAAGAAGTTCTGAAGAAGGCCAGAGTCGTGGCGCCCACTGGGTCGAGTGTGTTGCTGCTGGGGGAAACGGGGACGGGAAAGGAATTGGTGGCGCGATCGGTGCATGCTCTTAGCACGCGTCGTGAGAAGACCTTTGTCAAACTGAACTGCGCTGCGGTTCCTTCGGGACTACTGGAAAGCGAACTCTTCGGACATGAGAAGGGAGCTTTCACCGGGGCGGTCACTCAGAAGGTCGGGAGAATTGAACTGGCGGACAAGGGGACCCTGTTCCTGGATGAGATTGGCGAGTTGCCGTTGGAACTGCAACCGAAGTTATTGCGGGTGTTGCAGGACCGTGAATTCGAACGGCTCGGCGGGATTAAGACGTTTCGTGTGGACGTGCGAATTATTGCGGCCACGAATCGTGACTTGCAGCAGGATATTGCGGACAAGAAATTCCGTGAAGACCTGTTCTATCGGCTGAACGTTTTCCCCATCGCCTTGCCGGCCCTGCGGGAGCGCAAGGAGGACATTCCGATGCTGGTGCATCATTTCGTAAACAAGCACGCTACGAAGATGGGCAAGCACATCGAGCATATTCCAGACGCGGCTATGCAGGTTCTGCGCAACTGGAATTGGCCCGGCAATATTCGCGAGCTCGAGAACATGATCGAGCGCATGGTGATTTTGAGCAAAGGACAAACGCTGGCAGCGCCGCCGGCGGAACTTCAGGATGTTAATGACTCTACCGAAGACGATCTGACCGAGATGGAGAGAGAGCACATTATCAGGATCTTGCGCGAGACGAACGGAGTGCTGTCGGGAAGTGACGGCGCCGCAGTGCGTCTCGGAATAAAACGTACGACGTTGCAGTCGATGATGAAGCGGCTCGGAATCGAGATACAAAGTTATCGGAAGGGGAACGGAACGTTCGGTAGATATTAGGCACGCAGTGCATCGTTAAGTCATGGGAGCGAAATTACATCCAGTCCCGAAGTTAGAGGATCCGCAATTATCTAATTTCCTGACACTATTTTGACAGGCGATTATGCTGCGCTAGCACCTCGCGCAGGCGATCGTGAGGCAGGGCGATCACGGTGTGATTGTTGATGCCTGTCATAGTCTCGGCTGCCACCATAGCGTTGATAACTGCTTCTTCTGTCGCTTGAACCGTAGCAAGAAAGATGGGATCCAGGGAATCGTTGGGAAGCATAGAGAGCTGGTGCAGTCCTTTGGTGCCGACGGCGCCGGGATTGGCGGTTGAGAATGCGATAAAAATGTCTCCGGAGCCGTCGCCCGAGTAACTACCGTCGCGGCCCAGTCCTAACGAGACTTTTTTAGCCACGCGTTTGAGCTGGGTGGGAATCAGGGGTGCGTCGGTAGCGACCACGACGATGATGGAGCCCACGTCGCCCTGCCACACGGTGTGCTCGGGAATTTCGCGGCCGACGTTGATGCCGGCGATACGAAGCTGGTCCCGCGCACCGTAGTTGCATTGGACAAGAACTGCGACGGTGTAGCCTCCGGCTTTCGCATCAAGAACGCGTGAACTGGTACCGATCCCTCCCTTAAATTCGTTGCAGATCATCCCGGTACCGCCGCCGACGTTCCCTTCTTCGACCGGGCCGGAGTGAGCCGTCTCGAGGGCGTGGAAAGCATCCTCAGGCTTGACGTGGAATCCGTTGATGTCGTTCAGATAGCCGTCCCAAGTTTCGGCAACCACAGGAAGCGACCACCAGTAGCCCTCCATGTCCGGGGAACCGTGTTTGACCTTCCATGCAATGACCGCGTCGCGGACCACGCCTACGCTGTGCGTATTGGTAATCATCACCGGGCCATTCAGGAAGCCGGAATCTTCGACCCAGGTTGTGCCGGTCATTTCTCCGTTGCCGTTCAGGGTGAACCAGGCGGCGAAAACGGCGTCGTTGCTGGCTTTTCCACGGGGATGGATGGCTGTGACGCCGGTGCGGACCGGCCCTTTGCCGACTTCCAGCTTGCCGTTGCCAGAGATGAGGGTGGTGTGGCCGACCTCAACGCCCTTCACGTCCGTGATCGCATTATTGGGGCCGGGTGTGCCGTCGAAAGGGACGCCGAGATCCCGGGCCCGGGGTTTCGTCTGAGCAGTGAGGAACGACGAGAAGAGAAGGACTGTGGTGAAAACGAACCCGCGCACGCGTCGGTGGGACATTCAGGCCTCCGGCAGACTACGCAGTATACCGGATCAGATTGAGGCCGCGCCGGAGGCGTCTTAGTCTTGGCTCCACGAAGAAGTGAGAATCGAGCCTTCTTTTCGTACATCAGCGCGGGAGTACAATCGCATCAAAGCTGCTTTCCGGGAGAACGATATGGATAGCTGGAAGAAAGCTGTAGTGATGGGATCGATTGGGGCGGCGGCCATTCTGTTCATGAAGAAAAGATATCCGGCGGGCGTGCTGGCGACTGGGGTGGGGCTGGCGGTGCTGGCATCGGAGTATCCGGAGAAGTTCGAGATGGTCCGGCAATCTCTGCCAGAGTATTTCGACCGTGGTATGCAGGTCATGGAAATGGCCGCAAAAGCGGGCAAGAGGATTACCGAGGCGGCAGGCCAAAGTGCAGTGGATGCCTGGGAGGAGATCGGGGGCTAGCGCCAGACGTTCCGCTCCAGACCCTAGGTTCGATTTAGCGCTGGGTCACTCGATTCCGAGCTGCTTTCTGGCATCGGGGCTCAGCCGTTCGGGAGTCCAGGGTGGGGTCCAGACGACGTTGACGGCAACATCGCGAATGCCTGGAAGTTGCTCGAGCCGGGATTTCACTTGCATGCTGATGTTAACGTGCTCGGGGCAGCCTTGCGCGGTCAGAGTCATATCAATCGAGATGTCCTGCTTATCGTCGGGCGCGGGAGCGAAATTCACGTGGTAAATCAGCCCGAGGTCGACGATGTTGACCGGGATCTCCGGGTCGTAGCAACTTCGCAAGGCGCTTAAGACATCCTGTTCAGTGACCGGCATCGAAAGTACTCCTTAGCCTTCAGTTTACAACGAGGAACCGATATCGTTCAGTCATGACCGCAGAGACGAGACAGAAGATTCAGCTAGCCCTGGTGCTTGCGCTGGTGGTGGCGACGTTGCGCGCAGGCTACATTTTTTACCAGAGACATCAAGATAAGGCCGCGGTCGAACGGCAGAAACAATCACGGGACGTTGGTTATTCCAACCCGGATTACTACGTGAGTCCGAAAAAGTTGTATCCCTACGATCTGAAGAGTGCGCGACAGCTTACCCATCAACCGGTGTGGGTGAAAGAGGGATATCGGTACGTTTATTACCGCTATGACGCGGCGAAAAAGCATGTGGACTTCGGACACGAAGTCGGCACGTTGGGGCCAATCGAGAAGCTGGCAATCAAGGATGTCGTGACGGCGTCGAACCCGGTATCGGGACAGCCGAAACAAGTGGTGGCAGTGTTCCAAAAAGAAGGACAGAACTATGCGGTGCCGATCGGGTACGAGTCGAATGGGGAATACAAGATCTATTCGGACGAGATGTTTTACATCGAAGATCCGCATGACTTGTACAAGCACTGGTCTGCCGAAGTGTGGCAGGCCGTGGAACAACATGAAGTCAAGCCCGGCATGAACGAAATGCAGGCGGATTTTGCGATTGGCATGGGCGTGCCCGATGCCGGCGATACGTCTTATGAGAAGACGGTGCGTTATCCCAATGGCGGAAAGCCGCTGGTGATCGTGTATCACGAGGGGAAGGCAGCTGAAATCAAGCCTGGGGCGCCGGCTTCCTAGGACGCCGGGCTATTGTCTGGTGGGAAGAGTTGATGCCGCAGAGGGGATGCAATGAACGTTTTGGTGTTGAACTCCGGAAGTTCCAGTCTCAAGTTCCAGGTAATCGCGACTGACATTCAGCAGATCGAACAGCATCAAGACGACAGAATTTTGCGTGGAGAAGTCGAGGGCATCGGCGGCGAGGCGATCGTCAAGATTCAATACCGCAAGGAGTCGGGGCGCACGGTAACTGCGCCCATGCGGGATATGGGCGCTGCGCTGGATTATTTGCTTCGGTACATTGCGTCGGATCGGTCGGGGATACAAGAGATCAAGAGTACGGCCGACGTGCACGCTGTTGGACACCGCGTCGTGCATGGCGGAGAGTTGTTCAAAGAGTCGACGCTGATCGATGATCGAGTCCTGAAGGGCATTGAAGAGTGTATTGATCTCGCTCCCCTGCATAATCCGAATAACGTGAAGGGAATTCTGGCGGCGCGGGAATTGTTTGGCAGCGGAGTGCCGCAGGTCGCGGTTTTCGACACAGCATTTCATCATTCCATTCCTGCGCAGGCTTATCTTTACGCGCTTCCTTATCATCTTTACCGGCGCCATCGCATTCGGCGGTATGGATTTCACGGAACCTCTCACCGCTACGTAGCGTTTCGCTATCGCGCATTGCGGAATCTGACGCGCGAGCAGACCAACATCATTTCGTTCCACCTTGGAAATGGATGTTCCGCGGCGGCGATCAAGGCCGGGTCGCCCGTCGATACTTCAATGGGGATGACCCCCCTCGAGGGACTTGTGATGGGCACGCGGTCGGGCGATCTGGATCCCGCAATCGTCAGCGTAATTGCGCGTAAGGAGGGGATGTCGCCTTCGGAGGTAGATACGCTGCTGAACACGCAGTCCGGGTTGCTGGGGATCTCCGGGCTGACGAATGACATGCGCGAACTGCAAGCGGAGTTGAAAGAGCACGACGATCGGCGGGTGAGGCTGGCGATTGAGATCTTTTGTTATCGCGCGCGGAAATATGTGGGAGCGTATCTGGCGGCAATGGGCGGCGCGGACGCGCTTGTCTTTACCGGAGGGATCGGGGAAAACTCTCCCGATGTGCGCGCGCGAATCTGCGCTGAGATGGAGTGGGCCGGACTTCATCTCGATGGCGCGAGGAATCAGGAGACCGTGGGGCGTGAAGGGATTATCAGTACCGATGATTCCAAATTGTTGGCTTATGCCATTCCGACGGATGAGGAGCTATTGATTGCGCGCGATACCGTACGGGTGATCAGAGGGGTGCCGCACCCGTCGTAAACGGCAAAAAGATAGGGCCGCTTTTCAGCGGCCCTATCCCGTTAATAGGGCCAAGTCCAGTCCGTTGCCTTTGGCTGGTCGATGCCGTGCTGGTGAGCATAGATCCGGCATTCGATCTGCTGGTTCAGGAATCTTTCTTTAGCATGGCCTCCGATTTTCTGCAGCCTGGGCACGCGATCCACCACGTCCATCGCAAGACTGAAGCGATCGATATTGTTGTCGATGGCTAATTCCAATGGCGTGTTGATGCTGCCCTTTTCTTTGTAGCCGCGCACGTGAATATTCGAATGATTCGTGCGGCGGTAGGCGAGACGGTGAATCAGCTGCGGGTAGCCGTGAAAGTTGAACATGACCGGCTTGTCGACCGTGAACAGGGAATCGAATTCGCGGTCCGAAAGTCCATGAGGATGTTCGCTGGCGGGCTGCAGTTTGAAAAGATCGACCACATTGATGAAACGGATTTTAAGGTCCGGAAATTCCTTGCGGAGCAGATCGGTTGCGGCCAGAGCTTCCTGCGTGGGGATGTCACCGGCTGCCGCCATGACGACGTCGGGCTCACCGGCTTCATCGTTGCTGGCCCAATCCCATATGCCAATACCCTTGGTGCAGTGGATGACAGCCTGGTCCATGGTCAGGTATTGCAGGTGTTTCTGTTTGTCGCAGACGATCACGTTGATGTAATTCTCGCTGCGCAGGCAGTGGTCGGCGACCGAGAGCAGGCAGTTAACGTCGGGAGGCAAGTAAATGCGCGTGACGTTGGCACTCTTGTTTACCACCACATCAAGGAAGCCGGGGTCCTGGTGGGTAAAACCGTTGTGATCCTGACGCCAGACGGTAGAAGTGATGAGGAGATTCAGAGAGGCGATAGCCTGCCGCCAACTGAGATTATTGCAGATCTCAAGCCACTTCGCGTGCTGGTTAAACATCGAGTCGATGATGTGTATGAAGGATTCGTAGGAAGAGAGAAACCCGTGTCGGCCAGTTAGACAGTAGCCCTCGAGCATGCCCTCCATGGTGTGCTCGCTGAGCATTTCCATGACGCGGCCGTCGACGGCGAGATTGCCACCGTCGTTGTCTTCGGGGAAACGTTCCTCGATCCAGAATTTCTTGGTTACGGTGTAGAGCGCGTCGAGCTTGTTGGAACTGGTCTCGTCGGGACCGAACACGCGGAAGTTATTGGAATTGCGTTTCATGATCTCGGCGAGGAAGACTCCGAGCGGGCGCGTGTTCTCAACCATGCTGGCCGCTGGTTTCTCCACCTTGGCGGCATAATCGCGGAAGTCCGGCAGTCGCAGCGCTTTTTTCAAGCGGCCGCCATTAGCATGGGGATTAGCGCTCATGCGACGATCGCCGGTCGGTGCTAACTCGCGGAACACATCGGATATGCCACCCTTGTCACTGAACAGGGCAGGGGGCATCTGCGAATGCATCCAGTGCTCGAGGATGCGAAGCTGCTCGGGATCTTTCTTTACCGCCGGCAGAGGGACCTGATGCGCGCGCCAGAAGCCTTCGAGATAATGACCTTCCATTTCGCGAGGCGCGGTCCAGCCTTTCGGGGAACGCAAAACGATCATGGGCCAGCGAGGGCGGGTTAAAACTCCGTGCTCGCGGGCAGCGCGGCGGTGCTCCAGAATCTCGTGCATGCACTGCTCGACGGTGCCGGCCATTGCCTGATGCATGCTGTCGATGTCGGACCCCTCAACGAAATAGGGGTTCCAGCCGAAACCGCGGAATAAGTTTTCGAGTTCCTCATGCGAAATTCGTGCGAGCAGCGTCGGATTATCGATCTTGTAGCCGTTAAGGTGAAGGATGGGCAGGACCGCGCCATCGCGCACCGGATTAAGGAATTTGTTAATGTGCCACGAAGTCGCGAGCGGTCCCGTTTCCGACTCGCCGTCGCCGACAACCGCAGCGACAATCAATTCAGGATTATCGAATGCCGCGCCGCAGGCGTGGGATAGGACGTAGCCGAGCTCGCCACCTTCATGAATCGATCCCGGGGTCTCCGGCGTGCAGTGGCTCCCGATGCCGCCAGGAAAAGAGAACTCGTGGAAAAATTGTCGCAATCCGTCGACGTCAAGGCTTTTCTCGGGATAGATTTCGGAATATGTGCCCTCAAGATAGGCAGGACCGAGAACGCCGGGAGCTCCATGTCCGGGTCCGGCGAGAAAAATCATATCGAGGTCCAACTTCTTGATCAGACGGTTCAGATGCACGTAGATGAAAGAGAGGCCTGGACTCGATCCCCAATGACCGAGCAGGCGATTCTTGATGTGCTCGGGTTTAAGCGGTTCTGCCAAGAGCGGATTTTCCTGCAGGTAGATCATGCCGAGGCTGAGGTAGTTGCAAGTTCGCCAGTAGAGTTCGCTTTTGCGCAGCTCTTCGGGGCTGAGCGGCTTTGCCGTAACAGTGGATCGGGTCGGTGAGTAAGGGCTGAGGTCGAGGATTTCGGCGGAGGGGCTGGCTTCAATCGTACTCATAGGTACTCCTTCTGATTAGCCTATGCCTGAATGTGGCGGGTGACAATGGCGCGGAAAAGATACGCGAGATTTAAACCTCGCCGAGTTTCATGATGGGCTTAGCAGATTTCTCACGTGCACGACGTGTCCCGCGCGGCAGCCTCGCTCAGCAGGAGAGCGACCGGGAAGTTGCGGAATAGTTGAGCCACAGGGAGATGTTGGGGTTGATCGCCGCTTGCAAGGATACATTCCCCGGTAAAAACGTTGTGATAGCACGATGCCTTGGAGTCCGGTATTTCGACAAGAGTATCGGCCCAGACGGTCTCGTCCCACGCCGCAACCTGAGCCTCTCCGAGAAGGGCGCAGAGCCTGGGCACAGCGACGATTGCGGTTCGACCCTCGTGTTGACGGGCGAATGCGATGACGTTGTTGGCGTTTTGTCCGTTCGTGTTGAGCGGAATGTACTCTCCGCGCTGGAAGAGCGCGGCTTCCTTCTTGCGAATATTCAGAGTCTTCCAGGTCAGATAGAGCTTTGCGCCCCCATTGTCCGCGTTCGTGAGGAGATCTCTTGGTTGAGGTTGGAGTGATTGCGGCGACGAGTCAGCACCTAAAAATTGCCGCAGCATTTCCCGGCGGCGCGTGTAATCGACAGGTTGCCGGTTATCGGGGTCTACGAGACTAAACTCGAAAAGTTCGTTCCCTTGGTAAATGTCGGGCACGCCTGGCGAGGTCAATTTCAGCAGGGTCTGCGAAAGGCTGTTGAGCAAACCCAGACGAGAGATGCGTTGCTGGAAATCCCGTATATCGGAGAGGAAGCGATTCTTGTCGGTGCGTTCCAGAATTGTCCGAATGAAATGGGAGAGAGCGTCTTCGTAATCGGCGTCGGTATTGGCCCAACTGGTATGTTCCTTTGCCTCGCGGGCGGCCTTGAGCATGTACTGCTCGATGCGCTCCACGAACTTTCCCCAGCCCGCATCATCGACCGAGTTGGTTGGCCACACACCCACCAGCGTTTGATAAAGAAGATATTCGTCATTTCGAGTGGGGGCAGGAATGCCTTCAAGTACCCGCTTCTTGCCGCGATTCCAGTCCCGCCAGCGCCGCAAGTGGAGCTGCCATTCGATGGGAATCTCCGAAAGAACATTAATACGGGCGCGCACGTCTTCCGATCGCTTGGAATCGTGGGTGGAGGATGACAGCATAGAATCCGGCCAGGAAGCGAGGCGCTCTTGATTCGCGCGATGAAATTCCTCCACGCTTGTGCCGAAGCGGCTGGGATTTCCTCCTACCTCGTTGAGAGAGAGGAGACGGTTGTACCGATAGAACGCAGTGTCTTCGAGGCCTTTTGCCATCACTGCGGCAGTGACCTGCTGGAACTTCATCGCGAAGCGGAGCACTGCCTGCTTGTACCATCCAGCGTCGCTGCCACTGACCTCGACGAGAAGCATGTGTTGGATGAAATCGAACACACTCAGGTCGGCGGCGTTACTCCTTTTCTTTGCTGCCGCGACCGCCCTTTCCACGTAGCGCCGATCCTCGTCGGATACCTCGCCGTCGGACACGTACGTGCGGTAGATGGGAAAACTCGAAATGATCTCGGCGAGGGCGCTACGCAGACTGTTGAGAGTGAAGTCGCAGGTGTAGCGGTTCGCCAGGGCAATCTTGATCAGCAGGTTGGCCAGCACTGTCAGTTCGCTGGCGAGCGCAACCTTCAGAATCAGCTTTTTGCATTGGTACACCAGATCCGTAAACTCCGGGACGAGGCCAGAAAAAGACCGGTAGATGCGTTCCATTTTATAAGCGGCGGCCTGATCAACGAACAACCCATTGACCAGATTTCCGAATTCATAACCAGTCGTCCCGTCGAGCGGCCACTCCTTTCGCACCTGTTCGTTTCCAGTAAGGATTTTCTCCGCGATGAGGTAGGCCTCTCGATTCTGAGGTTCAAGTTCTGCCGCAAGGCGATCGTGCAATTGTTGGAAATAGCGGGCAGGATCATACAGGCCGTCGGGATGGTCGATGCGGAGGCCGTCCACTTTTCCCTCGGTCACCAGTTCCAGAATCAGTTTGTGTGTCTGGTTGAAAACGATTTCATTTTCTGTGCGAAGGGCTGCAAGATCGTTAATATCGAAAAATCGGCGATAGTTGATGTCGTCGGCAGCAACCCGCCACTGGGCAAAGCGGTAAGGCTGCGCCTTGATAAGTTCATGCAGTGCGTCGAAACTTCGGGGTTCGTTCGCGGTGCCGTTGATCGTTTTTACGTTGGTTACTATGAAATCGCGGGCTTCCGGCGAGCGTGCGCACAAGGTGGCGAGGCGTCGCTTCTGCACTTCCTTTTCGCGATTCCGCTCCGCATGCTGCTCTAAAGTGGTGCCGTGGCGTTCCGGGAGATGGCTGAAAGCCGTGATGATGCTTTGCAGTTCTAGAAGATCCTCGTGCGTCGTACCGAGAGAGTCTTGCAGGCGTTCAATGTGAAAACTGAGAACGCGCGGGTATTCTCTGGGAGCAATGGGAAACCGGTGTTCGAAATAAAAAATACTGAACTCGCCGCGTTCGGGATCAACGGTGAGTTTTAGATCACCTTTTTCCAAAGCACATCCATATTGATCGGCGAGCACGGGTACTAGAATCTTCCCCTGAAGTTCGTCCTTAATGGGAAACCAGTCGATGTCGAAGAAGTCGGCGTGATCGGCGGCTTCGCCATTTTCCAGCACGTCGAGCCACCAGGCATTGTCACTGCCCATAACGCCCATGTGGTTGGGTACGATGTCGAGGATTTGGCCCATGCTATGACGGTGGAGTTCAGCGACAAAGTATTCGTAATCTTCTCGGGTGCCAATCTCTGGATTTAGGGAGTTGTGGTCGATGATGTCGTAGCCATGAAGACTGCCGGGCCTGGCGCGCAGGTAAGGGGATGCATAGCAATGGCTGATGCCCAAATCAGCGAGATAAGGCACGATCGCCGCCGCGTCCCGAAATGTGAAATTCGGGTTGAATTGCAGGCGATAAGTCGCCGTCGGTATTTGGTCCGGTCGCTTCATCAAGAAACTGGGCACAACAAGCGGCATCACACACTTATCTATGCTCTACCGTACGGGGTAGACCCCGATGGGTCCATACGGTTATTTATGGAGAATTCTGCGAAAAAAACCTGATGGTGGGCAGTGAGCAATCAGGATCGCAGTGACCAGACTACCGACCGAGAGGGCAATACATTTTGCGCGATTGCGGCGGCAGCTTCAGGACTGCTGGAATAGAAAATCTCTCCGGAGTTTCCCATGCTTACCTTGGCCGGTTTGCTGCCCACGTTAGCGCGAAGTTCCAGCCTAGCATTCTTGCCGATGAGCCAGTCGATCGAAAGCTCTCTCTCTTTGCCATCAGAGGAGTGGCATCGAGATCCAGAGAATAGAGCCATGCGGGGAACGATGATGCGCTGGCGGATCGCAAGCAGGGTTTTATAAAACTCGAGCCAACGAGAGTGATCCGCATTCTTGATGCTCTGCCAATCCAGCTTCGACACCAGGTATGTCTGCTCGGAGTTGGGATCGGGAATTGAATTCCTCGCACCGGCAGAATTGAATCTGGCGAAGCGAGCAAATTCGCTTCTTCGTCCTTTTGTGACCGCGGCGGCGAGGTCGCCACGGAAATCGCAGAAGAAAAGGAACGGAGTGGTGGCACCGAATTCTTCTCCCATAAAAAGCAGGGGCGGGGATGGAGCGAGCAGCAGAATTTCCATGGCAGCCTTGATGGCTTGCGCAGGTGCGAGTTGCACGATCCGCTCGCCGAAGGCGCGATTTCCGATTTGATCGTGATTCTGCAGGAAAGAAATGAAGGCCGAGGGAGGGAGTTCGTGGCTCGGTTCGCCCCGCTCGGCGCCCTGATATTCAGAGTAATCGCCTTGATACGCAAAACCTTCACGCAGACAGCGGCAGAGATGCTGCACAGGTTGCTTGGAGTAGTCGGAATAGTAGCCGTCGGATTCGCCGGTCAGCAAGACATGCACCGCATGGTGAATGTCGTCATTCCACTGCGCGTCGTACAAATGCACAGTTCCGGTCGAATCGCGATGCAAATACTGGGCGCGGTTGTCCCCGTTCTCAAGAACTAAATGGATAAAGCGTTCTTTGCCCATTCGCTGACGAACTGTTTCTGCAAGCTCGGTAAGGATGTGCGGCTTCGAGTCGTCAACGATCGCATGGACGGCATCGAGACGAAGGCCATCGAAGTTATATTCCTCGAGCCAGTAGAGGGCATTATGAATGAAATAGTCGCGCACTACGCGGCTGCCGGGTCCATCGAAGTTGATGGCATCTCCCCACGGCGTGGAATGGCGGTTCGTGAAAAACTGTGGTGAATACTGGTGAAGGTAATTGCCATCCGGACCGAAGTGGTTATAGACGACGTCGAGAAAGATCATCAGCCCCTTCGAATGAGCGGACTGAACGAGTTGCTTGAGATCTTCCGGACGACCATAGGAGCTATCAGGAGCGTAGGGGAGCACGCCGTCATAGCCCCAATTGCGCATACCTGGGAAATCAGAGACGGGCATGAGTTCGATCGCTGTAACGCCCAACTGGCGAAGATAGTCGAGTTTTTGCTCGACGCCGCGAAACGAGCCCTCTGGGGTGAAAGTTCCGACATGCAGTTCGTAGATCACGGCTTCTTCCCAGGGACGGCCGCGCCAGCCGTCATCGAGCCAATCAAAACTGGAGGGCGCGACGACTTCACTTGGGCCATGAACATCCTGAGGCTGGAAGCGCGAGGCGGGGTCGGGGACGGCCGTTTTGCCATCGATCTGGAAACGGTAAAGTGAGCCATCGGCGGCTTGCGGTGTAATCAGCTCAAACCAACCATCGGGCTGCGAAGCCAGAGGGAGTGACGTGCGGTTGGCATCTTCGAGACAAAGTTCCACCTGTTTCGCGTGTGGCGCCCACAGGCGAAAACGCACGCTGCCATCCGGTTGGAGTTCCGCGCCGAAAGGCATGGTGTGACTACGAATCATGACGACGATCCTGACGAATCTGGTCGCGCTGTCGTTCCACGAGGAGAGCCAGAGAGCGAGGCTGTAGAGGATAGGGTGTCAG
>Ga0102924_1004897_pt1 | contig 13200 bp, 8 predicted proteins | sample PaiPotPPM11metaG_FD_80116 | JGI IMG/M metagenome (GOLD analysis project Ga0102924, IMG submission 80116) | Iron sulfur acid spring bacterial and archeal communities from Banff, Canada, to study Microbial Dark Matter (Phase II) - Paint Pots PPM... ... | reverse complement strand
GGCGCGCTCGGGCGTCGTCAGAATAATGGCGCCGCCGCCATCTGTCACCAGGCATACGTCGCGCACCGTGAACGGGTAGCTGACCATCCGCGCCGACAATACCTCGGCGATCGTCAGCGGTTTTTTCTCCCAGGCGGCCGGGTTCAACAGCGCCCATTGCCGCGCCGCCACCGCGACCTCGGCCATCTGTTCGCGCGTGGTGCCGAATTCGTGCATATGGCGCGAGGCGGCCAGCGCATACGCGGTCGAGGGCAGGAACGGCCGGTACGGCGTCTCATACGGGTTGACCTCGCGCACCGAGGCCTGGCGTCGGCCGACGCTGCGCTGGGTCGAGCCGTAGGCGATCGCCGCGACCTCGCACAATCCGAGCTGCAGCGCCGCCACCGCATGCGCGACATGGAACATGAAGGACGAGCCGCCGAGGATCGTCGTGTCGATATAGCGCGGCGAGATGCCGAGATATTCCGACAGCGACAGGCCGGAGGTGCGGGCCTGCGTCGTCGCGCACAGGAGGCCGTCGATGTCACGGACCTTCAGTCCCGCATCTTCGGCGGCGCGGGCGATGCCCTGCGCCATCAGGTCGATGACGTTCATCCCCTCGGCGACATGGCCGAGATCGCTTTCGGCGGCGCCGACCACCGCCGCGCCGCCGCGGTTCAGACCGCTCATGGGGCGGCCTCCGCCGGTACGAAGACCGGATAGCCGGGCTCGTCGCCCTCGGCGCCATGCACCCGAAACCTCACCCGCATGCCGATTTTGACCGCCATCGGATCGATCTCCTCGACCCGGCTCATCAGCCGGAAGCCTTCGTCGCAATCGATCAGGGCGACGTTGTAGGGCTGCCCCTGCTGCGGGTGGGTGACGGTCGTCGCATAGACGGTGCCGAGCCCGGAGGCGACCCGCCATTCGAGCACGCTACTGCCGCTATAGGGGCAGACGAGCCGCGGGTAGAACACCGCGCGGCCGGCCTCCGGGCTCCACTGATAGGCCAATTCGCCTTTGTCTAGATGGGCTTGGTAGATGGCGAGTGGGGATCGCTCCATTTTTCTAAGCCACCTTCGAGCTCGGTTCGACCGCAAGCCGAAGACCGATCGCTTCGATGATCCGAAGCACCGTTGCAAATTCGGGATTACCTTCCGCACTGAGTGCTCGGTAAAGGCTCTCTCGTGATAAACCCGTCTCTCGTGCAATTCGGGTCATGCCGCGCGCTCGCGCGACCGCGCCGAGCGCGCGCGTAATAACTGCCGTGTCATGCGTAGCCAATGCTTCGGTCAGGTAACCTGCAATATCCTCATCTGTCTCGAGATAGTCAGCTGCATCGAAGGGCTTGGTGTTGATGCTCATTCGCCGTTAGTCCTCTACTTCCGCCGCGAGTTGCTTTGCTCGCTGAATATCCCGAGTTTGGGTGCTCTTATCGCCTCCGCACAACAGGATCACGACAACCGATCCGCGCTGCGTGAAATAGATGCGATATCCCGGTCCGTAATCGATGCGCATTTCACTGATCCCGCTGCCAACCGGTTTTACGTCACCAGGATTGCCAGTCGCCAGCCGGTCGAGCCGAACGAGTATTCTCTGGCGTACCGTTCGGTCCTTCAGGCGAATGAGCCAGCTATTGAATTCCTCCGTCCGGCGGATATCCAGCATTGGAGAATGTAGCCTTTGGGCTACTAGCAATCAACGTGCACGCTGAGTAATTGCAGCGCCAAAGCGCTACGCCGCTCTGGCGCGCTGGCTAGAGCCGGCGCGGGCTTCGGCGCGGATCAGGTCGGAGGCCTTCTCGGCGATCATGATCGTCGCCGCGTTGGTGTTGCCGGAGATGACGGTCGGCATCACCGAGGCGTCGATGACGCGCAGCCCCTCGATGCCGTGTACCCGCAATTCGGTGTCGACGACCGACAGTTCGTGTGCGCCCATCATGCAGGTCGAGGTCTGGTGGAAGGTCGTGCTTCCGGTCTTTTCCGCGTGATCGAGCAGGCCCGCATCGCCATCGACCTGGGCACCGGGCCAGAACTCCTCGACGACATAGCGCCGCATCGTCGGCGTCTGAAAAATGCGCCGTGAAATTTTCAGCGCCGCGACCATCGTCTCCTGGTCGCCGCGGGTGCCGAGATAGTTCGGCTGCATTGCCGGCGGCACCGCCGGGTCGGGCGATTTGATGCGCAGCCAGCCGCGGCTTTCCGGCCGGCACGGGATCGCGACCAGCGAGCAGCCGGGGAAGGGATGCATCGCCTCGCCCGGCTTGTCGAAGCTGCCGGCGAGGAACTGGTACTGCACATCGGGCGAGACCAGCCCCTCGCGCGTCTTGGCGAACAGACCGATCGGCGCCGCCCCCATCATCAGCGCGCCGCGGCGGCCGAAGATGTATTCGAGGCCGGTTTGGACCTGGCGCAGCCAACTGCGCGAGATCTCGTTCAGCGTGTTGGCGTTGCGCGCCTTGTAGATGACGCGGCAGCCGAGGTGGTCCTGCAGGTTGTCGCCGACGCCGGGCAACTCATGCACGATCTCGATGCCGAACTGCTGCAGCAGCGGCGCCGGACCGACGCCGGAGAGTTGCAGCAATTGCGGCGACAGCAGCGAGCCGCCAGCGAGCAGCACTTCGCGCCGCGCGCCGACACGCCGGATCGCGCCGTGCTGCCTGTATTCGAGACCGATCGCGCGCTTGCCGTCGAACAGGACGCGCTGGGCGAAGGCATGGATCTCGACCTGCAGGTTCTGCCGCTTCATCGCCGGCTTCAGATAGGCGACGGCGGCGCTGCAGCGGCGCATCTTGCGCACGGTAAGCTGGTAGTTGCCGACGCCCTCCTGTTCGGCGCCGTTGAAATCGGGGTTGGCCTTGAACCCGGCATCCTGGCAGGCGCCGATAAAGGCGTCGTGCAATTCGTGCGGCGCACGCAGGTCGGAGATGTCGAGCGGGCCGCCGGCGCCGTGGAATTCGTCGGCGCCGCGCTCCTGGTTCTCGGCGCGGCGGAAATAGGGCAGCACGTCGTCATACGACCAGCCGGTGCAGCCCATCTGCCGCCACAGATCGAAATCCTGCCGCTGACCGCGGATGTAAATGAGGCCGTTGATCGAGCTCGAACCGCCGATCACCTTGCCGCGCGGCCAGCTGACCCGGCGGCCGTCGAGCCCCGGTACCGGCTCTGTATCGAACTGCCAGGTGATCTTCGGATGGTAGATGTTGCGGTAGAACCCGGCCGGGATGTGGATCCACGGGTTCACATCCTTGCCGCCCGCTTCGATCACCAGCACCCGCGTCGTCGGGTCGGCGCTCAGCCGGTTGGCCAGCACGCAGCCGGCCGAGCCGGCGCCGACGATGACGAAATCGTATTCCGCGTCGAACTGCATCTCTTCCGCCACTCTGCTCGGCGGCACCGTGCCGCCGCTCGCAGCCTAGCGCAAATCGGCGAGCCCGGGAGCGCGATTGTGCGGTCTGGACGTTCCCGAAGGCCTCAGTTCAATCCGCCGGGGCGGGGCGCGCTGCGGCGCTGGCAACCCGACCGATTGGGGCGCAGCCGCCAATCGGCCGGTAGTCGCCGAGCCGGACAAGACCGGCAATTCGCGCCAGTGCCGCCGTTCGGCACGCCCTAAGCATAGCTTTCGCGACAAACCGATCATTTTCGTTTACTCAATGTAATTTATCTTAACAATGTGTTACCTTATGAGCATTGTTTTGCCCGACAAGAACAGATGGCCCTCAATACTGATATCGGCATGGAGACGATGTAGTAGGGAAATATTGGGGTTCCCCTTTTCTATTTACGCGACAGATGGCGATTTCATGCACGATTGGGTTGACAGGCTGGACGTGACTGTCTAGCTTGCGCCCGCTTTTCCCCGTCCGAACGGGCAGCCCCTATCAAGACCCCGGGACGACATCGACTAGTAAGTGCATTTCATCTGCCCAAGAGGGCGCGCGCTGCAGTCTCCCGCAGCCGCGTCGCGTTGCAACAACATGGAGACGTTTGCGGATGAGGATGCGGCAAGCCATTGGCCTATCCCTCGCGTTATGGGCGATATCGGGCATCGCGCTGGCCAAGCACGCAGTTGCGGCCACGGATTCCCAAAACAGCCCGGAAACGGTCAAGGCAAAGCCTGCCAACACCGCGCCATCCACGGCCCGGCACGCCGCTACGCGCCGCCGGGTCAGCGATGCGGTCGCGGATCGCCGGCATCCGGCCGCGCGGCACCGCGCCGACGATTTGAAAGGCGCTGATCGCCTCGCCGACCCGCCGGCGCGCAACCCGGCGGCGGTCAAGGTCGTCGGGCAGCGCGAGGTCGGCATCGCGGCCTGGTACGGCGGCCACCATATCGGCCGCCGCACCGCGAGCGGGGCGGTTCTGGATGGCGTCACGCCAACCGCGGCGCATCGTTCGCTGCCGCTCAATTCGCTGGTTCGCATCACCAACCTCAGAAACGGGCGTACGGTGATCTGCACCGTGAACGACCGCGGACCGTGGGGGGCGAACCGGCTGATCGATGTGTCGCCGCGCGCCGCGGATGCGCTCGACATGAAAAACAGCGGCATCGCCCGGGTTTCGGTCGAGCCGGTCACAGCGGCCGCGCAGACCGGCTCGAATCCTGAGCCACAGCATTAGGACCAAACCACTGGTTTCCTAAGTTGTCGCCTTTTTGCCACTGTTGCCCAAACGTCACAATAGATGTGGAAACGCCGCACTCGCGGAGGGGGTAGATTGACTCGGAATCGGCGCTCGATTGTAGAATCCACCTCAGCTTGGGTCTCCGACGGCCTGATCTTTCGGCGCTCGTCCCGAGCGCGGCAGGCCCGTCGGTCGCCTCCGCAGCAATGCGGGGCTCGCGAGTGGGGGCATGGTGGACACACTGTCCGAGACTACCAACGTCGTATCGTTTCCGCTGCGGCGCCGTGGCGTGCGTGCCGTGGCGGACAACCGCAAGGGACCGGCAACCTACGAATTCACCGAGCGGGAGCTCGCGGCGCTGTGCCGCTGGTTCTCGGCGATGAAATACGCCTTCCCCGGCACCGAAGGGGTCATGATCGTCAGCCATCAAGACGGCTATTCGGCGGTCGGTCTCTACAGCCGGGCAGGTGGGGCACCGAACTGCCTGGTGGCGAAGCACGACGCGGCCGGCACGGCAAAATTCTTCTGGTCGACGGAGGGCGACCCGCCGCGTCCGATCGAGAACCTGTTCGAGATCGTCGACGCGCATATCCGTGCCATCCGACCGCCGCGCGACGAGAAGGGCTGGCTCGATCCCGCCGGCTGGATGGGGGTCTATGCTTCGCGGGTCATCGCGGCGGCGGTGCAGGTGATTTGACGACGGCCTCCGAACGTTTTCGCTGATCCGCGGCGCACGATGAAAGCCGCCCTAGCCCTGCTCGTTGCCGGCTTACTCGCCGGCTGCTCGGCGTTGCCTACCGCCGGGCCGACCGTCAGCGACGTCTTCAAGCAGGAGATGAAGGACAACGAGACCCGGTTCGACCTCGTCGATATCGACGAGAATGTCGTGCGGGCCTTGTCCGCTGCGCCGCACGAAAGCTTTCAGGCGCGCTTCAAGAAATACGGCAAGCCGCCGGAACCGACGATCGGCGTCGGCGATGTGCTCAGCGTGTCGATCTGGGAGGCGGCGGGCGGCGGCCTGTTCGGGGCCTCGCCGACCGACCACGTATCCGCCGGTTCGCGCAGCGTCAGCATCCCCGAGCAGATCGTGACGCAGGATGGCGCGATCAGCGTGCCCTTCGCGGGACGCATCCGGGCCGCAGGCCTCAAACCTTTGCAGGTCCAACACGAAATCGAGGAGCGGCTGGCCGGCAAGGCCATCGAGCCGCAGGCCATTGTCGTCATCGCCAAGAGCCTGACCAACACGGCGACCGTCACCGGCGAGGTAATCCAGGGGGCGCGGGTGCCGCTGTCGCTGAAAGGCGACCGCCTCCTGGACCTGATCGCCGCCGCCGGCGGGGCGCGGTCGCCGGTCTACGAAACCTATGTGCGGCTGTCGCGCGACGGCATCACCGCGACGATCCCGATGGAAACGTTGGTGTCGAACCCGGCGGAAAACATCTTTGCGCAACCCGGCGACGTGCTGACGCTGGTGCGGCTGCCGCAGTCCTTCACCGTCTTCGGCGCGACCGGCGCCAACACCCAGATCAATTTCACCGCCGAGCACATGACGCTGGTCGAGGCCCTGGCGAAGGCCGGAGGGCTGCAGGACCAGCGCTCCGACCCTGGCGGCGTGTTCCTGTTCCGCTATGAGCCGCCGGCGATCATCAACCGGCTCGGCCGGCCGCAGCTTGCCACCGGCCCCGAGGGTACGACGCCGACCGTCTATCGCCTCGATCTCAGCCAGGCCAGGTCGTACTTCTATGCCCAGCGCTTTCCGATCGAAGACAAGGACATCATCTACGTCGCCAACGCCGACTTCAACGAGCTGCAGAAGTTCTTCACTCTGCTCAACACGCTGACCGGGCCGGTCATCACCGGCATCGTCGTGAGGAACTCGGCGCCCTGAGGCCCAGGCCTGACTAGCGCGCCGCGAGCGACAGGCGGCCGAGGTGGCGGGCGACGCCGGCGAGGTCGGTTGGCTCAGTGGCGACCGACCGGTCTTCTTCTATGAGGATTTGCGCGGCCTCGCGGATCTGCTCCTCGCTGTGCGCCGCGGTCAGGAAAAAGCGAAGCCGCGCTGCCCGCTCGGGCACCGCCGGGTAAAGGATCGGCTGGACGTTCAGGCCGCGCCGAAACAGGGCTTGCGCCAGTTTTCCCGCGCGTATCGAGCTGCCGGTGATGATCGGCACGATTGCGGCACCGATCGAGCTGCCGACATTAAGGCCGCCGTCACGCGCGAGTTGCAGGAAGAGCGCGGCGCGATCGTTGAGCCGACGTACCCGCTCCGGCTCCTGCTCCAGTATCTCGACCGCGGCGAGCGCGGCGGCGGCCGCGGGCGGCGTCATGCCGACTGAAAACACGAAGCCCGGCGCCATGTGCTTCAGGTAGTCGATCAGCTCCTTGCGGCCGGCGATGTAGCCGCCGCAGGAGACGAGGCTCTTGCTCAGCGTCCCCATCCAGATGTCGACTTCGCCTGGATCGACGCCCGCGAGGTCGGCCGAGCCGAAGCCACGCGGCCCCAGCACCCCGAGCGCATGCGCCTCGTCGACCATCAGCCAGGCGCCGTACCGCCGCGCCACCGCCACGAAAGCGGCGAGATCGGGCACGTCACCGTCCATGCTGTAATGCCCCTCGATGACGAGGAGCGCGCGGCCGCGTCGCGAACGGGAGTCGGCGAGTGCCTTGTCGGCGGCGTCCGGGTCGAGATGGGCAAACGGCACCCGTCGCGCCCCCGACAAAATTGAGCCCTGGACGATGCTGTTGTGAATCAGCGCGTCGTGCACGATGACGTCGTTTCGGCCGAGCAGCTGGCCGATCACGGTGACATTGGTCGAATGCCCGCCGACCAATACGACCGCGTCTTCGGTGCCGTGGATGCGGGCGAGCGCGGCTTCCAATTCGCGGTGGATCGGCCGCTCGCCGGAAACCGGCCGGCTCGCCGACACCGAGGTGCCGTACCGGTCGATTGCCGCCTTGGCTGCATCGCTCACGCGCGGGTCGCCGTTGAGCCCGATGTAATTGTATGACGCGAAATTGATGTAGGGCCGGTTGCCGATCAGCGTCTCGGCGGCAGCGATACCCTCGTGCACGCGGAAGAACGGATTGTCGATGCCGAGATATTCGGCTGCCTGCTCGATGACCTCGAGGTCGCGATAGCCGTCCAGCTCCGACAAGTCAAAGCGGCGCGGGTTGTCTGTCACCGATGCGGGCTCGGTCGCTGGGCGCCCTGCTTGCTGGCGCACCGACGCCAATTTCTCGATCAGCCGCGAGCGGGCTTGGGCCGACAGGCCGAAGATCGTGCGGTCTGAAGACAAGCCTTACTCCGCCGCTTCCGATTTGAGGTCGTCGGGGTCGAACAGATCGGCTGCTTCTGTCACTGCCGCCGCTACCCGACCATCGCCGAGCCCCTCATAGCGCTCGACCAGGCCGATGATCTCGCCGGTTTGCGGCTGCGCCGACATCGCGCCGGCGAGCCGGCCGGCGATCGACGCCACGCTGGTGCCCTCGGCCAGCGACACCAGCGGCAGGTCGATGCGCAGCCGGTTCTCCAGCGCCAGGCGCAGTTCGACCGCCATCAACGAGTCCATGCCGAGTTCCGACAGCGGCCGCACCGGGTCGATGCCGGCAGCCGGCAGCCGCAGGATGTTGGCCGCCTCCTCGGCAACCACCGTCCTCAACAACGCGAGCGCGTCCTCGCTGCTTGCCTCCGCCAGCGTTTCGAGCAACGAGTCATCGGACGGCGCCGCGCTGCTGTCCGTGCGCAATTCGGCGAACATCGGCTTGGCAAGGATCGGTAGAAAGCGTCGCGCCTCCTGCCAGCTCGTCTCGGCGACCGCCGCCGTCGCGAGGCCGCTGGCCGCAACCGCCGGCAGCGCGGCAAGCGCCTGCGCCGCCGGGATCGGCTTGGCGCCGAGGCGCCGGCCGAGCGCCTCGCGCATCTCCGGCCGGTCGGCGAGGTATCCCGCATCCTCGATCGGGCCCCAGCCAACGGCGAGCGCCGGCCGCCCCTCGGCACGGCGGCGCCGCGCCAGCGCTTCCAGCGCCAGGTTGGCCGCGACATAGACGCCCTGACCCGGCGCGCCCAACACCGTCGTCGCCGACGAAAACAGCAGGAACAGGTCGAGCGGGTCGTCGCGGGTCAACGCATCGAGCAGCATGGCGCCGCCGAGCTTCGGCCCGAGCATCGCCTTGACGGTCGCGGCATCGACATCGGCCGCCAGACCGTCGGCGATTGCCGAGGCGGCATGGACGACGCCGCGGAGCGGCGGCCCCGCCTCGCGGATTCGCTGCAGGATTTCGCTCAGGGCGGTGCGATCGGCGACGTCGCCGGCATAAACGCTGACCTCGATCCCTGGCGCTCCGAGGTCGCGCACCCGCTCGACCGCACCTGGGGTTGCGATGCCACGCCGGCCGAGCAGGGCGATCGAGCGTGCGCCGTTCCGGGCAAGCCAGCGCGCCGCCTCGAAACCGAAGCCCGATAGCCCGCCGGTCACCAGATAAGTGCCCTCCGGCGAGAGGCTGAGGCTCGGCACATCGCGCAGGCGCACGCCGAAATTGGCGGCGGGTTCGAGCACCAGCTTGCCGATATGCCCCGACGCCTGCATCAGCCTGAAGGCTTCATCGATTTCGCCGAACGGGAACCGGCGATGCGCCAGTGGCCGGATCGCGCCGTGCCGCAGCGCCGCCGCGATCTCGGTCAGTAGCGCGCGCGCGATGTCGGGGCGCTGCACCGGCAGCTGATCCACATCGACGCCGAAATACGAAATATTCTGCCGCAGCGGACGCAGGTGGATGCGCCGGTTCAGATAGAAGTCGCGCTTGCCGAGTTCGAGGAACCGGCCGAACGGCTTCAGCACCGCGAGGCTCAGCTCCATCGCGTCGCCGCTCAGCGAATTCAACACCACGTCGACCCCGGCACCACCGGTCAGCGCCCGGACCGCATCGGCAAAGGCGAGGTCGCGCGAATCGAGCACATGATCGGCGCCGGCGAGCCGCAGAAATGCGCGCTTCATCTCCGAGCCGGCGGTCGCGATGACGACCGCGCCGCGGGACTTGGCGTATTGGATCGCCGCCAGGCCGACGCCGCCGGCCGCGGCATGAATCAGCACATGCTCGCCCTCGCCGAGCTTCGCCAAGGTGCCGAGCGCATAGACCGCGGTGACGAAGGCGACCGGGATCGTCGCAGCCGCGCTGAAGCCGGTGTCGTCGGGGATCGGCATCAGCGCATGCGCGAGCGTCGTAACCCGGCTGCTCAACGACGCCGGCGCGAAGCCGGCGACCCGATCGCCGACCGCAAGCCCTTCGACCCCCGAGCCAACGGCGCGGACGATGCCGGCGCATTCCAGGCCATAGGTTGCGCCGGCAAAGCCGTCGATCAGCGCTTCCTCGGGCAGCAGGCCCATCGCCCACATCATGTCGCGGAAATTGAGGCCCGCTGCCCGCACTTCGATCTCAACCTCGCCCGGCCCAGGCGCCGGCAGTTCCCGCCGCTTCCAGCCGAGCGCATCGAGGCTGCCCGGTTGATCGCTGCCGAGCGAGACCAGCTCTGCCGGGGCCGCCAGTCGCGGCGGCAGCCCGCGCCGCAACCGCGGCACGTGGCGCCCGGCTTCGGTCCAGACCACCTCGCTTTCGAGGGAACCACCGGCCAATTCGGCGGCCGCGAGCCGGGCCCGCTCGGTCCAGGATACGCTCGACGGCAGATCGACGAGGTGCAGCGACAGCCGCGGCATCTCGTTGAACAGGACGCGGGCAAACCCCCAGATTGCGGCTCCGAGAAGCCCACCGGCATCTTTACGACCCGGTTGCTGCGCGCCCGAGGTCAGGACGAAGAGCGGCATCCCGCGCTCCGACGCCGCGGTGGCGACGCGCACCAGGTTCGGGATCAGGCGGGCTGCGTCGGCAACAGGTTCGGCGGCTTCATCGACGACGAACAGCCCGGCCTCGACGCCGTCGCTCTCGTCTGTCGCCGCCGGAAAAGTATCGAAATCGGCCAGTAACGGCCGATGCCCCGCCACCGCAAGCGTCTCGCAGAGCTCCGCCCCGGCGGCGCTATTGGCGCCGATCAGGTGAACGGTTCGAGGCAGCGCCGCCGCCGCGTCGGTCCTCTCGACTGTTCCGGTTGCCTTACCCCATACTGCTAAGCTGGGCCATGGCCCGGCTGCGACCGGTGCACTGGCCGGCGCTGCGAAACCCGCCAGCGCCAGTTCGCGGCGCCAGTCGCCTTCGCTGCGCAGCGGCGACGCGTCGCCAATCTCGCCCGTGCGCCACCAGGACTCGCTTTGGCCGAAAACAATGTCCCACAGCGGGTTCGGCGCCGGTTCGAGCGCGAGCAGCATGCCGCCGGGCGCCAGCAACTCGCGCAGCCGGGCCAAAGCCAAGGCATCGAAGCGCAGGTTGGCACTGCTGTTGATGCTGAGGATCAGATCGAACGAGCCCGCTTCGAGGTCGTCGGCCTCGCCTGGCGACCATTGCAGTGCGGCGGCGCCGGTGAAACGGTCGATGGCAAAGGCGAGCCGTGCCGCCTGATCCGGGTCCGGGCTGGTGGCGAGATAGGAGACGGCGGCGTTCGATGCGGCCAGGGTGTCGAGAAGCCTGCGTGCGGCGCCCCCGCGGGCACCGACCTCCAGAATGCGCAGCGGCCTTCCTTTCGGCCAGTCAGCCGCGACCTTGCCGAGAGCGCGGCAGGCCAGGTCGATGCCGGATTCGCTCGCCGGCGAGGCCTGCAACAGGTGTTCAACCATCGGCGGCAGCGGCGCATCCCCGCTGCGCGGGCCTTGCGCAATGACTCGCGGCAGCTCTTCGGCGGCGGCGGCCAGCAGCGCAAGCTCGCCGACCAGCTCCGGGGCTTCGGCCAGCAACAGCCGCCAGACCTCCGGGACCGAGGGCAACTCGTGGCCGGATTTGAGCTGCCATTCACCGGCGCGTTCCTCGGCGGCGGCAAACCGTTCGAGCAGCCGCAACAGGCTCTCTACGAGCAACGCCGACCCGGCCCCGACGCGCTCCTGTTCGATCAATTCGTCGATCGCGAACGGCACCTCCGGGTCGATCAATACCGCGATCGATTGATGCGCGATCGCGGCACTCAGGGCTTCCAGCAGCAATGCCTGCTCGGCGGCGCGCGCATTGTCGCCGGCGGCGGCCAGTCGCGATACGGTCTCGCCGAATCGTTCGAGCACTGCCGCCGGCTCTGGTTCGCCGAGCGGAGCGGGAACGAGATCGACCCGCAAGATCCGGTCGTCGTCCGACGCGCGGCGGTTGAGCTCGATGCGGCGCATCCAGCAATCGGTCAATTCGGCGATGGCGGCACCGTTCTGATCCGCCAGCACGATATCCGCCGAGGCCGACCGGTTGCCGAGGCGGGTCAGCCGCACCTCGGCGACCGTCGGAGTGCGCCCGAACGGGGCGGCGAGCCGCACCCGTCCGAACCGCCACGGCAGAAAGCTCGCGCCGTCCAGCCGTGAATCGCCTTCGACGAGCAGCGCCAGCAGCCCCTGCAACGCGCCGTCGAGCAGGGCGGGATGGATCAGGTAGGCATCGGCCGAGCCATCAACTGCAGTCGGATCGAGGTGGACGACAGCCTGCTGATGTCCAAACACGTCGACCCGGCTGACCGCCTGGAAGCGCGGGCCGTAATCCAGGCCGAGCCGCGCCGCCAGCGGATAAAGCGTCTCTGCGGTCACCACCCGCGCCGGCAGCGCCGCCATTGGCTCGGGCCGCCGCAGGGCAGCCGTCCCGCCCGAGGCGATCCGCGCCACGGCATGCAGGGTTGGCGGCTCTTCGGCAAGGCGGGTCCGGCTGCTCAGCTCCCAGTCACCCTCCTCGGTCGTGACCGTGCAGCGCAATTCGCGGGACCGGCCCTTGTCGAACGGCAGCGGGCGCCGCAGCTCGAGATCAACGACCTCCAGGGTCGAGGCGTCGGGCCGCCGTGCCCGCACCGTGGCCAGCGCCATTTCGAGGATCGCCGCGGCGGGCAGCACCGGCACCCCTTCGATCGCGTGATCGGCGACCCACGGCAGCAGGTCCGGGTCGACGATATTGCGCCAGGAGGGCACCGGGCCGTCGCGATGGAAACCGAGCAGAGGATGCTCGAAACGGGGATCGATCAGGTCGGGATCTTCGACCGTGCGCTCGAACCAGAACCGCTCCCGTGTCCAGGCATAGAGCGGCAGCCCCCGCGGGTCGCTGTAGCCGTCGAAGCATTTGGCTGCGGTGATATCGGAACCGGCGGTGTGACAGGCCGCCGCGAGGGCGGGGAAGGGGTCATCCGCACCCTGCTTTCGGCTCAGGCTCGACAGCACCCTGCCCTGGGCTTCGGCGGCGCGCAGGCCATCGTGCAGATAGGATTGCAAGACCGGGTGCGGGCCGATTTCGATGAGGATGTTGCAGCCATCGGCAACCAGCCCGCCCAACGCTTCAGTAAACCGGACCGGATCGCGAATGTTGTGCCACCAGTAATCGGCGTCGAGTTCGCCGGCTCCGAGAGCGGTGCCAGTCACGGTCGAAACCAGGAGCGATCTGGGCGTCTGCGACTCCAGCCCGCCGAGGTCGGCGATCAGGGTTTCGCGGATCGGCTCCATCGCCGCCGAATGAAAGGCGAAGTCGATGCCTTGCTGCGTCC
>Ga0102924_1004896_pt1 | contig 13204 bp, 9 predicted proteins | sample PaiPotPPM11metaG_FD_80116 | JGI IMG/M metagenome (GOLD analysis project Ga0102924, IMG submission 80116) | Iron sulfur acid spring bacterial and archeal communities from Banff, Canada, to study Microbial Dark Matter (Phase II) - Paint Pots PPM... ... | reverse complement strand
GTCAATGGCCCGGTCAAGTACCCGCAGGTCGGCCCCGCCGGGACCGCCCGGGCTCGGCCGCGTGAGCAGGTCGAACAGCCGACCGTTAAACCGCACCACGCCATTCAGCGACCGGTCGCTGAAGTCGCCGCCCTGCTCCCACGGGCCGCAGAACAGCAGATAGCCGCGCAGGTTATCGGCCCCCACCCGGTCGATGTACTCGTCCGGGTTCACGACGTTGCCGCGGCTCTTACTCATCTTGGCCCCGCCCGAGATGACGAGGCCGTGCAGGCGCAGCCGGCGAAATGGCTCGGCGAACGGCAGGTGGCCCAGGTCGTGCAGGGCCCTGGTCACGAACCGCGCGTACAGGTGGTGGCGGGTGGCGTGCTCCCGGCCCCCCGCGTACATGTCCACCGGCAGCATCTGCCGGGTCAGTTCGGGGTCCCAGGGCACGTCCGCGCGGTCATAAGACGGGTAACGCAGGAAATACCACGACGATTCAACAAAGGTGTCGAACACGTCGGTCTCCCGCCGGGCCGGGCCATCGCAGCCCGGACAGGTCGTCCGCACGAAGCCGGGCACCGCGGCCAGCGGTGACTCCCCGGTACCCGAGGGCCGGAAGTCCTCGATGTCGGGCAGCACCACCGGCAGCTGCGACTCCGGCACCGGCTGCTCGCCGCAGGCGTCGCAGTACACGATGGGGATCGGCGAGCCCCAGTACCGCTGCCGCGACACCAGCCAGTCGTGCAGCCGGTACTGCGTGGCCGGGCCGCCGCGCCCCACCTCAGCCAGCCGGGCCGCGATCCGCTCCCGCGCGGCGGCGCTGCTCAGGCCGTCGAACTCGCCTGACCCGGTCAGCACGCCGTCCCGCTCGTCGGCCTCGCCCTCGGCCGCCGGCCCGTCGGCGGGCACGATCACGGTCCGGACCGGCAGCCCCAGCCGCCGGGCGAACTCGTAGTCGCGCTGGTCGTGGGCCGGGACACCCATCACGACTCCGGTGCCGTAGCCGGCCAGGACGTAGTCGGCGACCACCACCGGCACCTCCTCGCCGGTCAGCGGGTGCACGGCAGAGACGTCGGTGCGGACCCCGGGGACGCCGTGCCCCGCGCTGGCCAGCCGGTCCGTCCCCACCCGGGCCCTGGCCCGCTCGGCGTAGTCCCGGATCTCGGCCCCGTTGGCCGACGCGCCGGCCAGCTCGGCCACACCACGGGGTGCTCGGGCGCCACCGCGACGAACGTCACGCCCAGCAGCGTGTCCGCGCGGGTGGTGAACGCGGTCAGGTCGCCGGCCGGCCCGCCCCGGAGCCCGAACGTCACCGAGACGCCGGCCGACCGGCCGATCCACTCCCGCTGCAGGCGCTTGGACAGCTCCGGCCAGTCCAGGCCGGGCAGCGTGTCCAGCAGCACGTCGGCGTAGGCCGTGATGCGCAGGAACCACTGCTTCATCACCTTTTGCGTCACCACCGTGCCGCAGCGCTCGCAGGCGTCGCCGTCGACCTGCTCGAAGGCCAGCACCGTCAGGCAGGACGGGCACCAGATGACCGGCGCCTCGCGGCGCACCGCCAGCCCGGCCCGGTACAGCTGGAGGAAGATCCACTGCGTCCAGTGGTAGTAGCGCGGGTCGTCGGTGCGCAGCTCGCTGTCCCAGGTCCAGTTGGCGCCCACGCGCTCAAGCTGGCGGCGGTAATTCCGGGTCGCGCGGTCGGTCAGGACCCGCGGCTGCTCGCCGATCTTCAGCGCGAAGTTCTCGGTGTGGATCCCGAACGAATCCCAGCCCATGGGCTGGAAAACCTGGCCGCCGTTCATGGTCAGGTACCGGCCCAGCGTGTCCGCGCCGCAGTAGGTATACACGTGCCCGACATGCAGGCCCTCGGCCGACGGATAGGGGAATTCCACCAGGTTGTAGAACTTGGCCTCGGGGTCGACCGCGCGGAGGTCGAAGTGCGCGGGCGGGTCCGAGTGCCACCGTTCACGCCACTTCGCCTCGACCGCGCGGAAGTCGTAGCCCATGCTGCGTCCTACCAGATTTAACAAGGGCCAGGCCAGTGCTTTACTGCGCCGGCGACACCTGCCGATGCGCTACCCTGACACCATGCGTTTCGCCCGGCTGCTCCTTACCTAGCCGCGCCGACTGACCTGCTCGTTGGCGCGGCTGCCCTCCCTGTGCTGGCCTGGGGGATGACCCCCTGGAACCCCCACCGGCCGGAGGGCTTTCTTTTTGGGAACAGCAGCCCGGACCTCACCACCTCGCGAGGAGTCATGACAGCCGCCGACAATGCGGACCGGTCGCACTACGATCCGCGTGCGATCCAGGAGAAGTGGCAGCAGCGCTGGCCCGAGCTGGACCTGTTCCGGGCCAGCGATGACCCGGACGACCCGCGGCCGCGGACCTACGTGCTCGATATGTTTCCCTATCCCTCCGGGGACCTGCACATGGGCCACGCCGAGGCGTACGCGATCGCTGACGCCATGGCCCGGTACTACGTGCAGCGCGGGCACAACGTGCTGCACCCCATCGGGTGGGACTCCTTCGGGCTGCCCGCCGAGAACGCGGCCATCAGGACCAACTCGCACCCGGCCGACTACACCTACCGCAACATCGAGACCCAGGCGGCCTCGTTCAAGCAGTACGCGCTGTCGTTCGACTGGAGCCGGCGGCTGCACACCAGCGACCCGGAGTACTACCACTGGACCCAGTGGCTGTTCCTGCGGTTCTACGAGCGCGGCCTGGCCTACCGCAAGGACGGCTACGTCAACTGGTGCCCGGTGGACCAGACGGTGCTGGCCAACGAGCAGGTGGTGGCGGGCAAGTGCGAGCGGTGCGGCGCCGAGGTCATCCGCCGCACGCTGACCCAGTGGTACTTCAAGATCACTGAGTACGCGGACCGGCTGCTGGCCGACATGGAGCCGCTGGAGGGCAAGTGGCCCGACCGGATCCTGCTGATGCAGCGCAACTGGATCGGCCGCAGCCAGGGCGCCGAGGTCCAGTTCGTGATCGAGGGCCGCGACGAGCCGGTCACCGTGTTCACCACCCGCCCCGACACCCTGTACGGGGCCACGTTCTTCGTGGTCGCGGCCGACTCACCGCTGGCCAAGGACCTGTGCGCGCCCGAGCACCGGGCCGAGCTTGACCGCTACCTGGACGACGTGCGCAAGCTGACCGACATCGAGCGCCAGTCGACCGAGCGCGAGAAGACCGGCGTGTTCCTGGGCCGGTACGCGATCAACCCGGTCAACGGCGAGCGGATCGGTGTCTGGGCGGCCGACTACGTGCTGCCCGACTACGGCACCGGGGCCATCATGGCCGTGCCCGCGCACGACCAGCGCGACCTGGACTTCGCCCGCGCGTTCGGGCTGCCGGTGCGGATCGTGGTCGACACCGGTCTGCCCGACCCGGCGCAGACCGGCCAGGCCACGCCGGGCGAGGGCGAGCTGGTCAACTCCGGCCCGCTGGACGGCCTGGACAAGGCGGCGGCCATCGCCAGGATCATTGAGATCCTGGCCGAGCGCGGCACCGGCCGGGGCGCCGTCAACTACCGGCTGCGCGACTGGCTGGTCTCCCGGCAGCGATTCTGGGGCGCGCCGATCCCGATCGTGTACTGCGACGGCTGCGGCGAGGTCGCGGTGCCCGATGACCAGCTGCCGGTCCTGCTGCCCGACCTGCGCGGCCAGGACCTGGCTCCCAAGGGCGTCTCGCCGCTGGCCGGGGCGACCGACTGGGTCGCCGCCGAGTGTCCCAAGTGCGGCGGCCCGGCCCGCCGGGACACCGACACCATGGACACCTTCGTTGACTCGTCCTGGTATTACCTGCGGTACTGCTCGCCCGGCTTCGACAGCGGCCCGTTCGAGGTGGAGTCGGTCCGCCGCTGGGCCCCGATCGACCTGTATGTCGGCGGCGTGGAGCACGCCATCTTGCACCTGCTGTACAGCCGCTTCTTCACCAAGGTGCTGTACGACATGAAGATGGTCGACTTCGTCGAGCCGTTCACCGCCCAGATGAACCAGGGCCAGGTCATCAACCACGGCAAGGCCATGTCGAAGTCGCTGGGCAACGGCGTGGACCTGGGCCAGCAGCTGGCCGCGCACGGGGTGGACGCCATCCGGCTGACGATGATCTTCGCCAGCCCGCCCGAGGACGACATCGACTGGGCCGACATGCGGCCCGAGGCCTCGGTCAAGTTCCTGGGCCGGGTCATGCGGGTGGCCGCCGACGTGGCCGCGGCCGGGGCTCCGGCGGCCGGCGCGCCGGCCAGCCTGGAGCTGCGCAAGGTCACCCACCGGACCATCGACGAGGTCACCCGGCTGGTCCAGGGGACTCGGCTCAACGTGGCCGTGGCCCGGCTGATGGAGCTGGTCAGCGCGGCCCGCCGGGCCATCGACAGCGGCCCTGGGGCGGCCGACCCGGCGGTCCGCGAGGCGGCCGAGACGCTGGCCATCCTGCTGTCGCTGTTCGCGCCGTACACGGCCGAGGAGTGCTGGGAGACGCTGGGCCACGAGCCCTCGGTGGCGACGGCCGGCTGGCCCGAGGCCGACCCGGCCCTGCTGGTCGAGGACACGGTGACCTGCGTGGTCCAGGTGGACGGCAAGGTCAGGGACCGGCTGGAGATCCCGGCCGGGATCGGCGAGGACGAGCTGCGCGAGCTGGCCCTGGCCACCGACGGCGTCAGCCGCGCGCTGGCCGGCCGGGGCATCCGCACGGTCATCGTCCGGCCGCCCAAGCTGGTCAACATCGTCTCGGCCTGAGCCGGGACGCCCCGCTGGTAACCCCAGGGGTCCGTTACCAGCGAGACTCCAGCTCGGCCCAGACCGCTTTGCCCGGTTCCGCCTGGTACACGCCCCAGTTGCTGGCCAGCGAGTCCACGAGGACGAACCCGAAGCCGGACTCGTCCAGCGAGCCCGGCTCGCGGGGCTGGGGCGGGCGCGGGTCGGTGTCGCGGACCTCGATCCGCAGCGCCGTCCCGGCGCAGGTCAGGCTCAGGACCAGGGTCGGGCCGCCGGGCTGGCCGGCCTCGTGGCGGGGGTGGCAGACCGCGTTGCCGACCAGCTCCGAGACCAGCAGGACGGCGTCCTCGGTCAGGTCGCCCAGGCCCCAGTAGGCCAGCGTCCGGCGCACCGCGGCCCGCGCGAGCCCGGCCGACTCTTCTTGCACAGGCAGCATGATCTGGCGCATCAGGCAGGCGGAGTCGGCCTCCAGCGTGCACTGCATCGTGGTAGTCAACACCTTCCTGGTCGTCTCGTTCTTGCCGCCTCTGTCTAACCCTGAAGCCCGCGGGCATGCCTCCGCAACGGGAGAACTACCTGCTTAGGTACCTGTCCCCGCCCTCGGCCGGCGGTTGCGAGCTGGGACAACCGGGCAGATAGCTTCCAAGATCGGGGGTCATTTGGCCAGTGCCGCTCGGGGCAGGGCGGGGAACCTGCCCCTGGAACTGAGCAGCTTCGTCGGCCGCCGTCAACAGGTGGCTGAGGTGAAGCGATCCCTGGCTGCCTCCCGCCTGGTCACGCTGGTCGGCGTCGGCGGGGTGGGTAAGACCCGGCTGGCCCTGCGCTCCGCGGCCGAGATCCAGCGGGCGTTCGACGAGGGGGTGTGGCTGGTCGAGCTGGACCAGCTGCACGACCCGGCCCTGGTGGCGCACACCGTGGCTGTGGCCCTGGGCCTGCGCGAGCAGCCCGGGCAGCCCACCGTCACGTCGCTGACCGAGTACCTGGCCCCGCGCCGGCTGCTGCTGGTGCTGGACAACTGCGAGCACCTGGTCGAGTCCTGCGCCGAGCTGGCCGAGGCGGTGCTGCAGGCCGCGCCCGAGGTGCGCGTGCTGGCCACCAGCCGCGAGCCGCTGGGCGTGCGCGGCGAGGCGACCCAGCTCGTGCCCTCGCTCACCGTCCCGGATCCGCGCCAGCCGCGTTCCTGGTCCGAGCTGTCCGCCTATGAGGCCGTTGCCCTGTTCGCCGACCGGGCCGCCGCGGTGCTGTCCGGGTTTGAGGTGGACCGCGGCAACCAGGATGCCGTGGTCGAGATCTGCGATCGGCTCGACGGGCTGCCGCTGGCCATCGAGCTGGCCGCGGTCCGGCTGCGGGCGCTGTCCCCGCAGCAGCTCGCGCAGCGGCTGGGCGACCGCTACCGGCTGCTGGCCACCGAGCTGCGCGGGGCGCCGACCCGCCAGCAGACGCTCCGCTCCTGCATCGAGTGGAGCTACGACCTGTGCTCGGTCACCGAGCGGCGGCTGTGGGCCCGTGCCTCGGTGTTCGCGGGCGGCTTCGAGCTGGACGCGGCCGAGGAGATCTGCGCCGGCGACGGGCTGGCTCCCGAGGACCTGCTGGACGTGGTGACCGCCATGGTCGGGAAGTCCATCCTGATCCGCGACGAGCACCGCTCGGTGGTGCGGTACCGGCTGCTGGAGACGATGCGCGAGTTCGGCCAGGACAAGCTGCGCGCGGCCGGCGAGCTCACCGCCCTGCGCCAGCGGCATATGCGGTGGTATGAGCAGCTCGTGCGGCAGGCCGAGGCCGACTGGGTCAGCCCCCGGCAGGGGGCCTGGTTCGCCCGGCTCGACCGTGAGCACGCCAACGTGCAGGTCGCCCTGGACCACTGCCTGGCCGAGCCGGCCCAGGTGGAGCCCGCGCTGCGGATCCTGGTGGCGGTGTTCCACTTCTACTGGTGGGGCCGGTCCTGGGGCCGGGAGGGCCGGCACTGGCTCGGCCAGGCCCTCAGCCAGCCCGCCGAGCCGTCCGCCATCCGGGCCATGGCCCTGCTGGTGGAGAGCTCGCTGGCCCTGGCCGACGGGGACGCCGGCCCGGCCGGGCTCTGCACCGACGAGGGCTGTGCCCTGGCCGCCAGGCTCGGGGACGCCGAGGCCCGCGGCTTCTGCTTTTTTGACCGCGGGTCGGCCGCGCTGTACTCCGGCGACATCAAGGGCGCCATGGCGCTGTGCGAGGAGGGGCTGTCCGGCCTGGCGCCGGGGACCCACCTCGCGGTCCGGCTCAACCTGCTGCTCATCCTGGCCATCGCGACCGGGCTGGCGGGGGAGGAGCAGCGGGCCACGGCCTTGCACAAGGAGATGCTGGCCATCACCGAGCCGGTGGGGGAGTGCTTCCACCGGGCCTACGCGCTGTGGGCGCTCGGCCTGCTGGCCCTGCGCCAGGGCGACCTGGACCGGGCCGCTGACCTCCAGCACCAGAGCCTGCGGCTGCGCCGGGGCCTGCAGGAGCTCACCGGGAGCGGGTGGAGCCTGGAGTCGCTGGCCTGGGTCGAGGCCGCCGCCGGGCGCCCCGAGCGGGCCGCGACTCTGCTGGGGGCGGCCGACCGGCTGTGGGAGTCGCTGGGCCGGCCGCTCGCCGCCTACCAGCACCTGGTGCCTTACCATGAGGCCTGCGAGCAGGCCTCCCGGCAGGCGCTGGGCGACCAGGAGTTCGAGGCCGCCGGCCAGCGCGGCCGGGCGCTGCGCACCGACGACGCCATCGCCTACGCCCTGGATGAGAAGCCCCGCGCGGCCTCGCCCCGTGACCCGGCCGGCGCCGCCCTGACCCGCCGCGAGCGGGAGGTCGCCGACCTGGTGGCGGAAGGCATGACCAATAAACAAATCGCGGCCCGGCTGGTCATCGCCCAGCGGACGGCCGAGGGGCACGTGGAGCGGATCCTGGTCAAGCTGGGCTTCTCCTCCCGCGCGCAGCTCGCCTCCTGGGTCGCGGCCCAGGAGGCCGAGCCCGGCTAGCCTGGCCCGCGTGGTCAGCTACGAGTGGCGCGGCGAGTTCGCCAATGACGAGATCAATGCCCTGCACGCCGAGGCGTTCGGGCACCCGCCGGATGACGACGACTGGCTGACCCAGCTCAGCCGGCACAGCCTGGGCTGGGTGTCCGCACGGGAGTCCGGCCGCCTGGCCGGCTTCGTGAACGTGGCCTGGAACGGCGGCGAGCACGCGTTCATCCTGGACACCATGGTGTCCGCGGCCGCGCGGCACCGCGGCGTGGGCACCCGGCTGGTCGAGCTGGCCACCCAGCAGGCGCGGGCGGCCGGATGTACCTGGCTGCACGTCGACTTCGAGCCTCACCTGGGACCCTTTTACCTGACTAGCTGCGGGTTCCGCCCCACCGCGGCCGGGGTCCTGGCGCTGAGCGCCGAGCTGACGAGCTGAGGAGCGCCCGATGAGCAGCCTGGTTACCGACATCACCGTGCCCGGGCGTCCCGAGGTGCAGGAGATATCGGCCGGGATCTACGCCTACGTCCAGCCCGACGGCACCTGGTGGATCAACAACACCGGGTTCCTGACCGGCCCTCAGGGCGTGATCAGCATTGACACCTGCTCCACCCAGCGCCGCACCCAGGCCTACCGCGACGCCATCGCCGCCGTCACCCCGGCCCCCGTGCGCACGGTCATCAACACCCACCACCACGGCGACCACACCTTCGGCAACTGCCTGTTTCCCGGTGCCTCGATCGTCGCCCACGAGCGGGCCAGGGCCGAGGCCATTGCCTTCGGGCCGCCGCGCGAGCTGGGCTTCTGGGACGGCCCGGACTGGGGTGACCTCCAGCTCGACCCGCCGTTCGTGACCTTCACCGACGAGATCGCCGTGCACGCGGGCGACCTGCGGGCGCAGGTCCGCCACGTGGGCTCGGCCGCCCACACCACCAACGACTCGATCGTCTGGATCCCGGACCGGTCGGTGCTGTTCTGCGGTGACCTGATTTTCAACGGCGGCACGCCGTTCCTGCTCATGGGCTCGGTGGCCGGGGCCGTGGAGGTGCTCGAGGAGGTCATCAGGCCGCTGGGCGCGCGGACCATCGTGCCCGGGCACGGCCCGGTGTTCACCGGCACCGGCCCCGTCGAGGAGACGCTGGACTACCTCAGGTTCGTGCTCGACCTGGCCCGGGCGGCGCTGACCGCCGGGCTGACCCCGCTGGAGGCGGCCCGGCAGGCCGACCTGGGCCGGTTCGCGAGCTGGCCCGACGCCGAGCGGATCGTGGGCAACCTGCACCGCGCGCTGGCCGAGCTGACCGGCACGCCGCGAGGCGGGCCGGTCGATATCGTCGCGGCGCTGGCCGACATGGTGGCCTACAACGGCGGCGCCCCGCTGAGCTGCCTGGCCTGACCAGCGGACTTTTGTTATCTCCATCATTTCTCCACGCGGTACCCACGTGAGTCGCTCCTGCCTGGCCTTGCCTGTGGGAAAGCATCCGGGCCATCACGGGGGAGACGGCCATGACGCAGACTGCCAGCCAGGAAATCGACGGGCTCAGGACGGTAACCGACGGAGCGGTGATCGCGTCCGGCGAGCCGGGCTTTGATCAGGCCCGCCGGGTCTGGAACGCCGAGATCGACAAACGGCCGGCGGTGATCGCTCGCTGCACCACGGCCCGCGACGTCGCGGCGGCCGTCGGCTTCGCCCGCGACCACGGGCTTGAGGTCGCGGTGCGCGGCGGCGCCCACAACACGGCCGGGACCGCCACCTGCGACGGCGGGGTGATGGTCGACCTGAGCCTGATGTCCGAGGTGTCCGTGGACCCGGTGGCCCGGCGGGCCCGGGCAGGCGGGGGCGCGCTGCTGGCCGACCTGGACGCGGCCACCCTGGCCCACGGCCTGGCCGTGCCGGCCGGCCTGATCAGCCACACCGGCATCGGCGGGCTGACGCTGGGCGGCGGGATGGGCTGGCTGACCCGCAAGTTCGGCCTCACCATCGACAACCTGGCCGGCGCCGAGGTGGTCACCGCCGACGGCCAGGTGCGCCGGGCCTCGGCCACCGAGGACCGCGACCTGTTCTGGGCCATCCGGGGCGGCGGGGGCAACTTCGGCGTGGTCACCAGCTTCGACTTCCGGCTGCGCCCGGTCGACCCGACGGTGTCGTTCGGGATGTTCTTCTGGGGCCTCGACCAGGGCCCGGAGGTGCTGCGGCTGGCCCGTGAGCTGACTCCCGCGCTGCCGCAGGACCTGGCCATCGTCACGGCGGCGGTGAACGCGCCGCCGGTCCCGTTCGTGCCGCCCGAGTACCAGCTCACGCCGGGCTACGCCATGCTGCTGGTCGGCTTCGGTGCCGCGGGCCGGTCCGCCGAGCCCGAGCACACCGCGGCGGTCGGGCAGATCCGCCGCCAGCTAGCGCCGCTGTTCGACCTGGTCACGCCGATGCCGTACGTGGCGCTGCAGCAGATGCTGGACGAGGCCAACGCCTGGGGGCTTTACGCCTATGAGAAGAGCGCGTACCTGGAGGACCTGACCGACGACGTGATCGACGTGGTCACCGGGCACGTGCGGCGCAAGGCCACGCCCCAGTCGGCGGTCATGTTCTACCGGCTCGACGGTGCCTACAGCGAGGTAGCGGACGGCGAGACGGCGTTCAGCGGCGGGCGCTCGCCGCGGTACGCCGCCTTCATGCTCGGCGTCACCCCGGAGGCCGAGGAACTGCCCGCCGCGCGGGGCTGGGTCCGCGAGCTGTGGTCAGCACTGGGCCCGCACGCCATCAGCGGCGGCGACGGCTACGTCAACGGCACCGCCGAGTACGCCGACGAGCGCGTCCGGGGCAGTTACGGTACGTCCAAGTACGAGCGCCTGGCCCGGATCAAGGCCCAGTACGACCCGGCCAACCTGTTCCACCTCAACGCCAACATCCGGCCCGCCTGACGATTTATCCCGTAAAGTCATCCGCACTGTCTTTCGAAGGCACCGGCGGGTGACGGGAGTGAGGCCATGGCCGGCGTCGACGCGCCCGGGCCGGTCATCGGCGCGGGCCGGACCGCCGACGTCTACGCGCTGGGCCCGGACCGGGTGCTGCGCCGTTACCGGGAGGGGTACAGCGCCGAGCGCGAGGCCGAGCTGATGGTCTACCTGGCCGGGTCGGGCTTCCCGGTGCCCAGGGTCTACGACGCAAGCGGCCCGGACCTGGTGATGGAGCGGCTCCAGGGCCGCGACATGCTGGCCGACCTGGCCGTCCGGCCCTGGCTGGTCCGCCAGCACGCCAGGACCCTGGCCGGCCTGCACGACCGGCTGCACGAGATTGCCGCGCCCTCGTCCCTGTCTGAGCGGCACGGCGCGGGCGACCGGGTGCTGCACCTGGACTTCCACCCCGGCAACGTCATGCTCACGCCGTCGGGCCCGGTGGTCATCGACTGGCATAACGGCGCCTCGGGCGCGCCGGCGGTGGACGTGGCCATGGTCTGCGTCATCATCGGGGCGTCGGATGTGGACGTCCTGCCGCGGCGGGTGCGACCCGCGGTCGCGGTGCTGCGGGGGATGCTGTTGCGCCAGTTCCTGGCCGCGGTACACGCCGACCCGGCGCCCGTGCTGGCCAGGGTGGCCAGGGCCCGGATGAACGACCCGCATGTCCGCCCGAACGAGATCCGGCGCCTGAAGGACATAGCCGCCCGCGCCGAGCGTGAGACCGCCGGAACCTGACCCGCCCCGGCGCCCCCGAGCCTCCCCGGTGGACTACCGGGTGCGTGTTCCCCTGCGAGGGCGGCATGAGCGTGGGTCGTTCGGCCTGACCCGCGCCGACCGCCTCCGGAGCCAGGCCCTGCCGGAGGTCAGGCCCGGCCCTGGAGGCGCACCGTCGTCAGACCTTGCGCAGCACCGCGACGACCCGTCCCAGTATCTCGGCCTCGTCGCCCAGGATCGGCGTGTACGCGGGGTTGTGCGGCATTAGCCACACGTGGTCGGTCGCGCGCTTGAACGTCTTGACCGTGGCCTCGTTGTCGATCATCGCCGCGACGATGTCGCCGTTCTCGGCGACCGGCTGCTGGCGGACCACGACCCAGTCGCCGTCGGCGATGGCCGCGTTGATCATCGAGTCACCGACGACGTTGAGCAGGAAGAGCGTGCCCTCGCCGACTAGCTGCCGGGGCAGCGGGAAGATCTCTTCGATCCGCTCCTCGGCCAGGATCGGGCCACCGGCGGCGATCCGCCCGACCAGCGGCACGTACGCCGCCTCCTGGGAGATGATGTCCATCGGCGGCTCTTCGACCTCGGCCTCCGGCCGGACCGCGGGATGGCCGGGCAGCCGGACCTCCACGGTGCGCGGCCGGCCCGCGTCGCGGCGCAGGTAGCCCTTGTTCTGCAGCGTCGAAAGCTGGTACGAGACGCTGGACGTGCTGGTCAGGCCGACCGCCTCGCCGATCTCGCGCATCGAGGGCGGGTACCCCCGGCGCTGGACCGAGTCCCGGATGACCTGAAGCACCTTGCGCTGGCGCCAGGTCAGCACGTGGTCCGGGTCGGGCTTATCCGGAATGTCAGCAACAATTGGCGGCACTGTGCCCTTGGGCTTACGCCCTGGCCTGCCACGGGGCTTAACGGCGGGAGCCCTGTCATTCTCACTGGCCCTCAGGCCGTCATCGACGGCCGAGGCTACCTGCGTCCCTCCGTCATCCGTTGCGTCGCTCATCATCGGGCCTCCGGGCTCGGTGTTGTCGTCGATGCCGACGCTAGCGGTTACGGTCGCTGATCTCAAACATCTGTTCGACCGACCTCAAAGTGTCGGAACCTTGCGATAGAAACTCTACCGTATCTTCGTTCGATCGAACGAGAATGCGATAGAACAGAGATACGATCGAACAGCATTTCGGTAAGACAGTCATTCCGGGGAGAAGGCCGTTCGCAAGGGAGGCCAGTGATGACAGCTCTCAGCATCGCCGAGGCGGAGCGGCGGGCCGCGGCAGACCCGCAGGTCAGCGCGGCGCGCCGCCAGAGGATTCGAACTGCCGGGGGCCTGGCCAGCGTGACCGAGCTGCCCGCGGCGGCGCGGCAGCGGGGTGCCGCCGGCCCGGAAAACTTCCGCGGCGCCGGCGTGTCGCGCCCGGCCGGCGTGTCGCGTCGTGCTGCCGCTCCGGGGCCGGCCCGGGTCCCAGCCGGCGTGTCGCGGGACGGCCGCCCGGATCGAGCCGGCATGAGACGCGTCGTTCATCCCGCTCCGGTCGGCGTGTCGCGCCTCCCTGTTATCTCCCCTTCCGAGAGCGCCAGGGGGAAAGGACCGGTCCGGCTGACCACGCGGGGGCGAGCGGTGGTGGTCAGCCTGGCGGCCGCGGCGGCCGTGGCCGTATGCACGTTGCTGGCCACGGGCGGGGCGGCGGCGGCCATCCACGGATCGCCGGGGGCCGGTTACCAGGGCATGCACCAGGTCGTGGTCGAGCCGGGCCAGACGCTGTGGTCCATCGCCAGCGCCGCCGAGCCGACGGCTGACCCGCAGGCCGTGATCCAGCAGATCGTGACCGCCAACTCGCTGCCCGGCACCGTCATCCACGCAGGTCAAGTGC
>Ga0102924_1004895_pt1 | contig 13207 bp, 14 predicted proteins | sample PaiPotPPM11metaG_FD_80116 | JGI IMG/M metagenome (GOLD analysis project Ga0102924, IMG submission 80116) | Iron sulfur acid spring bacterial and archeal communities from Banff, Canada, to study Microbial Dark Matter (Phase II) - Paint Pots PPM... ... | reverse complement strand
GCCCCGGTGTCGGTGTTGAGGCCGAGGTCGAGGGACTCGAGGTAGCTCAGCACGGTGGCGTTGAAGGCGACGCCGGCCGTCGGACCGAGCGGGTGGTTGGCCAACACCTTGGCTCCGGCGATCCACAGGTCGAACGGCGCGCCCCGGACGTTGGAGCACGCGAAGTCGACCGTGGCGGTCTGCTGGCGGGCGAAACGGGCCAGAACGGGAGCGGGCAGGCGTTGAGCGATGCCGGCGAGGGTGCCGCCGACTCCCAGCGATCGATCCCGTTTTGCCGCCTGCAAGGTGGCCGACACCTCGGCGAACCGGTCGTCGATGGCCATCTGGCCAGTCGGGACGAGCAGCCGGGCAGGGATCCACGCGTTGCCCGCCGCCTCACGGTCGTGGCGCACGCTGATCGGCATGGTGATCCGCAGGTAGTCGACATCCTCGCCGAGGGCCCGGTGGTAGTCGCCGGCCGCCTGGGCCATCACCGTGACGAACGCGTCGTTGACGGTCCCACCGAGAGCCTTGGCCGCGGCGCGGGTCCGGGTCAAGTCCAGCGCGAGGGTGTCGAAGCGGTGAACCAACGACCGCTCGCCGGCCCACAACGGAGAGCGGGCCGGGTCGCTGAGCCCCAGCTGGCGACCAACCGAGCGGACCGTGGACAGGCTTGACGCTGCGGTCCCGACCGGGTTGCGGGCAACGGACAAAACGGTGCCCAGCGCCCCGGCCGCAGCGTCGAACCAGGCGCCGGGGCCCGACCCATCATGCTCCACGGGGGCGGGGGCCCGGCGCGGGGCCGGCGGATCACCGTCGGGGGTCAGGTCCAGGAACGACACCGAGAGCCGGACCGCACCGACCCCATCGGACAGGACGTGGTGCATCTTGGCCAACAGCGCCGCCCCACCTCCCTCCAGACCCTCCACGATCGTGAACTGCCAGAGCGGGCGCCCCCGGTCGAATGGATCGGCGTAGATCACGGCGGCGAGGTCGAGCAGCTGGCGCCTGGACCCGGGGGGCGGGAGGGCCAGGTGGCGGACGTGGTAATCGAGGTCGAAGGCCGGGTCGACCTCCCACCGGGGCGGGCCCAGATCGAAAGGGGTCGGCACCACGTGCTCGCGCAGCGCGTTCACCGACCCGATCGCCTCCGCCATCTTGCGGCGAAAGCGCTCGGGGTCAGGCGGGCGGTCCAGGAACGTGATGCCCATGAACGAGGAGCGGAGTGACGGCTCATTGTCGAGCGACCACATGAGGGCTTCTGTGCCGGTCAGCTGGCGGCCGGCCGGCGGCTGGGGGCGCGCGACCACCCTCGTTTTCTAGCCGCTCGTCACGCCCCGGCGGTCACCGCGAGATGCTGGTGTGTTTGTACTCGTTCAGGGCGGGCCAGCCGGTCATCGTGTCGAGGACCCGCTCGATCGTGCGGCGGGCAACATCGGCGTCGCCCTGCGGGCGGTCCATGAGGCGAACGAACACAGCTGAGTCGCCGACGACGAAGGTCGGGACCCCGAACACCTTGTGGCGCTCGACCATGTCGGTGTGGGCCTTGCGGAACTCGGCGCGGGGCCATCCGGCGGAGACTTCGGCCTCGACCGCGGCCGTGTCAACGCCGTTGGCCTCGAGGACGCCGTGCACGACATCGGGAAGCCTCACGTCGAGGCCCGCGTCATGGCGGGCGTCGAACAGCCCGCGGTGCACGGCCAGGAACTGCGCCGGGAACTTGTCGCGCGCGACGATCCCGACTTCCATCGCGTAGAGGGTGTCAGCTTTGGCCGGATCGTCCCACGCGTCGACCTCACCCTCGGTCACGTGGGCTTGGGTCAGGGAGAACGGCAACCACTCCACTTCCCAGTCCGCTCCCCCCTCCAACGCGGTGATGACGTGGTCGGCGACGATGCGCGCGAACGGACAGCGGTACTCCCAGGTAAGGCCGAATGCGGTGCTCATGTCCGATTACAACGCGGTCCGCACCATCGTCATTCCGCCGGTGCCACCGGCGGCGGATGGAGGGGGACGATCCGCTTTCCGATCTGGCCAAGTGCCAGTCCGACCAGGATTCCGCCGGCGACGTCTGATCCGTGGTGGATCTTGACGTGCACTCGGCTCAGAGCGACCACGGTGGCCGCGGAGAAGTAGAGCGGAGCCAGATGCGGGTCCCCCTCCGACAGCAGGGTCGCGGCGCAGAACGCGGAGGTGGCATGGCCGCTCGGGAAGCTCGACGTGAGCGGGACGCGCAGCGGGTAGGGCCTCGGTACGACGACCACGGGGCGACTGCGGCGGAACAGCGACTTCACCCCCGCGTTCACGATCACCGACTCGACGCCCACGCCGATCCCGACCCTGACCGCGGCTCGCCAATGGTGGTCGCCTGAGCGCAGGCCGCGCAGGGCACCGAGCATCACCCAGATCAACCCGTGGTCCCCGACCGCGGACGCGCCGTAGAAGATCCGGTCCGCGATGGGCCGCCCGCGGGCGTGGTTCTCGAACAGCGCGTCGACGGCCCGGTCGAAGCGCTGGATGCGCCGGGCGGCGTTGCCCCGGATGACGATCCGCCGTGCCGGCATCTAATCGAACGCCCGCCGGATGGATGTGGCGATGCGCGCCGGTGCCTCGAGCGGACCAAAGTGCCCGAGCCCGTCGAGCACCTCCAAGGTGCCCTTCGGCAGCCGGTCGGCGACCGCCTCCATGTTTGCGGACGGGAAGTGGGTGCTGTCGGCACCGCACGCCACCCACACCGGGACCTCCACCGCGCCGAGCCCATCCCAGGCCCGATGGGCGCGGGCCTGCTCGTAGGTGGCCGCCTCGTCCTCCGGGTGGCACGCCAGGCTCACCCCATCCCCCTCGTCGGGCACGAACCCGTGGTCTACGTAGGCTCTCAGGGCTTCTGGGTCGAGGGAGGCGAACGGGGCCTTGGACGCGAAGTTGTCGTAGGCGGCCGCCAGTGACTCGAAGCGCGACCGTCGCTTGCGGGCCCCGGCGGCGAGGGGGTTCGGGCCGCCGTCTGTGGGATCACCCTGGGGCACGACCGGCTCGTAGGTCCACACCCCCGACCAGGTCCCAGGATGGGCTTGTTCAGCCAGCAGGAGCAGCGCGCCGCCGGCGGAATGGCCGGCGACCAGCGGCCGTTCGAGTCCGAAGGCGGCGGCAACGGCGCGGGCGTCTTCTCCGAACGAGTGCCAGTCGAAGCTGCCGTTGGCGGGGGTGGGCGTCGCCCCGTGGCCCCGCTCGTCGAACGCGTAGCAGTGGAATGCCTCGCTCAGACGGCGCACGACGGGGAGCCACGTGTGGGCATGGAACCCGGTGGCGTGGGCAAAGAGGACGGGTCGTCCGAGACCACCGAAGTCGTAGGCGGCCAGCCGCGTCCCGTCCTCGCTCTCCACCCACGTCGTGTCCATCGGGGGGCCGACGATAGTGGGGCGGGCTACGTTCCCCAGATCGACCGAGACGACATGCTTCCGGAGGAGCGCCAGGTGCTGGACGCCAACCAGGCCTTCTACGACGCGTTCGAGGCTCGCGACCTCGACGCCATGAGCGACATCTGGGAGCACTCGCCGCGTGCCGTCTGTATCCACCCCGGCTGGGCGAGCTTGCGGGGGTGGGGGTCGATCGTGTCATCGTTCGCCGCTCTGTTCCGCAGCAGCCAGAGTCTGCAGTTCCTGCTCACCGAGGCCCTGGTGTCGGTCAACGGCGACAGCGCGTGGGTCACCGTCGACGAGAACCTCCTCGGGGATCAGGGCGGCACGACCGTGGCTGCGGTGAACCTGTTCGTCCGTCACAGCGGAGGGTGGAGAATGGTCCTGCATCAAGGCTCCGCCGTCCACGCCTCGAGGCCCTGATGCGCCTTCCCGTGCTCCCGCCGGTCGCGCCCATGCTGGCCAAGGCCGCGGCGGCCCTCCCCGATGCGGGCGACGTGCTCTACGAGCCGAAATGGGATGGGTTCCGGTGCATCGTGTTCCGTGACGGCGACGAGGTCGAGCTGGGCAGCCGCAAGGAGCGCCCGCTGACGCGGTACTTCCCCGAGGTTTGCGCCGCAGCTCGGGCCGGGCTGCCGCCCCGCTGTGTCATCGACGGCGAGATCGTGATCGCCGGCGCAGGTGGCCTCGATTTCGACGCGCTGCTCAACCGCATCCATCCGGCCGATTCCCGGGTCCGGATGCTGGCCCGCGAAACGCCGGCCAGCTTCGTCGCGTTCGACCTCCTCGCGCTGGGGGATCGGGACCTCCGGGGTGAGCCGTTCTCGCTGCGGCGGCAGCTGCTCGAGGCCGAGCTGGCTTCGGTCGAGCCTCCCTTGCACCTCACGCCGACGACGAGGGATCGGGGGGAGGCGCAGGACTGGTTCACCCGGTTCGAGGGGGCCGGGCTGGACGGGGTGGTGGCCAAGCCGCTCGGGTTGCCCTACCGCGAGGGGGAGCGGGTGATGATCAAGGTCAAGCACGAGCGGACCGCCGACGTTGTGGTGGCCGGGTTCCGCTGGCACAAGAGCGGCGACGTGGTGGGCTCCCTGCTGCTCGGACTGTGGGCCGGTGGGCGGCTGCAGCACATCGGGGTGTCCTCGGCGTTCACGGCCAAGCGGCGGCTCGCGCTGGTGGAGGAGCTTGCACCGTTCCGCGAGTCCGCCATCGATGGTCACCCGTGGGCGGCGTGGGCCGAGGCCGAGGCCCACGCGAAACAGCGGCTCCCCGGGGCCACGAGCCGGTGGAACGCCAACAAGGACCTGTCCTTTGTCCTGCTGCGCCCCGAGCTGGTCGCCGAGGTGGCGTTCAACCAGTTGCAGGGGGACCGGCTGCGCCATCCGGCGCAGTTCATCCGCTGGCGCCCGGACCGCGACGCCAACACATGCACCTATGACCAGCTGGAGCCAGCCGTGCCCCAGGAGTTGTCCGAGGTGTTCGCGGCCGGGCGCTAGGGCGCCTTCTTCGCCCGGCTGGGAGCAACCCGGCGCCCCTCGCCCGGCATCTTCGGGAAGTTGGGAGGCCACGGCGCGTCGCCCAGACCCTCGCGCTCGTCGCGCTCGGCCAGCTCGAGGAGTGGCTCGAGCGAGCAGGCCGCCTCGTCGATGCCCGCCCCGGGGTCGCCGATCGCGCCGTATCGAGCGGGGACGGTGGACAGGGTGAGCTCGGCCGGTTCGACGTCGCCGACCTCGTCCCAGCGCAGTGGGCACGAGACGCGGCCTTCGGCGTTGTTGCGCACCGAGTACGCCGACGCCACGGTGCGATCGCGGGCGTTCTGGTTGTAGTCGACGAAGACCCGCTCCCCCCGCTCCTCCTTCCACCACTTCGACGTCACCGCGGTGGGCATCCGCCGCTCGACCTCGCGGGCGAGGGCGAGCGCCGCCCGCCGCACTTCCAAAAACCCCCACTCGGATCGGATGCGCACGTTGATGTGGATGCCTCGCGAGCCGCTGGTCTTGGGCCAGCCGACCATTCCCATCTCCACGAGCAGTGCGTGGACCTCCAGCGCCACGTCGCGCACGACGGCGAACGGGACGCCGGGCTGGGGATCGAGGTCAACGCGGAGCTCGTCCGGATGGTCGAGGTCCGACGCTCGGACCGGCCACGGGTTGAGGTCGAGGCACCCGAGATTGACGGCCCACAGCAGGTGGGCCACGTCGGTCGGGCACAGCTCCTCCGCAGTCCGTCCGCTCGGGAACGAGACCGTCACTGTCGACAGCCACGGCGGACGGTTGGCTGGCACCCGCTTCTGGAAGAAGAAGTCGCCCATCGCACCATCGGGGAACCGCTTCAAGACGGTGGGGCGGTCGCGCACGCCGAGCAGGGCGCCCTCGCCGACCGCGGCGTAATAACGGGCCAGGTCGAGCTTGGTCTCGCCCCGGGCCGGGAAGAACACCTTGTCGGGGTTGGAGATCGCGACGGTGTGGCCGGCGACCTCCACCTCAACCGACGGCGACGCCGACGCCATGCTTGCACCTTCCTGTCGAATTGCTAACGTGACTGTTCAACACGGCAAATCGGCGGGCTCTCGCCCGCTGGGGGGCCGACGGGGGCGCCGGCTTCGGGGGGAGCCGGCGCCCCGTCGCGTACCGCCTTGATCACCTGCGTCTCACCGGGTTCTCACCAGCTGTCGAAGTGGACGATGTGCTCGAGCGGGACCCGGGGCGCGGGCTTGAAGTCGGTGCCGATGGTGTAGGCCACCGGGTACAACCCGGCCTGGGTGAACCGGTCATACGGGATGCCGAGCAACTCGGCTGCCTCTTGCTCGAACGGAAGGTGCAGCGTCGTCCACGCCGAGCCGAGACCGCGAGCGCGCGCCGCCAGCATGAAGCTCCAGACCGCGGGAAGCAGGCTGCCCCAGTAGCCGGCGTGCGCGGCGGTCGGAGCGTCCGGCGGGACCCGTCCGGCCGCGCACGGGATCATCAAGACGGGTACCTCGTGGATGTGTTCTCGCAGGTAGATCGCCGACTCCCTGACCCGTTCGGCCCGATGAGTTCGGGAGTCGTCCGGTCCGTAGTCGGGCCGAGCCATGTTGATGTAGACGTCAAAGGACCGGGCATAGAGGTCCTCGAGCGCCTGCTTCTTGGCCGGATCCTCCACGAACAGCCACTGCCACGTCTGGCTGTTCGAGCCGCTCGGCGCCTGGACCGCGATCTCGAGGCACTCGAGCAGCAGCGCCCGGGGCACCGGCCGGCTCAGGTCGAGCCGCTTGCGGACGGCGCGGGTGGTGGTGAGGAGTTCATCGGGGGCGAGGTCGAGTGTGGGCATGGGCGATGTTGACATGCTCAGGATCCGACGGTCACCCCGACGTCGAGGGGTGGGTCCGCGAACGAGGCGACACCCTGTTGGAGCAGTCCGAATCGGATCCTGTACGCGCCGGCAACGAGCGGGCGGCCGGCCGAGTCGACAGCCCTCAGGTGAAGGCGGACTTTGACCCGCTGGCCGGGCAGCAGCGTGGAGGGAAGATCGACCGGCGGCGGGCAGGACTGGGCGACCGGTGCCCCGAACCCCGACGGGCACGCGACCGGGTCCCCGGGATGGGTGAACGGCTCGTCCTGGGTGAACCAGCGGGCGGCGAGTTGCACCGCGAACTGGGCGCTGCCCGAGTGCAGACTGGCCGCGTCGGGCCATGGGGCCCCGCCGGGGCGGTGGGCAACGGTCACTGTCACCTCGGCGGTGCCCCCGGCGTCGACATGGAGGTCCCCGTGGTCGATCGCGAGCGCGGCCCCGGTCAGCGCCTCGGGCGGGAGCGGGCTGCCGGTCGTCGGGGTCGGGCTCGCAGGCGCCAGCCAGCCGCCGTCGGCCAAGGTCTGGAATGTGGCGTCCCCGCCGCGGGGGACGGCCCACAGGCTCTGGGGTTGGTAGTCCTCGGTGGAGATCAGACGGGCGGCGGGGTAGCGGGAGGCGAAGTCGGGCCGTCGGCTCAGCACGAGCGTCCCGCACGGCGCCGCGCCCTTGAGCCCGTCGAACCACATGAACCTCTGCCCGGGCAGCAGGAAGCGGTCGTTGTAATAGTTGAAGTCGACGGTCTGGTCGGCGTCATAGCCGATGCAGGCGGTGTTCACGGTGGTCTCGTGCTGGATGGCCACGATGGCGGCGGCGATGTCGTCTTGGGCCGCCCGGGCCCGAGTGCCTGGGACGATGTAGCCGGTCTCGCTGTCGATCACCGAGGCCACGAACACCAACGCGATCAGGCCGACGGCAGTTACCGGTGAGCGCCGCGACACAACTGCGAGGACCACGACCGTCCCGATCCCGATCGCGGCCAGGACGGGCGGGTCGAGCCGGAAGTGCATGCGGGTGAGGACCGGCGCCAGCGCCAGCACGTTGACCGGGTTGAGGGTGCCGCGCAGCGCGGCGGCCGAATGGCCGTACTCCACGAACAGGCCGGTCCCGGCGATGCTCAGCACCCCGAGCGTCAGCCAGCGGCGGGCGGCGTGGGCGCGCGTGCTCCTCGCGCTCACGTGACGGACCCGGTCGAGCACGCCGGGTCCGACCAGGTCGGCCAGGGCCATCACGAGCAGCGGGACGATGACGCCCTCGTTGTAGCGGCCGTAGATGAGCTTGTCCGCCCTGTCCCCCAGGTTCATGAAGAGCGAGGACAGGGCCCAAACCCCGACGAAGGACAGGGTCACGAACGCCTGGGTGAGCAGCCAGGGCTGGCGGTCGCCGCGCACCACCCGCCACATCGACCGGCCGCCGAGCACCAACGCGACTGGGACCAGCCCAAAGGTGGCGATCGACAGGTAGAACAGCTGGCCGGCCAGTTCCGCGACCAGTGACAGCGCACCGTGGGCGGAGAGGCTCTTGGAGATGACCCCGTCGGGCCGGTACGCAGTGAAGCCGTTCGAGAGGGGCCCCTTGACGTACGTCACCAGCCAGCGGGTCGCGGCCAGGCTCGCGCCGAGTCCGGCGACGAGGCCGGCCAACGGTGCGATGCTCGATCGCCGTAGCCCGAGGATGAACAGTCCCATCAAGGCGGAGGCGACCATCACCGCGAACCCCCGGGGATGGACGAGCGCCAGCGCCCCACTGGCCACTCCCAGGGTGGTCCATCGGATCACCGAGCGGGTAGGGAGCGCAGCCGCCGCGGCCAGCACAACCGCGCCGAACACCGCAACGAACGTGGTCTCGGCCAGGGCGAAGTTCCCGTACAACAGAAACGGGGGGTACACCGAGACGAGGGCCACGATCACGAGGCGGCGCCATCCGGCGAGGCTGGGGGCTACTCGCGGAGTCAGGCGCCAGGTCAACCACGCGCCCAGCGCGCCGAGCACCGCCTCGACTTCGAGGGTCTGGCGATAGATGAGGCTGGGGGTCCGGCCCAGCCACCACAGGGGCACGAGCAGGAGGCTGAAGCCGGGGTAGTACTCGGTCTCCGAACGCAGCCCGTCGCGGGCGATGAAGCGGGCGTTCTCCAGATACCCGAGTTCGTCAGGGTGGATGATCGGCACCCGCATCGGGGCCGACAGGACCAGGTGGACACCGACGACCAGGGTCAGGGCACAGATGCCGGCAAGCACGGGCCACACCGATGCCCTTCGGTGCTCGCCCGGTGCCGCGGCCGCGTCGGACGGGTCGGGGACGCCGGGACGCTGAGGACGGTCGAGGGTCAAGGTCACGGCGGGAGGCCCGAGCGCGCGAGTGGCAGTGTGCCGGACCGCGCTCGTCATCCTACCGGCGCGGTTCCGCCCGGCGGCGGAGGGGTCCGGGGCGGTCAGCTCAGCTGCTTGAGCAGCAGTGCCAACTCGTCACCCGGCCCGCTGGGGACGATGTAGCCCTCCTCCGAGCGGATCTGGTCGAAGTGGTCGCGCACCTCTTCCACGCTCAGCTTGGGGCTGTAGTAGCCCTGGGTGAGCCCGATGAACATGCGGGCGATCCGGCCGCCGGCCGCGGAGTAGATCTCCCCGGTGACCGGGCAGTCCTCGTGGGCCAGCCAGGCCACGATGGGCGACACGAGCTTGGGGTCGAGCTTGTCGCCGACCGCACCGAGGAGGTCCTCGGTCATCCGGGTCTTGGCCACTGGGGCGATGGCGTTGGCCTTGATGTTGTACTTGGCCCCCTCGGCGGCCAGCACACGGGTGAAGCCGACGAGGCCCATCTTGGCCGCGCCGTAGTTCGCCTGGCCGAAGTTGCCGAGGATCCCGGAGTTGGAGCTGGTGTTGACGACCCGCCCGTAGCTCTGCTCGCGCATCTTGATCCACGCCGGGCGGGTCACGTAGAACGCACCCTTGAGGTGAACGTCGAGGACCGGGTTCAGCAGATCCGGTGTCATGTTGTGGAAGGTCTTGTCCCGCAGGATGCCGGCGTTGTTGATGAGGATGTCGACCCGCCCGAAGTTGTCGACGGCGGTCTTGACGATCGCCTCGCCACCCTCGGGGGTGCTCACCGAGTTGCCGTCGGCGACGGCGACCCCACCGAGGCCGTTGATCTCCTCGGCCACCTTCTGCGCCGGCCCGGCGTCGCCACCCTCACCGGACACCGACCCGCCGAGGTCGTTGATGACGACCTGAGCTCCCCGGGAGGCGACCAGCAGGGCGTGCTCGCGACCGAGCCCGCCACCTGCGCCGGTGATGATCGCAACCTTGCCGTCGTAACCGAGATCTGCCATGGGAGCGAACCTAGTCGGGGTCCCCCGGACGCCTCCAAAGGGGCGTCAGCGCAGGTCGGGAGGGGGCTCGCCCCCCGCGAGAGCCTTCTCGCGGAGCTGTTGGAGCGTGCGGGCGAGCAGGCGCGACACGTGCATCTGGGAGATCCCGACCCGGTCGGCGATCTGGCTCTGGGTGAGGCCGTCGAAGAACCGCAGGACCAGGATCGTCCGCTCCCGCTCGGGCAGGTCCCGCAGCAGGCTGGCGAGCTGGTTGCGCTCATCGACGTTGGTGAGGTTCAGGTCGAGCTCGCCCATCTTCGACGACAGGGGCATCGCGCCATCGCCCTCGTCGCCCGCGACGGGAGCATCGAGGGACGAGGACCGGTAGGCCCGCCCGGCTTCCATGGCCTCCAGGACGTCCTCGGTGCTGGCCTCAAGCCGCTCCGCGATCTCCGGGATGGTGGGCGAGCGGCCGAGCTCGTGGGTGAGCTCGGCCACAACGGTGCCGAGGCGCAGGTGCAGCTCCTGGAGCCGGCGGGGTACGCGCACGGCCCAGCTCTTGTCCCGGAAGTGGCGCTTCAACTCACCGACGATCGTCGGCACTGCGAACGTGCTGAACTCCAGGCCCCGGTCGGGATCGAAGCGCTCCACCGCCTTGATGAGGGCGAGCGAGGCGACCTGGACGAGGTCGTCGAGCGGCTCTCCCCGGCGGTCGAACCGCCGGGCGAGGTACTCGGCCAGGCCCAGGTGGGTCTCGACCAGGCGGTCCCGCACGGTGGTGTCGCCGGTGGAGCGGTAATCGAGGAACAGCTGCTGGATCTCCTCGCGCTCGGGCGCGGGCCGCATCTCGGAAGTGCTCACGCCCGCCGCCTCAGACCCGCTGCCGGCCATGGAGCATGCGGAACGTGACGGTGCCCTCGCTCCCGTCGAGCTCGTAGTCATCGACGATCGCGGCGAGGATCTGCTCAGAGAGCTCGGCGAACTCTGCCGGCCCACGGTCGCCCGAGCTCCGCCCCGTCACGTGCAGGCCCCCGGCGTCGATGGCGAACGTCAGGGTCATCGACCCGGGCCGGCCCACGGGGCCCACGATCAGATAGCACAGCTCGTCCACCGCGATGCGGAGGTCCTCGACCTGGTCGAACGTGAACCCGAGGCGGCTGGCCAACCCGGCCGCAGTCAGGCGGGCGAGGCGGACGTACTCCGGCCGCGCCGGCACGGCCAGACGAACCTCCTCAGTAGCCACGGGGGGCGACGCTAACCGATGGGAGCCGGTCGTTTGCAGTCCCGAGGCCGCGGGTAGCGCGTGGCCATGGCCCCCGATCACACGCGACCGAGCAGCGAGACCAAAGCCGAAGAGGCCAAGGAGGCCCGCAAGGACCACGGGGTGGATCCCTCGGCGGAGGACGAGTCCCTGGCCCCCACCTCAGTGAGCGGCGACGTCGCCGCCCACGAAAAGGAGATGGCCGAGCGGGGAGCCAACCAGAAGGGCGAAGGCCGGATCTGACCCGGGCGGGTCAGTCGATGATCTCGACGATCCGGGTCAAGCCGGTGATCTCGAGCACCTTGCGCGTCGAGCGCGACGGGGACCGCAGCACCAGGTCGCCACCCGACTCCCGAAGGCGCTTGAGGGCCCCGACGACGACCCCGAGGCCGGTCGAGTCGATGAACGTCATGGCGGAGAGGTCGAGCACGACCCGGGTCGCCCCGTCACCGACCACCGCGTAGAGGCGCTCGCGCAGTTGGGGGGCGGTATAGACGTCGACCTCACCGCGGACCGAGACGGTGGCTATGCCGTCGGCAACGTCGGCCGACACGTCGAAGTCGGGGGCGGGGGTCGGGCTCTGTCCGGTTTCGCTCACGGGTCGACCCTACCCGGTCGGGATCGGAAGCATGGCCCCAGAGCCGACCTCCCTATGCTCGGCGGCCGTGGACTTTGAGCTTCCCGGCCCCGACGATCCCCGCCGCAGCGAACTGCGCGCCTGGCTGCGCGATCACCCCTCCCCGAGCGGCAAGGAGCTGGCCGACGCGGGCCTGATGGCGCCGCATTGGCCCGAACCCTACGGGCGCGGCGCCGACCCGATGACCCAGCTGATCATCGACGACGAGTTGCGAGCGGCCCGGGTCAACCGGCCCTACAACCCGATTGGCATCGGCTGGGCCGGCCCCACCCTGCTCCAGGCCGGGACGGTCGAGCAGCAGGCCCGGTACCTCCCGCCGATGCTCGCCGGCGAGGAGATCTGGTGCCAGCTGTTCAGCGAGCCCGGATCGGGCAGCGACCTGGCGTCGCTCAGCACCCGCGCCGTGCGGGACGGTGACACCTATGTGGTCACCGGGCAGAAGATCTGGACGTCGCTGGGGCACCTGGCCCGCTACGGCATCCTCATCGCCCGCAGTGCGACCGAAGTGGCGAAGCACGATGGCATCACCTATTTCATCTGTCCGATGGACGCGCCGGGGATCACCGTGCGGCCCATCGTGGAGATGACCGGGGCCCACTCGTTCAACGAGGTCTTCTTGGACGAGGTCCGCATCCCGGTCGAGAACCGGGTCGGCGAGGAAGGCGACGGTTGGCGCCTGGCCAAGGTGACGCTGTCCAACGAGCGGGTCTCGCTGTCCGCCGGCGGCGCGCTGTGGGGCCGGGGCCCCGCGGCCGAGGACCTGCTCGAGCTCGTCCGTCAGCGGGGCGGGTGCGCCGACCCGCTGCTGCGCCAGCAGCTCGCCGCCCTGTTCATCGAGGCCGAGACGTTGCGCCTGATCCGGCTGCGGACGGTCAGCGCCGCGATCGCGGGACGGGAGCCGGGGCCCGAGGCTTCGGTCCGCAAGGCACTCGCTGACGAGCACGGCCAGCACATCATGGCCCTGGCCAAGGATCTGGCCGGGGCGGCGGCGATGCTGACCGACAACGGCCCCCTCGGCGCGCCGGTCGACCTGTGGCACTACGGCTACCTCTTCGCTCCCGCGCTGACCATCGGCGGCGGCACGTCGGAGGTGCAGCGCAACATCATCGCCGAGCGCGTCCTCGGCCTGCCCCACGACATCGACGTGGAGCAGGGCGGCACGTGGTCCGAGGCCCGGCGGCCCGGCGCATCCCTCAGCTCGTGAACGCCCCGGGCCGACCCAGCACGCCCGCGCGCCAGCGCCGCGGCGTGACCAGGAGGGCCCGCGGATAGTCCTCGAACAGCCAGCG
>Ga0102924_1004894_pt1 | contig 13211 bp, 12 predicted proteins | sample PaiPotPPM11metaG_FD_80116 | JGI IMG/M metagenome (GOLD analysis project Ga0102924, IMG submission 80116) | Iron sulfur acid spring bacterial and archeal communities from Banff, Canada, to study Microbial Dark Matter (Phase II) - Paint Pots PPM... ... | reverse complement strand
TCGCGCACCAGGGCAGCGATCAGAGACGAGGCGGTGGCGTCGAGGTGAAGCGCTCCCGCCCGGGTGCGGGCGGTGTCCTCGGCGCTCTTCAAGGTGTCGGCTTTGATCCCGTTCGCCTCGAGTGCCTGGAGGATCTCACCGGCATTCTTGAATACCGAGGCGACCGTACCTTCGTCCGCCTGCAGCAGGTACTGGCGCTGGGCGTCGGTGAGCTGTGGTTCGAGAAGGCTCAGCCGAGCGGCTCGATCGGGGCCCGATGACGAGGATTGGCGCAGGTCCGAGACCTTGCCGGCCAGGCTGTCGAGAGCCTGGCGTTGCTGGGTTGCCGTCGAGCCGTCGAACTGGTCGGGGACCTGCTTGGCGGCGGCAGCTCGCGCCTCGTCACGGCGTGTTTGGCTCTCGTAGCGCGCCGAGCGGGGAGCGACGACGTCCTGGGACGAAACATCTCCAGCTCGGAGGTTGAGCCGGTTCGGGAGGAAGTTCTGGGCTACGACAAGGGAGATCAGCAGGGCGATGAGCAGCGAGATGCCCGCCGAACGGACGTAGGGCGGCCAGCGGCGGCTTCCGCTGACGTGACCCAGGCGCAGGTCCCTTGCGAACGACCGGCCGCGGCGGCGCAGGTTTTCGAGGGCGGAGGTGCCGCGTTCTTTCACTTCTGTAACCGCATCGCGGAGCCCGGCGGCGCCACCTGGGCTAGGCCGTCCGAGCCCGCCGTTTACGCGCTGCAGCGATCTTCTTTTTCTTCTTTACGCTGGGCTTCTCGTAGTGCTCGCGACGGCGGACCTCGGAAAGGACGCCGTTCTGCTTGATCTTCTTATTGAAGCGGCGAAGGGCGCTCTCGAAGGTCTCGTTCTCTCGGACCTTGATCTCGGACAAGTGGATTGCACCCCCTCTTACGTACGAAGTCCATGTTGGCCAGAAGTATAGACGCGCCTCAGTTTAGGTGTCAACCTAAACTGGGTCGTATTCACGGCTGTCGGTTACCGGTCACGCACGGTCCAATCACGGCCCCTCTCGCGTCCAACACAAGGCGGTCACGACCGGCCCGGGAGCAGATGCCCGCTGGAGATGCACCCGTTTGATTTCCCAGAGGAGCAAATCCTCAAGGAGGTCTAATCGGAATGTTCACGCTTTTGACTACGTGGATCAGCCAGCGAATCATCACCGTCACCGCGGTTAGCGTACTGACAGTAGCGGCTGTCCCCACAACCCTCGTCATCGCCTCACACGACGACCACAAGAGCGTGGTCGCCGTGATCCAGCCGGTCAGTGCCGAGCAGAAAGTCGTTCTGGTTGCGGCCGTCAAGAAAGCCGGCGACGCAGCCATCGTGAAGCTCAACAACGCAGAGTCGAGCTGCAACGGCACTGTTGCCACCACGGTCAGCGCCGCCAAGGTCGCGCCCGGCAAGATCCAGCCGCAACTTGCCAAGGCTCAAAGCCAGCTTCACGGTAGCGTCTCGCCATTCATCGCTGCCGTGCAAAAGGACGAAGACCGCTTCGCCCACCTGACGGTCTTGACGCCGCAGGATGAGGAGAACGAGCTCAACGAGATCAACCTGATCGAGTTGACTGCCCTGGGCGACGGACACACGACAGGCACGGTGACCATTACCTGCCAGACAATTATTGTCACCATCCAGGAGACGATCCAGATCACGATCACGCCGGCGCCCGTCTGCCCGCCCACGCGGAAAGAGGGCGACGACTAACTCACACCGGTGAGGCGGGAGAGCGATCTCCCGCCTCTTTTTTATCGGCGCGTGCCTACCAGAGCTCGCCGCCGCCGACCATGACGTAGAGAATCGGGCCCACGCCCCAGAAGATACAGACCAGGCCCCAGATCACCTTCTGCAAACTGTTGATGTCGGTCCGGCCCGCCAGGTTGACCAGACACAGAACGAAGGCCACCGGGTGCAGGAAGACGGAGAGAAGCACCTCGAGCAAGAACTTCATGGCACTATTGTGCCAACGGCGAGGACTCGGATGCTGGAATCAGTCAGGGCTTCAGCATTCCAGCCGCCGTAGAGCCGGACATCCGCAAAGCCCGCCTCGCGTAGCGCCGCCTCGAGTTCCGGGCCGCTGTAGAGGCGAATCGCGTGGAGGTCGGTCTCTCGAGCGTTCGGGGTGCTGACGGTGCGCTGCACGACCAGTCGCCGGCCTCCCTGGTCGAGATGACGCTCCTCCATTACCGCGGTCTTGCCCACCGCAAACCACTGCCTCGGCTCGAACCGCTCCCGTTCTCGCTGGCCGTTCAGGACCTCCAGCAGGAACCGCCCGCCGGGATGGAGCATATCCACGACCGCTCGCAGCACCTTGCTGTCGTCGGCCTCGTCGCTGAAGTATCCAAAGCTGGTGAAGAGGCTCAGTGCGATATCGAAGCCCGCTCCGGCAAGCGGCTCCCGCATGTCACCCTTCACCAGCCGGAGCTTCACGCCGGCGGCCCTGGCCCGGGCCGCCGCCACGTCGAGCAGATACTCCGACAGGTCGACGCCGGTGACCTCGTAACCGCGGCGCCCCAGCTCGATCCCGTGTCGACCCTGCCCGCAACCCAGATCGAGGATCCGCGCCCGCGGGTGAAGATCGAGCAGCAGCTCCATGCCATCAACCTCGACCGGCGTTCGCTCCAGCAGGTAGCTGTCGTAGAGACTCAGGTAGGATGGCCCGAACCAGTTTCGCCACCAGTCCGGGGCAGGCTCATCCATACCTTATATATAGGCTGCGAAAGCATGCTGACGGAACCCAGCTCCCACCCCGATCATCTATGGCGAAATCCGGAACCCCGGCGGGGATACGACGTCGTCATCGTCGGCGGCGGCGGTCACGGACTGGCGACCGCCTACTATCTCGCCAAAAACCACGGCATCACCAACGTCGCGATCCTCGAGCGAGGCTGGCTCGCCGGGGGCAACGTGGCACGCAACACCACCATCATCCGCTCCAACTACCTCTGGGACGAGAGCGCAGCCATCTACGAGCAGTCCCTGAAACTCTGGGAAGGCCTTGCCCAGGAGCTCGACTACGACATCCTCTTCAGCCAGCGAGGTGTCCTGAACCTGCTCCACAGCGTCGGCGACGTCCGTGAGGGTCTCCGACGGGTCAACGCGAACCGCCTGAATGGAATCGACGCGGAATGGCTCAGCGCCGAGGAAGTCAAAGCCTACTGTCCGATCGTCAATATCTCGGAAGACGTCCGGTACCCGGTCCTGGGCGCCACACTCCAGCGGCGCGGAGGGATCGCCAAGCACGACTACGTCGCCTGGGCCTACGCTCGGGCGGCCGACGCCTTCGGCGTCGACCTGGTCCAGAACTGCGAGGTCACCGGCTTCGAACTCTCCGGTCGCAGCGTGACCGGCGTCCAGACGAGCCTGGGGCGGATCGGGGCCGGGAAAGTCGCCCTCTGCGCTGCCGGTCACAGTTCGGTACTGGCCGCGATGCTCGGGTTGGAGCTTCCGATTCAGAGTCACCCTCTCCAGGCACTGGTTTCCGAGCTCCTGGAGCCTGTGCTCGAATGCGTTGTGATGTCGAACGCGGTGCACGTATACGTCAGCCAGGCGCACAAAGGCGAGCTGGTGATGGGCGCCGGCATCGACCCGTACAACTCCTACGCGCAGCGCGGCTCGCCGCAGGTCATCGAGTACCAGCTGGCGGCGGCGCTCGAGTTGTTTCCGATCTTCAGTCGCGCTCATGTCATCAGGACCTGGGCCGGGATAGTGGACGTCAGCCCTGACGCCTCTCCGATCGTCGGACTGACCCCCATCGAAAACCTCTACCTCAATTGCGGCTGGGGAACCGGAGGCTTCAAGGCGACGCCTGCTTCTGGCTGGGTATACGCGCACACCATTGCCAACGGATCGCCCCATCCCTTGAACGCGCCGTTCAGCCTCGATCGGTTCAGCACCGGTGCCTTGATCGACGAGCACGGCGCGGCCGCGGTCGCACACTAGGCATGCTGGTTCCCTGCCCCTGGTGCGGCGAGCGAGAGGACGGCGAGTTCAAGTACGGGGGAGCCGCGGGGATCGCCTATCCCGCGCAGCCCGAGGCCGCCAGCGACACGGAGTGGGCCGGCTACATCTTCCATCGGCCGAATCCGAAGGGTGCCTTTCAGGAGCGCTGGTACCACAGCGCCGGCTGCCGGCGCTGGTTCGCCCTGACCCGTGACACGGTAACCCACAGGATCAACCCGTGAGGCTGGCAAGCGGTGGCCGGATCGATCGGGGGAGGCCAATTGCTTTCACCTTCAACGACGTGCCCCTCGAAGGCTTCGCCGGTGACACCCTGGCTTCCGCCCTGCTCGCCAACGATTTGCGGGTGGTGACTCACAGCATCACCCGCGGCCGTCCCCGGGGCACCTTCACGGCCGGCATCGAGGAGCCCAACGCGCTGGTCCAGGTCGGACCGGAGCCGATGCTGCGTGCGACCCAGGTCGAACTGGTCGACGGCCTGGGCGCCACCGGTTTGAAGGGACGCGGCCGGGCAATGGTGACAGGCGACGGCGCCCGATTCGACAAGCGCTACGCACATTGCGAAGTTCTGGTCGTGGGCGCGGGAAGCCACGGTACCCAGGCCGCCCTGGACGCGGCCATGAGGGGGGACAGGGTGATCCTGATGGACGAGCAAAACGAGATGGGAGGCCGATCGCTTTCCGAGCGATCGGCCACGTCTACGGCCTCTACCCTTGCCAGCCTGAGGTCCTTTACCGAGGTGCAGCTACTCAGCCGGACCACAGCGTTCGGCCTTTACGAGCAGAACCTGATGCTGGCGGCCGAGCGGCGCCCGGACGGCCAGAGACTCTGGCAGGTCCGTGCCAAACGGGTGGTGCTCGCCACCGGGGCGCACGAACGCCCGCTCGTATTCGCCAACAACGACCGTCCAGGCGTGATGCTGGCCGGCGCGGTCCGCACCTACCTGAACCGTTACGCGGTCGTCCCTGGCCGCCGTGCCGTCATCTTCACCAACAACGACAGCACCGATCGGCTGCTTGCCGATCTAGGCGCGGTTGGAATCGAGGTCGCAGCGGTGATCGATGCACGGGCCGGGGAGGTGGTCGGGGATACGGAGGGCGACGAGCGTGGAATCACCGGCGTCATCGTGGGCGGACAGCGGATCGGCTGCGACTTCCTCTGCGTTTCAGGTGGCTTCAACCCGACCGTTCACCTCTTCAGCCAGGTCGGCGGCCGTTTGCGGTACGACGAGCGTCTCACCGGCTTCGTGCCCGACGAGGGGCCCGCGAATGTCACGGTAGTCGGCCGGGCAGCGGGGGACTTCAAAATCTCCGTTCAACCGACCTGGCTGATCCCGAGCGCGGACGGGGATTACTCCAACCACTTCATCGACCTCGAGCGCGATGTCACGGTTGCGGACCTGCGGCGGGCGGTGGGAACCGGGATGCGCTCGGTCGAGCACGTAAAGCGCTACACGACGATCGGCACCGGTAGCGACCAGGGCAAGACCGCCGGCATCAACGAGGCCGCGATCGTTGGAACTCTCACGGGCCAGCCAGTGGGCGGAGTGGGTACGACAACCTACCGGCCGCCCTACGTGCCCGTATCGTTCAGCCTGATGGCGGGCCGCAACCGCGGTGACCTCTTCGACCCGATTCGAATTACCGCGATTCATCCCTGGCATGTCGCCCACCGGGCACGCTTCGAGAACGTCGGCCAGTGGAAGCGGCCCTCGTACTTTCCGCGCGGCGACGAGTCGATGGAAGCCGCCGTGCTGCGTGAGTGTCGCGCTGCACGCGAAGGGGTCGGCGTGATGGACGTTTCGACGCTGGGCAAAATCGATATCCAGGGGCCGGACGCGCTCACCCTGCTCAACCGGCTCTACACCAATGCATTCGACACGCTGCCCGTGGGGATGTGCCGCTACGGTCTCCTCTGCAGGGCGGACGGCATGGTATTCGACGATGGCGTCGTCATGCACCTGGCTCAGGACCACTACCTCGCCACCACCACGACCGGTGGCGCGGCTGCCGTCCTCGACTGGTTCGAGGAATGGCTGCAGACCGAGTGGACGGACCTGCGCGTTCGCTGCACCTCCGTAACCGACCACTGGGCCGCGATTGCCGTGGTTGGGCCGCGGTCCCGGGACGTTATTGCGGCGCTGTTCCCGGAGACCGCCGTTGACACCCGCGCCTTTCCCTTTCTCGCCATCCGGGAAGGCGAGACGCGCGGGATACCTGTAAGGCTTCACCGGATCACATTCTCGGGCGAGCTGGCCTACGAGCTGTGGACGCCTAACTGGTACGGGCTCGCGCTCTGGGAGCTGGTCATGGAGGCGGGCAAACCGCTGGACATCGCTCCCTACGGCACCGAGGCGATGCACGTGCTGCGGGCAGAGAAGGGGTACATCATCGTTGGCCAGGAGACGGACGGCACCATCACACCTCAGGATCTGGGCATGAGCTGGATCGTCTCCAAAAAGAAGGACTTCGTCGGGAAGCGTTCCCTCCGCCGCCCCGACACCTCGCGGGCGGACCGTCGCCAGCTGGTCGGCCTGCTGCCACTCGATGGCGGCGAGAGACTCCCAGAGGGTGCGCAGCTGACTCTCGAGCCGCGCAACCAGCCTCCGGTTGAGATGGTGGGGCACGTGACCTCGAGCTACCGGAGTGCTGCTCTTGACCGCACCTTTGCCCTCGCCCTGCTGAAGGCAGGCCGCGATCGGATCGGTCAGACGGTGTATGCGCCACTCCAGGATCGGATCGTCGCTGCGACTGTGACGGAGCCGATCTTTTGGGACAGGGAGAACATCCGCCGTGATAGTTGAGGCGACGCGACGCAGCCCCCTCGCTGACTACTCCGACAGGTTTGCCCCACTATCCAGGGCATCGAACGGCAGCCTGGAGGTCCTTGAAATCCCCTTCCTCACGCAGATCAACCTTCGGGCCGATCCCTCCGAGGCGTCGATCATGGAGTCGGTACGGCAGCGGCTCGGCATCGATCTGCCCGTGCTTCCAAACACCGTGGCATCCGCAGGTGACCGGTCAGCGCTCTGGCTGGGTCCGGACGAGTGGCTGATCGTGGCGCCGCCAGGCCAGGCCGCGGCGATCGAGCAATCAACCGGTAAGGCGCTCGCGGCCTCCGGCAGCGTCGTCGACGTCTCGGCGAACCGAACCACGATCAGGCTCGAAGGAAGCGCCGCATGCGAGTTACTGGCGTTCGGCTGTGCGATCGACCTTCATCCGCTGGCTTTCGGGCCGGCACGGTGCGCCCAAACGATGCTCGCCAAGGCTCAGGTGATCATCCAGCAGACCGAGGCCACGCCGCGCTTTTATCTCTATGTCCGGGCGTCCTTTGCCAGCTACCTGGCCGACTGGCTCCTTGACGCCGCAGATGCGCTCTAGACACTTTGGCTCGGCGGTGCTATACCAAGCCGGTAACGGCAGAGGCTGATCCGTCTAGATGCACGTCCCCCTACACAGCACTCGCCACCCGGCCGGTGAAGGGAGGTGCCCATGAGGCAGAAGGTCGCGATCACGGTCAACGGGACCCGCTATGAACATGAGGTCGAGCCTCGGCTCCTGCTCGTCTACTACCTTCGCGAATATGCTGGGCTGACCGGCACCCATGTCGGTTGCGACACGAGCAACTGCGGGGCCTGCACGGTCGACCTGGACGGCCACAGCGTCAAGGCCTGCACCCTTTTCGCGGTCCAGGCGGACCAGGCCAGGGTTACGACCATCGAAGGCCTGGCCAAGGGCAGGGAACTCCATCCGCTGCAGCAGGCCTTCTGGGATGAACATGGATTGCAATGCGGCTACTGCACCCCGGGCATGATCATGGCCGCCCGGCAGCTCCTGGCGCGGAATGCCAATCCGACCGAAGCCGAGATCCGGAGCGGTCTGGAAGGCAATCTCTGCCGCTGCACCGGCTACCACAACATCGTCAAGGCGGTCCAGTCCGCCGCGAAGGCGCTGGGCGCCGCTGCCGACCGCGAATCGCCGGCCACCGTCGCCGCCGGAGGGAACTGACGTGGCCGTCTCCCAGTTGATCGGCGCCTCCATCCAGCGACGCGAGGATCCCGAGCTCGTCACAGGCGGGGGGACCTTCGTTGAGGACCTGCCCCAGACCGCCGTCGCTCATCTCTACGTTGTGCGCAGCACCCAGGCGCACGCGCGCATCCTCGGCATCGACGCTTCGAGGGCGCGCGAAGCCACCGGGGTGCTGGCCATCTGGACAGGGAAAGACCTGCAGCCTGAGTTCCAGGCCCCGCTTCCGGTCACCGTCAGCTTCGTTGAGGAAAAAAAATACCCGGCCATGTACCCCCTCGCGACCGACACCGTTCGCTACGTCGGCGAGCCGGTCGCCATCGTCGTGGCGACCAGCCGTTCTGCCGCCGAAGACGCCGCGGAACGGCTCGATATCCGTTATCAGACTCTGCCCGCGATTGTCGACATCCACAAGGCGCTGGCTAAGGACTCGCCTGTGATCCACGATGACATCGGCAGCAACATCTCATACGACGTCAAGCGGTCGGCAGGCGACATCGAAGCCGCCTTCCGAGAGGCAGACGTCCGGATTACCCAGCGCCTCGTACAGCAGCGCCTGATCCCGGTGGCCGTCGAAGGGCGGGGGGTGGTGGCCGATTACAAGCCATTTGCGGACACCCTGACGGTCTGGTCCTCGACGCAGATCCCCCACTTCGTGAAGGTCTGGCTGGGCGTCATCCTGGGCATCCCCGAGAGCAAGGTCCGGGTGGTTGCGCAGGATGTCGGGGGTGGCTTCGGATCGAAGATTCGCGTTTATCCCGAAGAAGTCCTTGTTGCCCTTGCTTCCCGGCGGCTCGGCCGGCCGGTGAAGTGGACCGAGGACCGGAACGAAAACATGAAGGCGACACACCACGGCCGGTCCCAAATCTGGGATGTCGAGGTCGCCGCCAAACGCGATGGGACGGTGCTGGGGATACGCGCTACCCAGTACCTCGACCTGGGCGCCTATTGCAGCCAGTTCGGCACCTTCATGGCGATCGCGCTTCTGATCGCGCAAGGACCTTACAAACTGAAGGCCTTCGACGGCCGCGGGGTCGGCGTCTTCACCAACCGGACCCCGACGGACGCCTATCGCGGCGCCGGCCGGCCGGAAGCGACCTACCTGATCGAGCGCGTGATGGACCTCGTGGCGCGCGAGGTGGGCCTCGACCCGGTCGACGTCCGGCGGAAGAATTTCGTGCCGGCTGCCGAGCAGCCCTTTACCAACTTGTTCGGACTGACCTACGACTCCGGCGACTACACCGTGACACTGGACAAGGCCCTGACGCTGGTCGATTACCCGGCCTTTCGACGCGAGCAAGCCGAGGCCCGTAAGCGAGGCAAGTACCTCGGTATAGGATTTTCGACCTACCTGGAGATCTGCGGCCTGGGGCCCTCGATTGCCACCACCGCGGCGACCGGAATTGGCCTCTGGGGAATGTCAGTTGTCAATCTGCATTTCACCGGAAAGGCCACGGTCATCATCGGCAGCTCGCCGCACGGTCAGGGGCACGAAACGACTTTTGCCCAGATCGTCGGCGACGCCCTGGGCTTGCCCCTGGCGGATATCGACGTGGTTCACGGCGACACCGCCATTGGACCGATGGGCATGAACACCTACGGGAGCCGCAGCGCGTCGGTCGATGGTGCGGCCGTCCACATGAGCGCGGTGAAGGTCCGGGAGAAGGCACGCAAGATCGCCGCCCACCTGCTGGAAGCGGCCGAAGCCGACATCGTCTACGAATCCGGGAAAGCCTTCGTCAAAGGGGCGCCCTCCAGGGCCCTCACTCTTCAGGAGATCACCGGAGCCGCATTTCAGCCTCACCGGCTGCCCCCCGACATGGAAGGGGGTATGGAAGCAACCACCTTCTTCAACCCGCCAAACTTCGTCTGGCCGTTCGGTGCGCACATCGCGCTGGTCGAAGTCGACGGCGAGACCGGCGCAACTCGCGTCGTCCGTTACGTGGCGGTCGACGATTGCGGCACGCGGATCAACCCCCTGGTAGTCGAGGGCCAGGTGCACGGCGGCATCGCCCAGGGGATCGGGCAGGCGCTCTACGAGGAGGCGGTTTATGACGAGGCGGGGGAACTGAAGACCGGCACCCTTGTCGACTACATGGTTCCGACCGCACCTGACCTCCCCTCCTTCGAGCTAGCGTCGGCGACAACGCCGAGCCCCAGCAATCCACTCGGGGTGAAGGGGATCGGCGAAGCGGGCACCATCGCTTCGACCCCGGCCATCATCAACGCCATCGTGAACGCGTTGCAACCGTTCGGCGTCAAGGATGTCGACATGCCGGCCTCACCGGAGAAGGTGTGGCGGCTGATGCATCGGAACGGAGGGGTAAGGCGATGATTCCAGCCGCTTTCGACTACATTGCACCCAGATCCCTGCCGGAAGCCACCGCCGAGCTCGTGAAACATGGCCAGGAGGGCAAGGTCCTCGCAGGTGGACACAGCCTGATACCGCTGATGCGGCTGCGGCTGTCGACCCCCTCATTCCTCGTGGATATCGGGCGGATCAAGGACCTGAACTACATCAAAGAGGTCGACGGCCACGTCGCCTTCGGGCCGCTGACGACGCATCACGACATCGAATTTTCGGAGGTGGTCAAACGAAAGCTGCCAATGCTGGCGAACGCCGCGCATCAGATCGGTGATCCGCAGGTGCGCAACCGCGGCACGATCGGCGGCGCGGCCGTTCACGCCGATCCGAACGGGGACTTTCCCAGCTGCCTGTTGGCGCTCGAGGCCAGCTTCATCGCGGTCGGTCCCCGGGGCGAACGCACCATCGCCGCGAAGGATTTCTTTGTCGATACCTTCACCTCCGCCCTCGAGCCCGATGAGATCCTGCGGGAGGTTCGCGTCCCGACGGTCGAAGGCAGCAGGGGAACCTACCTGAAGTTCAGCCGCCGCGCCCAGGACTGGGCGATCGTCGCCGTCGGCGTGCAGGTGAGCCTCAAGGGCCACACCATCGACCGAATCGCCGTGGCGCTGACATCGATGGGAGGCACACCGCTCCGAGCGACCGCCGTCGAACAGGCACTCCTGGGAAAGGCCGCGCATGAGGAAGAAATTCGGGCCGCCTCAGAGAAGGCAGCGGACGGTACGGCCCCGCCCCAGGATCTAAACGGCACACCCGACTACCGCCGCCACCTGGCGACGGTACTGACGCGCCGGGCACTCGAACAGGTCACGGGGCACCACTAGACCCAGCCGATCTGCACAGAGAAAGGCCGGGAGCCGACGCCCCCGGCCTTTTTTCTGGCCGGAAGGCGACCCTAGAATGAGGCGATGGACGACCTGCCTTTTGATTCGATCGATGAATTGGAGGCCAGCCTCCGGCAGCATCGTTACGTCGCCGGCCGCAACCTGGCGACGACCATCTTCCTTGGGCTGAAGCTCGACAAACCGCTGCTGCTCGAAGGCGAAGCCGGCGTCGGGAAGACCGAAGTCGGTAAGGTCCTGGCCGAGGTGCTCCAGGCGCCCTTGATCCGGCTGCAGTGCTACGAGGGGATCGACGTCAACAACGCCGTCTACGAATGGGCCTACGCCCGACAGTTGCTCCACATCCGGATGCTGGAGACGGCCGGCGAGGACCAGGAGCGGATGGAGCGTGAGATTTTCAGCGAGCGTTTCCTGGTGAAGCGTCCATTGCTCCAAGCGCTCGAGAGCAATGGGGCGCGGCCCCCGCTCCTCCTGATCGATGAGATCGACCGCTCAGACGACGAGTTCGAGGCCTTTCTGCTGGAGATGCTTTCCGACTACCAGATCTCCATCCCGGAGATTGGCACCATCAAAGCCTCCCGCCCGCCGGCGGTCATCATCACCTCCAACCGGACCCGCGAAATCCACGACGCGCTGAAGCGTCGCTGCCTCTACTTCTGGATCGATTACCCGAGTGTCGAGACTGAGTACGAGATCGTCATGGCGCGGCTCCCCACGACCCCACGCAAGCTGGCCGAGCAGGTGACACGGTTCATGGGCGCGCTGCGCCAGGTCGACCTCTACAAGCTACCGGGGATTGCCGAAACCCTCGATTGGACCCGCTCATTGATCGCGCTCGGCGAGCATGAACTGACCGACGCGGCCGTCGACGTCACCCTGGGATCGATCGTGAAGTACCAGGAGGACCTGGAACGCTTGCGCGGCGACCACGCCCGGCAGTTGCTCGCAGCCTCCGCGCGTGACTGAACCGGGCGCGATCCGCACCCGGAACTGGCTCCGGTTTGGACACGTTCTGCGCGGCCTGGGGTTTGACGCCGGACCGGCGCGAATGCTGCCGTTCCTAACCACGCTCACGATCGTCGATCAGGACCGTGCCGAGGATCTCCGGACCGCGGTTCATGCCCACTTCGCCAGGCGCCGCGACGACCGCAGACTTCTTGACCAGGCGCTGCTCCATTTTCTCAGGGCCGGCAGCGTGGCCACCACCGAGCGCTCGGCAGCCTCGACCCGGCTGGACCCAGATGGCGGGGTGGTGCGGCAGCTTCGCGTGATCGAGGACAGCGAGATCGAGCACGAGGCTGCACCACTGGAAGCGGCCGGCTATTCGGCGGTCGAGGTATTGCGGCGCAAAGACTTCGACACCTTGACGGAGGAGGAAATGCGCCAGGTCCGGCGGTTGATCGCATCGATGCGCATCCCGGCCGAACGCCGCCGTTCCCACCGCTACCAGCGGGGCGGCTCCTCCCGAATCGATCTTCGGCGTCTGCTCCGCACCAGCCTGCGCTTTGACGGGGAGCCCATGTTGCTCTCCTGGCGTTCGCCACGGATCAAGCCCCGCCCGCTGGTACTGCTTTGCGACATCAGCGGCTCGATGGAGCGCTACAGTCGCGTCGTGCTGAATTTCGCCTACGCTCTCGAGCACGGTGCGGAGAAGGTGGAAGCCTTCGTCTTCGCCACCCGGCTAACTCGCATCACGCGGCAACTCGCCAGCCATGATCCCGACCTCGCCCTCGACCGTGTCCTGCACAGCGTCGCGGACTGGTCGGGCGGCACGCGAATCGGCGAGGCCATCGAGCTCTTCAACCGGCGCTACGCGCGCCGGGTTTTGGGTCACGGCGCGACCGTCGTGGTGATTAGCGATGGCTGGGACCGTGGCGATCCGGCCAGGCTCCGGTGGGCGGTGGCCAGGTTGCAGCGCGCCTGCCACCGGCTGATCTGGATGAGCCCCTTACTCGGCACCCCGGACTACGCGCCGCTGACCCTCGGCCTGCAGGCGGCTCTTCCCTACGTCGACGAC
>Ga0102924_1004893_pt1 | contig 13212 bp, 7 predicted proteins | sample PaiPotPPM11metaG_FD_80116 | JGI IMG/M metagenome (GOLD analysis project Ga0102924, IMG submission 80116) | Iron sulfur acid spring bacterial and archeal communities from Banff, Canada, to study Microbial Dark Matter (Phase II) - Paint Pots PPM... ... | reverse complement strand
GTGCCGGGCCGGGGCGGCGGCGGTCCGGGCGGTCCGGACCAGCCGGCCTGGGTCTGCTGGTCCGGCCAGGGCTGGGGCTGCGGGAAGTGCTGCACTACCTGCACAGGCAGCGGGGCAGGGCGGGGAGAGCGCAGTGCCATGGCCAGCGCTGCGGCCCAGCCCACGAGCGTCCAGCCCAGCAGCACGTTGATCACCGCGACCGAGCCAATGTCGGGGACCCGGCGTGCCCACCCGATCAGCACGGGCAGCAGGTACAGCGCTGCGCATGCGACGGCCATGTCGCACACCACGAAGAAGATGACGATCGAGAACAGGGCATGCACCTGAGGCTCCCTTTTAGCACGTGGCGATCCTGGTCACTGCCGACGCTAGGCAGGCCCGGCGGGCATGACGACGAGGGAAGACCACAGGATGACCACATATTCGCCGTGATGACTGCGATGCCCAGTACCGGCTCCTAGAGTGGACGCAGCCAGCCCGGCGAGCGGAGGGGCGGCAGCTGGGTCTGCCGCGGGCTGTCTGTGACCGGGAGCGGGCGATGATGGCGTTCGGGCAGCTGCTGCGGCGGTTGCGGACCAGCGCCGGGCTCAGCCAGGAAGAACTCGCCCAGGCTGCCGCGCTGAGCACCCGGACGGTCAGTGACCTGGAACGGGGCATCAACCTGACGGCCCGCAACCAGACCGCCCGGCTGCTGGCAGACGCCCTGGGGCTGGCCGGGCCAGACCGGGCCGGGTTCCTAGCCGCTGCCGGGGGCCGTGATCTGGGTGCCGGGGTTGCCGCGGCGAGCCGCGCGCTGCCGCGGGACATCGACTCGTTCACCGGCCGGGCCGCTGAACTGGCCCAGCTGGAGGCCGGGGCCGCGGCGGGCGGCATCTGGGTGATCGGCGGGATGGCCGGCGTCGGCAAGACCGCGTTCGCGGTCCGCGCCGCCCGCCACCTCGCGCCGCACTTCCCCGACGGGCAGATCTTCCTGCCAATGCACGCCCATACCGCCGGGCAGCAGCCAGTGTCGCCTGGCGACGCTCTGGCCACCTTGCTGCAGACCACCGGGATCGCGCCCGCGCAGATCCCGGCCAGCCTGGAGTCGCGGGCCAGCCTGTGGCGAGACCGGGTGTCAGGGCAGCGGCTGCTGTTAGTGCTCGACGACGCCGCCGGCAGCGACCAGATCCGGCCGCTGCTCCCCGGCACCGCGGGCGCCTTAGTGCTGATCACCAGCCGACGGCACCTGACCGCACTGGAGGACGCCCGGGTCATCAGCCTGGACACGCTGACGCCCGGCGAGGCCGCCGGGCTGCTGGCCCGGCTGGCCGCCCGGCCGGGCCTCGACCCCGCCGACCCGGCCATGGCGCAGATCGCCGCGCTGTGCGGCCGGCTGCCGCTGGCCCTGGGCATGGTGGCCCGCCAGCTGTACCATCACCCGGCCTGGACCCCGGCGGAGCTGGCCGGCGACCTGGCCGCGGCGCGGGACCGGCTGGAGCGGATGCACGCCGAGAACCTGTCGGTCGCCGCCGCGTTCGGCCGGTCTTACCAGGACCTGTCCGCCGCGGAGCAGGCAATGTTCCGCGGCCTGGGCCTGCACCCGGGCACCGACTTCGACGCCTGGGCCGCCGCGGCCCTGGCCGGGGTCCCGGTGGCCGAGGCCCGCCGAGACCTGGAGGGCCTGTACGACCACTACCTGCTCACCGAGACCGCACCGGGCCGCTACCGGTTCCACGACCTGATCCGCGAGCACGCCCGCGCCCTGGCCGCCGCAAGCCCGCCCGCAGAACGCGACGCCGCCACCGGCCGCCTGCTGGATTACTACCTGGCCGCCGCCCGCGCCGCTGACCAGCAACTGGCCAGCCGCGCCGCCCCCGGCCCCGGCGCGCCCTCTGCCGTCGCTCCGCCCACGAGGCAGATCACCAGCCGTGATGACGCCCTGGCCTGGATGAACGCCGAACGGCTCAACCTGCACGCGGCAGCCGGCTACGCCGCCGCGTCCGGCCGTCCCGGGCACGCCGCCGGCATCCCGGCCGCGATGCACGAGTTCTGGCGCAGCCGGGGCCACTGGGACCAGGCCCTGGCCCTGCACCAGGCCGCGTTCCAGGCAGCCCGGGACGCCGGGAATCAGCTCGCCGAGGCCCGGGCGCTGACCGACCTCGGCGATATGCAGTTCCTCACCGACGACTACCCCGCCGCGGAGAGCACCCTGACCCGGGCGCTGGAGGTGTACCGGGGCCTGGGTGACCGGCTCGGCGAGGCCCGCGCCCTGACCAGCCTCGGCGCCGTGCAGCACGCCGCCGCCGACACCCCGGCCGCCGCCGCCAGCCTCACCCGCGCCCTCGGTTTGTACCAGAGCCTGGCCGACCGGCCCGGCGAGGCCAGCGCCCTGACCAGCCTCGGCGCGATCGAGCAGGCCGCCGGCGACACCCCAGCTGCCACGGCCAGCCTCACCCGCGCCCTGGAGCTCTACGGTGAGGCGGGCAGCCAGGTCGGCCAGGCCAGCGTCCTGACCGAGCTCGGCACCGTGCACTACGCCGCCGGAGACCTGGACGCCGCCGCCAGCGCCGGGCAGCAGGCCCTGGGACTGTACCGGCGGCTCGGTGACCGGCTCGGCGAAGGACACGCGCTCGCCAGCCTCGGGACCCTCCAGTACCGCACCGGGGACTACCAGGCCGCCGAGGCCAGCCACACCCGCGCGCTGCAGCTCTACCGCGACCTTGACGACCGGTCCGGGGAAGCCGAGGCCCTGAACAACATCGCCGACACGGTCCGCGGCACCGCCCACCCGGCGCAGGCGCGGCCCTACTACCAGAAGGCCCTGCAGATCGCGACCAGCATCGCCGCACAGCTTGAGCAAGCCCGCGCCCTGGAAGGCCTCGGCCTGTGCCACACCCTGGAAGGCAACCACAGCGAAGGACGCAAGATCCTCAGCCAGGCCCTGGCCGTGTACCAGCGAATCGGATCCCCCCATGCCCGGGAATTGGAGCAAGAGCTCCGCCAGCCGACCACAGACTCCCGCCCAGCTGGAGCCTCGCGATCCTGAGTCGGCCAGCTGATCAATAACGCACTCCGGTCGTGCAGCGTGATCGTTCTAGCCGATCCTGCGGCGGCCCACAGAAACTTTGCCCCGCAGATCCAGCCGCACGTCGGAGCCCTCCCCGCGCCAAATGCGACAGCCGCAGCGCGAGCGGGCCGGACGGCCGTCTGCACCCAGCATTCTGCCTCGCAGCAAGTGCCGGGATGCCGGGATCGGCTGTCGTGCTGGTGGTCACCGCGACTGAGCCGGCCTGATGGTGCCCCAGGGGTGGATCGGGACGAATTGGGGTGTCGCGCGCATCGGCGCTTTTGATATTCCTTAGAGAGTCATTCAGTGCCGGTGCTGAAGCGCGGGCTTGCGGACAGGACAGGAATTGTCGATCTTCGAGGAGACGGGCGGCGCGCAGTCGGCCGTGGCACAGGACCGTTCGCTAGAGCTGTTCTGCGACCGGTACGGTCTGATCGCACGGTTCGCGTCGCTGCTCAATGATGACCCGCCGCCGCGGCGGCTGCTGTACCTGTACGGACTGGGCGGCAACGGCAAGTCGCTGCTGCTGCGGTACCTGGCGGCGCGGTGCTCCGTGCGGCTGTCACCAGGGGAGTGGGCCCGTGCACGGCTGCTGCCCGACGCCGAGCTGCCGGCCGCACTAGCCGCGGCGGGGAAGACGGCAAGGGTGCCGGTGGCCCGGATCGATTTCGGCGCCCGGCCGGTGGGAGAGAACCGGCCGCAGGAGTGCTTCTCGGCGTTATTCATGCTCAAGCAGCAGCTGGCGGGGTATCAGGTCGTCACTCCGCGGTTTGATTTCGCTGCGGTCACGTACATGCACAAGCTGGGGTTTGACCTGGAACGGCGGCTGCCGGAGCTGTTCCCTCGCGGGGAGGTTGGCCTGGCGCTGGAACTGGCGGATGTGCTGCTGCCGCTGCCGATGCTGCATATGGGTCAGGAGTTGTTCGAGGTGCTGGACCGGCGGCTGGATGATGCGTTCACGCGGCGGCGGGTGCGCCGGCGGCTGCCGAAGGCGGACGCGGCGGAGATCTTGTCGCTTGCCCCGGAGCCGGACTTGATCCTTCAGATGCCGCGGCTGTTCGCTGCTGACCTGCGCAGCGCGCTGGAGGGCAAGGCACGGTACCGGCGGCTGGTGCTGCTGTTCGACACCCACGAGGCGTTCTTCGGGGAGGCGATTGCCGACCCGGGCATGCTGGTACACGCCGACTACCTGATGCGTGACGAGTGGCTGCGCAGCCTGCTGGGCCACCTGCCGCTGGAGGCGGGAGTTGTGGCGGTGGTGGCCGGGCGGACCCGGCCGGCGTGGGCCGCCGCGCCGGTGGCGGCGATTCCTGAGCAGTTCGTCGACGAGCAGCCGGTGGGTTACCTGACCACCGCCGACGCGCTGGCCTACCTGGAGAAAGCAGGTGTCGGTGATGAGGGGTTGCGGCGGGCGCTGGCCGATTACGCGTCCGTGGGCCCAGACCAGGTGCACCCGTATTTCGCTGGCCTGTGCGCGGATGTGGCACTGGCTGCGCAGCGGCGCGGCGTCCAGCTTGACCCTGCGTCGTTCGCGGAGCTGGGGGAGCTTGCGGGCAAGGAGCTTGACCTGGCGCGGCGGCTGCTGGCCTGGGTGCCGCCCGAGGTGGAGTACGGGATCCTGGCGCTGAGCGCGTGCCGGTCGTTCAGCTATGAGATCTTCAGTTACCTCGGGGAGGAACTGGGGTTCCCGCACGAGCGCAGCGATTTCGGGCGGCTGGTGGCGTTCTCGTTTATCTCGCCGGTCGGCAGCGGCGGCTCCGGCGACGGGAACGGGGGCCGGGCCGCGTACACGATGCAGTTGCTGCTGCGCCGCGCGCTGGGCGGCACGCGGGCCGACAGCGTCCGGCGGGCCCATGAAGCGCTTGAACATAGGTACGCGGAACTGGCCGCGGCCGGCAACTTCACCGCGCGGCTGGAGCAGATCTATCACGCCGGGCAGCTCGACCCGGCCAGCGCCGCGGACAGGTGGGCGGCGGTGATGGACCAGTGCCTGGCAGCGGGCCGGTTCGACCGGTGCCGGGCGATGATCACGCTGCTGGGGAATCTGCCCGACGCGCAGGCCAGCCAGGGCCGGTTCACTTTCCGGGTCGCCCGCGCCGACATCGGGCTGGGCCGGTGGGCCGAGGCTGAGGCGCTGCTGGACTCGCTGCCCGCAGGATCACCGCACGCCACGGCGTTGCGGGCGGAGGTGGCGTTCTGCCGCGGCGACTTCGCCCGGGCAGAGGACCTGGCTCGCGCCGCGCTGGGCCAGGCGGGCGGCGCTGGCAGGCAGGGGTTCTTGTTCCGGCTCGCCGAGATCGAGTTGTACCGCGGGCGTTTCGGTGACGCACGCGCGCACGCGCGCGACGGGCTGGGCCAGGCACAGGCCGCGGGGAATGCCACCGGTCTCTGCCGGTGGACGAATCTGCTCGCCGAGATCGAGTACTTCTCCGGCAACGTGGACTCCGCGTCGGCCCTGGTCGGCCAGGCGCTGGCCGGCTTGCAGCAGATGCCCGAGGCCGAACGGGACCAGGCGCTGCTGGCATCCCTGCTGCAAAATGACGCGCTGGTGCACGAGGCGGCCGGTGACTGGCAGGTCGCACTGCAGCGGCAGGAGCGGGCGCTGGAGATCCGCCGTGAGGCTGAGGACGCGCGGGGCGCGGCGCAGTCGTTGCACGGGATCGGCAAGGCATACTGCGGCCTGGGCCGGGCCAGCGACGCCGAGCGGACACTGGGCGAGGCAGCGCAGGCTGCCGACGGGCTGGGCGAGCGCCTGCTGCGGGCGAAGATCACCCATGCGCTGGCTGACACCCGGATCGCCCAGCAGCGGCTGGATGACGCGGCGGAACTGACCGCGCAGGCGCTGGAAGGCTTCGGGCGCCATGGCACCCCGTACGACGTGGCCTCTGCGCAGCTCACACTGGCCGACGTCACCGCCCGGCTGGGCCTCTGCGCCGAGAGCGTGACCTACGCCGACCAGGCACGGTCGACAATCGAAGCCGGCGGGTACCGCGTTCTCTATCGGCTGTTCCCCCGCCAGGACGTGCCGCCTGCCGCCCGGATCCGGGCCGGCCTGCTGGCGTTCGCGGCCGGCGACGCGGCCGGGGTGCCGTGGGAGGGCCGGCCGCCGCGTGACATCGACCCAGATCAGGTGCCGGCGATACCGGCGCGGGAGGGATGGCCGCGCGGCGCCACCTCCGACGACACGGCGCAACTGCTGCTGGTGGCCCGCAATCTGGTGGCTACCGGCGGCCGCGCCGGGGAACAGGAGTTCCTGGAACAACTGGCCCGAGACCTTCCCGGGATGCGCGGCACCGGGCCGACCACCCGCGCTGCCATAGCGCGCTACCAGCAGGGCAGCCGCGCTCACGCAACCAGCGGGGACACCAACGGGGCACTGATGCGGATCATGCCCGCTGGATGGGCGATCCCGGCGACGAGCGCGGACCATCGCCGCGATGTCGTTACCCGGCTGACCCGGGTGACCCATGGTGCGCCCGTGGCCGTCGCGGCAGCGTGTGCCGTCGCCGCCATGGCGTCCTACGCACTCGAGGGCTGCCCGGCCCGGGAACTGATCACGGTCGGGGCCGACGAGTTCGAGCAGATGATGAGCGGGCAGCCCGGGGCAGGCCCGCGGGTGCAAGCCGCACGAGCCGCAGCACAGGGAGTCTGGACGCCAAGCACCGCCGGGGTGCCCTTAGACGCGGCCGAGACCCTCACCGCGGTGGTGCATGTGCTCGCTGTGTGCGGGGACGACCTGGAAGGGGCGATGCGGTATGCGGTCAGCCTTGGCGGGGACACCGACACCGTCGCGGCGATCACCGGAGGCATCCTCGGCTGCCGGACTGGCCAAGCAGCGATCAGCTGGCTTGATCACGTCATCCTGCCAGACGCCGCGGAGCTGGAACGGCTGTCCAGCGGGCTGCGTGAGGTGAGGCGCGCGGCCTATGGCTGACTTCTGGGTGATCGGCCCGATCGCGTGGGATCGCGTGCTGCGCGTGCCCTGCCTGCCGCACAGCGGCGGGTTCGCCCAGGCTACCGAGGTTGCCGAACGGCCCGGCGGCGCGGGCGCCAATGTCGCTATTGCGCTGGCCAGCACCGGCGCGGCAGTGCATATGGCCGGTTACGTCGGCGATGACGAGCCAGGAACCCGGATGCGGGCCGTGCTCGGCGACGCTCACGTCGACACGGGTTTCGTGCACGCCCGCCGCGGTCACACCTCCGAGGTCGACATCCTGGTCGAGCCCTCAGGAGAACGCACCATCATCGGTATCTGGCCAGACCTGCTGCACACGATCCCGGTCCCGGCCACGGAGATCCGATCCGGAGACGTGGCCTACTTCGCCGCCTGGCACGAGGAGTTCCTGCCAGCGATGCGGCAGCTGAGCAACAGCGGCGCGATCGTCGCCACCGTACCGCCCCCGCGGCTGGTCCCCGGCCTGCCTGCCACATACTTGATCGGATCCCAGGACCAGTACGGTGGCCAGGACCCGCGATCCGCGCTGTCTGCCGACACGGCGATGCCCGTGGCGGTGGTGGTGACCCGGGGCGCCGACGGCGTGGACCTCCACGACAGCGACGGCTCGGCTGCCTACCCGGCGCAGCAGGTGGATGTCGTGGACACCACGGGCGCCGGAGACGCGTTCGCTGCCGGGTTCTTGCGCCAGATCTCGTCCGGTGACCCTCTGGGCCGCGCGGTCGCCGCGGGCATCATCTGGGCCGCTGCGACGGTGCAGGAACCAGCCTCGATCCCGCCGCCGTGGTCGCGGGTCACCAGTAGGGTGCTGGCCCTCCCGCCGGATCAGCGATAGCACCGGCACCGCCAGGCGGAGGTGGTGTCATCGTCAAGGATCCGGTCCGCGAGCGTTCTGCCCAGTCTGCTCTGCCATCTGCCCAGGCTGGCCCTTCAGCCTCTTGTTCAGTAACTCCTCCACGTCCTGGCTGCGGTAGCGGCGCTGGCCAGAGGGCGTGCGCACACATGGCAGCAACCCGGCGACAGCCCACCGCGCGACCGTGCTGGGGTGCACTCCCAGTAGCTGCGCCGTCTCAGCCCGGGTCAGCACCGGCGGCCCGATGATCCTGCGGATCATCCGGGACCAGAGGGCGTGGTCTGGCCTGCGAGGGCAGTCCTGGCTTGCCGCCACATGGGGGGGCCGCCGGGCAGACCGATCGGCAGCCTGTGATCGGCGTGGCCGTGGCGCAGGTAGTTCTGGCGGGTGCGGAGGTCGCTGGCTTCCAGGTAGGCGGGTGCGTCGGCATCGTGGTCGAGGTGCTGGTGGCAGGCGGGCAGCAGTACGGCGCCGGTTCCCTGGCCCTGCCGGTCGGGCTGCACCGCGAGGATGGCTGGGTGGTGCGCGATGGCGGGGTGGCGGGCATCCAGCGCGACGTCGAAGGCCGCGAACCGTTCCGCCCAGCGGCCGGTCACCGCGACTAGCCGCGCGTCATAGCCGCCGGGCTGGGCGGGGAAGCACGGGTCGGCCCTGGCCGGTGCTCCCGGCCGGAAGCAGCTCTGGTGGAGTTGCTGCTCATGTTGCTGCCAGGCCAGTCATGGATTGCCGCAGGGTGCGGGTGAGCGGATCGCCTGGTGGCAGGGCTTGTTCGCAGCGGGTGAGTGTGTCGCGCAGCAGGGTTGCCGCGTCGGCGAGGCGGCCTGCGGCGAGATAGGCGTTTGCCAGGTCCGCGCGCGCAGCGAGGGTGTCTGGGTGATCGGCGCCGAGGGCCTGGTCGTAGCCGGCGCAAGCTTGCTCGTGCAGCTGCAGCGCGGTGGCGATCTTGCCCGCGGTGCGGCAGGCGGCGGCGAGGTTGCGCTGGGCGGTGATCGTTTCCAGGTGGCCGTCGCCCAGCACGCGCCGCCGGTCGGCCAGGGCTTTCTTGTAGCAGGCGATGGCTTGTTTGAGCCGGCCGGCGGCCAGGCAGGCGCCGCCGAGCTTGATGCGGGCGGTGATGGTTTCGGTGTGGCGCGGGCCGTGAGCGCGTTCCCGGCTGGCCAGGGTGCGCTGGTAGTGGCCGATGGCCTCAGCGGGCTGGCCGTCCGCCTGGCAGGCGGCGGCCAGCTCGTCCCGCGCGGTGAGGGTGTCACGATGATCCGGCCCGCGCACGCGCTCCAGATCAGCCACTGTCTCTTGCAGCACCCTGACCGAGTCGCCGGTCCGGCTGGCGGCCGCCAGGGCGCGGCCAAGCATTAATCGTGCCGCGAAAGTGTCGTGATGGTCTGGCCCGGATATGCGGGCACGGCCGGCGGCTGCCCACTGCCAGCAGGCGGCGGCCTCAGGTGCCTGCCCGGCGGCCAGCAGCGCCTGAGCGAGGCACGCGCCGATGGTCAGGGTGGCGGGGCTGTCGGGGCCGAGGATCTTGTCGCTGGTGGCTGCGAGCTGGGTCCAATAGCTGACCGCCGGGCCAGTCAGCCGGGCGGCGTCCAGGCTGCGCCCGGCCGTGATCAGCAGCGGGTGACAGCAATCTGGCGCCCATAGCCAGTCACCGGCGGTGCGCTGCAGGCTGGCCGCGCACGAGCGCAGGCCCGCAGCGAGCCACGGCTGCGGTTCGCGGCGGGGCCAGATCTCCAGCAGCGCGCTGGCCGCCGTCTGCGCCGCCTGGTCGCCGACCGGGCCGGGCAGCGCTGCGCCTACCGCGGCAGCCACCACCTGGCTGATCCAGACTGCGGGGGATGTGGCCGCCTGGCCAACGGTGAGTAGGCCGGTACGTTCCAGGGCATGTACCGCGTCCCACGCCCGGTCCGGACCCGCCGCCGGCACGCCCTGCTGCGCGAGGTAGGTGCACGTGGCTGGCGTGGTGAATACGGAGCCGGGGATCGGCTGGCCGCCGAACTGGGCGGCGAGCGCGAGCAGCAGCCACGTGGCGCCGCCGGGGCACAGTTGCTCGGCCCGCTCCGCCGACAGCACCCAGGTGATCGCCGCCGGAGGCGGCGGGCTGCCGGGCTGGCGGGCGGCCAGCTGCGCCTGCCGTGCGGTGTAGCGGTGCTGGTAGTCGCGGCAGGTCTGGATGGTGGTGGCGATCACCGCGCCAGCATGGGCGAGCGCGCACGGGTCGCCGCCCAGCGTGATAGCCAGGTCGATCGCCCCGTTGCGCTGGTCTGGGTCGTCGGCCAGCCGGCTCATCAGGTAGTTCGTGGCTTCGCGGGTGCTCAGCACCCCCACCGGCACGACCTGCGCCCGCACCTGGCCAGCGACGTCGTCCCCCTCAGGTGTGGTGACCAGGACCCTGCCCGCCGGGCCGCCCGGCCACAGACCGTCCAGGTCCGCCGCATCGCGCAGGTCATCGAGCACCACCAGCCAGGGCCGGGCGGTCTCAGCCATCCAGCCGGTGAACCGGGCGGCCACCTCCTCGGCCGCGGCGGCGGGATCGATGCCCACGGCTGCCGCAGCCTCCACATATCCGGACAGCACCGAGGCGCGGCTGCTGGCATCGACCCAGGCCAGCAGGTTCACCTGGGCGCTGCGCCACAGATGCCCGGCCAGGCAGGCAGCAAGCTGGGTCTTGCCGCATGACCCCAGCCGCCCCGGCTCCGCGTGGCCGTCGGCCAGCGCCACTATGGCGCCTGGGATCAGCGCCTCGGCCAGGCCGGGCACGGTCTCGGGCCGGGTGACGAATCCGCTGGCCAGGGCTGGTACCGCGCCCGTCCGGGCCGGGCGCGCTTCCGGTCGGGGCGGCGCGGAGCCGGCGGTGGCGACCGGGTTATCCATGGGTGACGGCCCTGTGTCCTGGTGTTCTCCGGCTCCGGTCAGCTCAGCCCGGCCGGTGGCGCAGCCGCTACCTGGCCGCTGGCGTGCCCGCGGGCGCCGGCGCCCCGCATAGCCACCAGGTAGACCGCGGCGGAGGTGAACCATCCGACCAGCCAGGAGATGTCGGCGCCGCCGAGGGTGTGGACCAGCGGGCCGGTGTAGTCCGGCTGGGACACAAACGGCCATTCCGCCGCCAGCCCAGCTGCATAAGCCAGCAGGCCCCGCCAGGCGACGTTGCCGTAGGTGGCGGCAGGGAAGAAGAACGCGCCGACGTCGTAGCGGGCGCGGCGGACGATGAAATAGTCGGCCAGGTTCACCGCCGACCAGGGGATGAACAGCACCAGCAGCACGTCCAGGAAGTTCGACAGGTTGGTGACGAAGGACTTGTAGCCGAGCAGCGCGACCGCCACGCCCGCCGCCATGACGCACAAAAACGGGATGAGCCGGACGGTGACCGACGCCGAGGTGAACCGGCGCCACATGTTGGCGAACGCGAGGACCTGGAACGCGCCGGTGTAGGCGTTGAACGTCCCTGCGTTGACCAGGCTGAACGCCATCACCACCAGCGCCCACGACCCGGACACCCTGCCGACCGCCGCCACCGGCCCGAGCGAGGGCAGCAGCGCGCCGAGGTAGGCGCCGACCGCGCAGGAAAAGAACGTCGCGGCCACGTTGCCGGTGTAGATGGCCCAAAACAGCCGCCGACCGTTCGTGCTGGCGGGCAGGTAGCGGGTGTAGTCGGACACGAACGGCCCGAACGACAGCATGTCGATCACTAACAACGCCACGCCAGCCAAGAACAGGCCAGCGGGCGGGCGGGCCAGGCTCATCTCATGGGCGGGCAGGCTGCCGTAGCGCAGGCCCTGGACCAGCATGACGACCAGCGAGACGCCGACAACGATGGCGGTGACCTGCATGACACGGTGGATCCAGCGGTAGCCGAAAATCCCGATCACCACCGCCGGGACGGTCAGGATCACGATCCACTGCGGGATGGTCACGACTCCGGTCACGCCCTGCATGGCCTGAGCCTGGATGACGAACTGCGCGGCGATGAACCCGACGTTGATCAACAGCACGGCCGGGAACAAGAACGCCGACCCGTAGAACCCGAACTGGGCCCGGCTCTGGATGGTCTGCGGCACGCCGAGCTTGGGTCCCTGGGTGGCGTGCAACGCGATCAGCAGCGCGCCGATCATCGTCCCGGCGGCGATCGCCACCAGCGCCCACCAGAACGCCAGCCCGATCGAGATGACCACCGCGCCGAGGACGACGTTGAACACGTTCACGTTGCCGCCCCACCAGAACACGAACTGGTGCCATGGTTTCCCATGCCGCGCCCTGGCCGGGATCATGTCAATGTGATGGGTCTCGACATACCGGCGTAGCTGCTCGCTGGCTACCGCGGTCTCCGCCATAACCTCATTTCCCTTTCTGCAGCAGAAATCTGCCGGTGTGGAAGGTCACCGATCAGGCTCGCTTAAGGTCCAGCACTGACGTGCTGGCGTCGCGAGGGAGGCCCGGGGAAGGCAGCGGGGACCCGGGGCCGATGTTGCGGTCACAGACCCGGGCCCCGCGCTGCCCTGGGGGCAACCAGACAATGGCATGTCCGCCGAGGTGTCAGGAATTGGCTAACAGAATGGTCATGAATACGCGGACATAGCACTATTGCCCCGGCGCGAAAGCGGACCGGGAGAATCCAGTGCTCCTTGCTGAAGCCGCTACCTCCCCAGCCGAATGCCGTCACAAGTCGCGGGAAACAGGCGGCCACGCCAGCGGGCTGGTCACTGGCGGTTCGGGGGGGAGGAGACGGGGCTATGACCCTGCCAGGAGCGGATCGGTAGTGGCGGGCGCTACGCGGATCCCGCCGACCAGCAGCATGCTGCCGGCGTCACGGGTTGCGGCGACCGCCTGGGCCAGCACGTGCAGCAAAGCCATCGGCGAGGCCAGCAGCCCGCCCGGCGCGGGAATATGCGCCCACTCGGTCCGCTCTCCGTCCGCCAGCGGCGATGGCGGCGCCAGCACCCGGCTGCCGCCGGCATGCCAGCGCACCGCCGCCGTGCCCGCCACCCGGGCACCGCCGGGGTCCGGGCGGGTCCACGGGCACGCGCCCGAGCGGGCCAGGAAATAGCACCGCGGTCCGGCCGCGATCAGCGCCAGCGCGGCGGCGGGGTCGGGCAGGATCGGCAGGCCCCGGATCTCATCCGGCACCCCCCGGGTGTACAGCCACCAGGCCAGCGCCACCATCCCCGCGACCCGCGGCACCTCCAGCGCATCAATCGCCGTCCCGGTAACCAGCCACAGCCGCCCATCCCCGTCTTCCTCGACGGGCCAGCCACGATCCTGGCACGCTTGCCGGGCCTCGTCCGGGGTCAGCGACTCCGGGCCGACGGGCGCGATGGCCGGCTCGGCCCGGAGTCGCTGACCCCGGACGAGGCCCGGCAAGCG
>Ga0102924_1004892_pt1 | contig 13213 bp, 12 predicted proteins | sample PaiPotPPM11metaG_FD_80116 | JGI IMG/M metagenome (GOLD analysis project Ga0102924, IMG submission 80116) | Iron sulfur acid spring bacterial and archeal communities from Banff, Canada, to study Microbial Dark Matter (Phase II) - Paint Pots PPM... ... | reverse complement strand
TTCGGCATCATGGCGGTCGTGAGCGGGAGACCAGCTCGGGTACGACGCTAGGAACAGGCCGTTTCCCCGCCGATGCGGCTGCGCAACGACAACGAAACATCCGCCGCACACCGCGCATGACCTACCAGTGAGATCCAGGTCCCAGCGCGGCACCCTCGCCGCCCCAATCGCGGCGGCGGAAGACGCGCCCGCTGTGGTCCTCAGGATTGACCTTCGATGTACCTGCGACGGTCCGGATTGACCTTGCTTTGTAGCTGGCCAGGAAGCCAGTCCCGACGACCTGCGCCGCAGCGGGCAGGCACCGGCGCCCTCGTACGCACGAGGTACTCACCAGGTCAATCGCCAGGCGGAGACATCAGCAGGGGTGCGACAGTCCTGGCGGAGAGCACTTATTCGGACCGTGCGGTATTCCCTGGTGCGGGGGTGCTTACCCGTTCGGCGATGTAGCTGGTCCAGTCGCGGCGGATGCGGCTGGCCCAGTTGACGGCGGTCTGGATGTGGACGCCGAGCAGGCTGGCCAGTACCGCGGGGGCAGGTCGGATGCCCATGCGGCGAGCGCGGAGTTGCGGGCTTGCCGGGGCTCGATTCCGTGCTGGCGGAGTCTGCGGGGCAGGGTCTGGGGTGCGACGGGCCGTGCGGGCGAGCGGCCGGGGAAGAGCGGGCGAGGCTGTCTGTGTGATTCTCCTCGAGCGCCGCGGGTGGGCGCGGTGGGTGGCTGGCTTGAATGCGGAGTCCTTCTTCCCGGCTGGGGCAGTGTGCCCCACGTCGCCTGGCTGTCAACCGGGCGCCAAGACCGCCTTCGGCGCGCCCGGTGTGACAGCGGGCGGCTGTCGCGGTGCCTTGCCCCTCGCGCCGGGAAGGGAACCGCATCCCGGGCCGCCACCAGGGCGGCCCCCCTCCCGGTCACCTGCCGAGGAGGAAACTTCCGTGGACAGCATCAGCCTCACCGTGACCGGCCGGATCGGCGACGCCCCAGCCCAGGGCGTGACCAGCGGCGGCAAGACCTGGGCCAGCTTCTCCGCATGGAGGCGATCAAGCTGTCGGCCGGGGTGACCGGGCGGCCGGAGTAGCGGCGGTTCCACGCGTTCCGGCTCTGCTCGAGGAGCCGGCCGGCGCGGGCGACCCGGCGCAGGAGCCCGGCGTCTTCCGGCCGTCCGGCGCGCTGGTAGTCGGCGGCGGCGGTCAGGTAGTCACGGCTGGCCGGCCAGCCGACGGCGGTGCGCAGCTCGGCGTCCAGGGCCAGGCGCGCGGCGAGGTCCCCGCCTGGGCCGCCGCCGTAGTCTTCCATCGCCCGGCGCGCGACCATCAGCATGACCGCGTCCGAGCGCAGCAGCCCGGTGAACGGGGCATCTCTTTCTTCGGGCCCGCTCATCGAATTCTCTCCACCTGGTTGTCGTCGCTGCCCGGGGCGCCGCCGGAAAGGATGTCGCGGACCGCCGCGGTGCTCAGGCCGCACAGCTGCGCGGTCTCGGTGATGCCGCCGAGGAGCTCGCGCAGGCGGCGGACCGCCGAGGCGGCGGCGGTGTCGTGTGGATCTGCGGCGCGTTCGGCTTCGGCGCGGAGCTCGTCGTCCTTGCGGCGAGCGGTGTCGCGGATCCGTTCGGCGAGCGCGGCGGCCTGGTAGTAGTCGGTGAGCGCAGACTCGATCAGTGCCTCGCGGTGCTGCCGGGCGGCATCGCGGGCGGCCTTGGCCTCATGGGCGCGGCGGATCGCGTCCGCCCGGGCTGATCCTCGATCTAACGAGGCGTCAGCGAGGGTTCAAGCGATTCGCCCGCCCGGCCTTCCCCTCGCCCGCAGCCCCCGGACGACACGGGGACCGGTCAGGCTTCTTCCCTGGGCTCCGCACCCGCACGAGCAGGACCCGCGCACGCACGCCAGGGCGGGGACAGGCTCTGAGCACTAGCCCGGAGCTGCGCCGCCGATCCGCATGGACCAGCCCTCCTATCTATCTGCGCGCCCACTCATTGTGAGCGACCTCGAGTCGCACCAATTGAAGATCGTTAGCTCTCCGCGATCCTCCTAGCGGAAATCGCAGGTGTTGGCGTGAGCCGGACCCTCGAACTCGGGGTAACCCAGCGTGGTGTTATGCGGAGAATTATTCGCGCGGCGCCTGAGGATCCCCGGGCCCGAGCGCGGCAGGGCGCTAACGCGGAAACTTTGCACTAAGTGGAGAGAAAACATGCACAGAGCATGCTTTTTTTCCGCGTAATGCAAAGTTTCCACCTAAGGGCAGCGGGCTTCGGCCTGCAATCTCCCGTAAATCGGGCATTCTGGACGGCTCGTAACGGTCCGCTGTCTGGCGGAGGCCGAATAACACAGTCGAAGGTCCCGGCCCGGTAACGGGCCGGGACCTTCGACTGGAAGATGCCTCATTCTCGGGGCAGATCTAGGGACGGCAGGCTTCCGGCAGGCGAAAGCGGGCCTCGGTTAGCTGTGGCGGTGATGCACGATCAGCACTGACCGCTGTGAGTGGGCGGCGACGGCGCTCGCGACGCTGCCGACCACAAGACTGCTCACGCCGCTGCGGCCGTGGGAGCCGAGAACGATGAGGGTGGCATCGCTGGAGTCGGCCACGTCGATGATGCCCTTCCAGGTCGGGGCCGCCTCGGCCGTCATGGTCTTCGCGCGGAATCCGGCGGCCTCGGCCAGCGACGCCCCCTGCGACGCGGTTTTCTCGGCCGCGGCCTTGACTTCGTCGACCCCCGCGGCGTCGAATCCCGCTCCGCCAACCGGGAGGAACCCGACGTTGAACGGTTCCCATATGGTCAGGACGATTGCGTCACGGCCAGCCCGCAGTTGGCGGCCCGCCTCCGTTATCGCGTGTCCGGCTAGCTCTGACCCGTCGTAGGCGAACAGAACGGGTCCTGACTCGTCGGTCGTGGCTGCGCTCATGGCATCTCCTTCGTTGGAAAATCCTAGTCAGGGGTGTATGCGACGGCCACCGCGGCGGACCGCCGCGAGCAGTGCCGGGGATTCCCACCCCGGCTCGCCGCCGCCGAGGAATCGGTCGAGCGACGCGGCGGGCGGCGCCGTGCCGCCGAGAACGTAGAGCAGGACGCCGACAAGCGTCCCGCCGACGGCGAGGCCGAAGCACACCCACAAGGTGGTCCGCATGGCCTCCGTCGGCAGGCCCGCCAGCGACACCGCGAAGTGCAGCAGGATCGGCACGATCATGAACGCGGCGAACGCGCGCATCAGTTCGAGGATGGCGAAGACGCGCTGGATGCTGGCCGAGCGCAGCGAGAACCCGGCGAGGAACAGGGCTGGAACCACCGAGGCACCGACGCCGACGCCGATCAGGGCCGAGCCGACCAGGGTAAGCCCGGCGGTCGGCGGGACGACCCCCTGGATCACGAGGATCCCAACGGCGAGGGAGGTCATGCCGAACAGGGCGAAGTAGTGGATGTACTTGGTGCTGAACACCACGCCGAACGCGATCGACGCGAGCACGGCCCCGCCGAGTTCGGGGAGGTAGAGCAGGCCCAGGTGCAGCGGCGCGTACCGGCCGGCGAGCGAGGCGCTGGTCAGCGCGATCGCCGACACCGAGGCGGCCGCCGCGCAGACCGCCACGACGATCCCGGCCACCGGGAACGTGCTGGCCAGCGGGCGCAGGGTCAGCAGCACGCGAGTGCCGCGGTACTGGTAGACCCACAAGACGATGATCAATGCCAGTCCGCCCAGCAGCGGGACGATGGCCACGGGGTCAAGGAACGCGTGGGTGGTCAGTTCCGAAGCGCCCCAGAACGCGGCCACCGAGCCGCCTGCGGCCAGGGCGATGGCCCGGCTGTCCCTGGGCGCGCTGCGGTCGGCCGGCGGCGCGTCTTCGAAGGTCAGCAGGGCCAGGATGAGGCCGAGGACGGCGACGCCAGCCGCGATCCAGAACAGCGGCCGCCAGGCGTGGAACGAGGCCTGGGCGCCACCGATCAGCGGGCCGGCGGCGACGGCGCCGAAGATGCACATGTTCATGATCATCGTGGTCCAGCGCAGCTTTGCCGCCGGGTAGCCGAGGAACAGCGGCGGCGCGGCCGCGATCAGCAGCAGGCTGGTGCACAGGCCCTGCAGTATGTGCCCGGCGATGAACACGGGCGCGTCGGTCGCAGCGGCGGCGAGCACCGAGCCGATCACCAGAAACGCGGCGTAGATCAGCATCATCCGCCGCTGGGGCAGGTGCTGGGCGAACTGGACGGCAAGGACCGTGCCGGCCGCGTACGCGGCGTTGGCCATGCCGGAGCCAAGGCTGGTGGCCTGCGGACTGATGTGCAGTGTGCTCGAGATCAGCGGCGTGATCGGCTGCAGAGCGGCCGACAGCGCCAGATAAGGCACCAAAAACAGCACCACCATTGCCGCGACCGCGGGGTAGCGGCCGGCCAGCGGTCCCGGTCGCAGGATCCTGCGTTCTGGGGCGAAGGCGGGGACTGGCTGGCGGGTGCCGGCCAGGGTCGACGGTGTCTGCGGGGTAACGTTCGTCACGAAGGTGCTCCTAGTTGGACAACCGTAGAACGTTCGATCAATGACGAACATACTATGATCGTCGAACCATCCGCAAATCCGCGCTACGCTATGTCTGTGATCGATGACGTCACGGAGCCTGCAGCGGCAGATTTCGAACTGCCGCGGGTGCTGGCTGCCCTCGCTGACCGGCACCGGCTGGCGACGGTCCAGTACGTTGCCCGTACCGGCGAGTCGTGGTGCTCGCGCGTGATGCAGGACATTCCGCTTGAGATGAGCAAGTCCACCTTCTCTCACCACCTGCGCATACTGCGCGAAGCCGGGGTCGTCGCCAAGCGGATGGAGGGCACCAAGAGCTTCATGTGCGTGCGCAAAGCCGACCTCGACGCCCGCTTCCCCGGCTTGATCGACTCCATACTGAACGCCGACGCCGAAATGGTCTCCTGACCGCGACCGCACCGGCGCCCACGCCGTCTAGGATCGTCACAGAGCTTGCCGCGGACATATGTGCCGAAGGAGGCCTATGGGTCCCGGTCGGGACATCCCGGTTCCCAGCGACTCCGCCGAACTGGTCAGACTGCTGCTCGGCGTGGCCGCCGACAACGGCGCCGACGCCCGGCGGCTAGCGCGCGAGGCCGACGTGCCCGACTGGGCCATGGCTCCCGGGCACGCAATGGTTCCTACCCGGCTGTCGCTGCGCTTGTTCGAGCTGACTGAGCGGGCGCTTGACCGGCCGGACCTGGGGCTGCTCATCCCGCGCCTGCACACGGTCGGCGACCTGGACCTGTACGACTACTTGTTCTGCACCGCGGCCACGTTCGGCGAAGCGATGCGGGTCAGCGGTGACTTCGTCCACCTGATCTCCACCAACCACCGGATCAGCGTCGAGGAGTCGACCGCCGACGAGACGACCTTCGCGCTCGGGCTGGCCGAAGCAGACGGCCGTGGCGGTGAACTCCTGTCGCAGTTCGCGGTGGCGATGTTCACCGCGCGGGCGCGGGCAGGAACGGGTAAGCCCGTGACACCCTCGAGGGTCTCGTTCCCCTTTACCGCACCGCGACGATACCGGCGCTTCACCGAGGCACTCGGCATCGACCGGGTCGACTTCGGCTCCCACGCCACGTCGTTCACTTTCACGGCTCGTGACCTGCGCCTGCCGATGGCGGGAGCCGACCCCCGGCTCGCCGGCTTCCTGAAGGACTACGCCAGCATGCTGCCGGCACCCGCGTCGGCCACCTGGCTCGGCCAGTTCCGGCGCCGGCTGGAGGTGATGCTCGCCGACGGCCACCCCTCTATTCAACGCACCGCCAGCCAACTAGCCGTAAGCACGCGGACCCTGCAGCGCCGGCTGGCAGAACACGGCACGACATGGCGGGCCGAACTCGACTCCGCCCGGCACCGCTACGCCGGCCAGGCCGATGCCATAAAAGCGCGCCGCCTGGCCGACCGGCTCGGCTATGCCGACCCGCGGTCGCTGCGCCGCGCCAGGCAGCGCTGGAAGGACCGGCTCGCCGGCCAGGCACCCGATGCGGACGGAAAGGCTGAATGACCAGCGACCGAGTTCCTCAGTCGTCGTAACTCCCCTTTACCGCCGTCGGCCCGGCCGCACCGGAGGAACTGACCCCCGCGATCAGCCCGGCCAGGGACGCGGCCACCAACGCGAACTCGACTGCTTTTCCCACCCGCACGAGATCCCCTTTCGTTGATCGCTCGCGAAACCTGGTTCAAGCATGGACAGGAAACGAAACCGGCATAAGGACCGGACATGACAGGACCCGGACGCTACGCGCCAACGGTCGCGCTATGTCTTCGCTATTGGCAGCCCGTAGCGAAGCCGTAGCGCCGATCGGCAGACTGTCCTCCCGGTTCGCACCTTCTCTTCTGGCTGTGCCGGCGAACCGCGAAGCACACGGGGTGTTCCGACATGAGCGGGGAGAAAGAGAGTGTCCAGCCAGTATCCGCCCGGCAACCGGGGCCCGGGTTGGCCGTCGCCGGGCCAAGGGCAGCCACCGCAGGGCTGGCCGTCGCCCGGCCAGAGGCAGCCACCGCAAGGCCAGCCACCGCAAGGCCAGCCACCACGGGGCCAGCCACCACGGGGCCAGACACCGCCGGGCTGGACACCGCCGGGACAGACACCGCCGGGACAGACACCGCCGGGCTGGATGCCGACGGGCCCGGGACCGGCTCAGTTCGGGCGCGGCCTTACCGACCTGGCGCTGCCCGGCCAGGCGCTGCCCGGCCAGCCGACGCCCGAGCCGAACGGGCCGGGCGGGCGACACGGGTCGGGCGGGCGGACGCCGCGGCGCGGTATGCGTCCGGTTCGCTGGTTCTTCGCGGTGGTCCTGGTCCTGTTCGCGGTTCTTTGCGTCTTCGGTGGCATCCGGGTGACCGGCCAGGCGAACTCGGCCTCCGCCAGCAACGCCGCCCAGGCGAACGCCTCGGCGCAGACGCAGGCGGCCGACAACCGGTGGGCCACGACCCCGGTCACCCAGGTCTTCCCGGCCACGGTCACCGCGGCGGTCTCGGGGATCGTGTGGGACCGGGTGGCGATCGACTCGTCGACCTCGTGCTTGTCGGCGCTGAGGGCCGACTGGCAGCCGACTTCGACCCGGCCCTGCACGGCGGTGCTGCGCGCCACCTACACGGACCAGGCGCGGACGATCGCCGCGACGGTCGGCATCGTGGTCAACCCGTCGTCGACCGACCCCGCGGGCGCCTCGATGTTTGACACCTGGCTGAGCCCGATGGCCCTCGCGCAGGACCAGTCGGAGGGCCTCGGCGCCAGCCAGACCGCGGTGGACTACGTGATCCACGCCCTCCCGGCGCCCGGCACCGCCGCCGCGAACTTCGGCGACGCCGACCTGCTCGCCATGACGACGGGAACCTGGCTCAAGGGCGCCCCGTCGGACTGGCTCGCGCTCGTCGTAGAGGCCGGCTCGCTCAACGGCCAGCGCACCGCCGGCGATCTCCCGTCCCCGTGGGCATCCCAGGCCGGCGGCAACCACCGCGACCGCGACAGCTGGTACGTCCCCGCCCAGGATCTCACCACCGCCCTCGATTCCCGCTACCAGAAGCTGTTCGGGTGATGACCGTGATCCGCCGCCTGTCCGCCCTCGGCGCTACTCTCGCCGCTACCGCCGTCACCATGGGCACGATCGCGCTCGCCATCGGCGGGACTGCCGCCCCGGCGAGCGCCGCGACCACTTCGTCGCTCACTCCCTGGATCGGCACCGCCATCGGGCTGTCCGGCGCGCAGCAGGCCGCTACCGGCTCCGGCGTCACCGTGGCCGTCATCGACACCGGCACGGCCGACCTGCCCCAGTTCGCCGGCCAGCTGACCGAGGGCCCCAGCTACGTCAGCGCCGGCGACGAGAACCACGGCACCGGGGTGGCGAACCTGGTCCTCCAGGTCGCTCCGCAAGCGCACATCCTCGCGATCCGGGCGATCGGAGACGCCGGGACCAAGAACCTGACCAGTTGCCCGGTCGGCAGCGCGGTCAGCTACGCCGCCGCACACGGCGCGAAGGTGATCACGATGTCTCTTGGCAGCGCCGACGGCGACCTGAGCAGCTACGCCGGCTGCGAGGCCAAGGCGGTTGAGAAGGCACTCGCCGCTGGCATCACCGTCCTTGCGGCCGCGGGCAACAACGGTTTCAACTCAAGCACCTTCGTGGACGGTGGCGGCGACGGCGAGGACGACGAGTCGTTCCCCGCCGGCTACACGGGCGTGATCGCGGTCGCGGCGCTGTCGCAGTCGGGCTCCCGCGCCTACTTCTCGACCGTCCACTCCTTCGTCGATGTCGGGGCGCCGGGCGTGGACATCCCGACCGTCGACGAAAGCGGCGCGGCGGTCACCGAGCAGGGCACCTCCGAGGCGACGCCCCTGGTCGCCGGCGTCGCCGCGCTGATCCTGTCGAAGGCACCCGGCCTCGCGCCGTACCAGGTGGCCGCGGCGATCGAGCAGACCGCGTCGCATCCGGCGAGCTGGAACGCCGAAACTGGGTACGGCGAGGTCAACGCCGCCGCCGCGCTGGCCGCGGCGGAGAAGATGACCCCGGCCTCCCCCACCCAGGCGCCGGCCGCCTATACGGGCCCGGCCAACTTCGCCGGAGCGAGCGCATCGGGTTCCGCTAGCACGACCGACACCGGCGGTTACGTGCACGCCGGAATCCTGTTCGTCGCGGCGCTGATCTCCCTCGGCGGCGCCTTCCTGCTAATCAGGGGCCGACGCAGGGCCGCCGCGCCGTAACGACGGATACCCCGGGATGGAGGTTACCGGGGGTCTCGCGACGGGGGCGCCAGGGCCGCCACGCACGGAAAATGGACGTTTGGGCACCCTGGGGTGGGCCCAGACGTCCACTGTCAGATGGCTAGAGATGGCCGCTCAGGTTTTGCCAGCGCCCTTCTTGCTGTTATCGAGGATGATGGACTCGCGGGTGTGCCAGCCTCAGACGCCACACCCGTCCCGCTGATGCCACGCTCGGGTGCCGCAGGGACATTGGGATCGTCAACGGTCCCGTCGAAGGGCGCGTCTCGAGCGGTTAGCCGGCGCGGTTGAGGTCGGCTTCCACCTCCACCACGACCTCGTCGCGCAGTTTGAGTGCGCCGAAAAAGCCCGAGTAGGGCTTGATGCCGAACGCTGACTGGGTCACCGTGGCGCTTCCCCGGTACAGGCCCGGCTTGGGCTCGGTTACCTGAACCCGGGCCGGCTGGGACTTGCCGGCCAGCGTGAGCGTGCCCTCGATGGCGCCGCCCGCGCCGAAGGGGATGATCTTGGTCGAGCGGAAGCTGGCGGTGCCGTCGCCGAGGATCCGGCGCATCGTCGCCTCGATGTCGCGGCGGTCCGAGTCGCTGAGCGGCTTGGCGCCGCCGGTCCCTTCGCGCACGGCCAGCGAGCCCAGGTCGAGCTCGGCGCTGACCGTCGCCGCCGTCAGGCCGCCCGATTCTTCGGCCGGGATCTCAACCCGGGCCGACCAGCGGGTCATCTCGAGCACCAGGTCGTGGCCGGCCTTGGCGGCCAGCCCGACCCGGCTGGTCCTGATGAGCAGCCGGCTGTTGTCCGGTCCGAGCTGGAAGTTACCCGTGATGTCAGCCATTGGCTCACGGTAGGCGCTCGGGCCATGAATGGTCCAGGGTGCGCTTAGGGGAACTTACGGGAACGGGATGTCGCCGAAGAGCGCCCGGATGCGCCGCAGATCGCGCAGCCGGGGCTCGGTGGTGCCGCCGACCCAGCGGCTCACGGTCTTGACGGAGACGCCGAGCTGGCGGGCGGCGGCCTCCATCGTCATGCCCTCGCGGCGCAGCACGCCGGCCATCCAGTCGGCGAACGTCGTCTCGTCGGACCCGGGGTCCGCGCCTTCGGCGACGCCGATGGCCGCGGCCCCGGGCCGCCCGGGCGGCCCGTCGTTCTTGAGCAGCGCGGTCAGTGCGTCGATCCCCGCGGGACTGCCGATCTGGACGCCGGAGCGGAGCACGTCGACCTCGACGTGGTCGGGGAAGATGCGGAACGACACGTTGATGGCCCCGGTCGGTCCCGCCGCGTCGAGCAGGGCCTGGGCCACGGTCTCGCCGACCTCGCGGTTGTCCTCCTCGGACAGCGGCGACTGGGCCAGGCAGCGGCGGACGAAATCGCGGATGTCCGGGATCGACGACGGGCGGGCCGGGAAGGTTTGCGACACCACGACGACTGGCACGACCTCGATGTTTTCGCTGATCGCGTCGTCCGCGTCGCCCATCGCCGCCCCTCCGTGACATAGGTTCCTGCCTGGCAACACTGTTACCGGTTAGCTGTGAGCTTAGTTACCGGTACGTCCTGAGAGTACGTGGGACGGGACGCTTCGGACGAGTCGCCGCGATCGGACATTTGTGTCCGCCTATCCGACGGTTATGTCTTGAAGATTTTGTGGTGGCGGGCTTACGCTGAGCAAGTCGGCATGGGCACCGTTGCCTCGCAGACAGCGCGGGCAACTTACCGAAAGGTGGCTGCCATGACGCAGGCAGCGGAAGAGCCAGTCGTACACATTCTCTGGATGAACGGGGGCCTCGGCTGCGACGGGGACTCGGTGGCTCTCACCGCGGCCACCCAGCCCAGCATCGAGGAGATCGTGCTCGGCGCACTGCCGGGCCTCCCCAAGATCGCGGTGCACTGGCCCCTGATCGACTTCGAGTGCGGTCCTGAGCAGGGCGCCGACAACTTCATCGAGTGGTGGCACAAGGCCGACCGGGGCGAACTCGAGCCGTTCGTGCTGGTCGTCGAAGGATCGATACCGAACGAGGCGATCAAGTCCGAGGGCTACTGGTGCGGTTTCGGCAACAACCCGGAGACCGGGCAGCCGATGACGACCAGCGAGTGGCTGGACCGCCTCGCGCCGAAGGCGACCGCGATCCTCGCGGTGGGCACCTGCGCCACTTACGGCGGCATCCACGCCATGGCGGGTAACCCGACCGGCGCCATGGGCGTGCCGGACTACCTGGGCTGGGAGTGGAAGTCCAAGGCAGGCCTGCCGATCGTCTGCGTGCCGGGCTGCCCGATCCACCCCGACAACCTGTCGGAGACGATCCTGTACCTGCTCTACCAGGTCGCGGGGCAGGCGCCGATGATCCCGCTCGACGAGGCGCTGCGGCCGCGCTGGCTGTTCGAGGCCACCGTCCACCAGGGGTGCGACCGGGCGGGCTACTACGAGGAAGGCACGTTCGCGACCGAGTACGGAACCCCCGAGTGCCTGGTCAAGCTGGGCTGCTGGGGTCCGGTGGTCAAGTGCAACGTGCCGAAACGGGGCTGGATCAACGGCGTGGGCGGCTGCCCGAACGTGGGCGGCATCTGCATCGCCTGCACGATGCCTGGCTTCCCCGACAAGTTCATGCCGTTCATGGACGAACCGCCGGGCGCCCGGGTGTCGAGCACCGCCAGCGGGATGTACGGGACGGTCATCCGCACGCTTCGGGGCTTTACCGCCCGCACGGCCGACAAGGAGCCGAAGTGGCGGGTCAAGGGATCAGAGCTCCGCACCGGCTACCAGAAGACGTGGTGATCGCGATGACATCGACCGAACCTCGACCTTCCGACACCGACCTAGTCGAGATGACCTGGGATCCGATCACCCGGATCGTGGGCAGCCTCGGCATCTACACCAAGATCGACTTCAAGGCCAAGACGGTCGCCGAGTGCCACAGCACATCGTCGATCTTCCGCGGCTACAGCATCTTCATGAAGGGCAAGGACCCGCGCGACGCCCACTTCATCACCAGCCGCATCTGCGGCATCTGCGGCGACAACCACGCGACCTGCTCGGTCTACAACCAGAACATGGCCTACGGCGTCCGGCCGCCCCACCTGGGCGAGTGGATCATCAACCTCGGCGAGGCCGCGGAGTACATGTTCGACCACAACATCTTCCAGGAGAACCTGGTCGGGGTCGACTTCTGCGAGAAGATGGTCGCCGAGACCAACCCGGGCGTGCTTGAGCGCGCGAACGCGACCGAGGCGCCGCACGCGGCTTCGCACGGGTATCGCACCATCGGCGACATCATGCGGTCGCTCAACCCGCTCGAGGGCGAGTTCTACCGCGAGGCGCTGGCGGTCTCGCGGTCCACCCGCGAGATGTTCTGCCTGATGGAGGGGCGCCACGTGCACCCCTCGACGCTGTACCCGGGCGGCGTGGGCACGGTCGCTACCGTGCAGCTCTTCACGGACTACCTCACCCGGCTCATGCGCTACGTGGAGTTCATGAAGCGGGTCGTGCCCATGCACGATGACCTGTTCGACTTCTTCTACGAGGCGCTGCCCGGATACGAGGAAGTCGGCCGGCGGCGGGTGCTGCTCGGCTGCTGGGGCAGCCTGAACAACCCCGAGTACTGCGACTTCACCTACCGGAACATGGCCGACTGGGGCCGCAAGATGTTCGTCACGCCGGGCGTCGTGGTGGACGGCAAGCTGGTGACCACGTCGCTGGTCGACATCAACCTGGGGATCAGGATCCTGCTCGGCCACTCCTACTACGAGGACTGGGAAGACCGCGAGATGTTCGTCACCCACGACGAACTCGGCAACCCGGTCGACCGCCGCCACCCGTGGAACCAGCACACGATCCCGAAGCCGGCCAAGCGCGACTTCGACGACAAGTACAGCTGGACGATGTCGCCGCGCTGGTTCGACGGGAAGGACTACCTGCCGCTGGACACCGGCGGCGGCCCGATCGCCCGGCTGTGGGCGACCGCGCTCGCCGGCCTGGTCGACTTCGGCTACGTGAAGTCCACCGGGCACAGCGTGCTCATCAACCTGCCGCGGACGGTGTCCAAGCCCGAGGTCACCTTCGAGTGGAAGATCCCGGTCGACAAGGAAGGCAAGCCGCTGTCCAACGCGATCGAGCGGGACCGCGCGCGGACGTACTTCCAGGCCTACGCGGCCGCCTGCGCCCTCCACTTCGTCGAGCAGGCCCTCGCCGAGATCCGGGCCGGGCGGACCAAGACGTGGGAGTCGTTCAGCGTCCCGGAGAACGCGTTCAGCTGCGGCTTGACCGAGGCCGTGCGCGGGGTGCTCTCGCACCACATGGTGATCAGGGACGGGAAGATCGCGAACTACCACCCGTACCCGCCGACCCCGTGGAACGGCAGCGTCCGCGACGTCTACGGCACGCCGGGTCCCTACGAGGACGCGGTGCAGAACACCCCGATCTTCGAGGAGAACCCGCCGGACAACTTCAAGGGCATCGACATCATGCGGGCGGTGCGCAGCTTCGACCCGTGCCTGCCCTGCGGCGTGCAC
>Ga0102924_1004891_pt1 | contig 13214 bp, 16 predicted proteins | sample PaiPotPPM11metaG_FD_80116 | JGI IMG/M metagenome (GOLD analysis project Ga0102924, IMG submission 80116) | Iron sulfur acid spring bacterial and archeal communities from Banff, Canada, to study Microbial Dark Matter (Phase II) - Paint Pots PPM... ... | reverse complement strand
GAATTACGCGGCGGTCCGATTCGGACAGGCGACCTAAGTCGCGATCGGCGCGACTCGTAAATCGGATTTGCCAGCTCACGTCATGCCGTGGCGCCGTTCGAGCTCTTCGATCGAAATCGTCGATTCCGATCGATCGCTTTCGGCGAGCGCCGCCAGTTCATCATTCTCGGCGGGAACCTCTTCCGCTAATAGTGTCTGGACGGCGAGACGATCGTGTTTTCGCGCGGCCTCGACCAGCGCGGCCAAATGTTCCACCTCGGTCTCAGGGATTTCGTCGATTAACTGGTGCAAGGCAGTACGATCCATGTCTCTATTTTACCACGCTCGGCCTGAGCTGACCCTTCCCTTCTAGTATTGCCCGAGAGCGGGCGCTTGCCGGCGCGCTCTGCTTTTCTTACGGCGCCGTGTGTCACATTTTGTCACGGACGGGTCGGGAGCGGCCGGGTTTGGGCGGGAACGGCTAACAGCCGAAGCGGGCGGAATCCCTTATTTTAGGGACTATTCGGTAGCGGACGGGACTGGCCGGGACCGCCAATCGCGGGTTCGAATCCCGTTGGGGCTACCAAATTCGCCATTATGTCGTATGAGTTTTCGCGACACTAACGGCTTCGTGCAACAAATGCTAAAGGCCCTGATACTCGACATGGCCGCTTATCGCGCAACCCTTTCGCACCTTCGTCGACATCGGTTTTAGCGCGCTCCCGAGCGGTACGGTAGTGCATCGAAAATACTGGTCAAAGTCGGACCCATCAAAGAATGCCAACAGATTAATGCTGGTCGTCCCAACATTTTTTATCGTCACCCAGGTGTTATGCGGAATGAAAATTGTGCCACCATCGCCGACCCGGCCTTGCATGTTGCCTACTTGCGCATAGACCGTGCCATGTTCGATGTACAGGATTTCATCTTGCCGAAGATGACGGTGGAGTGGGATAATCGCACCGGGTAAGAACGCTTCCGTAATAAACATGAGCCGGTTCGAACCGCCATTTTTCGTATCGACTTTGAAGAGTAGGGACGTGGTCAGCATACCTACATGAGCATTAGCAACGCGTGGTCGCCGTAGGCGCATCTCACCGTCTTTCGCTTGAAGTAGCAACGGCCGCTCGGGCGTCATTTCAACCTTCGGGGACGCGGCGGCCAGGATGCCGCCGGTAAGTAATGCGATGCCCAGAAAAACGGCAAAAGCAAACGCTACAACGTTACGCATTTGAATATCCCTCCTTCGAGACCTATAACACGCAGTTGCGCTTCCCGGTGTTGTGTCCTTCTGGTTCGTAACGTGCAGTTTTCTATAGCAAAAATATAACGGAGCGGGTCGAAATGGTCGGTATTGGCCGGGAGCGGATAACACCCGAATGCGCCAAAACCCTCATAAAACGGGACTATTCGGTAGCGGTGGGGACTGGCCGGGACCCCTGAGTTCGGTTTCGAATCCCGTTGGGGCTACCAATTTAAATCCGCACGGTGCTCGGCGCGCTTTCGCGATCCCGCTCCATCGATACGATCGCAGCGGCCAGCTCGTGCGCAAATGGGGAACCTCTAAGATCCCTTGCGCTCAGATTAAGGCAGGGTCGCGAGCCGGCCGCCGTCTACGATGAGCGTAGTGCCATTGACAAACCGCGCATCGTCCGAGGCGAGGAAGCAAATGGCCGCGGCCAGATCTTCGGGCTTCCCGATCGCGCCGGTGACTTTCTCAGCGCCGCTTTCGACGTTCGGATTGTTCCGCAACATCGGCGTATCGACGGCACCGGGCGCCACGCAATTGATGCGAATCTGCCGCGCCGTCATTTCGATGCTGAATCCGCGCGTGAAAGCTTCGATCGCACCCTTGGACGACGCGTACGGTACCACATTGGCCGTTGTTTCATAAGCGTGAACCGAGCTGACGTTCACTATTGCCGAGCCCGGCGGCATATGCGGAGCCGCGTATTTACAGAAATAAAAGACGGAGCCCAGATTCGTGGTGATAACGCGAAAGAAATCGGCCTCGGCAATGTCGACGATCGGCGTGAATGTCATCATGCCCGCATCGTTGACGACGACGTCGATCGAACCGCCGTAGGCCGCAACCGCCTTCGCAACGACGGCTTGGACCTCCGCCGAGTTGCCGACGTCGACTTGCGCCGCGATCGCTTGGCCTTTCGCGGCATTGATTTCATCGACGGTCGATTGCGCAGCCGTGCCGTTCAGGTCTGCAACCACGACGCGCGCACCCTCTGCCGCAAGCAATAAACACGTAGCGCGGCCGATGCCCGAACCGCCGCCGGTAACGATGCAAACCTTGTTCGTGAATCTCATTTGCCCCTCAATGCGCTCGGGATTCGACGCTCCCCCGTGTCATCCTGAGCCTGTCGAAGGGCTGAGGTATCGAGCGATCCTCAGCGAAGTCGGAGGGGGTGCTGTTCGGCGTAGCCACCGCGGACCATCAATGCGAAGCCTACGACGGCCGCGATGACATTCGCGACGTCTGGGAGCGCGCGCGCGGACTCACTCCGCGCGGCGACGCCACCGACTTCTGGAATCGTTACCGAGAAGACGTCGATCTCGCCAAAGCGCTAGGATGCCGCGCATTCCGGCTCTCGCTCTCGTGGGCGCGCCTGGAAACCGAGCCCGGCGTGTGGAGCGACGACGCGTTCGCGCATTATCGCCAGGTGCTTCAATATATGCGCGACGCGGGAATGGCGACGATCGTCACGCTGCATCATAACACCTGGCCGCTACACGTGCAGGCAGCTGGCCACGGGGGCGGCATGCTGGATGCCGGATTCCCCGCGCGCCTGGCTTCGTACGCTGCGCAAGTCGCGCAACGGCTCGGCGATTTGGTCGATTACTACTTGACGCTGAACGAGCCCAACCAACTCGTCTATGGCTACATCAAAGGTTTTTGGATGCGCGCATATGCCGAGCCGCCCGGATTGCCGCCGTTTACATCCGGAGAGCAGCAGATGGACGCCGTACTGCGCCTCATCCCAAACCTGTTTCGAGCACATCACCAAGCGCGGCAAGCGATTCAGGACATTCGTCCCGGCGCCAAAGTCGGAACAAACCCGCTCGTTCTCGGCCTGCCGCAATGGCTGCAGCATCTCATAGATCGCAACGCTACTCATCTGCGATCTCCGCAACATGCTCGCCGGCAAGCCGCTCGCGTTTCACAAACGCCGTTCCTGCAGCGGGGCCGGGCAGATATCGCGATCGCGCAGCTCGCCATGTCTCCAAATTACATGGAGCACGTGCTCTTCTCCGAGCCCTACTACATCGCGCAGGTAGATGAGCGCGTGCGCCCCTACGCAGTCGCGGTACCAATCGGCAGCCGCGCGCTCCTGAACGCGGTCGACTATGCGGTACGCGACTTCAAGAAAACACATCCGGGAATGCCGGTCGGCCACAATCGAAAGACGATCGCCGACATCGGCAGGCCCGCGAGCGCAAACGTTACGGTCTCCGACGTGCCCGATATGGACAGGTCGCTTCAGGCCATTCGCCGGCGCGGAGTTTTGCGGGTGGCGATTCACCCTGGCATCGAGGGCTTGTGCATGCCCGATGGCGCCGGCGGTTACCGTGGGTTAGAACCCGACATCGCGCGCCACATAGCGAAGCTCGTGCTCGGCTCCGAGGATGCGGTGCAGTTTATCCCGCGCACTCCGCAGGAATCGCTGCAGGCGATTCGTTCGTGGCTCCAGGTTTTTGACGGTTTGCGAAAATCGATTGCCATGTTCGGCACGCTGCTGGGCACGAATTGGTGGAATCTCGGCATGGCCGGAAAATTGCCCCAGTTCTTGTGTCCGTCCGAGTGCGTTGGAACTCTCGATTATGTCGGCCTCGACTATTACTGGGGCATTCCGTCGATCTGGCCTGGAAAACTCGAGCGTTTAGCCGCCGCCTCCGAGTTTCGATACGGCAGCGCGCCAGTCTGGCCCGGCGTGCTCGAACAGATTTTGCGCTCAGCGCACGGGCAGTTCCCCGGCAAGCCGATCATCGTGATCGAGAACGGCTGCGTTACCAGTGCCGACGGCTACACACGTGAAAAATACCTCGCGGCGCATATACAACAAGTGCGCAAGGCAGCCGACCACTGCGTCCCGATCGAAGCCTATTTATGCTGGAGCATCACGTCGAATCGCGAATGGGGACTGCCGTTCGACGACAACAGCGATTTTGGGTTGTACCACATCGATTTGGATCACGATCCCAATCTGAAGCGCGTCGCGACACCGGCAGCCGGAATCTACGGCGACTTAATCCACGACGAGAAATAAAGTCTCGAAACCGGCACCGTCGTTCGCGAAGACATTGAGTTTTTACTTCGGCAAAGAGTGCGTGATCCTAACCGTAAAACTGACGACGTCGTCTTGCGGGTCGCCCCAGTCGATCGCGACTGAAACGCCGCTGCTATTACTCCAAAGATAATCGTATCCACGGGCCTTTGCGCCCGCAGCGTCGGATGTGAATCCACTCGGCAAGGCACTGCTGATTGCTGCGCGGACGAGATCCTCTTGGCTCGCCCGCTTCCCAAGCGTTGCGACAGTCGTGCAAAGCAAGGCCCAGTCGGAAGTGTACGGGGATGATTGCCCCATCCGAGCCCCGATATCTAGAATCTCGCACGATCGGAAGGCCGGTCCGAAGGCTGCAGTCACGAGGTATTCATGGCCTCCGGGATCTTCATTGATTGCGGAGCCGCGCAGCGCGGAAAAATTAGTCGCCGCGGCCGGCACCGCGGTCCGGATAAGCTGCCCCGTGGCGCTTTGCCTCCGGGCGAGTTGCGCTTGTGTCGCAGGAAGTAACACATGTGCGCTCTTTGGCAAATCGTGGCCCACGCGCAAGCCTACTTTTAGAAACCCCGCGATCATGTACGGATACATTTGAGCCACGACCCAAACGTTGTGACGGTTCCGCCAAACAAGCGTTGGCACCGTAACCCCGGTCAAACCGGTTGAAGCCGTGCGGTGCAACGAAAAACCCGGAAGTAATGGCGCGAGCTGCGCCTTGACATAATTCTCCGTTTTTTGAATTGACCACTGGGGCGGCGGAGTGGACCGTATTGGTGGCGGGATTTCCGCTCCCGGAGACGCGCTTGGTAGCGGCGATGCCGGTGCGGCTGTTGCCCGCGCCGATGAATATGAGGGCTGAATAAGAATGCCGGCTCCGCTGGGATCTTCCGTGTAAATGTTGGAGACTTCCCAGTATTCCACGTGCTTGCCGCGACCGTACAGATCGTAAATCCAGCAGTCCGAGCAGATGGCGGGGTCTAAGTGCAATGTGTAACCGGCATACACTGTGTCGGCGAAGCTCTGGATTTGAGCTCCTCGCAGCGGCGCGAAATTAGCGTTCGCAAAGGGAAGCACCGCTCGGACGAAGTCGGCCATTGGTGCTTTCGAGGGCGCCGCTGCGCCAACGAATACGACGACCGCGGCGATCCAAAGGAGCCTGCGCATACGCTCTACCTTTATTCTTTAAACGCGTGCGCCCTTCGGTGGTATTAGCGCGCGACTACCTCGTGAAGAATCACGCCGCCCAGCGGAAGCACGCAGTCAAACCAGACGCCTGAATTGAGGGCCACAAAGCCGACGGTTAAACTGCCCAGGACGATAAGCGCAAGCGACAGTAGGAGCGCGCTGTTTGCAGGCAGGAACAAGAACAGAAGGCTCACGGCGACGATCTCTGCGAGTCCGTCAAATCGATGCGCAGCGTGCTGCCGCCGATCGGTGCCGGAGCGCTGACGCTGCAACCCGCTGCGGCGCAGGCGCGCGATGTGCTCACGGTGGGATCGCCATTGGTCGGCGTGACGGTTAGCGTGGCGCCCGTAATTGCGGAGTTCGGCGTGGCCACAGCAATCGCAACTTGTAGCGTCGGACCGTCGATGGCGGCCGGGAACAAAGGCAGCCTTCCGCAGCTTGGCCGGGTAATCAAAGGAAGAGGGCCTCGTATAAGCGCACGTTTGCCGGGCTATGGAACCATTAGATTTGACTAAAGCCCCTCCGCGGAGCCCGCGACAAGAACTCGACGGACTCGTAAACCTACCGCGCTCGATCGACAAGATGCGCGCGCATCTTCCCGGCGGCAATCCCGGCGTGTATAACATTCCCGGTTTCACCACCATCATGCTGGAGATGATCGGCGTGACGGAAGATCAATTCCGCGAAGCGGTCGCACAGGCCAAGACCGATGACGATGTCGCCGCTTGGCTGCGCGCACACGCGCACACGGAGAAATATCCGGAGTATAACGAGCGGATGCTCAACCGCCGCGTGGCCGACGTCAAAGCACGCGATCCCGAAGGTTTCGCCAAGCGATATCCGATTTCACAGACACGAACCGATATCGAATATATGATCGACATGCTCGAGGCCGACGATCAGGATATGTTCGCGGCGCGATAAAGGGAAAAACATATAGCGCCGGCGTTAAAGAACGCGAGCCGTTTAAGGTCCCTTCGCAAAGTCTCTCATTCCGACTAGCAAGCAGCCGCATTGCGTTTTATGGGTATAATAGAAACCTATGATGATATCTGTACCTGACGGGTGGGATTCGTACAGGTTGGACAAACTGCATCGGCAATTCGAGCCGGCTTACGCCGCGAGGCAGCTCCTTATCAACCTCGCCGGCGCTGCGCACGTCAGCGACACGCTTCTGTCGGAATTGCTCGAGCTACGCAATCACCGCGAGCAGCGCGAGCTGGAAGCTGCCGTAATCGTCGTGAATTCGGCTTTCGTGCGCAAGCTGCTGGAGCTCTCCGGTTTCGACGGGCTCTTTAGAGTCTACGATTCCGTAGTGCTGCCCGCGTACAAGTCACTCGTGCCGCTTAGAGCTGCTGTCGCGGCGCGCGGTCGATCGTAATTCGCAACGGCGCCCCGAGCCGCTGAACCCATAACCAAAGACCTTAGTAAGGTTTTGTCCCAGGGTCGCGAATCCGGAGACCAATGAAATACGCATTCGCCATTTTAGCGCTTACCTTGCTTACCGCAACCGCGCCGAAGCCGGCGCTCGTCGTGCATTTGGCGGACTTTTCGTTCAAACCGGCCTCGGCGACCGTCAACGTGGGCGATACCGTACAATTCATAAACGACGATTCGTTCCCGCATACGGTGACGGCATCGAACGACTCCTTTGATTCAGGAAATCTCGACGAACACAAATCGTGGAGCTACACCTTCAAGAAGGCCGGCACGTACGCGCTCATGTGCACGTATCATCCGAACATGAAGGGCATGATCACGGTAAGGTAGCATCCCTGTCATCGTTCGAGGGATGACACATCAATTTAAGACCACGATCCGGTGGACGGGGAATCTGGGGAGCGGAACCAGCGGGTACCGCGAGTATTCGCGCGATCATGAATTAAGCGCGCCGCAAAAAGTCGCGCCGATTCCGGGCTCGAGCGCCAAGACCTATCGCGGTGATGAACGCCGCTACAATCCCGAAGAGCTGCTCGTCGGCGCCTTGTCCGCCTGCCATATGCTGATGTATCTGCATCTGTGTGCGGATGCGGGAATCGTGGTGACGGCCTACGAGGACGAAGCCGCGGGCTCGATGCGCACGAATCCCGAGGGCAGCGGCGAATTCGAAGAAGTCGTCCTTCATCCGCGCGTGCAGCTCGCGGATCCGGCGCGCGCGAACGATGCGGCCGCGCTACACGAACGCGCTCATGAACTGTGTTTCATTTCGCGTTCGGTGAACTTTCCCGTACGCTGCCATCCTTCGACAGATTCGCGATGACGGCCGCCAAGCGCACAGCATTCCGCTTCGTGTTCTTGATGAGCGTCGTCAGTCTGTTCGCAGACATGACGTACGAGGGCGCGCGCAGCGTGACGGGTCCGTTCTTTGCGTTTCTCGGCGCGAGCGGCGCCGTCGTTGGAATCGTTGCCGGATTCGGCGAGCTGCTGGGTTTCGGTTTGCGCTACGCCTCAGGACTCGTCGCCGATCGCACGGGAAAATACTGGGGAACCGCTCTCTTAGGATACACGATCAACGTGCTGAGTGTTCCGGCCCTGGCGCTCGCGCGAACGTGGCCTGGGGCCGCAGCACTGGTCGTCGGCGAACGCATCGGCCGCGGCGTGCGCAAACCGGCCTCCAACGCGTTGATCTCCTATGCGGGTTCGGAACTCGGACATGGCTGGGTTTTCGGCTTTCGTGAAGCCATGGATCAAACCGGCGCAACGATCGGGCCCATCATCGTCGCGCTGATCTTGTACTTCCATGGCGGATTCGCACGCGCGTTCGGCGTGCTCTTCGTGCCTGCCATACTCGCGTTGCTCGTGCTGATCGTCGCATGGCGGCAATTTCCCGTGCCGCGCCATCTGGAAACAAAACCCATCGCTGTCGGCGGAAAACAGCACCGCGCATTCTGGCTCTATGCGCTCGGCGGCGCGTGTTTGGGAGCCGGCTTTGCCGATTTTGCGCTGATCTCGTTTCACTTCAGCAAAACGCATGTCTTTGCGCTCGGGCTCATTCCCATTCTCTACGCGGCCGCGATGCTGGTCGGCGCGATCGGGTCGCCGCTTTTGGGCAGAGCGTATGACCGCTACGGCAACGCGGTCCTCGTCGGCGCTTTCGCGCTCACCGCGATCTTCGCGCCGCTCGCATTCCTCGGAACTTCATGGGCTGCGTTCGCCGGTGTGCTGCTGTGGGGCCTAGGCATGGCCGCGCAGGATACGCTCTTTCCGGCAGTCGTCGTTCAGCTCGCGCCCGCCGAACGCCGTGCGACGGCGCTTGGTACGTTCGATGCAGTGTACGGCGTGGCGTGGTTTTTGGGGAGCAGCGTCATGGGACTGCTCTACGATCGCAGTTTCGTCGCGCTGGTCGTCTTCTCGCTGGTATTGCAAGCGGCCGGCCTTCCGCTCCTCGCGCTGGCCGGCCGCAAGCCTCGAACCGCCTAGGTCCTGAACTGTTGCAGCGTGTAGCTGCACGAGTTGAACGCGTTGTAATTTGCCAGCGTCAATTCCGCAGTGTACGTCGTGTTGGATTGCAGCGAACCGATCCCGGATTGATAGTAATAGTCTGAGGCGTACGGATGCGGACCATTCGGGTAGGCCACCGGCTGCAACGCCCCGCCGGGAATCTGATTTCCGAAGCCGTCGACCAGCGTGATGTTGAACGACTGGTAGTTCTGGCCGAGATAGTTGTTGTTGCCGCTTGCGACGATCGTAATTTGTCCGATGTTCGGATTAACGCCGCTACAGCTCGCCAACCCAAGCGCGAGAGTAGAGCATGCGAAAAAACGAAGGGAGCGTATCATGTTGGAGTACCTCACCCGTAAAAACGATGAGGCCACGCGGGTTGTTTCACAGCGTTCGTTAAAGTAGGCAGCATGCGCGTTTTGATGGTTGCTCTCGTTGCATTGCTGACGACCGCGGCTACGCCGCCGGCTTACGATTCCACGTCGATGGGTGCGGCGGCCTTATTAGAAAGGGCCGACAACGCAACCGGAACGCTGGCGCCTGGCAGCTATATAAGAACCTACACTTCCGACGGGAGCGGATTGCACACTGATGGCGTTACCAAAATTTCGGGTGCCGATCGAGAAACCGTCGAACACACGGGTCCGTTCACAACGGCGTTCGGAGTTTTCAACGGTCAACAGTGGCGGCAAAACGAAAACGGCGTCGTCATCGAGCAAACGGGCTTTCACGACACCGAAGATCCCGACGTAAATGCATTAGCGCACGCCGACAGCTCGACGGCCTTGCGCGTGCTTGGTATCACGCACGACGCACCGCAGCACTATGTTTTGGAGGTGGCGCCGCACGGCGGGCCTCGCGAGCTGCGATACTACGACGCAGCGACGTATCTTTTGGATCGAATCGAGATTACCGGGGCCGACGGCCGCCCGAGGGTTTGGACGTTTTCTCGTTTCCGTCCGGCTTTCGGCGAGCTGATTCCTTACACGGTGCGCTACAGCGACGGCCGGCCCGCCAACGACTCCGTCACAACGATCTCTTCATTTGTCGCCTCTCCCGTTCAGTTGGCGGGAATTCCCTCGAGCCGCACGCTGATCGATACCTCGCACACCGCGCCGATCACGATTCCCGCCACCTTTGATTCCACGGGTATCGTGGTTCCGGTCACGATCGAAGGCCACAAGTATAACTTCTTGCTGGACAGCGGATCCGACAGTTTAGCATTGGCGCCGCGCATTGCCGCGCAACTGGGATATAAGCTGTATGGGCTGAGCAAAGCCAATATCGTGGGCGAATTCGATGTGTCGCAAACGATCGTCCCCGAGCTTTTGATCGGTGGCTTGCGTCTGAACAACGTCACCTTCAGTGTCGCCCCCATCGATAAGCCCGACGACAACGACCATTTAGTCGGCGTGCTGGGCCTGGATTTTTGGAGCAGCGCGGTCGTCGGACTCGACTTCAAAAACAAAACCGTTACGCTGTATCCCGCGAGCACGAGCCCTCCCGACGCGGCAAGCCTGAGCGTCTTGCCGATCGCCCTCGACGACGGCGTGCCGCGCGCGGCGGCTTCTATCGAAGGAATCCAGGGGTATTTTATGCTCGACACGGGCGCGTCGAGCACGGTCCTGTACCACCATTACTTCGATCAGTTAGGCGTGAAGACGCCGATGGATGAGCTCGTCGAGATGCAGTGGATCGGCGGCGTCGTCGACATGGCCCCTTATACGGTCAATGATTTCGCTTTAGGCTCGACCTCGTTCAAACACGCGACGATCTTGCTCCCACCCAATTCGTCGGGTGACGATCCCCGGTACGACGGGATCATCGGGCGCAACCTCATGGAGTACTACATGATGTACTTCGATTACCAGGGACACGCGGTCTATTTTAGGCCGAATACTTAGGGCGTATAAAAACAGCGGCCGCAGGTTTGGATGTAGCGCGTCTCGCCCTCGATGGCGATCTGCGTCCCCTGCGTGATGCGCTTGCCTTCTTCGTCGATGCGCACGTTCATCGTCGCCTTGCGTCCGCAGGCGCAGATCGTCTTGATCTCCTCGATGCTGTCGGCCAGCGTCAGCAAGAGCGCCGAGCCGGGAAACGGGTTGCCCAAAAAGTCGCTGCGCAGACCGTAGCAAATGACCGGAATCCCGTTCACGTGCGCGATGCGATGAAGCTCCCGCACTTGCTCGACGGTCAAAAACTGCGCTTCATCAACGAGCAGGCACGAGAGGTCCTTCGCGTCGCCCAGTACTTTCATAAACTCAGTCGTTTCATTGAAAGTCTCGACGTTACGCCGCGGGCCAAGCCGCGAGGTTACGATCCCCTTCCCGAACCGGTTGTCGATCTCGGCGGTAAAAATGCGAACTTTGCGTCCGTGCTCTTCATAGTTATGCGCAACTTGCAAGAGCGCGGTGGATTTGCCCGCATTCATTGCGGAATAACGAAAATAGAGTTTAGCCATCGGCGCCCGCTCTGATTCGTTCTACTCCCTCGTCATCCTTGATGGAACCGTAAAGACGTAAAGATACTCGTCCCCAGCTACGCCATGACCTCGGTCGACCGCGCGACGGGTTTCAGCCCGCCGAAAACCCAGCGACTCGGCTATGCGAAACGACGCTACATTTCGCGTGTCCATCTCCGCGAAGATCTGTTTTACCTTGTGCTTATCGCGCAAATGCGCGACGACAGCAGCCACACCTTCGCGCGCGTAGCCCTGGCGCTGAAAAGCGACAAATATCCCATACGCGATGTATGAAACGGCTCGCGCGGGAAACGTCGTGGCTTGCATCGTGCCGACGAGTTCGCCTGTGCGCTGATCGCGGCACGCCCAATTCTCGCGCACCTCACCTTGCACGTGGCCTGGATTCGTCCACAATTCATATATCGCGCGCAAATTTTCGCACGATTTTGGGCGCAAGCTCGGAAAGAACGTCCACATCCGCGGATCGTCGAGATGCGGCCAGGCCTCATCCGCGTGCCTTGGCGCGATGGGTTCTAGGTCCAAGCGAGCCGTTTTGATCGCATGCGTGAGGGTTACCGAGGGCATGTACGCACTATACTAATGAAGAAATCCTAAAGCCCTTTGTACTGGAGGAGGAACGCTAATGTGCACTTTGAGGTCACAGGCAAAGACGGGAAAAAACTACAGGATTTCTATCGGAACGCCTTCGACTGGCGGCTGGATCCGGCCGGCCCCGACTACATGATGGTACACGGGCGATGGCGAAGAGATCGCCGGCGGCATCGGCAAGGCGCAGATGCCCTAACAGTCAGTCGCCGTCGTTGCGCTGATCCAGTACTTTCGAAATCATCTCGGCCCGATTTCGCGATCCCGTTTTCTCCAGCATATGCTTGATGTGATCTTGGACGGTCGAAGACGTGATGTGCATCGCTTCTGCGATCTCATGGAGCGTCGCACCCGGTAAGAGAAAGGCTAATGTCTGCAGCTCGCGTGGCGAGAGGGCAAACTTACGCGCCGCTCGCGAGAACACGCGGCCTCCCGGCGCACGTTCGAGCAGAACGCCCACGAACAAGCCCGCCGAACCAGCCATCGGCTGAGTGCGCACGGTCAAAAATGGTACGGGATGCGCAACCCCAATCGCGTGGGTTGCGGGGTCGGCAGTCCAATCCGCGATCAGTTTGCGTACCGCATCTTCAATGACGGGCGGCAATCGCCCGGCGAGCCGCGTCCGGAGCGCGGTAACCGAAGCCTTTCGTTCTTGCTGCGCGCCGTCCCAAGTTAGAACAACATTGAGATCGCGATCCAGAACGTGCATCATCGGCGCCCCGGGCGCGCTTTTCGGTGCGGCAATCTCCGGCTCGGCCAGTGGTAGACCCGCAAGCCGATCCGACGCCGCATCGAGCGCCAGCGTCAGCGCATAGACTTCCACCGATGTGAACGGACCGAGCTCTTCGTTGCGCAGCAGGCTCAAGATGCCGAATTGGCGCTGCACGTCCGCAAAAATCAGCGTGATACCGCTTACGTATGGTTCGCCGAACGGTCGCAGCGACGCAGCGATTCGCGGGCCGCTTTTTGCGCGTTCGCGTTGCAAGGCGAACTCTTGCCGGAGTTGGATGAACTCCTGGGCGTCCGGCGTGCCGTCGCCGGAACCAAGCACCTGATCGGAACTGCCGCGTCCTTTGAAGCGGGCAAAGCTCCAGTGCGAGACCGGGACAAGCAGCAGAATCTGAGCGATCAGTTCCCGTACGGGGTCATCGCTCGGAAGGCTCTCGATTGGACGCCGGTCCTCGGGCGGTAGTCTAAGCAAGCAGGGGCCCAATTCTCTCTTTATCACGATGGCGGAGGGGGGCTGAAGG
>Ga0102924_1004890_pt1 | contig 13221 bp, 12 predicted proteins | sample PaiPotPPM11metaG_FD_80116 | JGI IMG/M metagenome (GOLD analysis project Ga0102924, IMG submission 80116) | Iron sulfur acid spring bacterial and archeal communities from Banff, Canada, to study Microbial Dark Matter (Phase II) - Paint Pots PPM... ... | reverse complement strand
TACTCAAACGTCAGGTGTTCCCACGGCCGCAGCGGGTAGCGTTCGCAAGCTTCTATCAGTTTTTCGATGGGATATTTTCGATTGATTGGCATTATGGCGTCGCGCTGCTCGTTCGATGATGCGTTCAGCGAAATCGCGAGTTTGGGACGAACTTTTTCCGTGCCAAGCTTTTCGATGCCCGGAATGATGCCGCTGGTGGAAAGTGTCGTATGTTTTGGCGAGATTGCCAGGCCATTTGGATCAAGCAAGATTCGCAACGCGGCAATTACCGGTTCGTAATTCAGCAGCGGCTCGCCTTGGCCCATCAACACCACGTTTGTCTGCGGCTTCAGAGTTGCGCCGTTTTCTTTCAGCGCCAACGAAACCTGTCCGATGATTTCGCCGGCCGTCAGGTTGCGTATCAGTCCGAGCGTGGCGGTCAAACAAAAGTGGCAGTCCACCGCGCATCCTGCTTGGGTGGAAATGCAGATCGTCTGGCGATTTTCTTCCGGCATGAACACTGTCTCGACGGTCGCGGGCTTCACCGTTTGATTTGCGCTTTCGGGATCCGGCGGACCCAAAGCTAAAACGTACCGCACAGTGCCGTCATCCGAGTGATATGCCCGCAGGATTCTGGGCAATTCAATGGATGCTTCGCGCGCGAGGCGCTCGCGCAGCGCAGCCGGAAGGTTGGTCATCTCGCCAAAATCGAATCGACGTTCGGCATGCAGTGCATGATAGATTTGCGCGCCGCGATATGCCGGCTCGCCCATCGCTTGCAAAAGCTCGCGAAGCTCGTCCGGCGATTTTCCCAGCAGATTTACGGAGTTTTTTGCGGGTTCGGAAGACATTTCATGCCAATGATAACATGCCCTTCAGCGAGCTTTTTTGCTGCTGTTCATCCACCGGCGTTGCTATAATGGCGGAATAACGCAGTATTTCACGCTTACTTTCCTCGTGCTGGGAGGCGTTCCGATGGAAACCCTGTCAATCGATCAATGGGTAAAGCAACTGTGCGCTATCCCTGAATCCGATTTTTCAATTCCGCGGGTTTTTGAATTCACGGCCCAAAAAGGGATTCAGCCCGAAACGCTCTCGCCCTATCTCTTTTACGCAAAGAGCCACTACACTCGAAACCTGATTTACAAATGTAATCTTTTTGAAGTGATGGCTATCTGCTGGGATATCGGACAGGTTAGCCGCATTCACAATCATCGCGATCAAAACTGCTGGATGGTTACTCCCATCGGCCGTCTGCGCGTTCAAAACTTTCGTGTGGATCATCGCGACAAAGCTCATTCCACCTGCCACCTTATTCCGTCGGAAGCTTACGACATGGACGCCGAGCATCCCGCCGTGGTACGGCCCGAAGAACCCGTTCATCAGGTATTGAATCTTCCGGAATTTGGCCAGCGCTCGACCAGCATTCACATTTATTCCTATCCGTACTCGTCCTGCGAAGTGTATTCCATCGACAAAGGAGTCTATGCAGACGTTCCGCTTCACTATTCCAGCGAATACGGCAAACTTTCCCCTGACGAAAAATTGTTGTAAAAAAATCTTGCTGTTTTTTTTTGGCAATCGAGCTGGAACAGCTAGGCTTCCGGCCCATTACATTTTTGTCTCCGCCATGCCAGAATAGATAAAAATATGCCCAACACCGTGCAGGTCGATACGCCGCATAAAGTTCAAAAAGAAGTTTTCCCCAACGGTCTCGTGGTCATCACCGAGCCGATGGAGCACGTTCATTCCGTGTCGGTGGGAATCTGGCTGCGCTCCGGCTCGCGTCGCGAGCCTACTGCGCTGAACGGTATTTCCCATTTCATCGAGCACATGGTCTTTAAGGGAACGACCCGGCGGTCTGCGGAAGATATCGCGCGCGAAGTGGATAGCGTGGGCGGCATGCTGGACGCCTTCACCTCCAAGGAAATGGTCTGCTTCAACACACGCGTACTCGACGAGCACCTGGCAAAAGTGTTCGACGTGATCGCGGACATGGTGCTCGAGCCCAAATTTGCCGAAGACGAAATTGAGCGCGAAAAGTCGGTCATCCTGGAAGAAATTCGGATGACTCAGGACAACCCTGAAGACCTGGTGCACGAGCTCTTCACCCAGAATTTCTGGTATCCGCATGCCCTTGGCAAACCCATTCTCGGCACGCCCGAAACCGTGGGAGCTTTTTCGCGCGATACATTGCGCTCCTGGTTTCACGAACGTTATTCGCCGAATAATATGGTTATCACCGCCGCGGGACACTTAACCCACGCGCAACTCCTCGATCTCGTTGCTGCGCGCTTCGCCGACCGGCCAGCCGGCAATCCTTTGACGTCCGAGACAACCCCGGTAGCCGCCCCGCATATCACCGTGCGCACCAAGCATGAACTGGAGCAGGTGCATCTTTGTCTGGGCGTTTCCGCGCTGCCTATGACCGACCGGCGGCGCTTCGCTGTGTCCGTGCTTAGTAACGTGCTTGGCGGCGGCATGTCTTCCCGGCTCTTTCAGAATATTCGCGAACGCCAGGGACTCGCGTATGCGATTTTCAGCGAGATGAATTCTTATCGCGATGCAGGAGTTCTTTCTGTATATGCGGGCACGTCGCTGGAAACGGTTTCGCAGCTGGTACGCTCCGTTCTCGAGGAATTTCGCCGCATGAAAGACGAACCGCTTCCCGAAGAAGAGCTGCGCCGCGCAAAAGACCACTTGAAAGGCGCCACGCTTCTGGCATTGGAAGGCACCGGGCAGCGCATGACCAGCCTGGCGCGCTATCACATCTATTTCGACCGGCACTACACCGCGCAGGAATTGATCGCCATGCTGGAAGAAGTGACTGCCGCGGACGTTCAAAAACTCGCTCAGGAGTTTTTTCAATCGGAACGCATTGCCGCGTCCGTGGTCGGCAATCTGAACGGCTTTCAGCTCACTCGCGACCAGCTTGTACTTTAATTCATCAACTGCATTCCGCTTGTTGACGTACGCTCTGCAGTTTGCCATCATCTTCGCGGTTCTTGCGCGCGTCTAGCCGCTGCAGAACCTGACTGAGGGAAGCGATCTCGTTCCGCGTATCCATTTTGGCGTCGGGAAGCACGGGCAACTGCACGTTGCTCGAGACAGGCCATACCACTCTCCTCGTTGATGCGGGCTTGGGCCGCAAAGAGATGTTGCGGCGGTTCGAGGCGCTGGGCCGCCAGCGTCCCGAGCATGTGGACGCCGTCCTGATTACTCACGAACACAGCGATCATTCCAGCGCCATGGCGCAAATGGCGCGCGAATGGAAATGCCCTGCCTACTTGACCGAGCTAACTCACCGCGAAATTTTGAAACTGTGCGAGGACGGCCCGGTAAGAAAAATCGAGCGCATTGAATACATTCGCTGTGGCGCGCCATTCGAAATTGGCGACATCGAAATAACTCCTTTCACTATTCCACACGACGCCGCTGACCCGGTTGGATATTGCTTCCGTTCCAATGGAACCAAAGTTGTGATTGTCACCGACCTGGGCTACATGCCCGAGCTGGTGAAACATTATCTGCGCGAAGCCGATTTGCTGATTCTCGAATCGAATCACGATATTGAGATGCTGAAGGTCGGCCCATATCCCTGGTACATCAAGCAGCGCGTGATGAGCCGCACCGGGCATCTTTCCAATGCAGTAGTCAGCGAGTTCTTGGCGGATACGGAAGTGTTCGACGGCCACGCGCGCCACGTCGTCCTCGCGCATCTCTCCGAGCAAAACAATAATCCCGACGTTGCACGCATTTCCGCAGAAGAAGCGCTTGGCCGCCGCGCCCCTGAATTCGCCTTCCACGGCACATTGCATGTTGCCTCGCAACGCGTACCCCTCGGTCCCTTCGAGCTGTAGTCCTCTACAATGGGTGGCACGTTAAAGTGGGTGAATAAGAATTTGACTTGCCAGGTAGTATATATCCATGATATATATCAATCGAGGAGTCCGCTATGGGTAAGAGAGCAATCGCCAAACTCTTCCGGAACGGCCGAAGCCAGGCCGTTAGGCTTCCGCAGGAATTTCGCTTCGAGGGTAATGAGGTGCGAGTTCGCAAGACCGATGAAGGCGTATTGCTCGAGCCGCTCATTGTCGATACGCGAAAGTGGTTTGCTGAGATGGACCGGCTCAGCTCGGAACCCTTTATGAAAGGCGGCCGCAAGCAGCCGGCCGCACCGCGCAGAAAGTTCTTTTTGTGAACTACCTTCTCGACACGAATGCGTGCATTGCCTTAATAAATGGAAAGCCCTCTTCTGTGCGACTCCGCTTTCAGAAGGCTATTGACATCGGCGAGGAAGCGCTCGTTTCGGCAGTCGTGACATTCGAACTGTGGTATGGCGTGGCGAAAAGCAAACAGCAACAAGCGAACACAGCGAAGGTTGAAGCGTTTTTTGCGGGTCCGGTCGATTTACTTCCTTTCGATGAGGATGACGCGCGAGTCGCGGGTCGCCTCCGTGCGGCTTCAGAGGCCACTGGGAAATCCATCGGGGCCTACGACCTTCTGATCGCAGCGCAAGCGCTCCGCCACAAGCTGACGCTCGTGACAGCCAATGTGAGAGAGTTTGGCCGGGTGGAAGGTCTTTTATGGGAAGATTGGGCGAAAACGTGATGCCGAGAGAGAGGCAATTTTGATTGGACGATATACGCGCGCGGAAATGGGCCGTGTCTGGAGCGAGGAAAACAGATTTCAGAAGTGGCTGGATGTTGAGCTCGCAGCCACCGACACGCTAGCGGATGCCGGTGTCGTTCCGCGCGAAGCCGCTGCAAAATTGCGCGAACGCGCGAGAATAAATGTCGCGCGCATCAATGAGATTGAAGCAAAAGTTAAGCACGATGTGATTGCATTCACCATTGCGGTGCAGGAAACGGTCAACGACCCAGAAGCGGCGCGCTGGCTGCACTACGGGCTCACTTCCAATGACGTGGTGGACACCGCCCAAGCCCTTCTAATTCGTGAAGCATCTCGCCTAATCGAAAAAGACCTGGAATCGTTTGGCGAAGTGCTCGAACGTCGCGCGTGGGAATTCAAAGACACGCCGGAGATCGGCCGCACGCATGGCATTCACGCCGAGCCCATCACCTTCGGTCTTAAAGTGGCCAATTGGTACGCGGAAAATCGTCGAGACCTTGCGCGCTTCCAAGCTGCAGCGCAACAGATGGCCCTAGGGAAAATTTCGGGCGCGGTGGGAACCTGCACCCATCTAGGCCCGGAGGTCGAGCAGAAAATCTGCCAGAAACTTGGTTTGGCCACAGCCCCTATCACTTCTCAGGTGATCGAGCGCGATCGCCACGCGCACTATCTTTCCACGCTCGCTATCGTGGCGGCTTCGCTCGAACGCGTTGCGCTGGAAATTCGCCACTTGCAGCGCACCGAAGTCCGCGAAGTAGAAGAGCCATTCGGCGGCGAGCAGCGCGGCAGTTCTGTTATGCCCCACAAACGCAATCCGGTTTCGAGCGAACAAATATGCGGCCTTGCGCGTGTGGTGCGAGCCAATTCCACCGCCGCCCTGGAAAATATTGCGCTATGGCACGAGCGCGACATCTCGCACAGCTCAGTGGAGCGCATAATTTTGCCAGACTCCGCGATTCTGGTGGACTACATGCTGCATCGCACCACCGAAATTGTGCGCAACATGAGAGTTTTCCCGCAGCGCATGCAGCGGAATCTGGATTCGACGATGGGACTGATTTTCTCGGGCCAGCTTTTACAGGATTTGGTGGAGCACGGCGCGTCGCGCGAAGACGCCTACAAATGGGTGCAAGGCCACGCCATGGCCGCATGGGAATCGGAAACCGGCTTCAAGGATCGCATCGCAGCCGATCCAAATATCCGAAAGTTTCTCGACGAAAAAGCGTTAGCGCACACGTTTGATTTGAAACGCCAGCTCCGCGCGGTGGATGAGATTTTCCGCCGCGTTTTCGGCGCAAAATCTTCCGCCGCTAGCTGATCGGCAACTCGGGCAGCCTGATTATTGTTTGGGTTTTTCTTCAACCGGCGTGGAACCGCCCAGCCTTACTTCCGACGAAAATTTCTTGTAATCGCTATAGCGGTCGATCTCATTCTGTTTCACTTTAAAGAAAACCACACGAGCGGCGGCATGCACCTCGGAGTACGAAGGCAGCCACACTTCGTTATTCACCAGGGTCTGCTCCAAAACTAGACTCGAGCCTTTCGACAGCGACGCCAGAATTCCTCCGCCAATCTTCACGTTATCGTTGAAGCGCGCTTCCAAACGGGCCACGTCGCGAGCCTGCTCGTCCACCCAAAGCACTCCGGAAAGCTTTTGTACGATGCTTTCGATCAGCTTTTTCGGTTTGTAATCCGGATTCGGCCCGAAATCGAACACGATCACTTCCTGCCCGCGGAAAAGTTCGCGCCGAGGATTGGTGAAGCGCTCAGCACGCAAGAAATCGGAGATCTGCGCCTGTTCTTCTTCGTCGCGTTTGGCTTGTTTTTTCGGATCATTCTCCAGTTCAGTCTGTTTTTTCTTTTTCTCGTCGAAATCCTTGCTGAAGCGCTCGTCTTCTTTTTTCTTCTCGTCGCCTTCCAGTGGCTTGCCGTCCTTGGCCAGCATATGGCGGACTTCGTCCTCGCCAATGTAGAACATGTCGTATTCCTTTACCGAGCGCGAGGTCACCTGTCCACTCGAATCCGTCTTTTCTTCCTCTTCGCTCAAATGGCAGGTGTACTGCTTCAAAATATTTTCGACGGCCATTTGGTTTTTCTCGACATCGAGTAAAAGTTTGGCCACATCCGGCAGCGGGCGGTCCTCGGCGCGCGGAAAATCAAAAATGGAATCCGCAACCGGCGCATTTATCTCCACTCGCGTAATAGCGATCTGATAGATGTGGCCGCCGCGGTGCAACTCCATGCGATTAGGTTCCAAAATCCCGTTTACCGGCTTGTAATCGAAGTAGTCGATTTCGTCCGCGGTCCGTAGGGACTCTTTGTCATGCGGTTGCGAATCTCCCCGGCCGCTAGCGGGTAAGAGTCTCGGCGTGGGAGGCGGAATAATTTCGCAAACGATCAAGTGCGTCTGTGTATCGAAGAAAACTTCACGGCTCACTCCCGGCGCGATCAAAAACTCCACATGGTACGCCGGGCGCCCGGCAACGTTCTCCATCCCCACGAACTTCGCTCCGAGCTTGTCTTTCTTCGCGTCCACCAGGCGCTCGTTCAGATAGCGCGCGGTACCCGCCCATTCAACCGCGTCTGTCCCCGTAAGGGTGTGTGGTGTGCCGCCGGCTTCCTGGCTCCAGGCGGACATTCCGTTGTAAGCCGAAATGGTGTGTTGCGGCTCAATTAAAATTTCGGAATAAAACTTATTGGGCGCTTTGGTAATCAACGAATAGGAACCACTCGTTTCGCTCGCATCTTCTCTCAAGTTTCCGGCGATGGTCAGGGTCTGAATTTTAGCCAAGACCTTCGCGCCACCTTCCGCATGCAAATAGTCATCGATAATTTTCTGCGGTGTCTGGGCGAAACATGCGGAGGCTCCGCCAAAAAACAGAGCAAGAGATGTGCAGAGCGCTCTCCCAAAACAACTTTTCATGTTTTCATCCGTTGCCAGGCGAATAACCGATTTACGGAAATAGAGAACACACCGGAAGCGAAAAAGTTTTGCAATGAAATCCGCACTCGCGCATGGCCCCGAAATCAGGCTATCACAATGCCAGGATGACGTTACTGGATGCGTTGAATGTAGCGGGCTTCGGAGGTATCTACCTTCACTTTGTCGCCGTTGCCAACAAATGGCGGGACGTTAATCACCAAGCCAGTTTCAAGCTTAGCCGGCTTCATGACCGCACTGGCGGTGGCCTTTTGGATGGTTTGCTCGGTGTCCACCACGGTCAGGTCAACAGTATCCGGCAACAAAACGCCAATAGGCTTGTCATCGTAGTACTCGATCTTCACCGGCAAATTGGGAATCAGATAATCCTTGGTATCCCCCACAATGTCATTTTGCAGCGCGAGTTGCTCGTAGTTCTGCGAATTCATGAAGTGGTGTCCATCGCCGTCGCTGTAAAGGTATTCGAATTCAATTTCGTCCACGGTCACTTTTTCAACGAATTCTTCAGCGCGGAAGCGATAGTCCATCATCGATCCGCTGCGCAGATTGCGCATTTTCGTTTGCATCGAGCCGCGTTTGTTGCCCGGAGTGCGATGGTCCACGCTATAGATCACATGGAGATCGCCTTCGTGCATGATGATCATTCCGGGGCGCAACTGGGTTGATTTCAGCATGGGTGCTCCTAGCCTCTTTTTTCGAGACGTTTCTCCACCGTTCGCCAAGCTTCGCAAACCTGCGGGTCAGTGCAAGCAAACGGTGGGCAATTCAACTGGGCGGCAAACGATCGTAAAGCCCTGCTCGGTGCAAACATTGAGCGCTATGGAAACCCTGATTATAGCGGGCCCACCTGCAATCGGTCAAACCGCTTCGTCCAGGCCCCTAGTCGAAAAGTGAGTTACGCTTGGCTCCTCAGCCGCATCAATAGCTTTGCAGCTGGATTTAGAGAACTTTTGCGGGGAATCGGGGTTACTATCGCGGTTACCATTGGTCTATGTTGTTACTTCGGAACCTTGGTGCGTCTTTGCGGAAATTCCAGGCAGCGCCTGGCTTATTATCTGCTCTGGGTTTTTAGGACGGCTATAGGCAGCCGCTGCTGAAACATTCGGCGCTTTTCATCGGGATCCAACCGCTGACGCGGAATGTTCAAGATTGGCTCTAGGCGATCGAGAGGTCTTAACAAATTTCCTGCAAGCGGTCCGCCACATTGCTGCTTCCCGCTCCACGGGATTGCGACATTGCTAGACCGGCCGGCTTTCAGCACAAATTCCTTGGGAGGAAGAAATGAAAAGATTGTATCCAGGACTTGGGGCCTTGGTTCTTCTGGCTTTTTTCTCACTCGCAACGCCGGGCTATGCGCAGACGGCTTCCGCAACAACTAAACCCACCGTGCCGCTCCGATATGATGTAAGCAAGGAAGTCACGCTTAACGGGACCGTAGTAAGCGTACCCGAAAAATCTTCTCACGGGCAGGCGCAGCCTTTTCTCGTGCTTCAAACAAAGTCAGGCTTGATCAATGGCAGGTTGACTTTCTTTGCCCATAATGAAAAAGGTGGCATCGCTATTACGCCGGGGCAGCAGGCGAAAGTGACCGGCGTGATCATGACTTTCCAATCCAAACAGGTTCTTGAGGTTCGCACGCTGGAGATCGGTGGCCATACCTATCAAATCCGCACTACGCGCGGATTTCCGCTCGAACATCCGGAGCGCAACGCCGCTTCGACTACGGAGTCGAAAGGAGGCCAACTGTGAACCGCAAACTTCTCCTGGTCATTCTCGTGGCGTTCAGCACTGCTTATTTCGCTGGCTGCAGCAGCAACCCGAAACATCTTAGTATTACCATAACCACGGCTCCCCCGGCTTCCATTGCGCCTGGTGCCTCGGTGCAAATTGCCGCTACAGAGACCGGCACAATGGCATCAATCGATTGGACGTGCACGCCCGGGAATAGTGCGGCTACCTGTGGATCGTTCTCGCCGACACCAACCACTAGCGGTCAGTCCACCATGTACACAGCGCCACCGACTGCTGTGGGAGCAGTGACCATCACAGCCACGTCCGAGGCTAAGGGCGCGCCATCCGCAAGCGCGAACGTAACAATTCAGGCCAATCAAGGGATCGCGGGCAATTTCGCATTTTACATGACCGGTCTCGACCAAAACCAAGACTCCTATTCTCTTGCTGGCGCAGTTCTAATCGACTCCGACGGCAACCTGACAGGCGAGCAGGATTTCAACGACGGATTTATGATCACGGCTTCCGACCAGATTACAGGCGGAACTCTGTCGGTCAACGCCGACGGCTCAGGAACCCTGACTTTGGTGACGGCCGATGCCAGCGTTGGGGTGGCGGGCACAGAAACTTTCACCGTCAACTTCGTGAACAATAGCCACGCGCTCATTATTGAGTCCGATGGAAGCACCTCTAGTGGGAGCCTCGATCTGCAAACACTGCCCAGCACTCTGAGTGGCGGGTATTCATTTGCCGTCACCGGCGTCGGGCCATCAGGCGAAGGGGTGGCCGCTGGAGGTGTATTCACGATCACTGGCAACACGGCTGCAGGAACGTTTGACAGAAACGATGCCATTAATGGGCCTGTTACCAACACCACTTTCTTAGGAGCAACCCTGGGAGTCGTGGACAATTTCGGGCGCGGCACACTTACTAATGGGCCTTTCGGCACGAATGGTGTCTTCTATACGATCAATCAGAACGCGATACGGGTCATCGATATGGACACCACCGATTCCGCTGTGGGCTCGGCGTTTTCTCAGGGCACAGCCACTTTCTCCAACAGTTCTCTGGGGAATTCGGTTTTTATTGACCAAGGCAATTTCGCCGAATCGTTTTTGTTTGCGGCGGTCGGTCAAATCGCTCCCAGCGGCGGCAACTTTACCGGGGTTGCGGATATCAACGAGCAGGGTACGGGCGCGCCGGATTTTTCGGAGGCGGCTGGAATCGCCGGCACCTATACGATTAGTATCGGCGGGACCAACGGTTATGGGAATTTGACGATTAACCCCGCCACTCTTCAGGACGTCACCGAATTTGGAATATATATGGTGGACGCCTCTATCAATATCAACGATCCGAATAACACTTCCGGAGGCGGAGGGGCTCTGATTGTTGATCTCAGCACGAACGTGCTGGGCGTGGGAAGTCTAGTGCCTCAGACGACCGGAAGCTTCTCGGGCAATTACGCTCTCGGTTTTCAGGATTTCTTTCCCGGTGGTCCACCACCTCCTACTAATTCCGGCGAGGCAGATTTCGTGGGCAATGCCACAGCCGGGGCAACTCTCGCGGGCAGCGGAACTATCAGCGATCCGCGCGAGATATTGAACAACGCGATGGTCGACAGTGTAACGTTCTCGGGCGCTACCATCACCGCGGATGCGACCAATGCGGGCCGCTTTACGATAACTCCGATTACCGTGCCTGCTAATCAGGTCGCAGGGGGCACGATTTCCTATTCGGCAAGCGTTTACCAGGCAAGCTCTGGTCAATTGTTCTGGATAGAAGACGGGGCCGATGGCCTCAGCAGCGTATTTGGCGGGCAGATCCAAGCGACGTCCGCGATCGGAGCTGCCGCAGCCAAGAAAGTGAAGAAGCCCTAAACCTTCAACCACAGGCGATGGCACAGCCGGAGCGATCCGGCTGTGCCAATCCGTCTCAGTCCCCACGACCGCGCCTCTCGACCCTTTTTAGCGCCGTCTCATCCATCACAAGCACCCGAAAACCCCGAGCGCGTAATCGGCGCACCTAGAACTCGTTTTAAATGTGAGTTGGAATTACTGCGTTTCTTTCTTCCCTACGCGTACCAGCGTAATTTCGGTGCCCGAGGAGCTTTTCTTCAAGGCGACCACGCGCACCCCGTTGTGGCGATCGTCTACGAACGAGATATCGTCGTCGTTCAATTTCACGGCGTCGTTTGAATGCATCGAGCTGTCTTTACCTGTTTCCAAATGAAACTCCGGGCCCAGATGTTTCTTGTACCAGGCCTGCACAAAGTCGATGGGGTCCTTCGTTTCATATTGCTCGGTGGCGATTCCTATGCCGGTGTCATTTGCGTCGAGGTTGATGCTCGTATTTTTGTTGCCGGATGACGGGATGGCGCCGGGATAGATTTCGAGTCCGGTGGCGTGGGGAGTGCCGCCATTGACTGAGATCGAGCCGACGGGAGTTTCGATAGCCACTTTGTCGCCGGAATTTCTTACCTTCAAATGGCGAATGAAAAGCCCCGCAACCATAAGTCCACAAAACACCATGAAGATGATGCCGGCGGCCACGATTCCCAGAATCCACCAAAGAGCGTTGCTTCGGCGCTGCGCCTCGGTCGTTTGCATGGTGGGCTGGGGCGGGCGGATGGGGCTGGCCAAAGGTCACCTTTCCTGCTAGTCACAACTTATTACGAATTCTAACGGCGAAATGGGTCCCCCTGGAGAAGACGTTACGATGGGCCAAGGCTCGCCACTTGATGCTTGGGCCGGCACTACGCTTGGAGAGTTAGTAGAAAACCACTTTTACGTCCGGACGCTTTTCCAGATGCACAGTATCGATGAAGCGGACCTGGCGGTCGTCATAGGTCAGGATCAGCGAATGCGTGCGAGTGCCTTCGCCGAAGAAGCGCACGCCGCGAAGCAAGCCGCCTCCGGTAACGCCGGTGCAGGCGAAGATGATTTTCTTCCCCGGCGCAAGATCTTCCGTGTTGTAAATGCGCTTGGCGTCCTTAATGCCCATTTGCGCGATGCGCTCGTGGTGTTCTGGCTTTGAAACCACCAAGCGCGCCAGGATTTGGCCGTTCAGGCAGCGCAGTGCAGCAGCCGTGAGTACGCCTTCCGGAGCGCCGCCCGTGCCCATCACGGCATGAACACCGGTGCCGACCACAGCAGCGCTAATTCCCGCGGAGAGGTCTCCATCGGAAATTAGCCTGATGCGCGCGCCCGCGGCACGAATTTGCGCGATAAGGTCTTCGTGGCGCGGTCGATCGAGAACGATGATCACGAGGTCTTCCACTTTGCGGTTCAGGCGCTTTGCGATCGCTTTCAGGTTGTCGCCGACCGGCGCATCCAACTCGACAGCGCCTTTGCAGGACGGCCCCACGATGATTTTTTCCATGTAAAGATCGGGAGCGTGGAGCAGCCCGCCACGATCGCTGGCGGCGAGGACGACGATGGCATTCGGCTCCCCGGTAGCACAAAGATTGGTGCCTTCCAGAGGGTCCACCGCGATATCCACTTCGGGGTATTTGCGGCTTTTGTCGCGCACCGCCGCCCCAGCTTTTTCCCCGATGAATAGCATGGGGGCTTCGTCGCGCTCACCTTCTCCGATCACGATGGTGCCGTCCATCCCCACCGAGTCCATTTCCGAGCGCATGGCTTCGACGGCCATGTGGTCGGACTTGTGGCGGTCCCCCAAGCCCATCGTGTGCGCCGAGGCGATGGCCGCGCGCTCTACCACGCGCAAGAATTCCAGGCTAAGTGCTTTCTCCATCATGGCTCCTGAAATGCAAGAGTGAATCCGAGCGTCGGGGACTTCCGCCCGGGCGCCTATCATAATCCAATTGGGATGTTTTCAAACAAGGCGAAGTGGCGAAAATGATTTCTCCGGTGTTACGGCAGCGGCTGAATCTTGGCGTTTACTAGAAAGGGATCTTCGAATTCGGTCTGATCGCC
>Ga0102924_1004889_pt1 | contig 13221 bp, 9 predicted proteins | sample PaiPotPPM11metaG_FD_80116 | JGI IMG/M metagenome (GOLD analysis project Ga0102924, IMG submission 80116) | Iron sulfur acid spring bacterial and archeal communities from Banff, Canada, to study Microbial Dark Matter (Phase II) - Paint Pots PPM... ... | reverse complement strand
CCGTAGGGGAAGGTCAGGGGGAAGACGCGGGCGACTGCGGTCGGGTAGGGCTTGATGGCGTTCCACCCAAACTGCCTTCTTTCACGGATCAACCTCAGGGATGGGGGCGGGGGGGCGTCAACCGTGTGGAGTTCGTCCTCTGAAGTTCCGTAATTGCGTCGCTCGAGGGCGACGACTGCTGCGAATGCTCCCAGAGGAATGACCATGGAGATGAGAATAATTTCCAGCATAGGGCCCTCGTTGCGGGTTTGGTGCTTACATGTATGCAGATCGGTGACCAACGCATTGATTTTTCTGGAAATGCAAGCCGGTGGCTGGTATTTGCTTTTGAATCAGTGGTTTGCTCTCCGCTCGCGGCGTAAGTCATGTAAAACGGGCAGGTTTGACACTGGGAACGAATTACCCGGGTGGGGTTGACGGATGGAATAAACTGGGTAGAGAGGTGGTATCGGAATGGCGGAGGCAGAACGGATAACGGCGCGGCAACGGGCGATCCTTACCGCCATCGTGGAAAATTATATTGAGACAGGCGAGCCGGTCGGGTCGGGCACGATCGCGGGGACGATTGCGCGGATGCAGGCGGGCGGCGCGGGGGCAGGATTGAGTCCGGCGACGGTGCGGAACGAGATGGCGGAGCTGGCGAACGAAGGTCTGCTGGAGCAGCCACATACGTCGGCGGGCCGGGTGCCGACGGCGCGGGCGTTCCGGATGTACGTGGAGCGGCTGAGCGGGAGCGGAGTTGCGGGCGGACGAGTGCTGCACGGACACCGGTCGCCGATTGAGACGCGGATTGACTCGAGTTTCGCGGGCATCTCCGGGACGCAGGCGATGCTGGAAAGGAGCAGCCACGTCCTGGCGAACGTGTCGAGCGGCGTGGGCGTCGCGGTGGCCGTGGTGGCGGCTGGCGACACGCTGGAGCATGTACATTTTTCCCGGCTGGCGAAGGGGCGGGTGCTGGCCGTCGTGGTGACCAGCTCGGGGATGGTTCGGGACCGGATGCTGACGCTGGATGTCGATGTGACGGCGCGGGAGCTGGAGGCGGCAGCAAATTTTCTGAACGAGCGCTTCCGCGGATGGAGCATCCAACGCGTGAGGGCGGAGATTGCGCACCGGGTCGAGCGGGAACGCAGCGAGTATCATTTAATGCTGTCGTCGGTGGAAGCGCTGTGGGCGGGCGCGGTGCCGGAAGGCAGCGCGCCCGCCCAGACGGTGTACGTGGAAGGCGTGGCGAACCTGCTGGGTGGGCGAGCCATGGGCAGCGCGGAAGATATGGCTCGGCTGCGCGAGATACTCGGCGCGCTGGAGGCGAAGCAGAGGCTGGTGGAGTTGCTGGATGCATACATCGACGCGAAGCAGGGGTCGGTGCGGGTGATCTTCGATTTGGAAGAACACGCCCCGGAGCTGGAAGGGCTGGTGCTGATTGCGGCGTCGGCTCGGATGGCGGGCGATGGGCGGGGAACGGTTGGGGTGATCGGGCCCAAGCGGATGCACTACGAAAACACGATGAATGCGGTGAGTTATATCGCGCAGGTGTTTGAGCGGATGCTTTAGGAAACAGGTTCGAGGTACTTGGTTCGAGGTTCGAGGGAAGAGCCTGCGATGGGGGCTGGATTGAGAGGGTGAGGAGTGAGCAGACATAAGGGGAAGCCGATCCAGGAGCAGTGGGGGAAGGTCGCGCGATGGGCCGGAATCAGCAACAATGGAGAAGACGAGACTTTGAAGGGGAGTGGTGGAGCGATGGCAGAGGACACGATGGTAAAAGAAGCGGAAGAGAAGGAATTGCCGGCGGAGAGCGCCGAGCCGCAGACGATGGATGCGGGCGCTGAGAGCGCGCTGAGTGCCGAGTTGGAGCAGGTGCGCGGTGAGCGGGACCAGTTGCTGGACCGGCTGGCGCGGCTGCAGGCGGAGTTCGACAACACGCGGCGGCGTGAGGTGAAGGAGCGGCAGGACCTGCGCGACTACGCAGTCCAGAACGCAATAGAGCCATTCCTGGGCGTGATGGATAACTTCCAACTGGCGCTGAAGGCCGATGGGACCAAGGAACAGTTGCGCGCCGGAGTGGAGCTGATCCTGAAGCAGATGGAGGAGGCGCTCCGCGGGCTGAATGTGCAGGCGGTGGAGTCGGTGGGGGCGCAGTTCGATCCCCGAGTCCACGAGGCGCTGGGGAGCATCGAAACGACACAGTTTCCTGACCACCAGGTGCTGGAGGAGATTCGGCGGGGATACAAGCTCCGCGATAAGCTGCTGCGGCCGGCGATGGTGAAGATCGCAAGCAATTCGGCGCAGGTGTCGGAGTAACAGTTGTCAGTGATCAGTTCTCAGTTGTCAGTCAATGCAAGAGCAAAGGCAACGACGATTTGGTGGGGAGAAATTTCTAAGAGATGAGTGCGACGGCAAACGTGACCAAGCTAGATTTTTATGAGGTGCTGGGAGTTTCGCGAGACGCGAGTGATGCAGAGCTGAAGACCAGCTATCGCCGGCTCGCGATGCAGTATCATCCGGACCGCAATCCGAATAATCCCGAGGCGGAGGAGCAGTTCAAGGCGTGCAGCGAGGCCTACCAGGTGCTGAGCGATCCGGAGAAGCGGGCCGCGTATGACCGGTATGGGCATGCGGCGTTCCAGAACGGCGGCGGGGCTGCGGGCAATCCGTTCCAGGGCGCGGGATTCCAGGGCGATCTGGGCGACATCTTCGGCGATATTTTTGGCGAGATGTTTGGCGGAGGCGGCGGACGGCGGCAATCGCGCGTGCAGCGCGGGCGCGACCTGCGCTACGACCTGACGCTGGAGTTCGAGGAAGCGGTCTTCGGAGTGGAGAAGGAGATCAGCATCCGGCGGATGGAGGCGTGCGGCGACTGCGGCGGGACGGGCGCGGCGAACGGCAAGGCTCCGGTTACGTGTACGCAGTGCGCGGGGCGCGGACAGGTGCGGTTCCAGCAGGGATTCTTCTCAGTGGCGAAGACCTGCACGCGCTGCGGTGGGACGGGCACGACGATCACCGATCCGTGCACGGGATGCCACGGCGAGGGGCTGCAGGCGAAGAAGCACTCGATCCTGGTGAGGGTGCCGGCGGGCGTGGAGCAGGACACACGGATCCGCTACCAGGGCGAAGGCGAGGCGGGGCGGTTCGGCGGGCCGGCAGGCGATCTGTACGTGATTCTGACCGTGAAGGCGCACAAGTTCTTCGAGCGCGATGGCGATGACCTGCATTGCGTGATGCCGATCTCGTTTCCGCAGGCGGCACTGGGGACGGAGTTGCAGATCGAGACGCTGGAGGGAGCGGCGACAATCAAGATTCCGGAGGGCACGCAGAATGGCAAGGAGTTCCGGCTGCGGAATAAGGGCGTGCCGCATTTGAATGAGCGCGGCCAGGGCGATCTGATTGTGGAGATTCGCGTGGCGACGCCGTCGAAGCTGAGCAAGCAGCAGAAGGAGTTGCTGCGGCAACTTGGCGAAACGATGCAGGTGGAGAACGTGCCGACGAGCCGAGGGCTGTTTGAAAAGATGAAGGATATTTTTTCCTAGTTGCTAGTTGCTAGTTGCTAGTTGCTGGTTGCTGGTTGCTAGGTGCTAGGTGCGAAGGGCGGTCGGGCTATGGCTCGGTCGCCCTTTTGCTTTTGAAGAGAATCACAGAGAGCACCAGCTACTCGAGGCTGAGGAGTTTGGCGGGGTTGGTTTTGGACATCTGGGCGATTTCGGCGGGGGTGATGCCTTCTTTTTCGAGGCCGGTAAAGAGGAGGACCAGGCCGTCGGGGTGGAGTGGGTTGGGGGGCTGGCCCATGTCGGAGGAGAGGATGCAGTGCTCGGGGCCGACGGCGCGGATGGCCTTGGCGTAGTCGGCGAAGGTGAATTGTTTGGAGGCGCCGGTGAGGCCGTTGTAGACGAATTCGATGTAGGCGCCCATGCTGGCGGCTTGCTGCATCTGCGGGATGGTCATGTCGATGGGCGAGAGCATGCCGTGGGTAACGACCATGCGGGTGATGCCGAGGGCGCGCGATTCGCGGATGAGGAGCAGGTCTTCTTGGGCGGAGTTGTGGCCGGTGGCCATGACCAGGTCGTACTTCTTGATCATGGCGAGGACGGCCCTGGTTTCGGGCAGCAGCGCGCCGTCGCGCGAGATGGCGACGTAGGGGCGGGCTCGACCTTCCGGGGTTTTTTCGGCGAGGACCTGGGCATGAGTGTCATAGGTGGCCATCCAGACGAACTTGCCGAGGTGGCCGGTGGTGAGCGCCATCTTCTCGACAGCGATGGGGTTCATGCCGCCGACGGAGAGGTTGAGGTCGATGCCGCCGTAGGCCTCGATGCCGGGGACTACTTTGTGGACGAGGTAGGCCATGTCGGCGGTGGGTTCGTAGTGGTTCTTGTAGACGATGGCGCGCATGCCTCTGGATTCCGCCAGCTTCGCGAGGTCGATGGCATCGATGCTGCGCGGGACTGAGTCGGGCGCGTTGTGGGCGTGGATGTCGATGACGCCGGCGAGGGGGTTAGTCTGCGCGAATGCGGTCGTGGCGAGGAGAGCGGCAAAGAAGAGGATGGTGAGGCGGGTGAATTTCATGGCGTTGTCCATGGGCGGTAAGGGCTGGTTGAGCTGCGTGTTTTTGGGTACCAACTTTGAGCCATCCGCTATGAGCTGACGGTGAGGTGCGAGGCGGCGATGGCGATGGCGGCGATGGCGGCGGTTTCGGCCCGGAGGATGCGGGGGCCGAGGGTGACGTGGGTCCAGTTGTGCTGGGTGAAGACGGACATCTCTTCCGGCGTCCAGCCGCCTTCGGGGCCGATGGCGAGGTCGAGGCGGAAGGTGGCGGGTTGATGGTTGACGTCGAAGCCGTCGTGGTGGAGCTGCGAGGTGAGCGAGACGTGAGCATCGAGAGCGGCGGCGAGCGAGAGGGACTGCTCGGTTTCGCTGAGGAGGATGCGGAGAGGCGCGGCGTCGGTGGTGAGGGCGGTCGCGAGGGCGGTCGGGTCGGCGATGGTGGGGATGTCGGTGCGGCGGGATTGCTTGGAGGATTCGAGCGCGATGCGGCGCCAGCGATCTGCTCGTTTGGCGGCGGCGAGGGCTAGATGCTTTTCCGTGCGGCGGGCGAGGATGGGCGTGATGCGGGCGACGCCGAGTTCGGTGGCCTTCTCGATGGCCCACTCGAAGTGGTCGAACTTGAAGACCGCGAGCAGCAGGTGGATGGGGAGCGCGGCGTCGGCTTCCAACTCTTCGTGGAGGGTGAAGGCGACTTCAGAGTCCGATACGGCGGTGATTTCGGCGCGATGGAGGAAGCCGTTGGCGACGATGTCGTAGACCTGGCCGGGTTGGGCGCGGAGGACGCGGGCGAGGTGGGCGGCCTGCTCGCCGGTGAGGGCGGCGTGAGTGGGGTGGCCAGTTTGAGGGGACCAGGTGTCGGCGATCCAGCGGCGGCGAGTCATAAGACAGGTTCGAGGTACTGGGTTCGAGGGGACTACGACTTGGGGATGGGGATGGTCATCGAGCCCTGGTGATAGAAGGTGATGGTCAGGGTGGCGGATTTGCGCTGGTCCCAGTCGGACTGGGGGATGAGGAAGTGGAGGATGACCATGCCTTCGGCGTGGCTGTCCGCGGGGATGGTGGACTCGCGAAGGAGGGGAGTGGTCTCCAGCGGCTTCATCGCGGGGAAGGTGAGGGCGAGGTTGTTGAGGTCGTTCGCTTCGACGGCGTTGGTCTCGGTGACGGTGTCGTCGGGTGCGGTGTAGGCGGCGTTGAAATCGCTGAGGAACAGTGGGATGTGGAGACGGTTGTCGATGCGAACGTTCACGAGGACGTAGAGATCGTCCTGGGCCTGGTCGCCAATGCCGACGAGGTGGGAGCCCGAGTCGAGCGTGGTGTGGACTGGGAACACCGCGACGTGGGTAACGGAGGCGTTGGCCATGCGCATTGGCGTGCGCCAGAAGAAATATCCGAGAAAGATTGCGAGGACGACGAGCGCGAGGAGCGCGGGGACGAGGTAGCTGCGGCGTTCCTGCTGGGTGAAGTTGAGATCGGCCATCGGGATAAAGGATAGCAGGGTGGCGAGGGCCTAGACTCTGCGCGCGGCCAGGCGCCAGGTCTCGACCTGGACGAGGGCGGAGTGGAGGGTGCTGAGGACTGCGTCGGGCCGCGCGGAGCCGAAGCGGGGCAGCATGTCGTCGGGGTCGTCAGTGGAGTTCCAGAGCGCGACGGCGATGTGGTTTTCGGGCATGTAGGTGCGCACACGCTGGCAGAGTGCGCGGGATTGCGCGAAGGCGAAGGGTGGCAACGCGGAGAGGACGACGACGTTGCTGGTGCCCGCGGAGAGTCCGCGGAGGAGTTCCTCGGAGACGGATTCAGAGCTGAGCACGAGGGTCTGGAATCCGTGGCGGTCGAGGATCTGGCCCAGCATTTGAGTTGCAAGCTCGGCGGCCTGGTCGCCGGCGGAGATGCAGAGAACGGCGAACTCCTGGTGCGGCTGGGCGGGCGATGTTGCGGCGGGCGAATCCGCGGGCTGATACGCGCTGAGGCGAGCGACGATGTCCTGCAGGGTGAGCATGACGAAGTTCCAGCGGACATCGTCGAGGACACCCTTGTGGCGGTCTTCTTCGACCAGGCTGAGCACCGGCAGGATGACGGAGTCGTAAAGCTCGGTGAGCGGCTTGCTGCGCAGTTGCGATTCCGCGACGGCGAGAGCTTCGGTCTGGTCCATTGCAAGGAGCCGCTCGTAGAGACGGGCGGGCGGCGACAGGGTTGCGTCGGTGCCGAGCAGGCTGTGCAGGAACGACAACTGGGGGATGTGCCGGCCCAGCACGACGACACACACAGTCAGCGGCGTGGAGAGCACGAGCCCCGGGATTCCCCAGAGAACGGACCAGCAGATGGCGCTGGTCAACAGTGCCAGCGAGGAGATGCCGGTGCGGGAGCTGAAGAGGCGCGGCTCGATCAGGTTGGCCGTGATCGCGGACGTGCCCTCGAAGAATCCCCAGACGAGCAGGGGATTCCACCAGTTGGAGGAGATGGCGATGGAGAGCAATACCGGCAGCGCCATTCCAGTGACGTTGCCCAGGTAGGGCACTATGCGGAGAGTTCCCGCGATGACCCCCCACAGGAAAGCTTCTGGCACATGGAGGAAGTGCAGCCCAATGCCGATAAAGGTGCCGTAACAGACGTTGACGCGAAGCTGCATGAGTAGGTACTGGCTGATGCGCGCGCTGGCCTCTTCCAGCGCCTGGGTCATGACGTTGATGTTGCCCATGCCGGCGAGCAGGAGCAGGCGATGGCGCAGCTCTTCGCGGTTCATCAGCATGTAGATGGAAAAGATGATGGCGATGCCGACCTGCCCAAACGGTTTGAGGATCGTTCGGAGGAGTTCCAATTCCGCTCGCAACTGTTCCGAAGGCTGGCCCACGACCTGGACTTTGACCACGTCTCCTGGTGCGGCAGCGGAGCCGGAGGAGAGTTGCTTGCCCAGATCCTCGAGCATGGTGACGGTTTCCTGCAGCTTGCTTTCGGAAGAGGGATGCAGCAGGCCGACCTTGCGCTGGATGTTGGCGCGGTAGTCGGGGAGTGTCTGCACGACGCTGATGGCTTCGCGCGACAGGACGTACGCGCTAACCCCGATGCAGGTGCAGGTGAGGAAGACCATCGCAGCTACCGCCAGCGGCCGGCGAATTCCCCATTTTTCCAGCCACGCGACGGCGGGTGCGAGCAGGAACGAGAAGACGAGGGCGAACGCAAGGGGAATCAGCACCACCTTCGCGAACAGGAGCACCAGAACGACCGCCGCGAACAGCAGCACCGACAGCGCAGCTGAAGATTCAGGAATCCTGGGTCGCGGCATTCAACGTCTCCGGGTGATTTTGTTATCCGCCAAGGATACAGGAGGTTGGGAGTTAAGGACTTCATTCGGCCTTGCCGCCCGGGGTGGGGTTCGTGCTGCGAGGATGTTTCGGCTTTGGAAAGCGTGTTGCCGACTTCCACATCTGAAAGGTATTTCATGTATGGTTCACGGATTCTTCACTTGGTGGTCCCTAAATATCTTCTGACCCAGAGGGCCATTGCAGCGAGAGCCATGTTTCCGAATGAGCGATGAAGCATGCGCTTCCAGAGGCACGAACTGGCGGCACGTCTGCCAGATTTTCAGGAGGCACTTATGTTGCATTTCGCAAAGCACGTCAAGGTATTCGTCGTCTTGTTGCTGGCGGTATTGCTTGGCGGGCAGGCATTGCGCGCCCAGGTCTCGACCGGCACACTGACCGGTGCGGTCACCGACCCATCGGGCGCGGTCGTCGTGGGCGCGACGGTGACGGCGACGAATCTTGCCACCGATATCGCGACTGCGGCGACGTCGAACAGCAGCGGACTGTTTACGATTCCGAACCTGCCGGCGGGCAACTATCGAGTTGCGGTGCTGGCGAACGGGTTCAACACGATGCTGGAGGAGAACGTGCCGCTGAACGTGGGCGAGCAGCAGGCGGTGAATTTTGCGCTGACGGTGGGCTCCTCCACGCAGCAGGTTGTGGTGACGAGCGCGGCGCCGGAGGTTGACCTGGTGAGCGCGGTGACGATGCCGGTGGTCGATCAGAAGACGATTGTGGAGTTGCCGCTGAACGGGCGCGACTGGGCGGCGCTGGCCAATCTGCAGCCGGGCGTGTCCGCGGTGCGCACGCAGTCGGTGGTGTCGGTGAGCAACCAGCGCGCGAATCGCGGAGTGGGGAACCAGTTGACGGTGAGCGGGGCGCGGCCGCAGATGAACAACTACCGCATTGACGGCATCAGTATCAACGACTACTCGAACGGCGGCCCGGGCGGCGTGATCGGTAGCAATCTCGGCGTCGACGCGATCCAGGAGTTCTCTGTCGTCACGGGCAATGCGACCGCGGATTACGGCAAGACGGCGGGCGGAATCGTGAACGCGGTGACGCGCACCGGCAGCAACCGGTTCCACGGGAGCATGTATGAGTTCTTCCGCAACAGCGCGCTGGATGCGCGGAACGAGTTCGATTCGCCGGGCGTGATCGCGCCACTGCGGCGCAACCAGTTTGGCGCGTCGCTCGCCGGGCCGGTGATCAAAGACCGCACCTTCCTGTTTGGCGATTATGAAGGGCTGCGCTGGTTCAACAGCACCAACGCCAGCAGCACGGTGCCTTCGCCGGATGCGCGGGCGGGCAATATGTGCGTCGCGTCGGGAGGCAATTCCTGCGCGAGCCACACGCAGGTCGCGATCAACTCCGGCGTAGCGCCGTACATCGCGTTCTACCCGTTGCCGAACAGCCCGGCGCTGCCGGCGGCGAACACAACCGGGGCGAGCGATACGGGGACGTTCCTGTTTGCCGATCCGTTCCGGACCAGTGAGAACTACTTCACGATTCGCGGCGACCACAGAATCTCCTCGAAGGACCAGTTGGCTGCTACGTACTTCTGGGACAGCGGATCGCTGACTGCGCCGGACCCGTTCAACGAGAAGCTGACGGGCAATATCGACAAGCGGCAGATGGCGTCGGTGAGCGAGTCGCACACGTTTACGGGGGCGCTGTTGAACACGGCGCATTTTGGCTACAGTCGCGTTGTGTCCGATGCGCCGACGACGCTGAATCCGATCTATGCGCCGACGGCCGACGTGAGCCTCGGGTTCGTGCCGACGCTGCCGGTCGGACTGATCAACATTGGCGGCATCAGCAACTTCACCGGGGGCCTGCACGCGGTGGGCGAGTTCGTCTTCCACTACAACTCGTACCAGGTGTATGACGACGTGTACTGGACGCACGGCAAGCACAGCATCAAGACCGGCTTCGCGTTTGAGCGGCTGCAGAACAACCAGCTGGGGACGTCGAATCCGAACGGGCAATACAACTTCGGCGGTTGGGCGGGCTTCCTGCAGAATCAGCCGACGGGCTTCAACGCGCCGCTGGGCCAGACGACTTCGCCGAAGGATCTGCGGCAGTCGGTGGTCGGCGGCTACGTCACCGATGATTACCGGATGTCGTCGAGCCTGACACTGAACCTTGGCGTGCGCTACGAACTGGCGACCGTACCCACGGAGACGGCTGGCCGGCTGGCGAATCTGCCGACGCTGACGGCGGCGACGCCGAATCTTGGCTCGCCCTACTTCTCGAATCCGACGAAGCGGAACTTCGAGCCGCGCGTGGGATTCGCATACAGCCCGTTCAAGGATGACAAGACGGTGGTGCATGCGGCGTTCGGCATCTATGATGCGCTGCCGTTGAACTACCTGTTCGAGGGGCTGAGCATCTTCTCGGCACCGTTCTTCCAGTCGGGCAGCGTAAGCACGGCAAGCACGCTGGCCGGGACGTTCCCGAAGAACTCCTATTCGCAGCTGACGCCGGCGACCTTCCGGTACAGCTATACGCCGCAGAATCCGCCGACGAGTTACGTTGAGCAGTACGCGCTGAACGTGCAGCGGGAACTGATGACGAACATGACGATGACGGTGGGTTACCAGGGCTCCCACGGCGTGCACCTGGCGTATCGCGAAGACGACATCAACACGGTGTTGCCGATTGCGAACCTGGGCGGCGGAAACTACGAGTTTCCCAGCCTGTCGAACAACATCGTCGCAGCGACGGTGAATCCACGGCTGAACACGAATGTGGGGCAGATCAGCGCGATGCTGCCAACCGGCACGGCGCAGTACAACGCGCTGCAGGTGGGGCTGACGAAGCGGCTGTCGCATCGGTATCAGGGGCAGATCTCCTATACATGGGCGAAGGCGGAGGATGACAATTCGTCGTCGACGTTCGGCGATACCTTCGCGAACTCGGTGAGCAGCCTGCCGTTCTTCGCGAAGAACGATCGGCATGCGGTTTCGGACTTCAACGTTGGCCAGAACTTCGTGGCCAACTACCTGGTGCTGCTGCCGGATGCGCCGAAGGCGATGGGGCCGGCCGGCTGGGTGATCGACGGCTGGCAGTATGGCGGCATCTTCCAGGCTGGCGGCGGTATGCCGATTACGCCGTTGATCAGCGGCGATCCGCTGGGGCTGCGGAGCTCGGATACGTTCGACTTCCCGAACGTGGTGGCGGGCTGCAAGCAGACCAACCAGCAGAACAGGGTGCACTACATCAACGCGGCGTGCTACAGCTATCCGGCGGAGACGACGAGCTACAATCCGATCCTCGGGAACTCGCGGCGCAATTCGATCATCGGGCCGGGACTGCAGGAGTTCGACATGTCGCTGGTGAAGAACAACCGGATTCCGAAGTTGGGCGAAACGTTCAACGTCCAGTTCCGGGCGGAGTTGTTCAACATCCTGAACCGACCGAACTATGCGAATCCGTTGAAGGCGGCTACGCAGTTGTTCGCGGCTGCCCCGGCGCCGACGGCGGCTGCGCCAACGCCGGCACTGGTAGGCGCTCCGATCGCTTCGGCGGGTGCGCTGACGGCGACGGCGACGAGCTCACGGCAGACACAGTTCGCGCTGAAGATCATCTTCTAGCAGGGCGAAGCGTTCGCCGCGGGATTGCCTTTTGGGGTGGTCCTGCGGCGTTTTTTTGCCTCACGCACATTCACCCCATATGTGATCCTGGCGAGAAGTCCTTTGGCTGCCTGGAGTTAGCGAGTGGCGGTATCTGCAAGTGACAGATTCCATTTTAGTTGCCGCTAAGATCGTCATTCGAAAGGGCTTTCCGGAAGCACGCGAGAGGCCCCGACGGACGGCCGGGATTCTCCTGCGGAGTTCTCTTTTTCTTGATCCTTAATTTAAGGATAGCAGGTGGAGCATAACTCGTCGGCACTGTTTATGTCGTTGCGAAAGAGCGAGTTAGGTGATTTGGAGCTTGACAGGAATTGGGGTGACTCTTCGAGTCAGAATGACGCGCGGAAGTGGCTGTAGGGTGAATGCCGTGGCGACATGGGGGAAATGCGGGGGTTCTTCGCTGCGCTCAGAATGACAATGCAGAGCGGAAGTGAATGACGGCGCCTTATTGGTATCCGGATTTCCGGCGCACCACACCAGGCGAGGTATTAGGCGAGGTCCTTCTGGACCAGGTATTCGTCGGCCAGGACTGCGAGGAGGGCTGCGGTGGGGACGGCGACGAGGGCGCCGAGGATGCCGGCCAGTTCAGTGCCGGCGATGAGGGCGATCAGGACGCTGAGGCCCATCAGGTTGACGCTCTTGCGCATGATGCGCGGGGTGAGGTAGGCGTTTTCGACGTTCACATAAATGACGTAGAAGGTGAGGACCCCGGCCATCTTGGCCCAGGAGTCGAAGGCCGCGACGATGCAGACGAGGGTGACGGTGATGACGGCTCCGGCGACGGGGATGATGTTGAAGAGGCCCATCAGCATTCCGAGGAGGAAGAAATAGCGGACATGCAGGATGCCGAAGACGGCGATGCTGAGGGAGCCGAGGATGAGCATGAGGAGGCCCTGGCCGAAGAGCCAGCGGCTCATGCGGAGCTCCGCCTTTTCGAGGGTGACGGCGAGGCGGAGGCGGCTGTGGACTGGGAAGAGCGACATGAACCACTCGTAGGCGGTGTGGCCCTCGATCATGAAATAGATGCAGAGGATGAGACCGGTAATGAGGGAGGCGATGTTGCTGACGAGGGTCGGGAAGGAGCTGAAGAGGTATCCGGCGGTGGCGGAGAGGCCGGCCTCGGCGCGGACGGCGAGGGTGTCGACGCCGAGCTTGTCGGCGTAGGGAATGTGCTTAATGCGGGCGACGAGAGCGGGGACGCGGCCGGGAGCGTCGGTGGCGAACTGGTGGATGTCGCGGATGACGGGGGGAAGGCCGAGGGCGAAGAGGAGGCAGAGGCTGAGGGTGACCAGGCCGAGGAGCAGGGCGATGGCCACTCCGCGGGAGATGCGGCGGCCGCCACGGAGTTCGAGGGCGACGATGTTGTCGACGACGGGGAGGAGGACGACGGCGAAGAGGCCGCTGACGTAGACGAGCAGGAGGACTTCACGGAGACGCCAGCCGAGGAGCAAGGCGATGAGGATACCGAAGGTGAAGAGGATGTGGCCGCGGACGGCGGCGTTGCGGGATTGCTCGTCCGGGATCTGGGGTGAGGTGGCCAGGGGTCTCTCCTGATGATGTGATGCCTTCAGTGTGCACCTATGGAGGGCGGGTGGGGAAGGAGATTGCCGAAGCGAATCACAGAGGGCACAAAGGGGTCGTGTATGGCTTCGCCAGCTATGAGCTGTCAGCTATGAGCTATGAGCGGGGGAGGATGCACCCGGGGGCTGGTTGCGCCCCACTCATCGCTTGGCAATGAATGGGGCACCCGGAGT
>Ga0102924_1004888_pt1 | contig 13221 bp, 11 predicted proteins | sample PaiPotPPM11metaG_FD_80116 | JGI IMG/M metagenome (GOLD analysis project Ga0102924, IMG submission 80116) | Iron sulfur acid spring bacterial and archeal communities from Banff, Canada, to study Microbial Dark Matter (Phase II) - Paint Pots PPM... ... | reverse complement strand
GCGACGTTCTTCGTCGACAGCATGGATTACCTGCGGATTACAGCCCGGCATAGACGGCGGCTCCGATTGCCACCAGAACAATGGCGGTGATCATGTTGCCGTGCTCTTCCAGCCACTCGCCCTTCACTTGGTAGCCGGCAAGCGTGGCCGCCACGGTGAGGATCACGAAGGTCGACAGGGTGACCAGGGAGAAGGTGCTTAGAACGCCCACGACGGCCCCGATCCCGATAGCACTAGCGGCAAGCGCGACCGGAAGGACGGTCAGATCGGGGGAGGCAGCTGCACCGAAAGGGACAGCAATAGCAGCGAAGCGACGCAGCAGGGGCTGATTCGGGGCATGCTTATGCTCCTCATCCTGCGCATGGTCGTGTTCGACCCCCGGGATGTAGGGATGCTCATGCTCGTGCTCGTGCCCACGACCGGTGAGGGCCCAGACGGCGAAGCCGAGGCCGGTGAGGATCAGGATGACGCCGACGATATGGCCCTGCTGGGTCTCGAAGGTGCTCCGAAACTGGAGGCCCACAGCGGCGATGATCCCGGCCAGGATGATCGAGGTAAGCACATGGCCGACCGAGGCCAGGAGACTGATGCGCGCCGTGCGCACGATGCTCCAGCGCTGGGTGCGGGCGACGACGGCGAGTGGCACCCAGTGGTCGGGAAGGATGGAGTGGAGGAAGCCCACGGTGCCGGCGGCGGCGAGGAGCAGGCCGATGGAGGTGGAATGCATGAGCGTGGCTCCTCCTTCTATTCTCCGTGCTTGTGTGAGGGGGGCGAATAGGGGATGTGATCCGGTAATTCCTGCGAGATGTGATCGGCGTGATACTCCGCCTCCCGAACGAGTGCCGCGACGTGCTGATCGTCAACCGTGTAGAACATGGTGGTACCGTGGCGTCGTCGTTTTACCACCCGCCGATCGCGCAAGAAGCGGAGCTGGTGAGAGACTGCTGACTCCGACACCCCCACCAGAATGGCGAGATCCCGAACCGTGAGAGACCGCCGTGCCAGGGCGGAGAGGATGCGGATGCGTGTCGGATCGGCCAGCGCTTCTGCGGCTTCCACGATCCACTGCAGCTGCTCATCGGACAGCATGGCTGCCTGCGCAGCCTCGAGTGCCTCAGGATCGAGTGGTGTGAGATCGGCATGATGTGGCATGATTGAGTATATGAGGTTATACTCAGTTAGAGCAAGAGCGTTCCACTTTGACAGGGTCGGCATGACCTGGTAGGATAGGACGTGCTTGAGTATGTGAGACTATACTCATATAGCATGTCGGCGTGAATAGTGTAAGAGAGGTGTTCGCGAGCAACGCCTGATCGTCGTCCCCCTGGCGTTCCTCGGCCATCCCCGCTGGGGCCAGGTCGCGCACGATTGGTTCGTGCCGAGCGTGCGGGGCGGGCTGAACGCGACCAGCCTGCTGCTGATCATCGGCATCGTGGGCACCACAGTCGCGCCCTGGCAGCTCTTCTTCCAGCAGTCCAACGTGGTCGACAAGCGGCTCGTGCCGCGCTGGTACGGGTACGAGTTCGCCGACACCGTCATCGGCTCGATCTTCACGGCTGGTAATGCTCTCACTGATCCTGGCCGCGACCGTGCTCGTCCCGAGCATCGACGCGGTGCAAGTGACGCGGTGGCTCGCGGGGGCGCTGGTCGTCGCACTGATCGCGACGGCCGTGCTCTTGATGCAGCGCGAGCGGCGGGCGGCGCTGAGCGCGCCGCGGCTCGATCGCGCGAGCTGGCGGATGCCTCCGCTGGCCGAGCTACCCAAGCCGGCCCGGACGAGGGCGCGGGACATCGGGCTGCTGGTTCTGCGCGGCTATCTGCTCCTGACGGCGGTCCTGGTCGCGGTCAGGTTTGTCCAGCTCGCGTTCGGACACGGGCACTAAAACGAAAGTAAAGGAAGAAACGAAGACACCATTAGCACCGTCTTTTCACAGAGGCTCACTTCGTACGATCAGCTGGCTTGCGCGTTTTCACGGCAGTCCCTTAAACTTCTATTTAGACAAGGCTAGAAATAGATTGAGCGTAGGTGAGGCTCGGCATGACGCAGGCGCCGTCGGCAGCGGAACAGGACTACCTCAAGCAGATCTATCGCTTGCACGAGGAGACCGGACGCGCGACGACACAGGAGTTGGCCGAATGCCTGGGTGTCAAGGCTCCCTCTGTCACAGCGATGCTCAAGCATCTCGCCTCGGACCCGGCCGGACCCTATGTTCGCCATACGCCCTACCACGGTGCGGAGCTGACGGACAAGGGGCTCGCTGTCGCGCTCGAGATGGTGCGCCACCATCGCCTGATCGAACAGTTCCTGGCTGAGCTGCTCGATATGCCCTGGGACCGTGTCCACGCGGAGGCGGAGCGGCTCGAGCATGTCCTCTCGGAGGAACTGGAGGAGCGCATTGCTGCCAAGCTGGGTCACCCGGTGCGTGACCCGCACGGTGACCCTATCCCCAGTCGTGAAGGCGCGATCGAGCCGAACGGCAGCGTTGCCCTGGGTGACCTGACAACCGGCGCTCGTGCAGCAGTGGTGCGCGTGCCGGACGGTGATCCGGCCCTCTTGCAGTACCTGGCAACGCTCGGCTTGGTCCCCGGTGCGGACGTCGTGATCGAGGACATCGCCCCCTACGGCGACATCATCACACTCCGCATCGGCGACGTCACCCAGGTCTTGGGCGGGGCGATCGCCCGGCGCATATGGGTGGATCGGCATGATCAGCAGGGGGAGCCTGAGACGAATGGCTGACGCCATGGACCGGGGGCTCGGTGCGCAAGTGCCACCCACGACTACCATGTCCACAGTCATCACCAACGAAGATCGCAAACGTGGCCGCGACCGTGCGCGGGTGCACAGAGCGCGACTGCGCGGGCGATCGCCCCTTCTGCTGTGGCTCCTCATCGGTCCCGGCGTCCTGACCATCATCGGTGAGAACGATGGGCCCAGCATGCTGTCCTATGCCCAGACCGGAGCGCAGTTCGGTGTCGGCTTCTTCGTGCCCTTCATTGCTGCCCTGTTCTTCATGGCCTACATCGTCCAGGAGATGACCGTGCGGCTAGGCACCGTAACGCACCGCGGCCACGCCGAGTTGATCTTCGAGCGCTTCGGGCCGTTCTGGGGCTACTTCTCGCTCGGTGACCTGGCGCTTGGCAACTTCCTCACACTGGTGACCGAGTTCATTGCCATCCGCGCGGGTCTGGGATACTTCGGCGTCCCACCGGGGGTCGCCGTGCTCGGCGCACTGCTGCTTATCGTACTTGCCACTGCTGGAAGGCGCTACTGGACCTGGGAGCGCCTAGCACTCGGGCTGGCTGTCTTTAACTTGCTGTTTGTGCCGGCCGCCCTGTTCGCGCGCCCGCACTGGGGCGCCATCGGCCACGCCGTCCTCACCTGGGGGCCGCTGCCAGGCGGCATAAACAACGGCGTCATCCTACTGTTGCTCTCCAACATCGGCGCAACTGTGACTCCCTGGATGCTCTTCTTCCAACAGAGCGCGACTGCCGATAAGGGTATGACCCGGGCCGACGTGCGTCAGGGCCGCATCGACACGGCCGCTGGTGCGGTACTGGCCGCTATCGCCGCCATCGCTACCGTCGTGGTCACGGCACCCCTCTATACCAAGGGGATCAATGCCTCGAGCTTCCAGGGAGCAGACTTCGCCCAGGCACTGCGGCCAATTATCGGCAGCACCGGCGCGACCCTGTTCGCCCTCGGGATCTTCGAGGCGGGCCTGGTCGCCGCTCTCACTATCTCGACCTCCTCGGCGTATGCCTTCGGCGAGGTCACGCGTTTGGGTGGCAGCCTGAATCGGGGCCTGCGCGAGGGCCTGCCGTTCTACGGGATGCTGCTGGGCAGTGCAGCGGGAGCAGCCGCGCTGGTTCTCATTCCCGGCGTACCCCTGGTATATGTCGTGCTGCTCGTCAACGTGATCGCGGTGCTGGCCATGCCCCCAGCACTGGCGCTGCTCTTCTTGCTCGTCAACGACCGGGACGTCATGGGAGAGCTGCGCAGCGGGATCCTGGGAAACATCATGGCGACCGCGGTTACCCTTTTCCTCGTGGCGGGTGGCGTCTTGTTCGGTGTCACCGTCATATTCCCCCACCTCTTCGGCACATAGGTATTCAACAGAAAGAGCAAGGAGCACACGTATGTATGCACTCAGCGCAGACGAACAGGACGACGATAACCTGCACGTGCTGACGGTGCTGGAGGCGGACCAGCTGCTCAAGGCGCAGCGGCACCACTACGGGCGCCGGCAGTTGTCAGCGGGAGCTCTCACCGCCATGTGGGGTCTCCGCATCTATGCCATCCTCATGGTGATCGTGGTGATCTACAGCGTCGTACAGGCAATCCATACCGGCAGCTAAAACCGCCGAACAGCACGAGAATATCCGCCCGGGTGTTTGCCATGGAAATGGCAACTATACGTAGCCAGTCTCCCCCCTTTTCGTAGGCCCTCTAGCAATCTGTCAATGGATGAGTCGGGCTAAGGAGGGGACGGCGTAGGGCCGGCAGAGACGAGGAGACCTGCGACGCGGAGAGAGCCCGAGCCATGCCAACTGACGCCAGGGTACTGCCGGCGAGGAATACCAGGCTGAGGGGACTGGGCAGCGTCAGATCGAGGAGAGTGCGGGCGGGCGGGAAGAACAGTGTGGCGGCCAGGAGACCTGCGGAGCCCGCCAGGGAGCCGATCAGCATGCGGTTCGGGCCTTCACGGCTGCGCGCGGCGTCCAGGGTCTGCGCCAGCTGCGTGGCCACGATACTGGCAAAACCCACGGTGCGGCCCTGCATCACGCCTCCCGCGCTGTAGGCGAGCAGATAGGCAGCCAGGGACGGGGTGGCCGTAGCTGCGCCACGCCGCAGGATGGCGTCTTGCAGCGGCTTGCCCAGCGCTGCCGTGCCTTCGCGGGCGAGATCGGCCAGATTGCGATGCGCCGGTCCCTGAAGAACGAGGGCGATGGCCGGCAGAAAATCGCTGATCATGTTGACCATCAGGATCTGGCGCGTGGTGAGCACGGGCAGACCAGGCAGACCGGCACCGACGATGTAGCCTACTTCGCCCAGATTGCCGCCGATCAGCAAGTCCAGGGAACGGCGGACGTTGCGCCAGTAGGTGCGTCCCTCGACCAGCGCCTCTACCAGAGTGGCGAAGTCGTCATCGGCCAGCACCAGATCGGCCGCCTGGCGCGCCACCTCCGTGCCGCTGCCCATGGCCACCCCGACATCGGCCAGGCGAAGGGACGGCGCGTCGTTGATGCCGTCACCGGTCATCGCCACGATGTGGCCGTGGTGCTGAAGGCGTTCGATGATACGCAGCTTATCCAACGGCGTGACTCGTGCGATAACCGTGGTACGCTCCAGCCGGTCTTCGAGCGCGCCATCTTCCAGCTGGGCCATTTCAACCCCGGTCATGACCTCTCGATCGCCGTACAAAATGCCGGCTTCACGGGCGATGGCGCGGGCAGTGGCGGGATGGTCGCCGGTGAGCATGATGACGCGGATACCGGCCTCGTGCGCGCGACGCACCGCATCGGGCACGTCCGGCCTTAGCGGATCGGCGATCCCGAGGAAGCCCAGGGCGACAAGGCCCTGCGGGTCGTCGACCGGAGTATCCGGTGACCCTTCGGCGACCATCAGGACCCGCAGACCTCGCCCCGCCAGGCTTCTGGCCTGGTCAAGCAGCGACACCCAGAGGGTACCCGGGCCAGCCTCGGTCAATCGGATTATCTTCCCATGGCGCCGCACCCGATTGCATCGCTGGATGACCACTTCCGGTGCGCCCTTGACAAAGAGCTGGCCTCGAGCGACCGTGGCGGAGAAGGCGCGGGACGACTCATACGCGGACTCAGCCTGGCGCGGTGCCTCCAGATCCCGGCCCAGTCCAGCCTGCTGGGCCGCCTGCAGGAGTACCCGGTCCACTGCATCGGTGCCGGCGGCCGGCGAGGTGGGAGGCGGGCTCGCCAGCCCTGCCACCAGCAGTATCTGCCGCAGGTCTGGCGGCAACAGACCCGGGAGACTGGCTTCCGCATCCATGCCGACCACCAGCCGCAGGGAGAGACGGCCCTCGGTGAGCGTGCCCGTCTTGTCGACCGCGACCACGTCCACCCGTCCCAGTGCCTCCACCGCCGCGACCCGATGGACCATCGCTCCTCGGCTCGCCAGGCGCCGCGCCACCACCGCTTCGGCGAAGCGGGCCAGCAGTGGCACGCCTTCGGGTACGGCAGCCAGGAAAAGGCTCACGCCGATGGCTAGCTGTGCTGAGATGGGTTGTCTCCGAAGCAGGCCGGGCGCAACGGCCAGAATAGATCCGCCAACTGCCACCGGCATCATCTGGCCCAGCATCTTCGTCAAGCGCGCGCCCAGCGGACTCTCTCCGCTCTCGCCGGTGGCCAGCGCCGCAGCGGTGGCGCCAAGCAGGGTCTGGCGGCCCACCGCCACGACCACCGCCTGGCCTACGCCGGCCACCACGTCGCTCCCTTCGAGCACCACACCGTTGGCCTCGATCCCACCCTCAGCCATCTTGGGCACGGGCAGCGACTCGCCGGTCAGCGCGGCTTCGTCCACTTCCAGTCTGTGGGCGGCCAGCACCCGAGCGTCGGCCGCCACCCGATCGCCCGGCGCCAGCAGCAAGACATCGCCCGGAACTACCTCACTGGCCGGGATCACGGTCGGCCGGCCATCACGCATCACGCGGGCGGTCGGTCCGCTGAGGCGCTCCACCGACTCGGCCGCTTGGCCTGTTCGGCGCTCCTGCCACACGGCGACGCCAACATTGACGGTCAGAGTCGCCACGATGATTGCGACGTCAGCAGGCGCCGCGGCCAGGAAGGACAGTGCAGCGCCTGACACGTAGAGACCCGTCAGCGGTGAGGTGAGCTCCGCCAGGAGGTCGGCCCAGAGAGTCGAGCGGGTGGAAACGATTCGCTCGGCGCGACGCCGCTCCAGTGCCTGGGTGCTCGTCAGGCCGTCTTCTGTCGTCTCGAACGCTCGGAGCACCTCGTCCACACTCTGCCGGCCCCAGCGCCAGGGACGAGGCGAAACAATGCTCGTCAGAATCGAGCGAGGGCGTTCTCCGCCCCGTAGCCGCAGCCAGTCGTCGGTCAAGGCGGTCAGGGTCGCGGCGTACACCGGGAGCAGGGCGCGGCGCAAATCGGTCTGGCGGCGCAGGCCACCAACGGCGCCCAGAACGTTGCCGATCGCGCTCAGAGCCACGCCATCTCGAACCCCCGCCTCGCGACGGGCGGCCGCCTCCACGATGGAGGCAACCGCTCCCAGGTCAGGAGCGAGAAGGTCGACGCGTGCCGGGAAGCGGCTGCTCCGGCCAGAGGAGAGCCCGATGGACAGGTCGCAGGCAGCAAATGCAGGGGCCGCATCGGCGCTGTCTGACAGGAACGCTACCACGGCGCCCTCCCGCTGCCGGCCGACAATGACATCGAGCGCCGAGCCCTCGTCAAGGAGTGGAGCTTCGGCGCGCTCAGCCACCTTCTGTGCCCCCATCGGATTGCCGGCGCTCAGCACCGCCAGCTCGACTCCGTAGCGCCGGCAGCTCGCGACCAGCTCCGTCACTCCGGGAGCCAGATGCGGCCACAGGACCAGAGCGGCGAGCGGCTGTTGCCGGTGGGAGCCTCGCAGCACCAGATGCAACTCCCCGCGGTGCTGTAGCCGGAGAGAGGCGGGAAAGGTGTCGCCCGGCCCGGCCGGACCCAGCGTGTAGGACACGCCCTCAATCCGGGCGGTCGCCACCCGGCCATCGAAGTGTCCCTCCTCGGCGAGAACACCGGTCGAGGTGCCTGTAGGGGCGGTGCCTAGTGCCCGCCCTCCGCCCCACGGCCAGCCGGCTGCCGCGGCAACCGCCGCCGCAAGATCGGTCAGCTCGGTGACGTCTTGCTCCTCATCAATCGGTACGACACCGGTAAGCTCGAAGCCATCGGTCAGGACGCGCGGCGTGTGTAGTAGCAGGACATCCGGCAGGCGGAACGAGCCTTCCGGGCGGGTATTGACGACTATGACCCCGGCCCGGGTCATTCGAGTCTGCGCCCCCAGTTCGGCCGCTTCTGCAGCGACCATGGCGGGGCGAGCATTGACCAGCAGCAAGGCCTCGATGGTGCGACCAACGGAGCGGGTGAGAACGGCCGTGAGCGCGGCATACCCCAGCGAGGCCAGACTGACGGTGCGGAGGTAGCCATCATAGAGGGACGGCGCCGCCGGAGTCGGGCGCGGCTGCGGCACGAACGGGCTATACCCGTGCAGATGGAGCGTGAAGAGCCCGCCGTAGAGGCGTGAGCCGGCCGGGATTTCGACGCCTGGCGCAACCGGTAGGGGCAGCCCATCGAGTCCGATTGCCGTGCCCGTGCCTTCCACCACGCTGGCATCCAGGGGCGTCCGCTCACCGGTTTCGAGGCGGATCGTTGCCCCGGGTAGCGCCTCAGGCGCATCCTCGATCCGGTCCTCGTAGCGCTGCCATGCCGAGCGTCGGGCCTGCGTCGCCGTGAGCAAGCGGATGGCTTCCGCCGCGGCGATGGCCAGGCCGAAAGGGTTGCCAGAGAGCGTCAGAGTGACGATACTGGGCAGACTGATGAGCGGCCCGGCCAGGGTTGGACCGAGGAGCCGGCGCGACCCATTGCGCACCGCCGGAAAGCCCTGGATGATACCGAGCACCACATTGACCCGGGCTGCACTGCGGGCTCCGGGCAGCTCTCGGCGGCCTATCAGCTGTTGGCCCACCAGGACCCCCAACCCGAGCGCCGCAGCGCCAGCTCGTATGACGCTCTCGATCAACGGGCCTGGGTCCAACGGATAGGTTAGCGGCGGTTCGTCCGGTACCTCCGGCAGCTCCAAGCCGGTTACCTCAGATAGCAGGTCCTCCAGGGTTGTCCGATGCTCCTCGTATTCCACCAGCACGCGTCCGGTCAAGATATTTGCGCTGGCGCGGACCACGCCCGGAAGCTGCATGAGACGGTCGACGACGCGGCGTGCCAGCTCTGGGTTGCGGTCCATGCCGGGCACGGCAATGCGGGCGCGCCCCCGGGGCCCGCGCCGGTCGCGATAGACGGGCAGGGGCGGCGCCTCTTCCGGCAGGTTCTCCGGCTCCAGCTCCCGGATCGCGTCAAGGATCGAGGCCTGATCGGTAGCGGCGGGATCGAAGCGAACCAGGATATTGCCGGTCAAGGGGTTTGTCTGGACCGACTGCACGCCAGCAAGGCGGCGGAGCTGGCGTGCGATGGCATGTGGTCCCGCTCCCGACCATCCGGGGAGATGGACGCGTACCCGGCCGGGCGCCGTGTGTCGCAGCGTGGGCGCCTCAGCGACCACCACGCGCTCTCCCCGCAGGGACAGCCCCTGCCTGGGCCCAGATATCCGCAACTTCCTCGCAGGCTCGTGCCCCAGCCGTGAGGATCCTCCGGAAGGCCAGGGCAGCGAAGCCGCTCAGCGTCTGTCCCGCCTGGTTCACCAGCTCCGCGGCGCGCTGCTCGGCAGTATCAGGACCTGGTCTGCTCTGATCCGTCATGCCTCTACACCATACTCCAGAACTGCTGGTAGAGGAAGTAGACGCTGATGACGCTTATCAGGAGGGTGGTAGCCCAGCCGACCCAGGTCAGCACCTTCCCGATTGGGTAATCGCCCATCACACGGCGGTCGCGTGCCGTGAGCAGCAGGAAGGCCAGACCAACCGGCGTACCGATGCCACCCGCGACGCTGGCCCAGATCAGGAGCTGGATCGGGGAGACACCGGCGAACGAGACCGGTACGGTGACCAGCAGCGAGCCGGCCAGCGCCGCGTAGAAGTACCTGGCCGTCCCGATCCGCTCCGAGAGGCTGCGCCGCCAGTTGAACTGGCCGCCGAGCATGTAGGCGGTGGTGGCCGCCAGCACCGGGACGGCGAGGATGGCGGAGGCCAGGAGGCCGACCGCGAAGAGATCACCGGCCAGCGGTCCGGCAATCGGTCCCAGCGCCTGTGCGGCTTGCTGCGCCGTCTGGACCTGCTCGTGGTGGGCGCCCAAGGTGGCGCCGGTGGCGATCAAGATGAACCAGAAGACGCCGACGGCGACAAACATGCCGAGCGCGGCATCCGCCTTGGCGGCGCCCAGCGCCCGGATCGGCGCCCGTTGCTCTGCCTGTCCGATGGTCTCCCAGACATAGACATAGGCGGTCACGGTGGTACCCAGCAAGGCCAGCGCCCCCTTCACGTAGTCGCTATGCAGCGAGATGGGCGGGAAGATGGTCGCGTGCAGCACCGCTCCCCAGTCCGGATGCGCGGCGAACGCAGAAAAAATGTAGGCGGCGAAGATCAGGAGAACGACCTGGAGGGTGCGCTGGAGATGGGCGTAGGTCCCGACCGTCATCATGGCCAGCATGGCCAGAGCGAAGGGAATCACAAACCACTGCCAGGCGGCATGGAAGAGCAATCCTAGCGCCGCAGCTCCGGCCTCGAGATCCGCGGCGATGGTGACCAGATTGACCGACACGACGGAGAGCAGTAATAGCATGCCCCAGCCGCGGCCGTACCGATCCCGCACTACCCGTTGCAAGCTCCGTCTGGCCACGACCCCGACCTGGGCACCGATCATCTGAATGGTCGCCAGCATGGGAAAGAGGAGGATGGTCAGCCAGGAGAGCCCGTACCCGAAGCTGGCTCCCAACACGGCCAGCGCAGCGACGGTGGTAGGATCGTTATCGGAGGCACCGGCGACCAGGCCAGGGCCCAGCATGCTGAGGTACCGCTGTAGGGGCATCCCCTTGTGGGTGCCACGGGTTTGCCTGGCGGCCTGGACCTCCCGGGCCGGCACGGGAACCAGGTGACGGTCCTCCTCCCTGCCGATCAGCGCTTCGCCCCTTGCCGACAGTAGCTCGGTGTCCCTGCCCTGTGGTTTCATCGAGTGCCCCCGTTTGCAGCCGATGGCTCTGCTGCGGATCGTTCTGCTCGGCGGCCGGCAGTAGACGTTCCGTGCTTCACTTCACCGCAACACTCAATCTTTTCACAGTCTACTACGCGTCTTGCCTTGACCTGCGGAAAGTCCGCAACTATAATTTAGATGTGCCTAAGACTGAAGGTGAAATGAAGTAATGGCGTCTCATTCGACGGCGGAGCAGGACTACCTGAAACAGATCTACCTGCTCCAACAGGACGTGGAACGCGCGACTACGCAGATGCTCGCGGATCGCCTGGGCGTCAAGCCATCCTCGGTAACGTCGATGATCAAGCGACTCCTGGAGGACGAGGGAGGGCCCCTCGTTCGACATACACCGTACCACGGTGTAGAGCTGACCGAGCGCGGCGTGGCGGTCGCGCTGGAGATGCTTCGCCACCATCGCCTGATAGAAACGTTTCTGGTTGAGCTGCTGGGTGTGCCATGGCACCAGGTCCATGAAGAGGCGGAGCGCCTCGAGCATGTGCTCTCGGAGGATCTGGAGGAGCGCATCGCCGCCAAGCTTGGCAACCCGCCCTTCGACCCGCACGGCGACCCGATCCCCAGTCGGGAAGGGGTGATGCCCTCACGGGAGGTGCTCCGATTAACAGAACTTCCGCCCGGGACATCCGGGACGATCGCCCGCATCGAGCGACAGGAGGAGGGAGTATTGGAATACCTGGGATCACTCGGGCTCGTCTTCAACGCCCGCCTCACGCTCAAGGACATCGCGCCCTTTGGTGGAGTAGTTACCGTGCATGTTGGCGCTCCCAAAGCGAAGGGCACCCAGGCGATCGGCAAGGAGCTGGCCGACCACATACTGGTCGCTCCCAGCACCCAGGAAGCAGCGGGGCCTGAGAGGGTATCGAAAGTGAAACGACAGTAGAGACCGAGTGCGCCGTGATGATGGGGAAATAACAGATGGAAGCGGTGATAGAGAGTCCCGATAGCGATGCAGTTGGCAGCGTCGCCATATCCGTCGTACACAAGCTCCCAGGTCGCTTGCGGCTCCACCTCTCCGACTGGTCAGAGGATGAGCGCGAGTATCTCGAGCAGATCATTGGAAGGGTTCGGGGAGTGCGACGCGTTCGGGCGGATTCCCGAACGGGCAACGTGCTCATCCACTACGACGCGGCGTTCACAGACCAGCGGGCTGTGCTGGACGGAGTACGGAACGCCATGATCCTGGCAGGCTGGCCCGCAAGGATGGAGTCAGGGACGAGCATTTCCGACCGTGGCGCATATCATGCGCTCCCGCGTTTCGCGGGGCATCCGGCGCCGGATCCTGGCCAAATCGTCATGCCGGTGCTGCATCTACTTTACTCTGCCAGCCCGGTCGGCGTTGCGCTGCACCTGGGCGAGATCGCCCGGGCGCTGAATCGAAAGTTGCACCCGTGCCGGGTAGCCCTACCCGTGTTGTACCTAATCTGTTCTTTCAGCACAGTCGGGATCGTGCTGCACGTGGGCGAGCTGATCTGGACACTGGCCCCGTTCGCTGTGCCCAACCAGCGCGTACAGGATGGCGTATGAACGCGATCGACGGCGTCTCTGGCAAGTAAGACTATAACAATCGTTGGGAGGGTACAGCCATCCCGTCCGCCACTGCTTGTTGCGGCTGGTGATCGCTAGAGTCCCCTGAGCACCCGACCATGTGGAACGTCATCCGTCCCCTCTGGACGATGCGGTCGTGTTCCGCCGCGTCGATATCCTTATAGTGCAGTGTGAACGCATCGATGGTGGGTGGCGGCGGTGTGGGGACGGGCGTCCAAATACCATGCTCTACACACGCGGTGGCGCTCCCGCCTGCTTGCTGCGAGTTCACGATGTGCTCCTCTTCTAAATAAACGACAATCGTACTGGAGCGATGCTGCACGACATCCTACATCCATTTCGACACTCAAATGCTCACTCCTCTTCTCCTGACTGGTCCGGACTTCCCTCTGTGCAGTAAGGAGGCACATATGGAGACCACATCCCCGGTAAGCGAACCGACCGTGCGACTGGTGATCGCCGACGTCGACGGCACCCTCGTTACGCAGGACAAAGCGTTGACCCCGCGAGCGATCAGCGCGATCTCGCTTCTCCGTGAGGCACAGGTGCTCTTTGCCATCACGAGTGGGCGGCCCCCGAAAGGGATCAAGATGATCATCGACGCCCTGGATCTGTCGGAGCCGGTCTCGGCCTTCAACGGCGGAGTCATCGTCAATCCGGATCTTAGCGTCATCGCAAGCCATCTCCTGGAGGCCGACGTGGCCGCGGAGGTGATTCGACTCATCGGCGAGCACGGTCTCGACGTCTGGCTGTATTCGGAGACCGAGTGGT
>Ga0102924_1004887_pt1 | contig 13223 bp, 12 predicted proteins | sample PaiPotPPM11metaG_FD_80116 | JGI IMG/M metagenome (GOLD analysis project Ga0102924, IMG submission 80116) | Iron sulfur acid spring bacterial and archeal communities from Banff, Canada, to study Microbial Dark Matter (Phase II) - Paint Pots PPM... ... | reverse complement strand
GCCCCAGCGACCCCGGCCCCCAAGGTCATGAGCCCGGCCAGTTGGGCCGTCTACCACGGTGGGCCGGCCGAGGGCGTCACCGCCGCCGGCCCGGGAGGTCGGACGCCCCCCGTCCCCATCTGGGAGGCCCACGTCTCCGGCCAGGTCTACGCCGAGCCGGTGGCGGCCGGCGGCCTGGTGATCGTCGCCACCGAGTCCGACGTCGTCACCGCCCTCGACGCCGGCACCGGCGCCGTGCGCTGGACCATGACCCTCGGCCGGCCGGTCCACGCCTCCTCCCTCCCATGTGGCGACATCGGCCCCACCGCGGGGATCACCGGCACCCCCGCCATCGACACCTCCGCCGGCGTCGTCCACGTCCTCGCCTTCGTCGGCGCCTCCGGCGGCCCCCGGCACCAGCTCGTCACCCTCGACCTCGCCACCGGCGCCATCCGATCCCGGGTCGCCGCCGACCCGCCCGGCCTGTCGCCCACCGTGGAGCAGCAGCGCCCTGCCCTCACCCTTGCCAACGGGCGCGTCTACGCCGCCTACGGCGGCCTGTACGGCGACTGCGGCGCCTACAAGGGCGCCGTCGTCTCGGCCCCGGTGGCGGCCCTGGACGCCGGCGGGACCCCAAACGCCGGGACCCCAGATACCCCAGCGGCCGTCCCGCTCCAGGCGTGGGTCACCACCGCCACCCGGGAGGCGGCCGTCTGGGGGGTCTCCGGCCCGACGGTGGCCCCCGACGGCTCGCTGTACCTGACGACGGGAAACGGCGGGACCGGCGCCACCTTCGACGGCGGCGACGCCGTCATCCACCTGTCGCCCACCCTCACCCAGCTCGATGCCTTCGCCCCGAGCGACTGGCGCACGCTGGCGGCCACCGACGAGGACCTCGGGTCGATCAGCCCGGTGGCCGTCGGGGGCGAGCTCCTCCAGGGCGGCAAGGGCGGCGTCGCCTACCTCCTCGATCCCGCCCGCCTCGGTGGGGTGGGCGGCCAGCTGGCCGAGGCCCACGTGTGCAGCGGCGTGTTCGGGGGGGCGGCGGCCGCGGCCGGGGTGGCCTACCTCCCGTGTCCCGACGGGGTGGTGGCGGTGGCGGTCACGGGACCGAGCGAGCGGGTGCTCTGGAAGGGCCCGGGCTTCGACGCCGGGGGGCCGGTGCTGGCCGGCGGGACGGTGTGGGTGCCCGACGTGGGCAGCGGCGCCCTGGTGGCCCTCGATCCGGCCACGGGCGCCGAGCGGGCGCGGGTGCCGGTCGGCGCCCTCGCCCACTTCGTCACCCCCGGGCTGGCCGGCGGCCACCTGGTGATCGCCACCCTGAGCGGCGCCGTCATCGCCTACTAGCCTTCGCCGCCGTGACGCACGCGTTGCTGGTCGCGCTGCGACCCGTCGCCGCCGCCGTCGGCGGCGAGCTGGTGGAGGCGCCCGAGGTCCAGCCGAGCGACATCCCCCTGGTCTGGGAAGGCGCCGTGGTCGGCGGCTTCCGGCTGGCCCGTGAGCTCCACGGCGCCCTCGAGCGCCTGATGAACGGGGTCGAGCGCGAGCTGGGCGCCCCCCTCGCCCACCTGTCGCGGGAGGACAAGCAGCGAGCCGTCCGCATCCTCGACCAGCGTGGCGCCTTCACCCTGCGCAAGGCCGTGGAGGACGTCGCCGACGCCCTCGGCGTCAGCCGCTTCACCGTCTACAACTACCTCAACGCCACCTAGCCCCGGGCCCCCGGGCGGGGCGCCCGGGCCAGGTAGCGACCGGCTCCCACCGTCCCCACGAAGGCGCCGTCGCGGGCCACCACCGTCCCCCGGGACAGGACCAGCCGGGGCCAGCCGACGGCCACCCGGCCGGCGTAGGGCGAGTGGTCGACGTGCATGTGGAGGGCACTGGCGTCCAGCGACTGGCGGCGGTGGGGGTCCCACACGACGACGTCGGCATCGGCGCCGACCGCCAGCGACCCCTTGGACGGCCACAGCCCGAACGTCCGCGCCGGCGCCTCGGCACACAGCCGGACCCAGTCGCTCACCTGGATGCGGCCGGCCCGCACCCCCTCCCAGACGAGGGTCATGCGCGTCTCGATCCCGGGCAGGCCGCCGGGCACCAGCGTGAAGTCCCCGATCCCGTCGCCGCCGATCCCGAGCCGCCGGTCGGCCTGCTCGAACGGGCAGTGGTCGGTCGCCACCGTGTGCACGGTCCCCCGGGCCAGCCCCTCCCACAGCTCTTCGGCGTGCCATGGATCGCGCAGCGGGGGGGTGCACACGAAGTCGGGCGCCTCGGGCCCGGTCAGGGCCGAGACGTCGAGGTGCAGGTACTGCGGGCAGGTCTCGGCCAGCATCTCGACGCCGCGGTCCTGGGCCTCGCGCACGGCGGCCAGGGCGGGGGCCGACGACACGTGGACGATGTAGACGGGGACGCCGGCCACCGAGGCCAGGGCGGCCGCCCGGGTCACCGCCTCGCCCTCGAGGATCGCCGGGCGGGTGCGGGCGTGCTCGATGACGGCCGTGCGCCCCTCGGCCAGGGCCCGCCGTCGCAGGGCTTCGATGGCGCCACCGTTCTCGGCGTGGAGGGTCACCAGGCCGCCGTGGCGGCCGGCCGCCGTCATGATGTCGAGGATCGTCCCGTCGTCCACCTGGAGGCGGTCGGGGTAGGCCATGTAGAGCTTGAACGAGGTGACGCCGGCCTCGATGCACGCCGCCACTGCCGACTCGGGCACCGCCTCGGTGAAGGTCATGTGCAGCCCGTAGTCGACGACCGCCGGCTCGGCCCACCGCTTCCACACCCCCAGGGCGGCCATGGGGTCCTCGCCGCGGTAGGCGGTGACGTAGTCGATGATCGTCGTCGTCCCCCCCACGGCGGCGGCGATGGTGCCGGTCCGGAAGTCGTCGCTCACCCGGACGGCGCCGACCGGCAGGTGCAGGTGGGTGTGGGCGTCCACCCCGCCGGGGACCACCAGGCACCCGGAGGCGTCGAAGACCTCCTCACCCTCGAGCGGCGCCAGGCCCGCTTCCACCTCCGCCACCCGCCCGTCAGGACCGGTGCGCACGTCGGCCGCCCGCTCGCCGAAGGCGTCCACCACCGAACCGCCGGAGATCAGCACGAGTTCAGTGGGTCTTGGTGGTGTTGAGGTAGTTGTAGACGGTCACCCGGCTGACGCCCATGGCGTCGGCGACCTCGTCCACGGCGTTGCGAAAGGTGAACGCCCCCCGCTCGGACAGCAGGCGCACCGCCCGCTGCTTGTCGGTGCGGGGCAGGTCGGCCAGGCGACCGCCGAGCTCGGTCTCCACCTGCAGCACGAGCCTGCCCAGGGCGTCGCGCAGGTCGGTGCCGCCGTCCCGCCGCAGGCCGCCGACGACCTCGCCCTGCCAGGTGAGGGGCACGTCGTCGACGGCGAGCCGGTCGGGCGGGACGAACGTGGCGCCGATGGCCATCGCCACCGACTGGATGGCGCCGAGGAACTCCTGGGCGCCGCCGCCGCCGCCGCCGCCGCCGGGCCGGGCCACCGCCGCCGCCTGCGACCAGCCGGTGGCGCCGGCGGCGAACGCCTGCACGGCGGCGGCGGCCACGGCGGCGAGCACCGGCCCGGGCTCGCCCTCGACGCTGTTGCCGAAGGGCCCGACGTCGGGGGTGAAGCCGGCCTGGCGGAGGGCGGCCAGGGCCGCCTGCACGTGCGGGCCGAGCACCCCCTCGGTGAACGGCTCGACGGTGAACTCCACCCGGATGCGGGGCACCTACGGCATGGTAGCCTGAATGATCTGTCAAAGGGTGCCTTGACAAATTGTAAATGACGCGGCACCGTGGGGAACGTGCCCGAAGTCCGCGACCGGCCCGACGTGCAGGTCAACGGCGACCGGCTGCTGGGCCGGATCAAAGACCTCGGGCAGGTCGGAGCCATCCCCGGCGGGGGCTGCGCCCGGCTCGCGCTCACCGACGCCGACCGGGAGGGTCGGGATCTAGTGGTGCTCTGGATGCGGGATCTCGGGCTCGACGTCAGCGTGGACGTTGTCGGCAACGTGATCGGCATCCGGGGCGGGCGCGAGGCGGGCGCTCCCGTGATGTGCGGGTCCCACGTCGACACGGTGGCCACGGGCGGGATCTATGACGGCAACCTCGGGGTGCTCGCCGGCCTGGAGGTCCTGGAGACGCTGGCCGAGGCCGGGATCACCACCCGCCGCCCGCTCGCCGTCGCGTTCTTCAGCGACGAGGAGGGCGCACGCTTCCCTCCCGACATGCTTGGGAGCCTGGTCTACGCCGGTGCCATGACCGCCGAGGAGGCGCACGACGTGACCGCCGGGGACGGGTCGCGCTTCGGGGACGAGCTCGCACGCATCGGCTACTTGGGACCGGTCCCGTGCCCGGGCGCCGTGCCGCACGCCTACGTCGAGCTGCACATCGAACAGGGACCCACCCTCGAGCGGTCGGGCACCACGATCGGGGCGGTGACCGGGGTGCAGGGCATCTCCTGGCAGGAGCTGGCCATCAGCGGCCAGTCCAACCATGCCGGTACCACGCCGATGGCGTTCCGCCACGATGCCGGGTACGCGGCGGCGGCGGTCGCCACCTTCGTGCGCCGCCTGGCCAACGAGATCGGCGGCCACCAGGTCGGCACGGTGGGGAGGTTGGACCTGCACCCTGATCTGGTCAACGTGGTCGCGGCCCGGGCCACCATGACCGTGGACCTCCGCAACACCGAGGAAACGGTGCTCCAGGAGGTCGAGCGCCGCCTGACCACCTTCCTCGACGAGCTGGAGGGCGCGGAGGGCGTCACCATCGCCCGGCGCTCCCTGGCCCGGTTCCAACCCGTCGCCTTCGACGACCGGGTCGTCGACCTCGTCGAATCCACCGCCCGCTCCCTCGGGCTCTCCGTCGAGCGGCTGCCCTCAGGGGCGGGGCACGACGCCCAGATGCTGGCCCGGGTGTGCCCGGCGGGCATGGTGTTCGTGCCCAGTGTCAACGGCATCAGCCACAACCCGGCCGAGCACACCCACGCCGATGATGTGGTGGCGGGGGCCGAAGTCTTGTTGCACGTGCTCACCACACTGGCCGAGGACGACTGATGGGCCGGGTGCTGACGGTCGCGGCCGCCCAGCTCGGCCCCATCGCCAGGGACGAGCCGCGCTCGACCGTCGTCAAGCGACTCGTGGCCCTGCTGGGCGAGGCCCACGCCCGGGGAGCCCGCCTGGTGGTGTTCCCCGAGCTGGCGCTGACCACCTTCTTCCCCCGGTGGTGGGAGCCGGACCGCTCGCGGGCGGACCAGTGGTTCGAGACTTCCATGCCGGGGCCGGAGACGCGCCCGCTGTTCGAGGAGGCCGGCCGCCTGGGGGTGGGGTTCTCCCTGGGCTACGCCGAGCTGACGGCCGACGGCCACCACTACAACAGCCAGGTGCTGGTGGAGGCGGACGGGTCGATCGTGGCGACCTACCGCAAGGTCCACATCCCCGGGCACGAGGAGCACGAGCCATGGCGGCCGTTCCAGCACCTCGAGCGCTACTACTTCGAGCCCGGACCGGACGGCTTCGGCGTGTGGCCCGCCTTCGGCGCCCGGGTGGGGATGATGCTGTGCAACGACCGGCGCTGGTCGGAGACCTACCGGGTGATGGGCCTCCAGGGCGTGGAACTCATCCTGTGCGGCTACAACACGCCGATCCACTACGCCCCCGATCCGAGCCAGGACGCGCTCGCGGGGTTCCACAACACGCTCGTCATGCAGGCGGGCGCTTACCAGAACGGCACCTGGGTGGTGGGTGTCGCCAAGGGCGGCAAGGAGGAGGGCGTGGACTCGCTGGCCCAGAGCTCCATCATCGCCCCGTCGGGCCAGGTGGTCGCCCAGGCGGTGAGCACCGACGACGAGGTGGTGGTCGCCGCCTGTGACCTCGACTGGTGCCGGCGCTACAAGACCACGCTGTTCGACTTCGCCCGCTACCGCCGCCCGGAGCACTACTCCAAGATCACGGAGGCTTCCGCATGACCCTGCTCGAGACCGCGACGGTGACGCTCACCGTCAACGGCGACACGCGAACCGTACGGGCCGACCACCCCCACCTCCTGGCTGCGCTGCGCGACGAGCTCGACATCACCTCGCCGAAGGACGGGTGCTCACCGTCGGGCCAGTGCGGGTGCTGCACGGTGATGATCGACGGCAAGGCCCAGGTGTCGTGCCAGTACCCGGCGGCCAAGGCCGAGGGCCGCGCCGTGTTGACGCTGGAGGGGGTCGACGCCGACGAGCGCCGGCGGTTCGCCGATGCCTTCTCGGCGTGCGGGGGGCTCCAGTGCGGGTTTTGCATCCCCGGGATCGTCATGCGGGCCAAGGCGCAGATCGACCGCAAAGGCGACGCCCTCGAGCGGACCGACATGGCCCGCCATCTCGGCGCCCACCTGTGCCGGTGCACGGGTTACGTCAAGATCCTCGATGCCATCGAGGCGGTGGCCAAGGGGGTGCCCACGCATCCCGCCCTCGCCACCGGCGTCGGTGGTCGCGGGTGCAAGTACGAGGCGGCCGATCTCGCCCTCGGCGCCCGCCCCTACATCGACGACCTGCGGGTGCCGGGGACGGTGCACGCCGCCCTCCGCCTCACCGACCACTCCCGGGCGACCGTCACGGGCATCGACACCGGGCGGGCGGCGGCGGCGCCGGGCGTCCTCGCCGTGCTCACCGCGGCCGACGTCCCCGGCGAGCTCCGGGTCGGGATCATCCACCAGGACTGGCCTGTCCTCATCCCCGTGGACGGGCGAACGTCCTACGCCGGTGACGTGCTCGCCGTGGTCGTCGCCGAGACCAGGGAGCAGGCCCGGGCGGCGGCCACGCTGGTCGAGGTCACCTACGAGGTGCACGCCCCCCTCACCGATCCCGTCGCCGCCCTCGACTCCGCCGAGGTCGCGGTGTGGGGGACGGACTCCAACGTGCTGTCACGCTCGGCGTACGCGCGCGGCGACGTCGACGCCGCCCTCGCCGCCGGCCCCCATGTGGTGCACGAGGTGTTCGAGACCCAGCGCATCGAGCACGCCTTCCTCGAGCCGGAGTCGACACTGGCGGTCCCCAGTGAGGACGGGCGCCTCCACGTGTACTCCGGGGGTCAAGGGGTGTGGGACGATCGCAACCAGGTCGCCTCCGTGCTCGGCATCGACCGCGAGCGGGTGACGGTGGAGCTGGTCTCCAACGGCGGGGCCTTCGGGGGCAAGGAGGACATGGCCAACCAGGCGCAGACGGCGCTCGCCGCCTGGCTGCTGGACCGCCCGGTCAAGTGCACGCTGTCGCGCGAGGAGAGCTTCCGCATGCACCCTAAGCGTCACCCGATCCGGATGGAGTACTGGGGGGCGTGCGGTGCGGACGGCCTCCTCACGGCCATCCGCGCCCGGATGGTCGGTGACTCGGGCGCCTACGCCAGCGTCGGCATGAAGGTGCTGGAGCGGGCCGCCGGCCACGCCACCGGCCCCTACCGGGTGCCGTCGGTCGACGTCGAGTCGTTCGCCGTCCGCACCAACAATCCCGTCGGCGGCGCCTTCCGCGGCTTCGGCGCCAACCAGGCCCAGTTCGCCATGGAGGGGGTGCTGGACAGGTTGGCCGGCGAGGTCGGGATCAGCGGCTGGGAGATCCGCAAGCGCAACGTGATCCGACCCGGCCAGGTGTGGGGACCGGGCCAGATCATGGACGACGGGTGCGCCGGCGCCGAGCAGTGCCTGAACGAGCTGAAGCCCCACTACGACGCCGCCATCGCCGCCGGACGGGCCGTGGGGCTCGGGCTGGCGCTGAAGAACTCGGGATTGGGCAATGGGTTCAAGGAGGTGACCGGGGCGGTCGTCCGGTTCCGAGGCGACGGCACGGTGGAGGTGCGTCACGGCTGGACGGAGATGGGCCAGGGCGTGCACACCGTCGCCCTGCAGGTAGCGGCCGAGGAGCTCGCGATCGACCCGGCCCGGATCGAGGTGATCGTCGACACCACCCGCGAGCTCGGCCAGGGACAGACGACCGGTAGCCGCGGCACTCTCATGGGGGCGGGTGCGGTGCGGAGGCCTGCCGGGCGGCGCGCGAGGGTGGCTGCCAGCAAGACGTCGACTACGCCGGTGAGTACCGCGTCGACTGGACCCAGCACCTGGGCGACGTCGAGAACCCCATCATCCACTCCGCCTTCGGCTACGCCGCTCAGCTGGTGGTCATGGACCCGGCCACCCTCGCCGTCGACCGGGTGGTCGCCGCCCACGACGTGGGTCGGGCGGTCAACCCCCTGCTGTGTGAGGGGCAGATCGAGGGCTCCGTGCACATGGGCCTCGGCTACGCGTTGACCGAGGACTTCCCGGCGGACGAGAGGGGCTTCCCCACCAAGGGCACCCTCCGGTCCCTGGGCATCCTCCGGGCCAAGGACGTGCCGCCCATCGAGGTCATCCTGGTGGAGGTGCCGCAGCCGCGCGCCCCCTACGGCATCAAGGGCGTCGGCGAGATCGGGCTGGTCCCCACCGCCGGCGCGGTGGCCGCCGCCCTGCATGCCGCCGACGGCCGCTGGCGGTCCCGGCTCCCCATGCGGACGACCGCCGACGAGGAGGAGTCGGCGTGACCACGCCTGTCGCCCTCTACCTCCAGGACGCCCACCCCATCCGGGAGGGCATGGACCACGTGGTGTACGCCGAATCCAAGGGGTTCGACGCCGTGTGGCAGGCGGAGAGCCGCCTGGTGCGCGAAGCGACGGTCCCGCTGGCCGCCTTCGCCAGCGTGACGAATCGGATCAAGGTCGGGTCGGGTGTCGCTGACTGCTGGTCGCGCAACCCGGCGCGCCTCGCGGCCACGTTCTCCACGTTGGACGACCTGGCGCCCGGACGCGTCATCCTCGGCCTGGGGGCCTGGTGGGACCCGCTCGCCGCCAAGGTCGGGATCGTCCGGGCGAGGCCGCTGACCGTCATGCGGGAGGTGGTCACGGTGGTGCGGGCGCTCCTCAACAACGAGACCGTCACCTTCGACGGCGAGTACGTGCACATGGACGGGGTCGAGCTCGACTACGTGTACCAGGAGCGGCACCCGAAGGACGTCCCCATCTACATCGGGGCGACGGGGATGCAGATGCTGGAGCTCACCGGGGAGATCGCCGACGGGTGCGTGCTCAACTACCTGGTGTCGGCCGATTACAACCAGCGGGCGCTCGAGCGGTTGGAGGCCGGGCTGGCCCGTTCGGGGCGCACCCTCGACGACCTCGACCGGCCGCAGCTGGTCGTGTGCTCGGTGCATGAGGACGAGGCCACTGCCCTCGAGCTGGCCCGGCTGATGGTGACCCAGTACCTCGGGCAGCAGCCGCACATCATGAAGGCCTCGGGCGTCCCCGACTCGCTCCTCGAGGCCGTCGGCGAGGTCCTGACGTGGCCGGCCACCCACGAGCAGGTCGAGGCCGCCGCCCGCCTGGTGCCCGACGACGTGGTGCGGATGCTCACCGCGTCAGGCACCCCCGAGCAGGCCCGCCAGAAGGTGGCCGAGTACGTGCGGCACGGGTGCACGTGCCCGATCCTCTACCCGCTGGGCGACGTGCGGGCCATGATCGACGCCTTCTCGGGGTGGTCGGCTTGACCCCCGCCGTCCGGGGGGTGACCCCGGCCGTCCGGGTGACGGTCAACCCGCTGGCCGGCCCGGCGCCGGTGTGGTCGCCGTACACCCGGGACCCGCTCGAGTTCCACCGGCGCCTCCCCGGGTACCGGGTCACGCCGCTGCTCGACACGCCGCCGCTGGCGGGGCGCCTGGGGGTGGGGCGCGTCCTGGTGAAGTGCGAATCGGCCCGCTTCGGGCTGCCGGCGTTCAAGATGCTGGGGGCGTCATGGGCCACCTACCGGGCGCTGAGTGAGCACCTCGGGGGCGACCTCGGGCCCTGGAGGACGCTGGACGAGCTGGCCGAGCGGCTGCGACCGGCTCAGCCGCTGGCGCTGGCGGCGGCCACCGACGGCAACCACGGCCGGGCCGTCGCCCACATGGCCCGCCTGTTGGGGCTGGGGGCGCGCATCTTCGTGCCCTCGGGCACGACGCCCGCCCGGATGGCGGCCATCGAGCAGGAGGGGGCGGCGTTGACGGTCGTGGCGGGGGACTACGACGCCGCCGTCGCCCGTTCGGCGCAGGAGGCGGGGCCGCGCTGCCTGGTGATCTCCGACACCAGCTGGCCGGGCTATGACCGCGTGCCCCGGTGGGTGGCGGAGGGCTACTCGACCCTCTTCTGGGAGATCGACGACGCCCTGGCGGCGTCGGGGCTGGCGCCGCCGGACCTGGTCGTGGTCCCTGTCGGGGTAGGGGCGCTGGCGGCGGCCACCGTCAACCACTACCGGCGCGTCGCGGGGCCGGCCCTGCTCGGCGTGGAGCCGGCCGACGCCGACTGCCTGCGGGCCTCGGTCCTCGCCGGACAGCCCACCGTCGTCCCCGGCCCGCACCACTCGATCATGGCGGGGCTCAACTGCGGGACACCGTCGGCGGTGGCGTGGCCCCTCGTCGCCGCGGGGGTGGATGTGTTCACGGCGGTGGACGACGAGTGGGCGAAGCAGGCGGTACGCGAGCTCGCGGCGCTGGGGATAGAGGCGGGGGAGACCGGCGCAGCCGCCCTGGCGGGGCTGTCCGCCGTCCACGCCCTGGGGCCGCCGCCGGGCCTCGGCCGGCCGATGGGACCGGGGGCCACCGTGCTCGTGCTGTGCACCGAAGGAGCCACCGACCCCGCGTCCTACCGCCGGATCGTCGGGGTGGAGCTGGTGGGGGAGCCGTCAGCGAAGTAGGAGCACGTGTGGGCCCGGTCAGGCCCGGCAGGAGCCGAGGCCGGTCGTGAGCCACTCGCGATCGAGACCACGGCCGATGAACACGACCTTGGACGAGCGGCGTTCCCGTCCCCACGGATCGGCGGGCCGGGTCTCGAACATGCGGTGGATGCCCTGGAGCACGTGGCGGCGCTGGTCACCGTGCAGCGCCACGATGCCCTTCAGGCGGTAGATGTCCTCACCGCGGTCGCGCAGGAGGGCCTCCAGCCAGGCGTCCAACCGGCCGGGGTCGAGGTCGCCGTCGATGTCGATCCCGACCGAGGTCAGGGTCGGGTCGTGGGCGTGTTGGTCGTGCCCCTCCTCGAGCCAACCGGGGTCCACGGCCATGGTCCGGGACAGGTCGAAGGCGCCGACCCCGAGAATGCGCTCGAGGTCCACGTCGGCGTAGCTCGAGGTGACCATGTCGGCGGTGGCGTTGATGCCGCGGAGCCGTTCCTCGAGGGCCCGCAGCTCGTCGGCGCTCACCAGGTCGACCTTGTTGACGATGAGGCGGTCGGCGAAGGCGATCTGGTCGAAGGCCTGGTCGCCGACCCCGTCGTGGGCGACCTCGTCGAGATGGGGCCCGATGTGCTTGGCGTCCACCAGGGTGACGATGGCGTCGAGTGCGATGTTGGAGGCGATCTCCTCGTCCACGAAGAAGGTCTGGGCCACCGGGTTGGGGTCGGCCAGCCCCGTCGTCTCCACCACGATGCGGTCGAAGCGATCGCGGCGCTCGAGCAGCGTGTGCAGGATGCGGATGAGGTCGCTGCGGGCGGTGCAGCACAGGCAGCACCCGTTGCTCATCTCGAAGATCTCCTCGTCGGCGGTGAGGACGAGGGCGTCGTCGATCGGGATCTCCCCGAACTCGTTCTCGATCACGGCGATGCGCAGCCCGTGGGCGGCGGTGAGGATGTGGTTGAGCAACGTGGTCTTGCCCGAGCCGAGGAAGCCGGTGAGCACCGTCGCCGGGATCTTCTCCGTCGTGATCGCCATGGTGGTCTCCCCTCGGGCCCGCTGCCGCGATTCTACATGTAATGTGCATCGGGTGGAGTTCCTGCAGCCCCGGACGTGGCCGGAGGCGCTGGCAGCCAAGGCCGAGCACCCCACGGCCGTCCCGCTGGTGGGGGGGACCGACGTCATGGTCGAGCTCAACTTCGACCGCCGCCGCCCGGACGCCTTGTTGGACCTGGGCCGGGTGAGCGAGCTGGCCGAGGTCGAGCGGGAGGACGGTTTCGTCCGGGTCGGGGCGTCGGTCACCTACGCCAGGATCATCAGCGAACTGGCGGGCGAGCTCCCGGGCCTGGCCCTCGCCTCCCGCACGGTGGGGTCACCCCAGATCCGCCACCGGGGCACCGTGGGTGGCAACCTCGGATCGGCCTCGCCGGCCGGCGATGCCCATCCGCCCCTCCTGGCCGGTGACGCCGTGGTGGAGGTGGCCTCCGTCCGGGGGAGCCGCCGGATCCCGATCGACGAGTTCTTCACCGGGGTCAAGCGCAACGCCCTTGAGCCGGACGAGCTCATCGCCGCCTTCGTCACCCGGGTCGCCCGAGGTCCCCAGCAGTTCTGCAAGGTGGGGACCCGAAACGCCATGGTCATCGCCGTCACGTCGCTGGCGGTCGGCCTCGACCCGGTGGGCCGCCGGGTGGGCACCGGCATCGGGTCGGCGGCGCCGACGCCCCGACGGGCGGTGGAGGCGGAGGCTTTCCTGGAGGCGGAGATCGACTCCCACGGGCTGTGGGACAGGCCCGAGCCCCTCGACGACGCCGTCGTGGCCCGGTTCGCCGGGCTGGTGGCCGGGGCGGCCTCCCCGATCGACGACGTTCGGGGGACGGCGGCCTACCGCCGCCACGCCCTCGATGTCATGGCCACTCGGGCGCTGCACTGGGCCTGGGACGACTACCGGAGGACATGAGCGCCATGCGCATCGGCTGCACCATCAACGGGCGCCGGGAGGAGATCCACGACGTATGGGAGGGGGAGAGCCTGCTCTTCGTCCTGCGCGAGCGCCTGGGGCTGCGGGGGGCCAAGAACGCCTGCGAGCAGGGGGAGTGCGGCTCCTGCACCGTGTATCTGGACGGCCTGCCCGTGTGCGCCTGTCTGGTCGCGGCGGGACAGGCGGAGGGCCGGACGGTGGTCACCGTCGAAGGCCTGAGCGACGAGGTGAGCCTCCACCCCGTCCAGCAGGCGTTCCTCGAGGCGGGGGCCGTGCAGTGCGGGTTCTGCACGCCGGGCCTGATCGTGGCCACCCACGACCTCCTCAGCCACGCGGTCCGGCCGAGCGATGCCGAGATCCGGGAGCGGCTGGCGGGGAACCTGTGTCGCTGCACCGGCTACGAGAAGATCCTCGTCGCCGTCCGGCGGGCGGCGGACGCCTTGGCCGGCGCGGGCGTGCCGATCGACACCTAGTCGACTTCCATGCTTGTCGCCCGTGCATGTTACATGCAATGATTGCGCAACGGCCCAAGGGGGGACATTGGATCGAGCGACCGACGACGGTCGTCGCCGGGGGG
>Ga0102924_1004885_pt1 | contig 13226 bp, 10 predicted proteins | sample PaiPotPPM11metaG_FD_80116 | JGI IMG/M metagenome (GOLD analysis project Ga0102924, IMG submission 80116) | Iron sulfur acid spring bacterial and archeal communities from Banff, Canada, to study Microbial Dark Matter (Phase II) - Paint Pots PPM... ... | reverse complement strand
CTTCATGGTTGATGACAAGAAAGAGATGGGAAATCCGATGAGCTATCAGAAACCAATGAGCATTCTTACCTCAGGGAACACGCTTTGGAATACCTGGCGACAAACGTATCCCGATGTCCAGGCATTCGAGCCAGATCTGCATGGGGTGGATCTCCATCAGGCGCAGTTGCGTGGGATTGATTTCCACGCGGCTGATCTGACGGAGGCCGATCTGCAACAAGCAGATTTACGGGGAGCAGACCTGCGAGAAGCGGACCTGCGCCATGCCAATCTGCGGGGTGCCGATCTGAGTGATGCCGATCTCCAGAAAGCACGCGTGCGCGGGGCAGACCTGCGCGATGCGAAACTCTGCCGCGCGCAGCTGAGCAGGGCAGATCTCAGCAATGCCGACTTGCGTGGAACGGATCTCTCGGGCGCTGATTTGACGAAAGCCCTGCTCGATCAGACGCAATTCGATGAGGCGGAGGCGTTCACGGAAGACCGTCATACCCATCTGAAAGCCAAAGCACCAGAACCGGAGGGTGTCACCATCCCCGCTGTTGCTGCCTACGCAGCAAGAGCTTGACGCTTGGTGTCCATCACAAACCGCTTGTTCGGGAACGTGACGCATTCCTCTCTCCTCACGGGCTGGTCGCTCTTCGGCGACTGGCCAGGCTGGCAGAGGAAGAAATCTCCCGGCTCACTTCTCCTGTTTCACGAAGAAAGGTTCTCTTCATCGAGGCATGAGAAGAGTATTAAGAGGAGGAGAGGACTACCATGCTTGCCATCCAAAGACCCTACGTGTCTCTCACCGGTCTCGTGGCATGGTCCACGTGAAAAAGAGAGCAGACTCACTCTCTGCCTCAAAAGGAGTTCTACGTCATGGCCTATTCACGCCGAAATCATGTTGAGGAGCAACAAGAGGCTTGCCTGAAAACCAAACAGATTACCGCCGTCTGTGAACACTTTCAGCTCATGCTTGATCCTATTGATTGGCAACAGTTCGGAATGTGGGCACCTGTGCGAGTGAACACGATCGAGATAGCTTCTCTCCTGGACCTCAGGCAACAGGAGAGTAAGGATATTCTTCGTCAGATTCAAATCAAACTGTTTGAACAGGCTGCTCTCGAAACCCTTCATCCTCGACGCCGTCTCAAGGCCATCATGTGGAGTCCTGTCGAGGTAGTGCAACCGCACACGTTTTTGAGCCTATGGATCATTACCCTTGAGACAGATGAGCGCATCCCGATCATTGAATCCATGAAAAATGGATGGCGCGTTTATGAACCCTATCCCTTTGATAACGTCGATGAGCAGCAGTTTGCCCGGATCTTTGGAGCAGCGCACAAGGGGGAGTATCTCCTTGGTGAGACGGTCACGATAAAGGAGCGGGATCGTCACTATAGCGGAAAGATTCGGTACATCGTCTCCTCCGGGAAGGCGCCCACCACCTATAAGGTGGCGTCACGGGGAAAGCAGGCCAGTGCGGGAACAGCCTCTCCGGGCAATGTGACAGCACAGTATCTTGTCGATTGTGGCGACGGCTTCCCCCATATTACGCATCAGTCGCAAATTATCCAGTAAACCAGGTCAGGGCATTGTATGCGACGCATCGGCGCGAAGGAAATCGTTTTTCAAGCTTGCGCATCTCTTCGACCACCGCTTCTTTGTGGGAAGCACTCGAAGAGCGTGCCCAGTTTGCCAGGTGGCTGAAACGTCACAGAGGAGAGCAAGGATGGCGATACCAACCGTAAACCAAACAGAAGGGGTTTGGATTGAACGTACTAGGAATCAGGGCGATCATTACGTCCAGGAGGTGTTTCCTCACGAGAGTCGCTCGGACCCGGCGCATCGGGCCAACTGTGATGGACTCATTCACCGAGGAAGCCTCCAACCAGAGTACCCTGATCACCTCCTGCCTGCTCAACGCGTGTGGGATCACGCGCGGCGCTATCACCGCGTCCATGTGTGAGATGTAGAAGGAGAAAGGGAGTATACGCTGAGCAAAGTATGGATTTTCGCGCTCATCGCATTCTTCTCAATATTTTTGCACCAGAGCCTGTTTCTGGGTATTGTCAACTTGTTTGGAGGAAGCTATTGTATTGCTGAGCGAGAAGCGAAAAGACAACCAAAAAGCGTGGCTAATAATCTCAGGCGGGAAGCGGAAACCTTTGTAATCGAGAGTAGCGGCGTTTGTTTTCATGCGGCTATTTTAACACACTGTTCAGTTCTGTTCCCCAGTTGACAATACCTTTTTCGGCCACAGTAATCGCCATTTGATGCGAAAGGTAGGTAGTTGACTTTCAACATGCTACCCCAAACAGCGTGGCGACCAATGCAACCTGGCCTACGACGTCAGCTTTTGCCGCGCCTTGCAGTTGTCCTTTCCTTACCATGTTCCTCACCTCGAACCCTCCAGATTTTTGCAACACAACCCGGAATTATCCTGGATGGCAATCGCGTTATCGATAGTGTGCCGACCATTGCCACCGCGGCCTGTTTCGCGCGCGCACCCAGCAGGATCTATAACGTCGCCGACCTGCACCTGAAAGAGAGCGACCGCATCCCGGATCTGGTGGCCGGCGAACTGAGCAAGCTGGGCTGCCGCGTCACTCCCTCGCCCGATGCCATCGAGGTTGAGCCGGGCGCGATTCGCGGCGGAGTCGAGGTGGAAGCCCACGCCGACCATCACCTAATCCATGTCCTGGGCAGCACAGAGCCGGTTACGAAATATATCGCCAGGAGCTATCCGCACTTTTTTGCTGATCTGGTCAGGTTGTGTGGCACATAGCAAATCGATGGCATTTCTACCGGGCATTCGTTCGTATTCAAAAAGGGGATTTCTCTATGAAAGTGCTACAAATTCTCTTTATCGGGTATCTGGCGATTCTGGTGTTTTGTCTGGGAGGACTGCTCCTTGTTTCTCCCTCCCTGGCCTTCTGGCATCTCAACATCACCGGGCTGGCCACATTTCAATTGCTTCTGCAATGGGCGGCTGAATTACAGATTGTATTCGGAGCGGCCATTATGTTGCTTTTTGGTTTTCTCTTCGTAGGACCGGTGAAAACCAGTGTGTTTTTTGTGATCTCTCTGCTCGGCTCATTCTTGATGAGAGCATTGTTTACTGACAAAACCTCGCTGCTGGGCATATATCCAGCCAATATTGCCCCTGCGCGTCAAGAGTCAGGGCTGGAAGTTTTTTTAATTCTGCTCTCCTGGTTTTTTATAAGCTTTTCCTCATATTTGCTGGCCTGTAAGCTGGTGGTTCGGCTCGGTTTGCGCCAGCAAACGCTTTGGGCGCTGCTGCTCGGGACCTATTTTCTGGTCGCATGGAGTATCGCGCTCGATGTGACTACCACCGGAGCACATTTGCCGCCGCAGATCTCGGTTTGGCATGAATACGGAGCTTCTTTTGGTTTGCCGATAGATAACCTGATGAACTGGACTGTCGCAGGTCTCCTTCTGCTGAGTATGAGTCGCCTGGTCTGGCGGACTGACCTGGAGACGCAGCACCTGGCTATCTGGCTACCTTTTAGCATGTATACGGCTAATATTGGCTTTGTGATGCTTCTCAGCTTTGGCAGCGGTCTGTGGTTCCCTTTCTTGCTCTCTACTTGTCTGATACTGGTGCCTGAATCCCTGGCATATTTTCCGCGCGAGGAGCCGCACCCTACCCACGGAGGACCCTGGCGGGCCTCACTCAGCCAGGCTGTCTGGCTGATCATGCGCTTTGGTACCTGGGGAGTTGGCAAGCGCCACTTGCGTCTGAATTCGGAGGGCGTAGAACATATTCCTCGCTCCGGGCCAGTGTTGATCGCAGCACGTCATTTCCACTACTTTTACGATGGATATATCCTGGTACGTGCCGTTCCACGCCGTTTACATACGATTGTCGCTCTGGATTGGGTGCAGGTGCAGAGTTTGCGCCTGGTGATTGAACTGGCCTGTTCACTGGCAGACTGGCCGGTGATTTTGCGTAGCGAGCAGTTGCGCGTGCGTGACACCAGCCAGAACTGGGCTTACAAGCCGCTGGAGAACAGGCGCTATTTGCGGCAGATGATCTCGGCCACGGTGCGCTTGCTCCGCTCTTCAAAAGTCCTGGTTATCTTTCCCGAGGGATATCCCAATATAGACCCCCACTCCACGCCTAAAGCTGAGCAGAACGATTTCCTGCCTTTTCGGCCTGGCTTTATCAGACTGGTTGAGTTGGCCGAACGCGACCATCAGACGCGGGTAGCAATTGTTCCCGCCGGCCTGATCTATAAGAGGGACAGCAAAGGCTGGCAGGCCACAGTGCGTTTTGACCAGGCACTTTTCTTGCAGGATTTTGCCAGCCCCGAAGAGGCTTTGCACACCGTTGAAAAGCGTGTTCAGTCTCTTTCGCGTGCCCGCTCTTCCGCCGATTTGCCACCATCAGGTGAGACCTTCCCATTCTGACTCTGCGTCTCCTCCTTCGCAGGTGGTGGATAGCTATCCAGCCTCTGCTTGCGTACCGGACGTATCGCCCGCTCCTGCGTGGGAAGCAAGCGACCTTTCCAGGAGGCTCGCCGTCCACTCAGGAGCAGGCGGGTCACATCCAGTAGCATCACTCCACAGGTGATCCAGCCCAACGGCGCGGTCAGCGACCAGGGAAGCGCCAGACCATACTCACGGTCGACACGGCGTTTGGTATCAATTTGCATGAGTAGAGTTGTTGCGGCCAGCAGGGTGGAGAAGCGACGGATCTTACCAGTCGCCAGGGCGTAGAGGAGCCAGCCAGGCGGTACCAGCCCATAGGCAAAAAAGGCCGGTGCGGATAGAAGCGTGACCAGGGACAGATTGGCGCGAATGATCTCGCTGTAACCGCTTTTGACCCAACCCTGGCGCGCGCTCTGCCAGGTTGTCCACTGAAGATTCGTGATCAGGCCGCGCCCATTCACGACTTCTATCTGCCAACCGGCCTGTTTGATGTGTACGGCCAGGGCAAGATCATCTACCGCGGTGGCGCGCATTCCCGGTGCATCATATCCCCCGGTCGCCAGGTAGCTCTCGCGGCGAAGAAGAAGATACTGGCCGAAGCCAAATGCCCGTGAAGAGTGGGGGTCACGTATCTCTGCCGGCGTCACGTACAGAGATAGCAGGATAGCTGTGATCGGCCAGAGTAGAGGCATGACCGGTCCTCCAAGGGTCATCATGTTCGGAAGCAGAGAGAGCATGTCGGCATGGCTGCGTAACGCGTGCCCCATCATCACCCCCAGCGTTTGCGGGCCGTGGCATGTGTCGGCGTCGGTAAACAGCAGCCATTCCCCGCGCGTCAGCATGACGCCGGTGTGCAGCGCATACGTTTTGCCTGCCCAGCCAGTGGGAAGTTGGTCGATTCGATGTGCTCGTACGCGGGGGTCGCGCCTGGTCCATTCGGCGATGAGCAACGGCGTTGCATCGCTGGAACCATCATCAATGACCATAATCTCAAAGTCAGGATAATTCTGCGCGCAGAGCGAAGCCAGGCAGGCGTCAATATGAGCGGCTTCATTGCGCATCGGCACAATGATAGAGACACGTGGAGGCGCATCATGCAGCGGAACGGGATCTGGCTGGTGCGCCTCGCTTATGCTCTGCCGCGTGCGGCGGAACTGCCAGAGGGCGCCCAGTGCAGCTAGAGCTAAAATGCCCGGGAGAAAAGCCTTGCTGAGGAAGTGTTTCTGTTTGCTGATCACTACGTGGCGTGTTCTCATGCGATTTCTCATTCCTCTTTATCGAGCGTTTTCTCTTATAATATCTCATGAAATAGATAATCTCCAGGTGTGCGCTGGGCTGATGAGGGTGCTCTCGCTGGAGGGTATTGCCAACTTGGAAAATGTAGCTGAACCATGTGTGAGAATAGCTCATGAAAACAAGCACCATTGCTCCTGATGGCATGGTCAACTTGATGGACCCATCCACAGGGTTTCGCTTTCCTGCAGAAATTAGTAGTCACTGCATTTGGCTGGATTAGAGCGTTTTGTGTTGGTGCTCCGGACCCAATGCGGGCATTCCGGCCTGAAAGTAGATAGACGTAAGTTCTACAGCCAGTCCATTGCCATATATCTATTGCTTTGAAAACCGAAAGGAACATGAACATGAAACTTACTAAAGAAACAGCGGGCTTCAGTGTCTCAGATATCAGCCGATAGAGTAAGAGGAGCGGGAATGCGAAAAGCGCATGCACACGGGAACGAATCGACGAGTGCCCGGACAAGCTATGCGAAGCATTCCGAGGGAAAAACACATGCTGCAAGAACAATGGCCGGCTGTTGCCCGCCGCTCAGAGACGTATTTGCCCATTCGGGATTACGGGGTGATCGGCAACCTGCAGACGGTCGCCTTAGTGGGCAAAAATGGGTCTATTGATTGGTGCTGCATCCCGCGTTTTGATGCCCCAAGCGTCTTCGGGGCGCTCCTTGATGCGGAGAAAGGCGGATTTTTCCGCATCGCTCCTCTTGCTTCTCCCGGAATGGAACGCACACAAATGTATCTCCCAGACACCAATATCCTGATCACACGCTTTCTCACCGTCGATGGCGTGGGTGAGATCACCGATTTTATGCCCATCAAACAGAGAGGGAGTGCCATCCATCAGCACCACCTGGTGCGTTCCGTCCTGATAGTGCGCGGCTCGCTTGCTTTTGAGATGGTCTGTCGGCCCGCTTTCAACTATGCGCGAGAGACCCACCAGACGTACCTATCAGAGGAAGGAGCAGTCTTTATTAGTGACAGCCTCTGCCTGGCATTATCAAGCTCAGTTCCCCTGGAGGAGGATGGCCAGGGAGGAGTGCGTGCGACCTTTACCCTGCAGCAGGGGCAATCAGCGCACTTTCAACTCGAAAGTGCGCACAATGAGGATGTTCGGCCCCATCATCACTCACCTCGTCACTACGAGGCCGAGTTTCTCGAAACGAAATACTACTGGCAGAACTGGCTCTCCAAGTGTCAGTATCAGGGACGATGGCGCGAGATGGTGCATCGTTCGGCCCTGGTCCTCAAATTGCTAACCTATGAACCGACCGGGGCTATTGTGGCTGCGCCGACCACGAGTTTACCAGAAACTATTGGTGGTGCCCGCAACTGGGATTACCGTTATACCTGGTTGCGTGATGCTTCCTTCACCATCTACAGCCTGCTCATCCTGGGCTTTCTAGAAGAGGCCGGGACCTTCATGGATTGGTTGGTTGCGCGTTGTCATGAGTTAGAGGAGTGCGGGTCACTCCAACCCATCTTCACGATCACTGGTGGACAGGATCTCACCGAGAGTACGTTGGATCACCTGGAAGGGTACCGCCAGAGCTGGCCAGTTCGGATCGGCAATGACGCCTACAAACAACAACAGCTCGATGTATATGGAGAAGTGATGGACTCGATCTACATCTTTAATCGCTACAAAGGCATCTCGTATGATCTCTGGTGGAATCTCTGTCGCCTCCTCGATTGCCTCAGCACACATTGGCAAGATGCGGATGAGGGTATCTGGGAGGTCCGGGGAGGACAGCAGCATTTTGTCCACTCACGGGTCATGAGTTGGGTCGCCTTTGATCGCGCCTTACGCATCGCGCGGCATCGTGGGCTGCCTGCACCCCTGAATGAATGGGCGACCATTAGTGCCCAGATCTACCACGACGTCATGCGCAAGGGGTGGAATGAGCAGATGGGCAGCTTCGTCCAGTACTATGGCAGCGAAGCGATCGATGCCAGTGCGCTGTTGATGGTCCTCACCAAGTTTAGTGGTTCTGGTGAGCCCCGCATGCGATCGACGATCGACCGGATCCAAAGGGAGTTGACCAGCGACCCGCATGTGTATCGCTATCGCCCTGCACTGGCCGCCGATGATGGATTTGGAGACCAGGAAGGGACATTTAACATGTGTAGTTTCTGGTTGGTGGAGGCATTGGCCCGCGCCGGACGCCTGGAGGAGGCGCGTCTGGTCCTGGAGAAGATGTTGACCTATGCGAATCACGTGGGGCTGTATGCTGAGGAGATCGGATCGCGGGGTGAAGCGCTGGGAAATTTCCCGCAGGCGTTTACCCATCTCTCGTTGATCAGTGCCTGTTATAATATGGATCGAGCATTAAATGGAACATTACGTGGATAGGGGCTATCTGCAATTTGACTAGGGATTTGCCGTGCAAATTGGGTTGACGCCAATCATCTCCACGGTTTTCGGCCAGTCCAACCAGATGAAAATACGGAAATGGTCGATTATGAGATGGGCTTGTTCCTTTCTCTGTCGCTTGGTGCTTGCGCGATAGGGGAGGCGCATACATGTGACGCAGACTTGCACACGTGGTGAAATGGAAAAAGCCTGGAAGATCAGGCAGAAGTTGTTGCGTCATGTGTTGGTATCCGATGTGGTAAAGGAGAGAGTTCTTGCGTATGCCTTTCTTCTCTCATTTTACCACATCCCTGATCACACAATGTGCGGATGAGCCACGGAATTAAATTATTTACAGCTATCCTCGTGCCCCCTCCTTTGTCTCAGGCAAAACAGTAAGCAGGTGTCCCATACGCTTGCGTTTGGTCTGGAGATAGGAGATGTTGTTTGCAGTTGGAGGGATCTCTAGCGGGATACGCTCGGCTCTAATCCCACTTTCTCGCAAAGCCTCGATTTTTTCAGGATTGTTCGTCATAATGCGTGCATGGGTAATCTGCATCTCTTGCAGGATAGCGACAGCGCTGGTGTAGCTGCGTGCATCGACGGGATAGCCGAGACGTTCATTCGCTTCGACGGTATCGTAGCCCTGTTCTTGCAGTTTGTATGCCTGAAGTTTCCCTGCCAGGCCAATACCACGCCCCTCCTGAGGGAGATAGAGGAAGATGCCCCGGCCCTCATGTGCAATTGCTCGCAAGGCGGCATGCATTTGAGCCTGGCAGTCGCAGCGCAGTGAGCCAAAGATATCGCCTGTGGTACAGGCCGAGTGGAGACGTAACAGGGGCGGATGGTGGTAGCAATCCTGAAGATTACCCAGGAGAAGTGCAAGATATGCCTGTTCAGTCTCGATTTCTTCGTAGTAGCGCAGGCTGAACAGTGCGTCAGCGGTTGGCAATTGTGTTTCAGAGAGCAGACGAATGCGTTTTTGCATAGAGTATCTCATTTTCTATTGATGTTTGTTCTGCTGGAGCGGTGATGTCCCCCTCTATCAGCAGATCTCCATCGATGATTTGTGTTGATACATTCTGTAGGCGGCGAGCATCTTGCATCACAGCCAGCCCCGCGCCGCCAATAGGAGACGGGGCCTCTGTTCCGCCAACGATTTTGGGAGCGATGAAGGCAGCAACGTGATCGATAAGGTTGTGCTCAAAGGCGCTTCCCAGAAGACGGCTTCCGCCCTCTAGCAGGACATGCATGATCCCTTTTTGTGCCAGCGTCTTGAGTGCGGCAGCAAAATCAACCCGAGCTGTTTCGTCTACCGCAACCGCTACAACTTCAGCTCCATGCTGTTGTAAATACTCGCGCTGCTGCGGAGAACATGTTTCACCAACAATCACGCAAGTCCCAGGTGCGAGTCGTTCTTGCAAGAGATTGAGATGGACGTCCAATTGTCCCTGTGTCGAGATGATGACGCGCAGGGGGTCCTGACGCAAAGCACGTTCGTGAAAGCGTTGAGCTTCGGTAAGACGGACCGTTAAGAGCGGATTATCGGCGTTAGCGGTTCCCGAGCCAACCATGATGGCATCCACACGATCGCGCAGATTGTGCACCCAGAGACGGGCCGCCGGGCCGCTGATCCAGGAGGCATCTCCTGTGTGTGTTGCCAGCTTGCCATCCAGGGTCATCGCCCATTTGGCGGTGACATACGGACGCCCCTGCGTAATATAGGTCGCAAATGGACGAATCAGAGGAGACGTTTCCTGATCCGCAACGCCCGTGATCACGCTGATTCCTGCATCTCGAAGCTGCGCAACACCACGCCCGCTGACCAGCGGATTAGGATCGAGTGCACCGACAATCACGCGCTGAATACCAGCTGCAATGATCGCCTTCGTACATGGTGGCGTGTGAATGGCGATGCAGCACGGCTCAAGCGTCGTATAGAGATCTGCGCCAGCCGCCGCTGCGCCAGCCGCGTTCAGCGCAAATATCTCAGCATGTGGTCCATAGGGAGGTGAGGTCGCACCACGGCCTACAACGACCCCGTCTCGTACAATCACTGCGCCGACTGGCGGGCGTGGACTCGTACGGCCTTCAACAGAACGTGCACAGGCGATGGCCTGCTGCATGAATTCCAGATCACCCATAAATAATCCCTCATTTGTACAGCACCAGTACAGGCAATGAGTCGCCTGTGCTGGTGCAGGAATGCTGCAAGATTAGCTAATTGGCCAAGATCTCAGATCATTGCTCAGATTTACCTGGCATGGGCTCTCGTGTAGCGCTTGCTAGGAGTAAGCACGATGGGTTGCAGTTCTTGCGCAATGAATGATGTCTGGCGTCGTTCCTCGGGTGCTGGTTTATAGAGCGTTGTACGCTGGAGAGGAATGCGACCTATAGAGCGTATAATCTCCTCCATCTGAGCTGGTGGCAACTCCTGACCCATCTCACCACCGGCCGCGCGAGTGATGCTCTCGTTCATCAATGTTCCGCCAAGATCGTTGGCACCTGCTTGCAGGCAGGTCTGAACGCCTTCGCGTCCCATCTTGACCCAGGAAACCTGGATATTGGTAATATGTGGGTACAGGACAAGGCGTGCGATCGCATGCATCAGCACGGCTTCACGCAAGGTTGGTCCTTTGCGGGAACGTCCCTTCCAATAGAGCGGTGCCTCCATATGGACAAATGGCAGTGGCACAAATTCAGTAATGCCACCAGTACGCGCCTGGAGTTGTTTGATGCGCAAGAGATGGCGTGCCCAGTGCACTGGCTGTTCGATGTGTCCGTACATAATCGTACTGGTCGTGCGCAGTCCAACCTTGTGCGCTTCCTCTATCACTTGCAACCACTCCTCTGTCTTGATTTTGTCAGGACAGAGCGTGGCGCGCACCTCATCGTCCAGAATCTCTGCTGCCGTCCCTGGGAGTGTACTCAGACCTGCCTCTTTTAACTGGACCAGGAAGTCGTGCAGGCTTATGCCTAATGTCTGGGCACCCTGCCAGACTTCCAGAGGCGAGAAGGCGTGGATATGCATATCGGGTAACACCGCTTTAATCGAGCGGCAAATGTTCAGATAGGTCTCGCCGGTATACTCCGGGTGGATACCCCCTTGCATACAGACCTCAGTTGCGCCGCGCTCCCATGCTTCTTGAGCACGCCGCACAATCTCATCAAGGCCGAGATCGTAGGGGGTGCCACGCAGATTCTCACTCAGTTTCCCTTTGGAGAAAGCACAGAACTGGCAGCGGAAGTAGCAAATGTTGGTATAGTTGATATTTCTATTCACCGCATACGAAACGACATCACCACTCACACGCTGGCGCAGCGTATTCGCCGCGCTACAGACCGCGCCGAAATCGTCGCCACGTGCTTGAAACAGGCGCGTTATCTCCGCCTCAGTCAGCATCTCAGCAGCCAGTGCCTTCTCAAGAATTGTTTGTACGTCAGAAGAAATATGCTCGCTGGTCGTGGTCTGGAAATGCGTTGCCAATGCCTTCTCTGTGGCAGGGATCTCTACCTGCGCCCCCGGCGACCAGGAGTCAACACGTGCATAGCCATCGCTATCACTTGCCTGTAAGACGGGTGAGATAAGTTTCTGATCTTGCCATTGCTGTGCGGCGAGTGCATAGGTGGGATAGACCGCTAAACGTTCGACCAGCACCTTCCCGGTTTCAGCGGTGCGCTCAGCCAATTCCTGGAGGTGTGGCCAGCGCGCCTCGGGATTGACATGATCAGGCGTGACAGGAGAAACACCTCCCCAGTCATTCAATCCGGCGCCGATCAATTTCTGGTAGACACCAGGGCTAAGGTTGGGAGGAGCCTGAATATTCATCGCTCCCCCGAAAATAACACGTGCGATAGCCAGCGTCCAGAGCAGGTCATCTAAATCTGGTTCAGGCGCATTGGCCATACGCGTGCCTGGCTTGGCACGGAAATTCTGAATAATGATTTCCTGAATGTGATCATATTGGCGATGGAGGCCACGCAGCGCGAGCAGCGATTCTATGCGCTCCAGACGTGTCTCGCCGATCCCGATCAGGATACCAGAAGTAAAAGGCACCCTCTGTTCACCGGCAAGACGAATGGTTTCCAGGCGCACCTGGGGCCGTTTATCAGGCGAGCCATAGTGTGCTCCGCCCCGCTCACTGAGCCGTTCGGAGACACTCTCTAGCATAATTCCCTGCGAGACGGAGACGCGCCGGAGCAGAGCAATCTCATCCGCGGTCATGACGCCGGGATTCGCGTGTGGCAATAAACCCGTTTCCTTGAGTACAAGGTCAGCCATCTCCGCTAGATAGGAAAGCGTTGTTGCATGGCCCAGTTCAGCCAGTTCACGCGCCGCAACTTTATAGCGCAGTTCCGGCTTATCGCCCAACGTAAACAGCGCTTCTTTGCAACCAGCTTGAGCGCCAGCTCGCGCAATAGCCAGCACCTCATCACGCGTGAGGTATGCCCGCTGCCCCGGGCGCGGCGGTTGCGCAAACGTGCAGTAGTGGCAAACATCGCGACAGAGCTGGGTCAGGGGAATGAAAACCTTGCGAGAGTAGGAAATACGATTATGATGGATCTGGTCCCGAAGTTGAGATGCTGCTGCAAGTAGCGGCGCGAGATCAGAGAAATTAGCCAGTGAACGAGCTTCCGCGTCTGAGAGTTCGTGTCCTTGTAAGACGGCATCAATAACGCTAGCCTGTTCCTTATGCATCGAGTCTGTTCCTTTCAGATAATGGGTTGCGGGTGGGTCAGAGACCGATCCACCGTAATATGCAAAAAGGCAAGAAGAGCTTGCCTTATAGATAACCAAACCTACAGGCCACATATTCCGAATAGGGTTGTGTTGCAAAATTTTTAAGCTATCAAAATAAGGAGATGATAAGATAAAAGAAAAATTTCTCAGAGGTGAAAAACCTTGGATGACAGAGACCTTTTGCCACACAGTCTCAAAGAGCAATCGCTTTCTGATCGAGAAATTGTGTTAACGCCTGAGAATGCTTCCCGCGCTGTTGATGTTCTCGAGGCGGCACAGTGGGCAACAGCCACATTTCGGGGCATTTACCATGAATGGCATGGATCCGTGTAAACCTTTCCGCACGCAAATAGCAAGGCGCTTTAAAAACTCATCAAGGAGTAAAGCTGTGCTAACTCAACT
>Ga0102924_1004884_pt1 | contig 13228 bp, 11 predicted proteins | sample PaiPotPPM11metaG_FD_80116 | JGI IMG/M metagenome (GOLD analysis project Ga0102924, IMG submission 80116) | Iron sulfur acid spring bacterial and archeal communities from Banff, Canada, to study Microbial Dark Matter (Phase II) - Paint Pots PPM... ... | reverse complement strand
GCCTGCAGCGCGTCCTCGACGCGGTGCTTCTTCTCCTTCATCTCGGTCTCGGTGGCTGCGCCGACCTTGACCACGGCAACGCCGCCCGACAGCTTGGCGAGGCGCTCCTGGAGCTTCTCGCGGTCGAAGTCGGAGTCGGTGTTCTCGATCTCGGTCTTGATCTGGTTGATCCGGCCCTTGATCGCGTCGCTGTCGCCGTTGCCGTCCACGATCGTCGTCGTGTCCTTGGCCACGACCACGCGACGAGCGCGGCCGAGCTGCGAGAGCTGGGTGTTCTCGAGCTTGAGGCCCATCTCCTCGGTGATCACCTCGCCGCCGGTGAGGATCGCGATGTCCTCAAGCATGCGCTTACGGCGATCGCCGAAGCCCGGGGCCTTGACCGCGACGCCAGTGAACGTGCCGCGGAGCTTGTTGACCACCAGAGTGGCCAGCGACTCGCCCTCGACGTCCTCGGCGATGATCAGCAGCGGCTTGCCGGACTGGATCGTCTGCTCGAGCACGGGCAGCAGATCACGGACCGAGCCGATCTTCTGGTTGGCGATCAGGATGTAGGGATCCTCGAGGGTCGCCTCCATGCGGTCCTGGTCGGTGACCATGTAAGGCGAGATGTAGCCCTTGTCGAACTGCATGCCCTCGGTGAACTCGAGGTCCATGCCGAAGGTCTGGCCCTCCTCGACGTTGACCACGCCGTCCTTGCCGACCTTGTCGATGGCATCGGCGATCACGTCGCCGATATCGTCATCGCCGGCCGAGATCGTCGCCACGCGGGCGATCTGGTCCTTGCCGGAGATCTCGGTCGCCTGGGACTCGATGTTCTTGACGACCTCGTCCACAGCGCGCTCGATGCCGCGCTTGAGCGCCATCGGGTTGGCTCCGGCGGCCACGTTCTTGAGGCCCTCGCGGACGATCGCCTGCGCCAGGACGGTCGCCGTCGTCGTGCCGTCGCCGGCCACGTCGTTGGTGGCCGTGGCCACCTCGCGCACGAGCTGCGCGCCCTGGTTCTGGAAGACGTCCTCGACCTCGATCTCGCGGGCGATGGTCACGCCATCGTTGGTGATCGTCGGGGCGCCGAACTTCTTGTCAAGGACGACATACCGGCCGCGGGGGCCGAGCGTCACCTTGACGGCGTTGGCCACCGCGTCGACGCCCTGCTCGAGCGCCTTGCGTGCCTCCGCGTCGTACTTCAGTTCCTTATGTGCCATATCTTTCTGGTTCTCCTACTGGATCTTGGCCAGTACGTCTGACTCGCGGAGAACGAGGAGATCCTCGCCGTCCACCTTGATCTCGGTGCCTCCGTACTTGCTGTAGAGGACCTCGTCACCTTCGGCGACGTCCAGCGGGACGCGCTTGCCGGTGTCCTCATTGAGCTTGCCTTCGCCGACGGCAAGCACCTTGCCCTTCTGGGGCTTCTCCTTGGCCGTGTCGGGGAGAACGATGCCACTCGCGGTGGTCTCCTCCTCCTCGATCGCCCGCACGATCAGTCGATCGCCTAGGGGCTTGAGCTTCATCTAAAAACCTCCGAGTAAAAGGGAAAATGCCCTGCTTTTGGCACTCTCACACCGGGAGTGCCAAGAGAAAGGAATATAGCGTGTCCGAGATGCGAATCAAGGACTTTCTTGGCACTCCCTAGCGCGGAGTGCCAAGGACGCCGAGCAGCAGCCCTCAGTTCTGGGCTCCGCCGAGCCCGTGCATCCGATCCCGGATCTCCGGCGGGTTCTCGATGATCTGCGAGAAGCGGACCACGGTGACGGTGTCCTCGAGCTCGACCGTGCGCCCGTAGATCTGCTCCAGGAAATGGACCATCTCGTCGATGCGGCGGAACTCCGGGTTGTCGTGCTCGATGTCACGGGGGGAGAGGTCCCTGACCCGCTTGACCTCCACCTGGTCGATCACGGCGTTGAAGATCTTCTCGCGGGGTGAGTGCTGGTAGCCGATGGTGACCAGCACACAGTCGTTCTTGCGGTACTTGTGCGACTTGTCGCCCAGGCGGATCGTCGCCGTCTTGCGACCGCGCCTGAGCTGGTCGGCGAACACCGACGAGTAGAAGTTGAGCACCCTCACTGGCCGCCAGCCTACCGATCCCCGCGGGACCACGAGAGCGCGCGCGTAAGCATCTCCCGCTCGCCCTCATAGCTCACGGCCTCGATCGCCTCGCTCAGCGGCATCCAGCGGACCTCCTCGATCTCGTGATCGTGCTGGAGCTCGCCCCCGCGGTACTCGAGCAGGAAGAAGACCACGCGCTTGTCGACGATCCCGCCGCGGCGCTCGTACTGGTAGCGGATCTCCCCGAGCTCCGTCACCGGCTCGGCCTCCACCCCGGTTTCCTCCCGAACCTCCCGGAGCGCGGCCTGGAGCGGCGTCTCGTCTGCATCGAGATGGCCCTTGGGAAGCCCCAGCACACGTGTGTCGTGGTTTGCGCGACGCGCGGGAACGATGACCACGACCTCGTCGCCACGGAGCACCACGCCGCCGGCCGAGAAGTCTGTCTGCCGATTGCTAATAGACGTAGCGCTCCAGCGCACTGGGGTCGTGGACCGTGAGCCTTCCTCGGCCCTGGGTGATTATCCCGGCACGCTCGAGCACGGCCAGGAAGCGGCTGGCCGACTCCCGGGAGGATCCGGCGAGCTGAGCCAGATCCGCCTGGGTGGCCGTGATCAGCACATCCCCGTCGGGAGCTCCCTCGGCCCGCGCGGCCTGGACGAGCTGTGCGAGCACCGTCGCCACCCGGCTCTGCACGGTCTGGAAGGACTGGCGGGCCAGGCGCTCGTTGGTCTCCCGCAGGCGCCGCCCCAGGCTGATGATCAGCTTCACCGCGATGTCCGGATGCTCGCGGAGCAGGCGGCGCATGTCGGGGCCGAGGATGGCGATCGTCTCCGTCTCCTCGAGCGTCTCGATTGTGGCCGAGCGTCGCTCGTCGTCGAGCACGGCCAGCTCGCCGAAGATGTCGCCGGGGCCGAAGCGGGCCAGCGTGATCGACCGGCCATCGGCGTTCTCCCGCACGGCGCGCGCGTGGCCGGAGCGGATCAGGTAGGCCGTGTTGCTCGAGTCGCCCTCGCGGAAGACGACCTGGTCGGCCTCGAAGCGCCGGCGCACCGCGACATCGGCCACCCGCGCCAGCTCGTCCTCGGCCAGCGCGGAGAACAGCGGCACCCGGGCGAGCAGCTCGATGATCTCCTCGGTCGCGCTGTGCACCGACCCAGGGATATCACAGGGGTGTGCGAGGCCGGGGGCGCGTCCGGTGGCGGTCGCTCAGATCAGATCGAGTGCCTGCTCGCGGCGCCGGCGGCGCAGCGCCCAGAAGATCCACCAGGCGAGCACCGCGAGGAGCGCGATCGGGGCCAGCGCGGCCAGACCGATGAGCGCCACCCCGGCGGCCACGGTGAGCACACGTCCGGCGTCGTGCGCCGCCTTGCCGAGGGTGAAGCCGCTCGAGCCCCCGGAGCTCACAGGCGTTGGCAGAGGCCCGGAGTTGATCGTGACCGTGACCTGGCTGTAGTCGATCTGACGGTTGAGCGAGCGCAGCGTGGCCTCGTCGCTGGAGATCGACGCCTCGGCATCGTGGATCTGGGCGTTCAGGCTGTCGATCTGTGTCTGAGTCGTCGCGTTGGCGAGCTGCTTGAGCAGCGAGGTGCGCAGGGCCCGGGCGTCCGCCAGCCGGTTTTGATCGCTCACGTACTGGTCGTTGACGTCCTGCGTCGTGTCGGTGCGGGAGGCCACGCGGGCGTAGGGCAGGGAGGACAGCGCGGCCATGGCCTGGCCGAGCGAGCCGCTGGGGATGCTCAGCTGGAACTCGGCATATCCCCCCGGGCCGCCGGTGGCGGTGACAGTCGAGCTCTGGACGATCGCGCTCTCCCGGCCGGCCACGTCGAAGACCTCCTGAGCCACGGCATCGACCCGAGACGGCGCGGCGCTCAGGGCGAGCTGGGCGCTCTGGGTGATCTTGCGGCCGTTCGGGGCCGGCTGGAGCGTGGGTGCGCCGAAACTGCCGGTCGCGGAGGGCGCCGCCGGCGCCACCGGTGCCGATGCGGCGGACGTCGCGGGTACCTTCGCAGCGGGCACCGGGAGCGCGGGACCGTGCGTCGCAGCGCTGGAGGCCGACGAGGTCACCGCGAGTGGTCGCGGCGAGCGTGGCGACGAGCTCGTCACCACGATCACGATGGCCACGATCAGCGAGGCCGCTAGACCCGCGGCCGGCGCCCACAACCAGGCGCGCCAGGGCCGGGGCCGGCGCCAGGGCCGGGGCCGGCGCCGGGGCCGGGCGCCACCGCCCCCCTCTCCGGCGCGGGGCTCGAAGCGGCGGCGCACGCGGTCATCGAGGGAGGCGGCGAAGGCGGGCGGGATCTCGGGTCGCTGCGCCCGGAGAAGAAGGGCGAGCTCGGCCAGCTCGGCGTGACGCGGATCGACGGCCTCGCCGGCCAGGACCGCGTCCATCGCCTCCAGCGACGCGGCGATCGTGGGGTCCATGGGCATCTCGTCAGGCCGCCTCATCGCAGGCCCTCCTCAGCTTCTCCATCGTCCGGTGCAGAAGCGTCCCGGCGTTCGACTCGCTGACGTCCAGCACGCGTGCCAGCTCGGAATTGGACAGGCCGGCATGGAACTTGAGCGCGACGATCTCGCGCTCCCGGCCGGACAGTTTGGACAGCGCGAGCCGCACGGCGGCCCGGCGGAGCGCCACGTCGGCCTCGTCGACCGCCGGCTCCTCCTGGGCCTCGCCGGCCGGATCGACGGCCAGGCGGGCGTGCCGAGCCCTGCGCCGCAGCTCGTCCAGCGCGGCGTTGCGGGCGATGCCGAACAGCCAGCCCCGCTCCTCGCCGCGGCGGCGGTCGAAGGTGCGCCGGCGGCGATACGCGCGCTCGAAGGCCAGCGCGGTGACGTCCTCGGCGGCAGCCCGATCCCGGAGCAAGGTGAAGACGTAGGCGTAGACGTCATCGCGGCTCGAGCGATAGAGCTCCTCGAAGCGCTGCCACGACGTCCTGGTCTCGGCTCCCCCGGGTGAAAGCGTCTCGACCACACCAGCACTACGACGATCGAGGCGACCCGTCACGGTGACAGTATCGTCCGCAGCGATGGTGGTTCGTGCACGGTGCGGTGCTCCCGGCCGCAACCACCTAGGCCAGGGACTGGAACAGCCGGGGGTCGTTGGTGATCACCCCGGTGACGCCGAGCGTCTCGAGCGTTCGGATCCGGGGCAGCTCGTCCACGGTCCAGGCGTAGAGCTCGCCCCCGGCCCGCGGCACGGCACGGGCCAGAGCGGGCGTGACCAGCCGCCAGTGGGCCATCAGGGCGTGACAATCCCCACGGCGGATGGCTCGCGCCGCCAGGCTGGGCAGCACGGCGCGGAAGGCGAGCAGCCCGGCCGTGGCCGGAAGCAGCCTCAGGGCAGGCGAGCGAAACGGGTCTCTGCGCAGCTTGGGGACGGTCCAGCCCAGGCGCAGCCCGGGCTCGGCGGCGCGGATGACGGCCAGGCTCGCGCGGTACTGGGTCGAGACCAGCACGCGGTCGATGAGCCCCGCGGACCGCAGGGCCTCCACCGCGCGCAGCTCGTATCCGGGGAGCTTGAGATCGACGAGCAGCTCGACGCCGGCAAATGCTTCACCGGCCAGGTAGGCGAGCCCCTGCTCGAGGGTGTAGGGAGAGCGCCTGGCCGCGTCGTGGTAGTCGTGGGCCAGAATCAGCGCGCCGTCGCGTGCCGGCAGCACGTCGAACTCGATCATGTCGACCCCCGCCTCGAGCGCCGCGTCGAAGCTGGCGTACGTGTTCCCGGGCGCGATCAGGTCGGCCCCCTTGTGCCCGACACGGCGCAGAGCTCCGGTCACGCCTGGCAGCCGGGGCACCAGTAGGTGGTCCGGTGCTCGTCTCCCTGCCCCCGGGCGGCGATGCGCGTTCCACACCGCGGGCACGGGCGCCCGGCCAGAGCGTAGACCCGCGGAGCGATCTCGCGCGGGCCCAAGCGGGCCGAGCGCAGCATGCGCGGGCGCAGCGCCTCGACGATCCCGACAGCCTCTTCGTCGCTGAGGTGCCCAACGGCGCGCCACAGGAAGCGGGGAGCGCAGCGGCGTCGCTCCCGCGCGACGCTCCAGGCGCCGGTCATACGGAGGTGCGAGTGCAGGACCAGCTCCCCGGAGAAGTAGCCGGACGACATTCGGTCGGCCCGGCCTTGGCCCGCCGGGACGGCGGGCGGGCCGAACCGAATGAACAGGTGCTTGCCATGGGTGGTCAACCGCTCCACAGGCCGCCCGGCCAGCCGCTGCGGCCACCGGTCGAGCGTGTGCCGGGACTGGGGCGTGAGAATCTCGTCCGGCACCCGTCCCTCGAGCACGGGGCGTATGCGTCCCGCCGCCCAGGCGATGGTGTCGCCCTCAGGCACTGAGGGTCATCCGGCGCGGCCCCTCCTGGAAGCCCAGCGCTACAAGCGCCGGGGCCAGCGGCGATGCAAGGACATCACCGCCGTCGACCCGCTCCAGGGCCAGGCGCTTGATCCGGCCGCCTCGCACGTGCTCGACGAGCGCCTCGAGCGCGGTGCCCACACGCGGATCGCTGGGCTCGAGGAGCGTCTGGAGCGCCTTTCCGCCCCGCTCCAGATAGAGCACCGGGTCCCCGCCGCTGAGCACGACATACGCGCCGGCCGCGCGCATCGGCTTGCCCCGGTCCCCCGGCCACGGCAGCAGCGACCCGTACGGTTGAGCGGGATCGACCGCTGCGAGCACGAGGGGCCGCTCGTCGTCGCGGCGCTGGGCGCGAAGTCGCTCGACGGCACCGGGGAGCGCGAACTGCGCCCCGCCCATGCCCTCCACGAAGTAACCGCGGCGGGCGATACCCAGCGTCTCGAGCTGGGTCAGCTCGGGGTACAGGGCGGAGAACCCGCCGGGGACACCCTCGGCCAGGACGTGCTCCCGGGTCAGGAGCCCGTGGCGCTCGAGCAGGAGCTCGGCCAGCGCCCGCCGGCGCGTGCTCGGCTCCCCTGCGGCGCGCAACAGCGGTGCGGTCAGCGACCACCGGCCCTGGACCTGAGCCGCAGCGCCCAGGCGACGGCGTGTCCCGAAGCGGCCGGTGCGGCGGACCAGGTCCCGCTGGGCGCGGGCCAGAGTCAGCCGCGGCGCCCGCAACGGGGCAAAGGCGTCATTGGTCGCCTCGCCGGCCCAGGCCAGGTCCCAGAGGGCCTGCTGGAGCTCCTCGGGGGACAGCTCGACGTCGACGAGCAGGTCGGTGAAGAAGCACGCGCCCGCGTGAAGCCGGGCTCTGACCGCCTCATGCTCGGGACCCGAAGGCGGCTCGCCCTTGAAAGCCGGCGGCCCGAGGACGGGCAGGTCCTCTCGGAAGTAGAGGGCGATGCGCCCGGAGTGGCGGCCCATGGCCCCGGCCCCGATCCACACGATCTCGCCCGAGGCGCACAGCTGATCCATCCAGGCCGGCGAGTAGGCGCCCACGCGGCGGGGCAGGATGTCGCGCTCCCAGACCTCGGCCGGGAGGGCCAGGGCCTGGAGCGCCACCAGGGCCTCGCGCAGCCGGTCGACCCCGGCGCCGCCGGCCGGGTGGCGATCGACGTTCTGCCAGGCCGGAGCGAAGCGGGCCAGCGCGCGGCGCTCCACGGGCTCGACCTCGCGGCGCAGCACGGCCAGCGAGGCCCGGCGCAGCCGGCGCAGCACCTCCGGATCGCACCACTCGCGGGCGCTGCCTCCGGGGCGCAGCTCTCCCCGCACGAGCGCCCCGGATTGCTCCAGTCCGTGCAGGACGCGATCGAGCCCTTCGACGCCGTAGCGGTTGCGAACCTCGGCGGTCCTAAAGGGCCCGTGGGTGGCGGCGAAGCGGCGGATCAGCCGCTCGCGGGCGTCGGGGACGTCCTGGAGGAACACGCCCGGCAGCCCGCCTGGGGGCGCCGCCCCCACGGCATCGCGGTAAAGCCCGGCATCGGCGGCGTCGATCCAGCGCTCCTCACCGGCGACGCGGACGCGCACGGCGCGCCGCTCGCGTTCCAGCTCCTCGAGCATGGCGTCGGCGTCCAGGCCCTCGAGCACCCTCCGGCACGCCTCCTCGGGCGTGAGGTCCCCGACCGTGCGCAGCACGTCGTGGAGCTCGTCACGACCCGTGGCCCGGCGGACGTCGGAGAGGTGCTGGAGGTCCTGCTCCACCTGCTCGAGCGCGCCGGCGTCGATCAGGTCACGCAGTTCCTCCTGGCCGAGGAGCTCGCGCAGGAGGTCGCGGTCCAGCGACAGGGCGGCGGCTCGCCGCTCGGCGTTGGGGGTGTCGCCCTCGTACATGTAGGTGGCGACGTAGTCGAAGAGCAGGGAGGAGGCCAGCGGCGAGGCGGTCGGGGTCTCGACCTCGACGAGCGAGATCTCCCGGCGGTGAAGGCGCGTGAGCAGCTCTCGCAGGCCGGGCAGGTCGAGCACGTCCCGCAGGCATTCGCGATAGGTCTCGAGCACGATCGGGAAGTCCTCGTAGCGCTTGGCCACCTCGAGCAGGGATTGAGCCTTGAGCCGCTGCTGCCACAGCGGCGTGCGGCGGCCCGGCCGGGCGCGGGGGATGAGGAGCGCGCGGGCTGCGTTCTCGCGAAAGCGCGCCCCGAACAGCGCCGTGCCGGAGAGCTCGGCCACGACACGGTCCTCGAGCTCGTCTGGGTCGAGGAGCACGAAATCGGCTCCCGGAGGCTCGTCGGCGTCGGGGAGGTGGATGATGATCCCGTCATCTGACCAGATGGCGTCGGCCTCGAGCTCGAGCTCGTCACGGATCCGCGCGCTCAGGGCCAGGCCCCAGGCGGCATGCACCCGTCCCCCGAAGGGGGTGAGCACGCACAGGCGCCAGTCTCCGATCTCGTCGCGGAAGCGCTCGACGACCACGGTGACGTCGGAGGGGACCACGCGCGTGGCGTCCTGCTGCTCACGCAGTAATCCGATCAAGTTTGTGGCCGCACGAGGGTCGAGGTCGTAGTCACGCTCGAGCACGGCCGGCTCCTGGTCGACGGCCCAGCGCGCGAACGCGCCGATGGCCTCGCCCAGCTCCTTGGGCCGGCCGACTCCGTCGCCCTTCCAGAAGGGCACGGCGCCGGGCAGGCCCGGAGCCGGGGTGACGATCACCCGGTCGCGGGTTATCTCCTCGATCCGCCACGTGGTGGCCCCGAGCAGGAAGGTCTGACCCGGACGGGCCTCGTAGACCATCTCCTCGTCGAGCTCGCCCACACGACGCCCGTCGGGAAGCGTGACGGCGTAGAGACCGCGATCGGGGATCGTGCCGGCGTTAGTCACGGCCAGCTGGCGGGCGCCCTGCCGCGCGCGGATCGTCCCGGCGCTGCGATCCCACACGATCCGCGGACGCAGCTCGGAGAACTCGCTGGAGGGGTAGCGGCCGTCGAGCATGTCGAGCACGTTTTCGAACACGCCCCGGGTGAGCTCGGCATAGGAGTAGGTCCGGGTCACGAGCTCGTAGAGGCGCTGGACGGACACGGGGCGCTCGTCGGGCGCGGCCGCGGCGATGGCCACGACCTGCTGGGCCAGGACGTCGAGCGGGTTGTGCGGGATCTGGGTGGATTCGATCTCCCCTTCGCGCATGCGCCGGGCCACGACCGCGGACTCGAGCAGGTCGGCTCGGAACTTGGGGAAGATGCGTCCGCGGCTGACGGCGTCCACGGAGTGACCGGCACGGCCGATGCGCTGGAGGCCGCGGGCCACCGACTTGGGCGACTCGACCTGGATGACCAGATCCACGGCGCCCATGTCGATGCCCAGCTCGAGCGATGAGGTGGCCACCAGGCAGGGCAGCTCGCCGGCCTTGAGCATCTCCTCGACCACGGTGCGCTCCTCCCGGGCCAGGGAGCCGTGGTGGGCGCGGGCGAGCTCGAACTCGGCCAGCTCGTTCAGGCGCAGGGCCAGCCGCTCGGCGCCGCGCCGGTTGTTGACGAAGATGATCGTCGAGCGGTGGGCGCGGACGAGCTCGAGCAGCTCCGGATAGATGGCCGGCCAGATCGAGCGGCGGGTGGCCTCGGTGCCCCCGACGAGGGGATCGAGGTCCGGGGCGGCCGTGGCCTGCGGCTCGACCATCGAGTCAACGGGCACGTGGATCTTCAGATCGAGCGCCTTGCGTATCCCGGTGTCGACGATCCGGCAGTGACGCGACGGGCCGACCAGGAATTTGGCGATCTCGCTCAGCGGCCGCTGGGTGGCCGAAAGCCCGATCCGCTGGACGTCCCCTCCGGCGGCCTCGGTGAGGCGCTCGAGGGTGAGAGCCAGGTGCGCGCCGCGCTTGGTGGCGGCGACGGCGTGGATTTCGTCCACGATGCACCAGCGAGCGCCCTTGAACAGCTCCTGGGCACGCGAGGTCAGCATCAGGTACAGCGACTCCGGCGTCGTGATCAGGATGTCGGGAGGCCTGCGCAGCATCGCCTGGCGCTCGCGCTGTGGCGTGTCGCCGGTCCGTACGGCTACGGACAGATCGGCGCCGATGCCGCGCAGGGGCACGCGCAGGTTCCGGTCGACGTCGTAGGAGAGGGCCTTGAGCGGGGAGATGTAGACCAGGCTGACGGCGCCTCGCTGCACGGCCGCCTGGGCCGCCAGCTGGTCGATCGCGTACAGGAAGGCCGCAAGCGTCTTCCCCGACCCCGTGGGCGCCGAGATCAGGACATGCTCGCCCGAGGCGATGGCCGGCCAGGCCTGCACCTGGGCGGCGGTCGGGGCTGCGAAGGCGTTGGCGAACCAGTCGCGGGTACGGGGGGTGAAATCCTCCAGGTCCACCCGACCAGCTTAGGACGCCGGGTCCATGAACGCGACCGCCTGCCCCAACCCCGCCGAGGCGCGCAGAGTGGCGATCCGGCGGCCGGGCTGAACGGCCGGATGGATCGGTCCGAGGCGCTCGCCGAGGCGCTCGGCCAGCGCCTGCAGATCCTCGACGATGACCACGAGTCCCCAGAAGCGTGCGGGCCCGGGCTCGGTCTGCGCGGGGGCCTGAACCAGCTCGAGAATGGCCGGACCCAGGCGCCGGAACCCCTGGCGAATCCCTCCCGGCGTCTCGCGCGTGCGCCGCAGGGCGAGACCCTCCTGCTCGAGCGCCGCCGCGGTCCGATCGAAGTCAGGCGTGATCACCACGACGTGGTCGAGCCCGATGGCGCCATTGGGATGCGGCAGAGCCCCGGCGGGCCGATGTGGGGAGAGGAGGGACGGAAGTCCGTCTATGTCTCCGATGAGGCCACTGACGGCCCAGCCCACGATGCCGTCTCCCGGGAGCCCGAGTTGCAGGCTCGCCCCGCCCAGGCACATGATGTCGGCGTGGACGGCGAAGCCCAGCGCCTCCCAGCGCCCGGCCGGGTCGGCCAGGCCGAGACGCCGCAGCTCAGGCCGGGCCGCTACGGCGCCCAACCGCCTCGAGATCCCCGGGCGGCCGGCCGGTCGGAAGCGCACGCAGGGCGACGGCTCCGGTGTCATCGGAGCGTCCCGACACCTCGAAGTGCTCGAGCGCCTCCTCCAGGCGGTGAAGTAGTCCTTGGGGCGACTCGCCGGCGTGGCGCGTGAGCAGCTCGCGCAGGCGGGCGGCACCGAAGCGCTCCCGCTCCCCCCGGGTGTCGGTGACCCCGTCGGTGAAGAGGAGCAGCGTCTCCTCGGGTCCGACGGCCACCGTGTGGTCCTCCCAGGAGCTCTCGGCCCAGCCCCCCAAAAGCGGCCCGGTGCCGTGGAGCTCGCGCACCTCTCCGTCATCGCTGACCACGAGTGGAGGCGGATGCCCGGCCGAGCTCAGCACGATGTGGTCGGGGGCCAGGCGCACACACAGGGCCGTGCACAGCGACAGCACCGGCTGGTCGCGCAGCGCCTCGTCGAGCCGGGTGAGAATCGCGCTCGGGCACTCCTCATCGCGGCCCAAAAAGCGGGCGCCATGGCGTACGAGCGAGGTCATGGCCGCCGCCCGCACGCCGCGCCCTGTGACATCGCCCAGAAGCACGATCCAGCCGGCCGGCGAGCGGATGAAGTCGTAGAAGTCGCCGCCCACGGCGACCTCGTCGGAGTCGCTCGCGGCGCGGTACATGGTGGCCACCTCCCAGCCCTCGATGGCCGGAACGGCATCGGGCAGCAGGCTGCACTGGAGGGTGATGGCAATGTCGCGCCGGGAGGTGGCCAGGCGGGCGTTGTCCACGGCGATGGCCGCGCGGGCGGCCAGGCCTTCGGCGAACTCCTTGTCGCTCTCCTCGAAGCGACGCAGCGAGTCGGAGTTGACGAGCGTCATCACGCCGAGCGTCCGGCCCCGCGCCGTCAGCGGCACGATCAGGACCGAGCGGAAACCGACGGCGAGCAGGAGCTCGCGATGCTCGTCGTTGATGGCCGACTGCGAGAGCATCTCCTCGCTGATGTCGTTGTAGAGCTCGGTGACGCCGGTGCGGGCAATCCTTTCGGTGGCCGTCTCCTGGCGGGGCTCGAAGCGGCGCAGGCGCTCGGCCAAACCGAGCTTCTGGGCGTCGGCGTGGGCCACGACGACGTGCTGGCGGCGGCCGTCCTCGTCGAGCAGGTCGACGGCGCACCAGTCCGCGATCTCCGGCACCGCCAGCCAGGCGATGTTGCGCAACGTCTCCTCGTAGTCGATCGACGACATCAGCGTGTCGGTGGCCCGGGCCAGGAAGCGCTCGCGCTGCTCGACCAGCTTCTCGGTGGTCACGTCCTCGATGATCGTCACCGTGGCCAGGGGGTCCCCGTGCTCGTCGCGCATGAGCGTGGCCTTGAGCACCTGCCAGCCCATCTCCCCGGTGGCCCGGTGCACGGTGCGGATGAGCAGCGGAGAGGCCTCCAGCCCGGCCAGGAGGCGGACCGAGGGGATGTCCTCCATCGTCACCTCCCGACCGCTTTCGTCGTGCACGACGTAGTCCTCGAGGATCGACTGCGGCGGGGTGCGCTGGATCTCCTCGAGCGTGCTGAAGCCCATGTGGTCGAGCGCGGCGCGGTTGGCGTAGATGATGCGGTGGTCGGAGTCGCGGATCGTGACCGCCTCGGCCAGCGCATCCAGAACCTCCGCCAGTCCCGTGTTGGGCGAAGGCAGCCATCCGGGCTGTTCGGTCATTGCAGTCACCTCATCCCGAGGTTGGCCCCCATCACGCGTCTAGCGTACTGAGATCAACAACCTGTTTGGCCCGCTCCAGGACGCCGTCCAGCATCGCCTCGGTCAGCTTCCCGGTGAACGTGTTCTGCTGAGAGGGGTGAAAGCAACCGAGCAGGACGCGGTCGCCCAGACCCACCTCGGCGCCGTGACCGAAGCGGGG